>Ga0187892_10000150_pt1 | contig 174335 bp, 132 predicted proteins | sample MA1701073metaG_FD_139345 | JGI IMG/M metagenome (GOLD analysis project Ga0187892, IMG submission 139345) | Bio-ooze microbial communities from a basaltic lava cave in the Kipuka Kanohina Cave System on the Island of Hawaii, USA - MA170107-3 metaG ...
GCAGACGAACGGATCGAGCGGCTGCGCGTCCTGCGCATCGGCGACGCCGTCGTTGTCGTCGTCCGGGTCGCCCGAATCGCACAACCCGTCGCCCTCGTGGTCCGGCCCGTCGTCGGCCGGGGCGTCCGTGCCGCTCGTGCAATCGTCGCAGCCATCGCCGTCCGCGTCGCGGCAGACAAACGGATTGAGCGGCTTCGCGTCCTGCGAGTCGGCGACGCCGTCGTTGTCGTCGTCCGGGTCGCAGGCATTGCCCTGGCCGTCGGCGTCCGTGTCGATCTGGGTTGTATTGGGGTGGTTCGGGCAGTTGTCGACCGAATCCTCGATCCCGTCCTGGTCGCTGTCGTCGAACGCGCAGGCGTCCCCCTGGCCGTCGGCGTCGGTGTCGATCTGGCCCGGGTTGTCCGTCGCCGGACAGTTATCGCAGACGTTGCCGACGAAATCGCCGTCCGTGTCCGTCAGGGTCGGGTCGAACACGAGCGGACAATTGTCGGCGAGATCGGCGACGCCGTCGCCGTCGGAATCGGCCTCGCTCAACGGGCACTCGGAAACCATGCCGCTGCGAGGGTTGCCTTCCGTCGCCGCGCTCACTGCTCCCTGGCCGCAGACGTTCGCGCCCGCCACCAGGTAGAAGAACACCACGCCCGGCGCTGGCACTGTCGAATGAGCCAACTCGGTTCCGGCGGTGCCGAAATCCAGGCAAGTCCAGATGCCGCCCGCGAGCTGGCTTGCGACCCCGGCCGACCAGTAGAGGTGCGACAGCGGCCCCTGAATCGCGCGGGTCCAGCGCAGCGTCGCTCCCGCTGCCTTGTCCAGGACCAGCGTCGCCCCGATCTCCCCAGGGATCGATGAGATTCCAGGGAGCAGGGGCGCGCAGTCCCTCGCGTCCGGGACCCCGTCGTTGTCGTCGTCCGGATCACACGCGTCCCCCGATCCGTCGGCGTCCGCGTCCTGTTGGACCGGGTTCGGCGCGGCCGGGCAGTTGTCGAGCGCGTCGGGGACGCTGTCGCCGTCGGCGTCTCCCGGGAGGTCGCACGCATTGCCGATGCCGTCTCCGTCGGTGTCCGCCTGGTCCGGGTTCGGTGCCCCTGGGCAGTTGTCGACGTCGCCACAGATCCCATCCCGGTCGAAGTCATTGTCCAGGTCGAGCGGGCAGTCGTCGCACGCATCCCCCGCACCGTCACCGTCCGCATCGCTCTGGTCGTTGGCGACCGTGGGGCAGTTGTCGACCTTGGCGCAATGAGAATCGCCATCGATGTCGTTGTCCGCGTCGAGGGGGCACGGGTCGCAGGCGTTCCCCAGGCCGTCCGCATCGCCGTCGACCTGGCCGGCGTTCGAGGTCCCTGGACAATTGTCCACGTCGCCGCACACTCCATCGGCGTCGGCATCGTCGGCGGGATCCACCGGACACGCATCGCAAGGATCGCCGCACCCGTCGCCGTCGCCGTCGAGCTGAGACGGGTTGGCCACGTTCGCGCAATTATCGACGTCACCGCAGATCTCGTCTCCGTCCAGGTCGTTGGCCGGGTCCGCGGGACAAGCGTCGCACGCATTCCCCAGGCCATCGGCATCGGCGTCCTCCTGGCCTGGGTTGCCGTCGTCCGGGCAGTTGTCGGCGTCACCGCAGATCCCGTCACCGTCGCCGTCGTCGGCCGGGTCGCCGGGGCAGGGGTCGCAGGGGGAGCCTGCGCCGTCGCCGTCCGGGTCCTCCTGGCCGGGGTTGTAGTCGTCCGGGCAGTTGTCGTCGCCATCGCACACCCCGTCGCGATCGACGTCGGATCCCGGGCAATACGCACCCTTGATCAGCGTGAAATGGTCCAGAGTGGTCCCGACGTCGTCGAGGAACGACAGGTCTAGCCAGTTGCCGTGGATCTCGAGCACGACCGAACCGAGGATCCCGAAGCTCACGAACATCGCCGGATGTTGCAGATTGCCCGGTTGAATCACCCCCGAGGTCCCGGCCACGGTGTAGACCGCGCCCTCGTGCGGCACGAGACCCAGCGGCTTGATGTAGGGCCCGTCGGGCTCGTCCGCCCTGCCGCTCCCGCCGTCCAGGACGTGCTGGGCTCCGAAGCTCCCCGATTCGCCGTAGTGCTGATCGATGAGGTAGGACCGTTCGTAGGAATGGCTGTGTCCCGCCAGGACCAGATCGACGCCGTGGCTCTCCAGGATCGGCACGGCGTTGTGCCGCATTTCGACGAGCTCGATCTCGGTGTCGGAGACGTGCGAGCCGTCGCTGTAGGGCGGGTGGTGCCAGTAGGCGATGATCCAAGCCTGATCGGTCAGCGCCAGGTCGTTCTCGAGCCAGGTGAGCATGGCGCCGCCGGGCGAGCGGTCGGAGCCGTACGAGTCCAGCACCACGAAGTGCACGTTCCCGAAGTCGAACGAGTAGTATGCCTCCGTGCCCGAAGGCAAGCCGCCCGCCTGACCCTCGCCCGGCAGGTCGAAGATCGAGAAGTAGGGGCCGTCCTGCAACCACGACGACCCGCCGGTGTCATGGTTGCCGATCGTCGGCCACAGGACCGACTTCTGCAGCATGTCGCCGAACACGTCGAACAAGCGGAGCTGGTACTCCTGGTCGGTTCCGCTGGGGTAGGCGTTGTCGCCCAGCATCAGCCAGAGGTCCGTATGCTGCGTTCCCGTGACACTCTCGTACGCATCGCGGACCGACAAGGCTCCTGCCGCTCCTGAGTCTCCCAGAACCCAGACGCGCATCGCCTTCGGCGTGCCCGGCGACGGCGACGTGACGAAAAAATGATCCGAGTCCTCCCCGGCCAGGATCTCGGACGAGTTCCCGATCGCGTAGAAGTACTTCGTACCTGGCTCGAGGCCCGTCAGATCGACGCTGTGATCGAGCACCGCCGTCGAGGCCTGCACGCTCGATGAGAGGTCCGTGGGCCATGTTCCATAGAGCACGCGGCTGTCCTCGAGCACGTCGGTCTTCCAGCGGACGCGAACGCTCGTCGGCGTGCCCAGCTGCAAGTACGGGCCACGAGTCAACTGCAGCCCCTTGTCGGCGACGAGCTGTGGCACGAGGACGAGGTCGCTCGAGCTCGCCGAGCTGTTCCAGACGCCGACGGCCAGCACGTTCTCACCGCCGTGGAGCAGGGGGATCGCCGCGGCCGAAATGTCGTAATACGATGCGTAGACCGGCACGCTCCCGTTGCTCGACTCGGACTCGGCGGGCTGCGCATTCCAATCGAGCGGGCCGGATGGCATCTCGGGCGAGCGATAGACTTCCACGCCGTTGATCCAGACCACGAACCCATCGTCGTGCTCCGCGCCGAGCCACAAGCTCGAGAGGGAACCCGGGTCCACGACCGTGAACAGCGCGCGCGTGTAGATCGAGAGCGTGCCCGCGGGCACCACCGTGTTCAGCAGCCCCGCGGCGCTGCCGTTGGTGTCGAAGCCGATACCGTAGGCCCCCGTGGGCCAGGCGCCGGCCTCGAACGCCGGATCGGTCCAGGTCATGCCGAGCCCGGGGTCCGCGATGTTTGCGAGGTACGCGAGCGGGGATCCCGCCTCGACGAGCACTTGCGGCCTGCCCAGGGCGGGCAGGCCAGCGACGAACACCAGGAGTAGAGCCCCCGTCAGCCAGCGGCAGACAGGCCGATGGCCGCCCGACGCGCGGGAATCGTCCGCGGGGCCCGGAGCCCCCGGCGAAACCTCTCCCCACCCACCCGGATCCATCCCCCCAGGACCCCCCGTTCCCCCGGCGCGCGACTCAAGGAATATTGATACTTATACATCGGACGCTCGGAAAAAGAAGCACCAACCTGCAACCGCCGGACTTGGGCCGCGGCGCCCTGTAGGTATTGTAGGAACCTCAGGCCTGGAAGCGATTGTCTAGTGTCGAGGCGTGCGTTGGATCGAGCGTCCCCGACCGACGTCGACGTGAGGCAGAGCGCGCGAGTGAGGCCGGGCGCGCTCAAGACAGAGCTGGATCAGGCGGCGCAACTCCTCGTCGACTGCGCGACTCGCCTTGCGCAAGGCCCGCAGCGCCGAGGGGGAGCCGATCCCGGCCAGGCCAGCGATCGCCCGCTCGCGACAGGTCGTCTCGAACTGCTGGCGACCGCGCTCGATGAACTCGGCGCGCGAGGTCGAGCGTAAGGCAAGCAACGCTTCCGGTGCGAGTCCGAGCGGTGACCCCGATTCGAGGAATGCCGCCCGGAGTTCCCAGCGAAGTTCCAGCGCCCGGGTGACCTCGGCGAGCCGAGCCGAGCCGGGTCCTTCCAGCAGCACCCGCTCGAGTTCCGGCTCGAGGACGACGGCCTGCTCGATGAGCTCGTCGAGCGCCGACCCTTCGTCGCCCACTTCGCAGTCGGTCGTCAGGAAGCGGTCGAGCACCTCGATCGCGCCCTGCGGCAGGGAAGGAGCTGCGGCGAGAGAGAGGCCCGCCACCAGTACGATGGCCGGAAGGAGCAAGGCGTTTCGTGGGTCGAGCCGCATGGCGCCTCAGTTCGGGGGCCAGCCCGCGCCGTCGGACCAGATCCTCTTCTGCACCGGGGGGCAGGCACCGTTGGCCTCGCCGAATTCGTGAGCGCAGTCCCGCGTCAGCTCACCTGCGCGGACGTCGTAGATCTCATTCAGCGCCGACATGCTGTGAAAAACGGCGCGCAGCGTCTGCCCTTCCGTGAGATAGCGCCGGTTGGAGCTCGAGTTGTGCATGACGTTCGTGGAATCGAAGAGCCCCGCGGGGGCGCTGGCCGGGTTCGTGTGGCCCAGGTTGAACCCGTGTCCCAGCTCGTGCGCCAGCAGGTGGTCGCTCGAGGTCTTGCCCATGGCGACGATCCGGTCGCCGAAGCACCAGACCCCGCTCCCCGTCGAAGGCCCTGAGCCGAAATCGACCGTATTGACATAGTAGACGTTCACGCCGCTGGGGTCGTGACCGATCAGCTGCTGGATGGCACCCGCCTTGCTGCAGTCGAAGTCCACGAGTGAGGCGGCGTCGGGGTCGACCGTGGCGTCGACGATCGAGAAACTGCTGAAGGCCACCCCCAGCCGCTCCTCGGCCCAGATCCGCGAGGTGGTCAGCGCGGCCTCGGCCGCCGAAGCGCTGACGCTGGCAAACGGCCCCTGCACGATCCAAACGTGAACCGCTATCAAGTACTCGTCCTCGAAGGGCAGCTCCACGATGTTGGTGGCCGGTGTCCAGGGAACCTCCTCGACGAGACGCGGAGGGCGTCGACGGGCGAAGCCGAACACCTCATTGCGGCCCACGTCGCTCGTGTAGCTCGCGATCGGGATCGCCGGGAACAATGCGTTGAGGAAGCCGCCGAGGTCCGGGGCGGTGTAGCGTTCATCGTTGACCGCAGCGCTGCCATCGAAGCCGTCGACCAAGGCCCCCATGTCATTCGTGGCCGTGTTGAGCGGCCGCAGCACGTCGCCGGCGGCCAGCGGACCCGCGGCCAAGAGCAGCCCCAGGGCCAGCGGCCATCCGTGAAATAAAGCCCCGCTCGTCGCCTGCGGCATGGCGCCCATTATTCCCCGAGGCGCCGCGACCGGCAACCGCCCCGGCGAGCCGGTGGTGGGCCGGCTCGAGCCTCGGTCCGCTGCGCACCGGCGGAGCGATGATCCCGCCGCGGTCCGTCATGCTGCTGCTAGACTGCCAGCGGGCGGCGCGGCCACGCCTCCGTGGACCCGCTGTCAACGAGCCCAAGGAGCCGCCATGGCGACGTTCATCGCGTTGATCGACTACACGGAGAAGGGGCTGCGGGCGATCCGCGAGTCCCCCAAGCGGGCCTCGTCCTTCGCGCGCCAGGCCAGGGCTCGCGGGATCACGATCAAGCAGCAGTATTGGACCGCGGGCGGTCACGACGGCGTGCTGATCCTCGACGCGCCGGACGGCGAAGCCGTTTCGGCGCTGCTGCTGAACCTGGCGCGGGCCGGAAACGTGCGCACCCAGACGCTGCGCGCGTTCGATCGCGCCGAATTCGAAAAGATCCTGTCCCGGACCCGGTGAGTCGAGAGGACCGTTCGTCCGCCCTCCAGGGCTGGGGTGGAATCGATCTCTTGCTGCTGGCGGTGGCCGGCATGTGGGGGACCAACTTCTCCGTGCTCAAGGTGGGCCTGGCGGACGTGCCGCCGCTGTTCTTCGCGGCGGCACGTTTCGTCATCGCGCTGGCGCTGATGGTCCCCTGGGCCCTCTCGAGCGGTCACTCGCTGAGGGTCGCGCGACAGGAGTGGCTGCCCATCGCCGGGGTCGGCCTGTTGGGGCACGCCGCCTACATGGTCCTGTTCCTTCACGGGGCGGCACGCACGTCGGCGGCGAACGCGGCGATGATCCTGGCCACGGTCCCGGTGTGGGTCGCGGTGATCGGCAGCGCGTCCCGTCTGGAGCGCGTCACCCGTTGGGGTTGGGCCGGAGCCTGCCTGGCCTTGGCCGGAGTGTTTCTCATCGTGATCGGCGGCGTCGACGGTGCGCAGCTCGAGTTCGGCGGGGCCAGCGCCGCGGGAGACGCGCTGGTGCTTCTGGCCACGCTGGCCTGGTCGGGATACAGCGTCCTCGTCAATCCGATTCTGAAGCGCTGCCCGCCCGTCACGGTCACCGTGCTGTCCATCACGGTGGGCACCGTGCCCCTGGTGCTGCTGACGCTGCCATTCGTTTCGCCGGCGAAGCTACTCGCGATCTCGACGCGCGGCTGGACCGCGCTGATCGTGTCGGCCGTCATCGGCATCGCTCTGCCGTACTTCATCTGGAACTTCGGCATCCTCCGCCTGGGCAGCGCCCGCACCTCGCTCTATTCCTACGTGACCCCATGCTTCGCGCTGATCGTGGCCTACCTGTGGCTCGGCGAGCCCCTGACCCTCCTGCAGATCTGCGGCGGAGCGCTGGTCCTGGTCGGTGTCGGGCTGGCGCGTCGCCCGGAAGGTGCCAGCAAGATGCTTGCGGTTGGTCCGGGCTCAGCCCGGAGCTAGTGATTGTCGCTGTGACCCCAGGCGCTTCCCGGCGCAACCGATTGCGAATCGTCGTGCAGGGGTAGGCGGTCCGCGGGCACGAAGCATGCGCACGGGGATCGATTGCGAGAGACTGCAGACCTGAGCGGCTCCCGTCGTACCACGCTGCGCCGCGGGCCGCCGCCTCGAGTTTCGGGCATACTGCGGTCCCGATGCGACCGTGCGCGATTGGCCTCGGGGCGCTCTTGGCTTGCACCGCCCTCCTCGCCCGCGGATCGGCGTTGGCCGAGCCGCCGCAGCCGGAGCCGCCCGGGGTCCTGATCTCCCGACAACTGGCCGAGGCACGCGCACTGGCCACGGGCGACGTCGTGCGCTTCGCCGCGGATCCGGCGGGCCGGGACGCGCTGTCGCTGCGCATCGCCGGGATCCACGAGCCCGTGCCGGATCCGTTCCGGCTGACGGAGAAACGCTACGAGGCGCGCCTGCACCTCCCGGATCTGATCGAACTCGTCGCGGCTAAGGACCCGCTGGCCCGCGAGTCGGTCACCCGAATCAGCGTCCGCCTCGCGGATCCGGCGGCCGCCGGCTCGTTCGCCCGGGAGCTGCAGAGCAGGCTGCCCGGCATCCAGGCGCATCCGACCAGCGCTTCGGACGACCGCTCGAACCCGTTCGTGGTGCTCGAGCGCTTCCACGTGGCCATCGCCTGGGTGACCGTGATCGGTGCCGCCGCCTTCCTGCTGGCGCTGATGGTCATGCGCTCGGACGAGCGGCGCGAGATGGCCGGCATCCTGCGCCTGATCGGATTCCGCAGGTCGCGCATCCTGCTCGAGGTCTTCGCCGAGAGCTTGCTCGTGGCCCTGGCCGGAACGATCTTCGGCGTCCTCTTGGCTTTCGCCATTCAGGGCGCGGTCAATCGGTTCTTCCAGTGGCACTACGACACCGCGCTCGTGTTCATTCGCGTCACGCCGCTGATTGCCGCCAAGTGCGTGGCCCTCTCGGTACCTCTCGGCGTGCTGGCGGGGATCGCGGCCTCGTGGACCCTGCTGCGCCGCAACATCATGCACCTGCTGCGCCGATGAAGCCGATCGCCTTTGCCTGGCGCAGCTTGACGCGCCAACCGGCTCGCGCGGTTCTCGGCATCGCAGGGGTCGCCATCGTGGGTGCCCTGCTGTTCGACATGCTCCTGCTCTCGCGCGGTCTGGCGCTGTCCTTCCGCGACCTGCTCGAAAGCATCGGCTACGACGTGCGGGTGACGGCTGGACAGTTCGTGCCTTCCCGCGGGCCGGCGATCCGCGACGGCACGGGGACGCTGGCCACGCTTCGCGGCCTCCCGGAAATCGTGGAAGTCGCGGCCTTGCGCTTCGGAAAGGCGCAAATCGCCGGCGGAGCGGGCGAGTCGGTCGCGGCCGATCTCACGGGCGTGGAAGGGCCGATGCGCGGGGCCTGGACCGTGATCGAGGGGCACGAGCTTCCGCCGGGCGAGGCCCGACCGCCGGCCCTGTTGCTCAACCGCGCGCTGGCCGGCGAGCTGGGCGTCACCGCGGGCGACATCGTGCGAGTTCGGGGCACCTGCGCGGGCGAGCCCACGGTCCGCCCGGCGCTGGCCTTCGCGGTCACGGGCATCTTCGAATGGCGGTTCGACAGCGGCTCGTACGCGGCCGCGACCTCGATGGGCGGCCTGGTCCAGGCCTGCGAGCTCGACGATCCCGAGGCCGTGACCCTGTTCATGGCTGCCTCGCGCCCCGACCTGGGTCCCGACGCGGCCGCACGGGCGATCGCACGGGCCCTCCCGCAACTCCACGCCTTCACCAACCAGGAGTTCGTCGACCGCCTGCAGCTGACGGACTTCTCCTACTTCCGCCAGATCTCCTTCGTGCTGGCGACGATCACGCTGTTCTTCGCCGGCCTGCTGATCGCCACGCTTCTCACCGTCTCGGTCAACCAGCGTCTCGGCGAGGTCGCCGCGCTGCGGGCCCTGGGGTTCCGCCGCGCCCGCGTCGCCCTCGACCTCGTCTGGGAGTCGGCGTTGCTCGTAGGCAGCGGGAGCGCGCTGGCCCTGCCGCTGGGGGGCTTGCTGGCGCTGCGCCTCGATCTCATCCTGCGCCAGATGCCCGGCATCCCCGTGAACCTGCACTTCTTCGTCTTCGATCCGCGCGCCACGATCGTCTACGCCCTGCTGATGACCTGCACCGCCGCGTTGGCCGCGGCCTATCCCGTCTGGCTGGCGGCCCGCCTGCCCATTGCCGCCACGCTGCGGTGCGAGATGACCTCGTGAACGGGCCCATCGTCGAGGCCCGCCGGCTGAGCAAGGTCTTCCCGATGCCGGCCGGCCCCGTCGTCGCCGTCCAGGACATCTCGCTGGCCATCGCGCCCGGCGACTACGCCGCGATCACGGGGCCGTCGGGCTGCGGCAAGTCGACGCTCCTGCACATGATCGGCTGCGTGGACACGCCGACCGCGGGCGAGCTGCGTTTCGACGGCCGCGAGGTCGGCACGCTGGGCGACGCCGAGCGCAGCCGCATCCGTCTGACGCGCATCGGATTCGTGTTCCAGCGCTTCTTTCTGCTGCCGATGCTCACGGCGTGGGAGAACGTCGAGCTGCCGCAGTTCGAGGCCGGGGCGACTCGAGCGGCACGACGGGCGCGCACCGCCGCGCTCCTGGAGTACGTGGGGCTGGCCGGTCGGGCCGGGCACCGCCCCTCGCAGTTGTCGGGCGGCGAGATGCAGCGCGTCGCCATCGCGCGAGCGCTGGCCAATCGGCCCAGCCTGCTCCTGGCCGACGAGCCCACGGGAGAGCTGGACGAAGCGTCGGGATGGCAGGTCGCGGAGCTGCTCGAGCGCGTGCACGCCGATGGCACGGCGATCGTGGTCGTGACCCACAACGCCGCGCTGGCGCAGCGCGCCCGGCGCCGGCTGGCGATGCGCGACGGCCGGATCGAGCCGGCAGCCGGAGAGCCGGCGTGACCATCCTGATGGCCCTGCGCTCGTTCGCCGCGCAGCCGGTGCGCAGCGCCGTGCTGGCCTGCGGGTTCGGCCTCGGGATCGCCTGCATGGCCGGGCTGCTCGGTGTCGGCGAGGTCATCCTCGAGCAGTCCCGCTCGCCGAGCCTGGCCGGGGGAGGCGATCTCGTGATCTACGGCGCCGCGGGCCCAGTGCCGAACGCCCGGTTCATCACGTCGCAGTTGTCATCGACGCCGGCGCTCGCGGAGCGCGTGATCGCCGCCTCACCCTCGCTCGACGCCACGGTGTACCTCGTGGAGCCAGGGACGGCGCCTCTCGCGCTCCGCGCTCGCGGCGCCATTCCCAGCCTCGAGCGCGCCCTCGGCAAGCCCGAGTCACCGGACGTCGCGAGCTGGCGCGACGCACCCTCCGACCGGAGCTGGTCCGACCCCGCGCCGGAAGAGCTGATCCGGGCCATGGACCGTTTCCACGCCGTGCCCGACCTGCCGGCTCGCGCGGCATCGTGGGCCGAGTGGCTGTACTTCAACGGCCGGGCGAACGGGACCGGCTTCTACCTGAGCTTCGTGGTCGGTCCGGCGAGCGCTCCCGACCGCCGCCGGGCCCGCGTGCGCCTGGAGCTCGAACGGGAGGGCTCCACGGTCGGCTTCAGCGACGAGGCGGAGATCTCCGCGCAGGCGCTGCTCGCCTCCGCGCCGGACCTGCGCGTCGGGGGCAGCCGGGTCGAGCTGGACGGGATGCGCTATCGGATCACGCTCGCGCTGTACGCCGAGGGACGGCCCCGGCGCCCGTCCGCTCCCGACCTCACCGGCCAGATCACGCTCGACGCGGTAGCCGGGAGGTCGTTACCGCCGTTCGAGATTTCCGGCGCCGGCGGCTGGGTCTCGGGCTACGTGGTCCCCGTGCTCGCGGGACCCCTGGGCGGCGAGCTGGTGACGCGAGACGCCGTCCTGCCGCTCGACGGCGGGACCGGCTACCACGATCACAACTGGGGCTTCTGGGACGGGGTGACCTGGCAATGGGGTCAGGTGGCGACCGAGGACCTCTCGTTCGTGTACGGCCGCATCCGGCCACCGGCCGACGCCGCCGACGCGGAGCTGGTCCCGGGGTTTCTGATCGCCCTCGGCCCGCACGGTCCGCTGGCCTTCGCCAGCGAGGTGACGATCGAGGAGCGGGACGATCCATCGACGGGCCGACCCCGGTCGATCCACGTCACCGCCGAGGCCGAAGCGCTCTCGCTCGTCATGCAGCTCGCGGTCGAGCGGACCGTGGCCACGGGATCGAGGAGCGGAGCGCGGGGCGAGTTTCTGCAACTGCGCGCACGCTACGAGGTTCGCGGCAATCTCGGATCGCGGGAGGTCCGCTTCGAGGCCTCCGGTTCCGCCGAGACATTCCGCGGGGGCTGACCCTCGCGGCGAACGTCTCTCCCAATCTCGTCACCGGTTCGCCCTGCTCCCGTCGCTGCCCGACCCGCGCCGGCGCCGCGCCGGGTCTTCGCCCGATCCAGCCGTCGATCATCTCGGCGGCGGAGCGTAGGCGCGCGCGAGCCAGTCGCGGACGTCGTCGATCTCCTCCGCGCAAACCGCATGCGGGATGGGATAGGTCTTCCACTCCACGGGGTAGGCCCGACGTTCGAGAAAGCTGCGGGTGGCCTGACCCAGCTCCGCCGGCACCAAGGGATCCAGCGTTCCGTGGGCCAGGAACACCGGGGTCGCGCGGTTGGCCGCGTGGGCCTCGGCGGCGACGGTCCATTCGAGCGGCAGGAAGGTCGACAGCCCGATGATCCCCGCCAGGCGCGCGGGCAAGCGCAGGCCGCTGTGCAGCGCCATGGCTCCCCCCTGCGAAAAACCGGCGAGCACGATCCTCTCGGTGGGAGTGCCTCGCTCGTTCTCGCGCCACACCAGGGCCCGCACCTGCGCGTCCGCCTCGCGGATCCCGGCCTCGTCCTGCGGCGCCCCGAGATCGAGTCCGATGACGTCGAACCAGGCGCGCATCGGGGCGCCGCCGTTGATCGACACCGGTCGAACCGGGGCGTGAGGGAAGACGAAGCGCAGCGGCGCATGGGCCAGGCGCAGTTCGGGAACGATCGACTCGAAGTCGTGCCCGTCGGCGCCCAGCCCGTGCAGCCATATGACGCTGCCGGCCACGGGCGATCCGGTGCTGCGCTCGACGGTCTGGAGCAGTTCTTCGCTCACGGGTTCAAGGGCGCGGCGTCCGCGCGCGACAAGATAGCCTGTCCCTGAACGCCGAGCACGTCGAGAGGCTCCGGCTGCCGGCGCCTCGGCGATGAACCGCCGGGACCCGTCGTGGGCCGGCGCCCATCCCTCGTGCTTCAGTTCTTCCCGCGCACCAGGGTCGATCCGCCCGCTCTCGAACCGCGAGGTCCGGCCACGAGCCGGGTGCGTCCGCCGCCCGAGCGTCTCCCGCCCGGCCGGCGTTGCTGCGGAATCGACGGCCGTGCGAGACTGACGCCTGCGGTGCACGGAGGCCGGCGTGAACACGGACCAACCCATCGTCCTCGTCGCCATGGGCGGCCATGCGTTCATGCAGAAGGGCGAGCAGGGCACGATCGAGGATCACGAGCGCAACTCGGACCGGATCGCCGAGCTGTTGATGACCTTGGTCCGGCGCGGCTACCAGCTCGTGATCACGCACGGCAACGGTCCGCAGGTCGGGAACCTGCTGCTCCAGCAGGAGCAAGCTTGCGGCAGCGTGCCCGTGATGCCGCTCGACGTGCTGGTGGCCATGACCGAGGGCAGCCTGGGCTACATCCTGCAGCAGAGCCTGCTCAACCAGTTGCGCAAGCATGACATCCGCCGATTCGTCGTCACCGTCGTCACGCAGGTGCTGGTCGACGAGAAGGACGTGGCCTTCGACCGTCCCGACAAGCCGATCGGTCCCTTCCTGCCCCGCGAGCTGGCCGAGCAGCGCCGGGAACGACTGGGCTGGCGCATCGTCGAGGATCCGCAGCAACGCGGCTGGCGCAGAGTCGTCCCGTCGCCGGCACCGGTCAGGGTGATCCAGCTGCGACATGATCCGCGAGGCGGCGCGGGCGGGACACATCGTCGTGGCCTGCGGCGGCGGCGGCGTTCCGATCCGGGAAGGCCAGGACGGGCGGTTCGTGGGAGTGGAAGCCGTGGTCGACAAGGATCTGACCTCCGCCGTGATGGGGTGCGACGTCGGCGCCGAGATGTTGATCGTGCTCACGGCCGTGCCCAACGTGTACGTGGATTTTGGCACGAGGGACGAGCGCCCGCTGGGGGCCGTGACGCTCGAGGAGATCGAGCGCCTGCGCGACGGGGGCCACTTCCCGCCCGGCAGCATGGGCCCCAAGATCGACGCCGTGCTCCACTTCTTGCACCGGGGTGGCCAGCGAGCGTTGATCACCGATCCGGAGAGCCTGCCCCGCGCCATCGAAGGCCGCGCCGGCACGCACTTCATCGGCCACCTCTGAGCCCGTTCCGCTCGGCCTTTCCAAGCGGCGGGATTGGCAGTACATTGAGTGTGGTAGAGGAGGGCGGTCGATTCCGGCACTGCACGGGAACCTGCTGGGGCTTTCACCCGCCGAAAAGCACAGGCTCGAGCGGCTCCTCCGCCGTCGCGTCCCGCCCCGCTCCATCCTGACCCACGACTTGGCCCGCGAGATGGCGGAGATCAGTCAGGCGTTCAATCGCCGCATCGGACTGCTCGTCGACCGGGCGGGTCGCATCGAGTGCGTGGCGGTGGGCGACGCGCGACGCGTGGAAGTTCCGCGCCAGCCCAGCGCGCCTTCGGGGCGGGTGCGCTTCTGCACGCTGCGTTTCCTGGCCACGCGGCTGGGCGACGACCCGCTGAGCGCGGAAGATCTGGCTCCGCTGGCGCTGCATCGGCTGGACGCCCTGGCCATCGTGGCCGTCGAGCCCGACGGCGCGCCGGGACCGGTGCGCCTGGCGCACCTGCTGCCCGCGGCCGAACGCAACGAGGGCGGCGGCAACGGCCATCGCGACATCCCCGCTCGCCCGCCGCGCGGGGTGATCGCGCCGCGACCCGGGCGCGCGAGCCGCCGGCCCAGGACCGGCGTCGAGGACGTGTTCACGAACGGCGAAGGCTACCGACTGTTCACGCCGCGGCCGGCCGGCCGCATCGACGAAGATTTCCTGGAGCTGATCCGCGCCCTCGAGAGCGAGTTCGACCGGCACATGGAGCGCACCAAGGTCGCCGGCAAGGTCGGTCGGGCGATCCTGCTCCACGTCACCACGGGTAGCCGCAGCGCCGCCGCGGACTCGATGGACGAGCTGGTCGAGTTGGCGGCGTCGGCCGACCTGCAGGTCGTCGAACGCATCGTGCAGCGCCGGGCGGCCTTCGACCCGCGCACGTTGATGGGCTCCGGCAAGCTGCAGGATCTGATCATCTACGCCTTGCGGCTCGGCGCGGACTTCATCGTGGTCGACCGCAACCTGGCGCCGGCCCAGGCCCGGGCCATCGCCGAAGCCACGGACCTCAAGGTGCTGGACCGCTCGCAGTTGATCCTGGACATCTTTGCCCGCCGGGCCCGTACCCGCGAGGGCAAGATCCAGGTCGAGCTGGCCCAGCTCAAGTACCTGATGCCGCGGCTGATGAGCCACGGCGACTCCGGCCTCTCGCGGCTCGAGGGCGGCATCGGCGGGCGCGGCCCCGGCGAGCAGAAGCTCGAGATCGACCGCCGTCGCGTGCGGGAACGCATCGCGCGGTTGGAGCGAGAGCTGGGCGCCGAGCGCCGCCGGCGCGAGCAACGACGCGCGCGCCGTCGCGAGCGCGACGTGCCCGTGGTCTCGCTCGTGGGTTACACCAACGCCGGGAAGAGCACGCTGTTGAACCTGCTCACGCGCAGCGAGGTCTTCGTCGAGCACCGCATGTTCGCCACGCTCGACCCCACCAGCCGCCGGCTGCGGCTGCCGCGGGAGCGCGAGGTCGTGATCAACGACACCGTGGGGTTCATCCGCGACCTGCCGACGGACCTCTTGGCCGCATTCCGCGCCACGCTGGAGGAGATCGAAGACTCGGACCTGATCGTTCACGTCGTCGATGCCTCGCACCCCGTGTGCGAAGCTCAGATCTGCGCCGTCGACTCGATCCTGGCCGATCTGGACTACGATCGCCTGCCGCGCCTGGTCGTGTTCAACAAGATCGATCGGCTCGGCGAGGACGAGTTGACGGATCTTTTGGTCGGCCGTCCGCAGGCCCTGGCCATTTCGGCGCTCGAGGGCAGCGGAATCGATGATCTTCTGGCGGGCATCGAGGAAGCCCTGCAGTTCCGGATCCGCGCGGCGACCGCTCCGCGCGGGGTCGAGCGCCGGCCGACAGCCTGAGGCGAAATCGAGGATCCCGTGAAGCTCGGTGACTACCTGTTCCGCGTGGCGCCGAAAGCCCTGTACTACGCCGCCGCCAGGCGCGGGTGGGTGCCGGCGGTCAACCCGCTGACCCTGACGTTCTCGGTGACGGCCGCCTGCCAGAGCCGCTGCAAGACCTGCAACATCGGCGCCGTCTACCTGTCCAACCCCTCCCTAGCCAAGCAAAACCTGACCCTGGACGAAATCAACAAAGTTTTTGAGTCATTGGGACAGATCTATTTTTTCAACGTCTCGGGCGGCGAGCCGTTCATGCGCCCGGACCTGGCGGAGATCGTCCGCCTGGCCTGCCTGCACCTGCGGCCGAGCCTGATCCACATCCCCACGAACGCGATCTCGCCGAAGTTCATCGCCAAGACCACGCGAAAGATCTTGTCCCACATGGACGAACTGTTGCCGCCGCAGGTGCCGATCTCGATCAAGCCTTCGATCGACGGCATCGGAGCCATGCACGACTACGTTCGCGGCTACCCGGGGAACTTCGAGCTGTTGGAGAAGACGATCGACGCGTTACTCGAGATCCGTGCGGAGAACCCGCGCTTGCACGTCGATCTGGGGACCGTGATCTCCAACCTGAATCTGCACCACCTGGACGAGATCGAGGACTGGGTGCACTCTCGCGGAATCGAGTCCTACCGGCACGAGATCGCCGAGCAGCGGGCCGAGTTCCACAACCTCGGCGACCCGATCACGCCGCCGGCCGACGTCTACCGCAAGCTGACCGAGCGCTTCCGGGACAAGATCGTGCGCAATATCCGCGGCAAGGCTCTGCTCACGCGCACGACGGAAGCCGTGCGCGTGGTCTACTACGATGTCGCCGTACGCATTTTGGAGGAGCGCCGGCAGGTCACGCCCTGCTACGGCGGGATCTCCAACATCCACATGAACTACAACGGCGAAATCTGGCCGTGCTGCGTGCTGGGCGGGGACCAGGCGCTGGGCAGCGTGAGGCAGTGGAACTACGACATGCGGGCGCTGTTGACCTCGGAGCAGGCCGGGCGCAGCCGCAAGTACATCGCCGACGGCAATTGCGCTTGCCCACTGGCCAACCAGTGGCTGAACAACGTGCTCCTCACGCCGCGCCACATGCTGAGGGTGCTGTACACGATGCTGGTCACGTTCAACCGCAGCCCCCGCGCGGCCGAGCGGCGACCGATCGGCCTGAGGGTCGTCCGGCCGGACCAGGTGCGGGTCGGGATCTCGGGAACGGGAATGCGTCGCGCCATCGTGATGCGCAAACTCGGCACGATTCCTCCGGCCAGCGAAGTCGAGCTGCCGATCTTCGATGATGCTCGGGATCGGTCCGACCTTCGTGGCGGGCCCGACTCGGCGCCGGGCTGATCCGAGTCCTTCCGGCGCCGCTCGAGGGCGGCGGACGGTCACCCGACGTCGCGGGCCAAGAAGTCCTCGACCGCAGAGACGACGGCCTCCCGGGAGAGCGCCGGGTACCGGGCAAACGCCGCGTTCGGGATCTGTTCGACAAGATCTCGGAATCGCCTCGCGTCCACCATTCCGCTGTCGATGAGCTTCACCGCGTCCTGTGCGTCTCGGGCGAATCCACGGACTACCTTGGACAGCAGCTGGGACCCGCCTCCTCAGCCGCGGGCGGGGAGGATCCGAGTCACGCGAGCTTCACCCCCGGCGCCGGAGGGCGCTACTGCCTCGTGGTTCCGAACAACGACATCCGCGAGGCGTCCTTCGGCCGGAGCAGCGACGATATGGAACGTCCCCCGGCAGCCGCGGCCTCGAGGGGTCAGCCCCTCGCGCCCTACGAGTAGACGGGGCGCCCGGATCCCGCGGCTTTGTGACAGACTGCCGCGACATGGCGGAACGCAAAGCCCTCGGCCTGTGGACGCTGACCGCGCTCGTGGTCGGCAACATGATCGGGTCCGGCGTGTTCCTGCTGCCGGCGTCGCTCGCGCCGTTCGGCGGGATCAGCTTTCCAGGGTGGCTTGTGAGCGCGGCGGGCTCGATGAGCGTCGGACTGGTCTTCGCCCGCCTGGCCCGTCGGGTGCCGGCGGCGGGCGGGCCCTACGCCTACACTCGCCAGGCCTTCGGCGACTTCGCCGGCTTCCTGGTCGGCTGGGGCTACTGGATCTCCTGCTGGTCGGCGCTGGCCGCGATCGCGGTGGCGATGGTCGGTTACCTCGGCGAGTTCATTCCGGGGATCGCGACCACGCCGGCGCTGGCCGCTGGCACCGCGATCGCGGCGATCGTGCTGCTCACCGCGGTCAACGCGGTCGGGGTGCGGGCAGCGGGTCTCGTGCAGTTCGTCACCACCGTGCTCAAGGTGCTACCGCTGCTCGGTATCGCGCTGTTCGGCGCGAGCCGGTTCGAACTCTCGCGCTTCGAGCCGTTCAACCCCACGGATCGGCCGCTGCCGCTGGCGATCGTCGGCTGCCTGGCGTTGACCCTGTGGGCATTCCTGGGGCTCGAGGCGGCGACCGTCCCGGCCGGGGAGGTGCGCGAGCCGCGGCGCACCATCCCGCGGGCCACCATCCTCGGGATCTCGATCGCTGCCGCGCTCTACATCTCGAGCACCGGGGCGGTGATGGGGATGGTGCCGCGCGAGACCCTGGCCGCGTCGACCGCTCCGTTCGCCGACGCCGCCCGCGTGCTGTGGGGGCCGATCGGCGGCAAGGTGGTGGCCGCGGGGGCGTTCGTCTCCTGCTTCGGGGCGCTCAACGGTTGGATTCTGATCACGGGCCAGATCCCGCTGGCGATCGCCCGCGATGGTCTGTTCCCGCCGCTGTTCGCCCGCTTGGGAGCGCGCGACACGCCCGTGCAGGGCCTCGCGCTGTCCAGTGTTTTGGCCTGCGCCCTGGTGCTCGCCAACTTCACCCAGACGCTGGTGGCGATGTTCACCGCGATGATCTTGCTCTCGACCCTGGCGTCGCTGATCCCGTTCGCCTTCTCGGCGATGGCCGAGCTGCACCTGACCCTTCGCGAGCGGGGTCCGGGGCTCGCGGGCGGCGTGGTGCTGGCGCTCGTGGCCTTCGCCTACGCGATGCTGGCGGTCGGCGGCGCCGGAGAGCCGACCGTGTTCTGGGGGTTCCTCGCCTTCCTCGGCGGCATCCCGTTCTACGTCCTGACCCGCTGGCGCACAGGGGCTCGGGCGCCGGAAGCCATCCTCCGACCGGGGGACCCCGGCCAGCACGACTCTTGACCGTGTAGCGCACCGCGATGCGAGCGGGCGCGCCTGCTCGGGTCGGTGAAACCGAGTGTCGTGGCGGCGCGCGCCGCGCGATCGTCACGGCCCGCTCGCGGGAGGTCCCGGGTCGAGAGCGGTCGACCGCAACCGCACCAGGCCCGCGCCGGCCGCCCGGTGATCGGGCTCCAGTTGCAGGATTCGCTCGTAGTAGGTCCGCGCCTCCACGGGACGTCCGAGCTGCTCGTGCAGGAGGCCGAGATTGAAAATGGCCTCGAGGTCTCGCGGATCCAGCCGAACCGCCTGCTCGTAATGGGCCAACGCCCTCTCCGGCTCCCCAAGGCGCAGCAGCGCACCGGCGAGATTGAAGTGGGCCGTGGCGTGATCGGGGTCGGCCGCCAGCACCTTTTCATAGTAGGGGATCGCCTGTTCGAACTGGCCTTGCGAGGCAAGCGCGGCCCCCATGTTGAGGTTGGCCAGCGCGTCGGACGGGCTCGCAACGAGCGCCTGCCGCAGGTAGGGCAGGGCCTGCTCCGGGCGCCCCTGGCGCAGCAGCAGATCGCCGAGGTTCACGAATGGCTCTTGCCGCAGCGCGTTGAGCGCGATCGCCTTCTCGTAATGGCGGGCGGCGCGGTCGACCTGTCCCTGCTTGTCCAGCGCCGCGCCGAGATTGAAGTGCGCGAACCAGCTATCGCCGGCGACATTCAGCGTGTGCTCGAACAGGGTCGCGCTGTCCCGCCAGCGTTGCACCTGCCGCCAGGTCAACAGCGAGCACGCCGAGACGACCGCCAACATGACGATTCCGGCGACGAGCTGCCCGTGACGCGAGCTTCGCAGCAGATCCGCGCCGCCCCAAGCCGCGATCACGCCGAGACCGATCATCGGCACGTAGGTGTATCGATCGGCCATGGCCTGGCTGCCCACTTGCACCAGCCCGATCACCGGAACGAGCGTCCCGATGAACCACAGCCAGCCCACCAGGACGTAGCGGGCGCCCCGACTTGCGGCGAGAACGGACAGCCCGGTCAGCGCGACCAGCAACGTCGCGCAGGCCAGCACCTGCCATTCCGGCCACTCCCGCCCGCCGATCAGGGCCGGGTGCGGGTAGAACACTCCGAGATCGACGGGCCACAGCAGCTTGCCCGAGTAGCGCACGTACGAAACGAGCGCGTTGGCGGCGCGCGTCCCGAGAGGCAGGATCTGTCCCACGACGGCGCCGGCGCTGTGCTGCGCGAACAGGGTGAGCCCGATCGACCCGCCGACGATCAACAGCAGCGGCGACTTTTCCACGAACAAGCGGCGCAGGCTGGTGCGCCAGCCGTTTCGCAATGGATCCCAGCGCTGCAGGGGCCAGTAGTCGAGCAAGAGCAACGTGGCCGGAAGGGTCACGAGCATCGGCTTGGCCATCAGTCCCAGAGCCAGCAGCAGCAGCAGCGAGAGGTAGCGCCACCTGCCGCCTCGACGGGTCCAGGCGACGTAGGCCCAGGTCGCCAGCAGCCAGAACGGGGTGCTCAGCACGTCCTTGCGCTCCGCGACCCAGGCCACGGACTCCACGTGCAGGGGATGGACGCCGAACAGCGCGGCGACGAAGGCGCTGCGCCACGGCGCGTTCGTGGCTCGCCGCAGCAGGACGAACAGCAGCAGAGTGCTCGATACGTGCAGGCCGAGGTTGGTCCAATGATGTCCGCCGGGGTCCGCCCCGAACACCCGGTAGGCCAGCATGTGCGAGAGCCAGGTGAGGGGGTGCCAGGTTCCGGTGTGCGTCGTCGTGAAGGCCCAGGCGATCTCCCGGGGGGCAAACCCCGCCTGGACGTGCGGGTTATTCGTGACGTAATCCGGGTCGTCACAGTTGATGAAGTCGTTGCCGGCCAGCGGGGCGAAGGCCGTCACGGTGAGGATCACGAGCAGACCGCCGATCGTCAGATCGCGGACCCGCTGCCCACGCTGCGATGTCGCGATCATCGGGGCAGTCTAACATCGACGAGCGCGGATCTGGCCCGCGGCCACCGCGCTGGCGCCGCTGGACAGCCGGCGTCGCGCCGCCCGCTCGACGGGTTCGCGCTCGGTTGTTCGTCGCCGAGCCCTCTGTTAGCCTGTCGACCATGATGCGGTTGATCGAGACACGGAGTTTCATCGACTCCTTCGACTTCGACCCTTGACGCCGCGTGCCCGCCTCCTCGATGCAAGGTCATCCGGTCTCTGCGGCTGGATCCTCGTCGGCGTTTCCATCGTCGTGACCTGCGTTCCGCCGCCGGCGGACGCCGGCGACCGGGCGGGCACGGACCGGCCGAGCGTCGGCCTCGTGTTGAGCGGGGGCGGCGCTCGAGGCGGGGCCCATATCGGGGTGCTGCGCGTCATGGAGGAGCTGCGAGTCCCCGTCGATTACGTGGTCGGAACCAGCATGGGCTCGATCGTCGGAGGGCTGTACTGCGCCGGGCTCTCCCCGGAAGAAATGGAAAGCATGTTGACGCAGATCGACTGGGAGTCGGCCTTCCGCAACTCCCCCGAGCGGCGCCGCATCTCGTTCCGCCGCAAGGAAGATGACGACCTGGCGCTCTTCCCGTTCGAGATCGGCGTCGGCAAGCGGGGCATGCACACCAAGGCGGGGATCACCGCCGCGTCCAAGATCGCGTTCATCTTGCGCGGTCTCACGCTGCATGCCGCGGGCGTCCAGGACTTCGACAGGCTGCGTTTGCCCTACCGCGCGGTCGCTGCGGACCTGCGGAACGGCGAGGCCGTGATTCTGGACCACGGCGACCTGGCCCGGGCGATGCGGGCCAGCATGTCCATCCCGGGCGTGTTCACCCCCGTGGAGATCGAGGGCCACGTGCTCGTCGACGGGGGGATCGCCCTGAACATGCCCGTGGACGTGGCGCGCGAGCTGGGGGCCGATCGAATCATCGCCATCGACGTCGGAACGCCTCCCAAGGAAGACGTCACGGGCCTGTCGGCCGTGGGAGTGTTGAGCCAGACGATGTCCGTGCTGTCCGAGCACAATGTGGAGCAGCAGCGGCGCAGAATCGGCGCCGGCGACCTCCTGATCTCGCCCAACCTGGACCACGTGACGTCCGGAGACTTTCCCAAGATCGATCTCGCCATCACGGCCGGCGAGACGGCCGCGCGGGAGCAGGCGGCGCAGCTCAGGGAGTTTTCGGTGTCGGAACCGGAGTTCGCGGAGTTTCTCCGGCGCCAGCGCCGGGGTCCGGAGGCGCTGGTCCCCAGCTTCACGATAGACGCCGTCGAGGTGGAGGTGCGGGGCTCGAGCGAGTCGGTACTCGACCCCGCGCTGCTGGCTCGCCGCATGCAGACTCGCCCGGGGGACACCTTCGACATCGACGTCGTCTACAAGGACCTCGAACGCGTGTCTCAGGCAGGCGAGATCGAGAGCGTCGAGTTCCGTCTCGATGAGACGGAAGACCACGAGACGCTGGTCCTGGAGGTCAAGCAGAAATCCTGGGGACCCGGATACCTGAAGTTCGGGCTGGCCGTCGAGTCCGACCTCGAGGGGGATTCGGACTTCCGGGCCATCGCCCACTACCGTCGGCCGGGGTTGAACCGGCTCGGCGCGGAGTGGAAGACCATCGTCGCGCTGGGCAGCCCGACGAATCTGTCGACGGAGTTCTTCCAGCCGCTCGATCGCGCGGGCTTCTGGTTCGTCGCGCCGCGGCTGGGCTTCGACCAGGACAAGGAAGAGACGTTCCTCGCCGACGGCGACCTCGAGTCCTTCAGAACCAGGGTCTACACGGGCGCTCTGGACTTCGGCGTGCAGTTCCGGAACTGGGCCGAGATCCGGGTGGGGGCCCTGGCCGGCAAGCTGGACCTCGATCCGGTCACCGCATCGGCCGTGGAGCCCCAGCGGCCGGACCTCGGCGCCGGCAGGTTGAAGATCACGTTGGACCAGATCGACAACGCCTTCTTCCCGCGGCAGGGCAATGTCAGCTTGCTCGAGCTCCTGCTGTCGCGTGACACGCTGGGCGCCGACGACGAGTACGACAAGCTCTTCGTTTCCACGGCGCAGTCCTGGACCTGGGGCAAGAACACGTTCGTCGGACGGATCCAGTTTGGAACCGACCTCGGTTCGGAGATGCCGGTCTACGACCAGTTCGAGATCGGGGGGTTCCTCAATATCAGCGGCCTGCAGCCGGGCCAGATCCGTGGCGAGGTCATGACGCAGTTCCTGCTCGGGGACTACTGGCGCATCGGCGGTCTGGGAGGCCTGGGACGTCTGTACCTGGGCGGCGTGATCGAGGCCGGAAACGCGTGGCCCGATGCCGACGAGGTGGAGCTTTCCGACCTCGTGCATTCCCAATCAATCTTCTTCGGAGTGGACAACCCACTGGCCCCCGTCTACCTCGGCGTCGGCCTCGCGGATGGGGGCCAGAGACAGTTCTACCTCTCCATCGGCCGTTTCTTCTGATCCACCTACGCTGGCGGAGACCCCGCCGGGGCGCTACGAATCGGCCTTCTTCGAGTTGACGCGATCAGGGCCACACGACCAGCACGTTGACCCCGACGGCGGTCTCATCCGAGTCGTTCAAATACCAACCCGGATCGCCCTTGTCGTCGGTCTCGAGATCGTAGGTCGTGTAACGCGCGTTGAACCTGGCCATCCAGCGCTTGGCAAAGGCCCACGAAACGCCGGTCGTGGCGTTGAAATAGCTCTCGGATTGACCCACGCCGGTGTCGACCCGGTTGTTCCACGACCACTTCGGCGACAGGACCCGGTCGTGGGTCAGGCCGAGCAACAGGTCGGTCCAGCTCTCGTCGATGTTCCGCTTGATCGGGGGGTTGGCACCCACGACGAGGGTGCCGTCGAGTTCGTTCTTCGTGTAGCGCGGGCCGAACAGGGCGCCCCACTGGTTCTTCTCGCCGACGGAGAAGAGGTAGACGGGAGTGACCTCCGCGAGAGTCACGATGAAATTCGCGTCCATTTCCAAGGCAACGGGCGGGCCAGCGGCGGTCATGCCCGAGAGATCTTCCGCCAGCTCGAGCTGACCTACGGCCCAGAGAATCCGCCAGCGGCCCTTGGAGGCGAAACCGCCCAGCCCGAAAGCCGACGCCGTATAGTCCCGGACTTCGTCCGAACTGAGCTCGAAATCGACCTCGACCGGCCCCAGGACGGTATTCAGGCCCCCCGTGCCGTCGATCGCGACGGCCGCCGGGCCTGTACCGATCCCGAACTTCCAGCCGGACTGCGCCGCGAAGGCCGAGGAGGATAGTCCAAACAGCATGACCGCCAGCGCGGCGAAAAACCTCTTGCTCACTTTCATTGCTCCTGCGTGCGGATGGGGCCCGCGAGTTGCGACGGAGGCCGGCGCGTCAATACTTGACCATGTAGTTCTTGGCCTCGAGACACACGCTGAAGGCCTTCTTGAATGCATCGACCTGCTGCGCGGTCGCCTGCTGCGCCTGCTGGGCTTGGCTCTGTGCCTGCGCAGTGGCGTGTTTCTGGGCCTCGGCGCCCCTCCGCCGGCCCATGAGCAAGCCTGCCGCCGCGCCGTAGGCCGCGCCTTTCCCGGCGTCGTCGCTGGCGATCTCGCCGATCAGGGCGCCCGCCGCGGCGCCGCCGAGGGCGCCCTTGGCGCCGGAGCCCTTGCCAGCTTTCTCCGCCTGTTGCTTGGCCTGCTGGCTTGCCGCCGCCTGTTGCTCCGACTGCTTGGCGAGCTGAAACGGATCCGCTCCGGTTTGACCCACCGCCCAGTTGTAGCATTCGGATTCGTCCTTGGACTGCTCGTCCGCCGCCTGGCCCTGGGTCGGGAACACGTAGACGCCGACCGTCGCAGCCAGCGTTTTCCCGCTGGGCGGAGCCACGGTGGTCTGCGCCAGCGCGAGCGAAACCGACAGGACCGCTGCCGAGCAAATTCCACGTGCCAGGTGACTCATCGGACGATCCTCCGTGCTCCGTTCACCGCGCCGCCGCCATCGGCGTGCAGGAGCCGAAAACGCCGACCGTGATGCCCTGGCGCGCGACCGCGGCGGACAGCATGCCGGTCTCCTCGGTGATCACGAAGCTGAAGGCGCGTCCCGCTTCGACTCCCTGGATCACGATCAAGCCCTCGGACCTATCGAGGTGCTTGATTGGCGTGGTGCGCGGTCTCGGACTGGCCTTGGTCGTGCTCAGTGTCCTCGCCACCAGGTCGACCTCGATGAAGTCCGGGATGTCCCAGTTCCAGGGAGCCCCGACGTAGCACTCCGCGTCGAGCGCGCACACCGACGCTTCCACCGCCGCGCAGAGAAGCCTGTCCGCACCCGTCACATCCTCAGCCGGGGCCGGAGTCGCTCCTGGCGCAATGGAGACCAGGATCGCGACGAGCGCGATGCGTGCCCTCATGCTCCACCTCCTCATCGAATGGCCGTCCTCGGACAAAGCGGGCCAGCATATCAATTGCAACCGTGGACCGTCCAGCCAGGGACGCGGAGGGTCATGGTTCAGTTTGAAACCTCGGCCCGCGGGGCACGGTCGGCGCCCGAACAGGGCCATCCGAGCGAGACCACGAAGGCCCAGCGTATGATGCTCGTCCCGGGGCCACGTTCCCCAAGTGCGTTGGCCGACGTGGCTCGTAGCTTCCGCGCAGCACGGGGAGGTGCCATGCGCATCGCCGTCCCGACGTTCCTGATCATCTCGCTCTTGGGCCTCGACCCGTCGGCGGCCGACGTCAAGGTCGCCCAGGCCGAAGGTGTCGACCTCGCCTCCTACCGCAGCTACGCCTGGGGCCCAGGGACACCCGCCGCGCGACCCGAGATCCAGCAGGCCATCGTTGCGGCCGTCGACCGGGAGCTGCAGTCCAAGGGGCTGCGGCGGGTGGACCAGGAGGCCGACCTGCTTGTCGTCAGCGTGGCCTACGCCGAGATGTCGACGGCGATCACCGGGGGCTACCTGAACCTCGACACGGTGGGCGTGGGAGTCATTCGCGCCGACGTCGTCGATTCCACGACGGGCCACCTGATGCTCGACCTCATCGACCCGCGCTCGAGCAAGCCGATTTGGCGGTCCATCGCCAGCGAGCCCGTGAGTGGCAACGATGTCAAGAAGGTGCTGAAGAAGGTCGACAAGATCGTGCGCAAGATGCTCGAGGGCTTCCCGTCGCCGTGATCGAGCGCAATGTCAGAACGTCCAGCCGAGCGAGATCACGGTGCCCCAGTCGTTCTTCTTCGCATCGATGCTGGGAGGTTCGCTGTCGTAGTTGTCGTAGAGCGAGAGTTTCCAGTAGAAGTCCTTGACGATCTCCCGCGTCAGGTCGATGTCGAGCTGGCTGCGCACCCGCCCGGATTCCGTGGCACTGGGAAAAACGAGCAGGGCGACGTCGAGCGACGTCTCGGGGTAGTCGTAGCGAAACAGCGAGTAGGCCAGGCCCGCCAACAGCTCCGCGTTCGTCTCGTTCGAGCTCCGCCCGGCGACCTGTTCCTGGTTGACCACCGCACCGCCCACGACCTGCAGCTCGTTGCGGTTCGTCTGGACGAGGTAGCGGCCCCCGCCCCCGCCTGCCAGCACCCGCAAGTCGACGCCCAGCTCGTCGTCCCTTTGCAGCGAGCCCAGGCTGAAGGTGAACCAGCGGTTCCTGTACAGTCGCTGTGAGTAGAAGGTCAAGTCCGCGGTCGTGGTCGTGCCTGACTCCTGTCGCACCGAGGTCACGTCCAGGGATGTCTGGTGCAGGAACTTGCGCGTCCGATAGCTCGTGCCGGCGTCGAAGCTGTAGGTCGAGACGTCGCTCGACTGCGTATAGTTGAGCCCGGCGTCGAGAGAGCCGTCGACTCGCTTCCAGAACGTGGCCTCGATCGGCACGATGCGGACGATCTGGGCGAGTTCGAGCTCCACGGCGAAGCCGTCCTGGACCACGCGAACCAGCCGGTCCGCAGCCCCGGGCTCCAGGGCCCCGTAGTGCAGCGTCCCATCTTCGAGTTCGACCCGGAACTGCGCCTGGGATTGGACGGTCAGAACGTCGTCCCACTCGATGGACAGCGTGGACATGGAGTCCGTCTTGTAGCTCAGCTTTCCGCGATCGAGCTGCTTGATCTCGCCGGTCACCCGGTCGCCGTTCTCGAGGTCCACGAGGTCGGTCTTCGCGCGGCCCCACGCCGGCGGGCAGACCAGGAGCAGCGCGGCGACGACGCCGCCAGCAGGCAACCGCCTCGACCGAGAAACGCGCCTCGTGGTCACGGCCGGGCCAGCGCGAGCGAACCCGCGCGCGACGATGGCCGGCGCCGCCGCTCCAAGCGGCGAACCCGCGCAGGGTCTCGAGACCCGCTCCCGAGCACCGACCGTACGACGTGATCCACGGCCGGCGTCTCCGGCGCTCGCGCCTTGCGGAGCGGACGGGTCAATCCCGCTCCCGATCGAACAGGCCCTCGACCAGGCGCTGGACGGCCTCCTTCTTTTTTTCCTTCTCGAGCGAGCCCAGCGCCTGGCTCAAGTCGACCCGGATCGACGGTGCGGTCAGCGCGCCCTCGACCTCGAGGGGCAGCGTCAGGCGGCCCTGCCCATCGACGAGCGACTGCAACACCTCGGTCTTCGCGACGAGCACCTTCGTCTTCTCCGGCGCAAGGCGAGCGGCGAGCTTCAGTCTGACCACGCTCGCTATCGGGTCGAAGGTGCCGTTGCCGGTCGCGGACAGATCGCCTGCGACAAGCGCCAACCGCTCGAGTCCCCATGGGAAACGGTCGAAGTCGACCTGCGCCTCCAGGCTCTCCAGCGCTCTTTGCGCCAGCTCCTGCGCCCGTCCCGCCGCGACGCGGCTCTTGCTTTCGGGCGGCTCCTGCCCCAGGAGCGCCGCCAGCGCGCCGCCGCCGGACAGCTTTTCGTCGATCGTCTTGCCGATCGCGCGCTCCAGGTCCCAACCCGGTAGCCCGACCTGCTTCGAGCCGATCGATACGCGGCCGGAAAGCGCGCGGGCATCGATCTCGGGACGGCCGATGTCGAGCCCGACGTTCGCCTGCACGCCGGTCGCGCCGGCGATCTTCCGTGCCTGCTCGCCGGCGAACCCCGCGAGCAGGCTGCCCAGCACGGCTTCCTGCAATCCGCCGTCGAAAGTGAGCTGGCCCGGTGGATCGATCGACGACAATCGCGCGACGCCGGTCACCGGACCTCCGGCTGCCGTGCCTTGCTCGAGGCGCACGGTCAGCACGCCGCGGCGCGAAAGCTCGAACGTGGTCTCTACGTTCTCCAGCGGGGGCAGGATGTCGCTGGCGAAGAACCGCGCCGCGCTGAGCGAGCCCACGGCGGCATGGACGAGCGCGCCTCCCGGCGGCTGTTCGATGTCGAGTCGCGCGTCGAGCGTGCCGGGCGCTTCGATCCGCAACGGCAGCGGAAGCACCGATGGCGCGGCCTCGAGCGCGACGTCGAGCGACGTGGGAGCGAGTTCGAGCGCCAGGTCGAGCGCCGGCACGAGCGGCCCGCCGCCCGTCAGTCGCAACCCGCCGGCGTCGGCCGCCAGCCGCTCGAGGTTCCAGCCCCGCCCCGCGCTGCGCACGGCGAACTTGGCCACGACCGGCGTCGCGAAGGGCCGGGTTCCGGAGAGCAAGGTCAACGACGTGCCGCGGAGCCGGCCTTCGATCGCCAGCGGTCGGGTCACTCGCACGTCGGCCGAGAGCAGCCCGCCGCCGTGAATGAATGCGTCGCCGAGGAACGGGTGCAAGAACTCGCTCCTCAGGCCGTCGAGGCGCAGGCGGAGGCCGCGCGCCAGGCTGCCCTCGACCTCGATCCTCCCGCCGGCGTCGGCGATCTCGCCGCGTCCCGCAAGCTCTCCCGATGTCGGCGCGTACTCGAACGTCACCGAGCTGATCGCGGTCGTCCATGCGGGCTTCGCCCCACGGTCCTCGAATCGCACCGCACCGTGACGCACGCCGATGCGGGCGATCGCTATCGTCACTCCCGAGCCCTGGCCCGCGGTCACGGAGGGCGGTCCCGCCTCTCCCAGCGGCAGCGGTGGCAGCACCCAGCCTTCCCGTTCCGTCCGCCTCACGAGCCGGATCACGGGGCGGACGAGTTCGACGCTGCGGATCTCGACCGCCCCGCGGAAGAGCGGCAGGAGCGCGGCGCGGATCTCGAGCGACTCGAGCTCGAAGCTCGACGAGTCTCCGCCCGGCGCGGCCAGGCGGGCCGGGCTGACGGCGAGCACCATCCCGCGCCAGACGGACAGGCGCAGCTCTCCCAGCTCGGCCTCCCAGCCCGTGGCCTCTGCCAGCGCTCGCTCGAGCCGGTCGCGGTGTCGCTCGACGTCGAGCAGCGCGGGCAGCGCCAGGGCCAGCGCCAGGACGAGCAGGCCCAGAGCGCCGAGGACGATCCACGGCCAACGCCGCGGCCGGCTCCCGGAGCCCGAACCGTCAGCTACTTTCGCCACGACCTGTCCCACCTCGAGTCTTGCCGGGCACGCCTCGCACGGTTCGAACTCCCGCAACGCCCCGCCGAAGCCCGTGCAGCGACATCCCCTCCAAGGAACCAGGAGAGCGGCAGCGCGTCGAAGCGCGGCGCGCCGCCAGACCCGGCCGGCGGGCGGAGAGTATAGACCCGCGTGCGCCCTTTCAGGGAAGAGCCGGGCGCACGCTCGGAGGGCCCGAGGTTTCAAAGCGAACCATGACCAGCCGCTGCCGCCGCTGGAACCCGGCGCGGAAGCCGTCGTATGATCCTGCGGATCAGGCATGATCGGGGGAGGTCTCGCATGAAAGCCCGGCGTATCGGCGGAGGGGTCTGCGCGGCGGCCGGGGCGGTCTGGCTCGTCGCGGCGCAACCGGCGGCGAAACCGCCGTCCCACGACTGGCCGCAGTTCCGGGGCGCGAACCGGGACGGCGTGTCCCAGGAGGCGGGCCTGCTCGGCGCCTGGCCCGCAGAGGGGCCGCGCCAGGTCTGGCGCGTGCCGCTCGGCCCCGGGTTCTCGGCGATCTCGGTCGTGGGCCAGCGGCTGTACACGATGTTCGCCGGCGATCGCGAGGGGCAGGCCACCGAGTTCGCCGCGGCCTTCGACGCGGCGAGCGGCAAGGAGATCTGGCGCACGCCGATCGGCAAGCGCTTCGACGACACCTTCGGCAACGGCCCGCGCTCGACCCCCACCGTGCAAGCCGGAAAGGTGTACGTCCTCGGTTCCTACGGCGACCTCGCGGCACTCTCGGCGGTGGACGGCGCCGTCGAGTGGCGCGTGAGTCTGACTGAGGCCTTCGCCAGCAAGGTGCCGACCTTCGGCTTCTCGACCTCGGCGCTCGTCGACGACGGCCTGGTCGTCATCGAAGGCGGCGGCAAGGAAGGCAAGTGCTACGCCGGTCTGGACGCGGCGACGGGCCAAGTGCGCTGGACCTTCGGCAACGGGACGGACGAGCCGGGCTACAGCTCCCCGATCGCGATCACGATGGGCGGCGCGAAGCGCTACGTCTACGTCGTGGGCGACAGCATGAAGGCCATCGACGGTCAGGGCGCCGAGATCTGGTCCCATCCCTGGACCCATCCCGGCGAGACTCACGCCATGCCGGTCTTCATCCCACCGGACCGGATCTTCGCCTCCGGCGCCGAGGGGGTAGGAGCCAGCCTGCTGCGCCTGACGATGAACGGAGAGGTCAGCGCGGCCGAGGAACTCTGGAAGACGCGCTCCATGCGCAACCACTTCAGCTCCTCGGTGGTGCACGGCGGATCGATCTACGGCTTCGACAACGCCACGCTGCGCTGCATCTCGCTCGCCAGCGGCGAAGCGGCCTGGAGCCAGCGCGGGCTCGGCAAGGGCTCGCTGATCCTGGCCGGCGACCGGCTGTACGTGCTGTCCGATCTGGGCAAGCTCGTGCTGGTCGAGGCCACGCCGGCCGGCTACCACGAGCGAGGCAGCGTGCAGGCGCTCCAGGGGCGCTCTTGGACGGCACCGGCACTGGCCAACGGCCGGATCTACCTGCGCAACCACGACCAGATGGTCAGCTACGAACTGAAGCGGTAGGGGGGAGAGATGCGTGGGAACAAGTCCGTTGCGGCCTGGGGGCTGATCGTCGCCGCGAGCGCATCGCCGGCCGGCGCCGCGACCGTCGAGGAGGTCATCGCCAAGCACGTCGCGGCCAAGGGCGGCGACGGCTGGCAGAAGATCGAGTCGTTGAAGATCAGCGGTTCCTGCGCCGCCTTCAGCCAGGTCAGCGCTTGCACGCTGCATCGCGCGCGCGGGAACAAGCTGCACCTGGCGATGGAACTCCTGGGCTCCGAATTCGTCACGGGCTACGACGGAGAGACGGCCTGGCAGGACTCCGGTGAGGGCGCGGAGCCCGTCGGCGGGCTGGAGCGGGCGATCCTGCTGCGCGAGGCCGACTTCGTCACGCCCCTGTTCGACTGGCAGGCGCGCGGTTATCTGGTCGAGCTGTTGGGCGAGGTCGACTTCGAGGGCCGGCAGGCGATCGGCATCCGCCTCGACCGGCGGGACGGCTCGCAGGAGGTCTGGTATCTCGATCCACGGACGTTTCTGGAGCTGGGGCGCGTCTCGCCGGGCAACGATTGGCTCGGGCCGGTCGAGCGCCGCACGTACTACGACGATTTTCGCGAGGTCGGCGGCCTGCGCCTGCCGTTCCGCGTCGAGAGCCAGTGGTACACGCGGGAGCGGGTCTTCGAGGTCGCGAGCGTCGAGACGAACGTCGCCGTCGACGCGGCACTGTTCGGCATGCCGCCGCCCAAGGGCATGGGCCCGCTCGCGTCGCTCGCGGGCTCGTGGCAAGTGGCCCTCGACACGCGCCAGCATCCGGGCGCCGAATGGGAGAGCGTCGCTCGCGAGTCGAGGATCGAGGCCCGCCTGCGGGGCGGCTTGCTCGAGGAGCGCTTCGCCACCGCCCAGGGAGTCGAGGTGGTGCGCACGCTCTCCTATGACCGCTTCGGCAAGAAGTACCGGGTGACGCAGATCGACGGCCAGCGGACCCAGCTCGACGTCAAGCATGGCGACTTCGATGGGAACGGCCGGCTCGTCGTCACGAACGTCGACACCGGCACGACCTGGAGCGGGTTCGGCATGACGTTCCACGGCCGCCTGGCGCTGTTCGACATCACCCCGGACGGCTTCAAGGTCGAGCAGGAGAGTTCGAGCGACGGCGGCGCGACCTGGTTTCTGAACGCGAAGGCGACCTACACGCGCAACCTCGCACCCTGACCGCGGCCCGAGCGTCGGCCGGCCGCCGCAATCGAACCGGCGGCCAGAGGCGCTCGCGCCTCGCGGAGACGGCGGGGCGCGGCGGACGGAGCCGACAGACGCGAAAAGCGCTACGCGCGGCCCCGCCGCGAGGCCATTCGCCGATTGACGCGCGCCCCGTTTCACCGGACATGATCCGGCAGGAGACGGGTCATGGGGGAGTGCGCCGCGTCGAGAACTCGATCGGTCCTCTTGGGACTGGCTCTGGTCGTCGTCAGCGGGTCGACCAGCGGCGCCGGCGCGGTCGAAGAGCCGCTGTGGATGCCGGAGACGTTACCCGCGTTGATACACGCGGTCGAACTCGGAATCCAGCAGAGCCTGACCCCTCTCGAGCGCGCCGCCCTTTCGTCCGAAACGCCGGACGGATTCGTCGCGGCCTACCCCGAGCTGCAGGATAAGATCCGCCGCACCTTCGTCAGGTGGACCGACCTGTGGGTCGAGCGCGCCCTGCAGGACCTCGATCGCCTTCCCGGAGAGCGCATCCGGCGGGCCGAGCGAGCGGCCGCCGGTGTCGACGGCCGTCTGCGCGCCTACTTCGAGTCCAAGGGCTGGAGCTACAGGACGCCGAGGGTGGTCTTTCTGCCGCAACGCCTGCTGTCCGAACCGGCCTGGCCGTCGGCCAAGCTCCGTGGGCTGTACGTCCTGCACTACCCCGACGTGCTGTTCGCCTCGCTCGACGCGCGCTCCACCTTGGAGCACACGCTGATTCACGAGAGCCTGCACTTCAACAAGACCGGGCCCGGGCTGGGGCGGGCGCTCACCGAAGGGATTGCGGAGGCCGCCGCCACGGAGCTGGCGCTTCGCTGGGAGCTGGTTCGCCCGGCAGCGCTGCGCGACGCCAACGGCTATCTCGCCGAGCTGGCCATCGTGGAGCACGTTCTCGCCCGCATGGCGGCGGAGCGGCCGCTGGCGCGCGAGCAAGCCCTCGAGGTCCTGCTGGACTGCTACCTGACCGGAGATTCGACGGAGATGCAAGCGATCTTCGGCGCCGCCGCGTGGTCGGAGGTCGTCCGGGCCTCCCACGCCGGCCGCCGGCTGCGACAGACCGTCAAGCGGTCCCTCGGGCAAAGCGGCGCTCGACCCCTGTTCCAGGATACCCATGCGCTGGGCCGCGATCCGGCGGCTCGTCAGCCGGCTTGGGACAACAGGTAGCGTTCGCGGTTCTCTGCGAGGATTTCCAGGTTCAGGCAGGCGTGGTTCTCGATCATGACGAGCGGCCAGTCCACTCGCGCGTCACCTCCGGCCGCCAGCGCGTCGTGCTTGCGGTTGGCCTGGGCCACCCACGCGACCGTGGAAAGCGGCAGCAGCAAGTCGGGAGGGATGCCGAGCCGGCGCGCGTAGGCGGCGGCCGAATCCCGGATGAGGTCGCTGTAGCCGTGCGCCGTGAAGAACAGCCTGCGGTAGTTCTCGCGAAGCGTGTCGCCCCCCTTGCGATAGCGCACGCACCAGGTCGAGGCCACGAAGTGGACGAAATCCACGAGCGGCCAGGTGGGGTCCAGCCGGTGCTCCCAATCGACGACGAAGATCGCCGGGCCGCCCAGAACGACCACGTTCGCCGAGCAGAAATCGCCGTGGCAGGGTAGGAGCGGGAACTCGCGGCGTTCGAGGTCGCGCAGCGTCTCGTCCAGGAGAGCGCTCAGGGCGAGCGAGACGTCGTGCGTGGAGCGGTAGCGCTCGATCTCGCGCCCAAGGGCTCCCGCGCCATGCGCCGCCACGGTCTCACGGCCGAGCGCCTGGCCGAACTGCCCCAGCCAGCTCGCGACCTGCGAGAAATGCAGGCGAAACTCGCGCGAGGCAAAATAGTCGTCCGGCGGAAAGTCCTTCATGCGCCTGCCGGCGTGGGCCGATTCGGCCAGCACCGTCCAGTCGCCCAGGCGCTCGCAGTACAGCGGCTGCGGGATGCTCGAGCGCAAGGAGTCGGCGGCGCGGCCCAGCCGGGTCAGGTTCTCGAACTCGAGGCGCAGGGAGCTAGCCCGCCGCGGGTCGGCCGCGGCCTTGAGGAACGCGAGCGGCTCGGCGCGGCCCTCGGCAAAGGCCAGGAGCGCCACGACGAGCGGGCCCCGGCCGGAGCGGTTCAGCTCGATGACCGAAAGCCGACGGGGATCGACGGAGCGCCGCCGTCCGAAGTCGTCGAGGATCGCGAAGATATCGATCACGGCCGCGCGCCGCCGCGAAAGATGAGGTAGTAGTAGGGCACGAGCCTGCGGAACAGGCCGACGTCGACCAACCCGTGCGCGCCGCGCCGGCCCAGACGCACCCAGCTCGAGTTCTGGCGAACCAGATGGTCCAGGAAGTACCTGACGACCCGCGCGTCCTCGAGCGGGACAACGGCGCTCGCATCGTTCTCGTCCGGCAGCGGCGCGTACATGAGCGGTCGGGGAAAACCGAGCCGGGTCATCGTGCGGATCGTTCGCTCGACCCCCAGCCCGCCGCGCCGGCCGGGCCCGGCCCAGCGCTTGACCTGCCGGTTGAGCGATTCGTGGCGGGGCCGGGAGCGCAGCCTGCCCCACAGCCCGTCGAGGACCGGCAGGCGCCGCAGCGGGTTGCCGAGGCCGACGAACACGGTGCCTCCGGGCGCCAGCACCCGTTTCCATTCGGCGGCGGCGGCGGGCAGGCGAGCGTCCGTCAGCCCGAATCCCGCTGCCGCCGCGTCCTCGAGGGCGATGGCCTGCAGCGAACCATCGGGCAAGGGCAGCCGGCTCACGTCCGGCAGCACCGCGACCGCCGCCGCCGTTCCAGCCGATTCGTCGAGGCGGCGGCGCACGACCCGCGCGTTGTCCAGATTGGGCACGATCGGGATCGTCCTGCCGGATGGGCCGGCGAGATCCCGGCTGTCGTCCCCGAACCCCGCGCCGAGTTCGAGCACCGTCCCGCCCTGCGACAGGCCGAGGAAGAACCTCCAGTCCGCGCTACGGCTCGAGCGCGAGCAGCGGCGATCGGCACACAGCGCCGCCCCCACCTCGTCCGCTGAAGCCCGTTGCAGGGCCCCCCACAGCTCGACGAGCGCCGGCGAACTCGAGCGAGTCGCGGCGCGTTCGCTCTCGCCGCGCGCGAACAGCGGGATTCCGTCGACGACCGCATGCTCGCTGCCGCAGCTGGCGCAGCGCAGGTTGCCTGCCCCGGTCTCCGCGAGCGGGGCGCGGTCCTCGAGGCAGACCCAGTTCATGCTTGTGCACCGTTCTCCGTGTAACGGACCCAGCGGCACAGGGCCAGTCGCAGCCGGAATCGCAGCATGGACTCCTGACCCTTGATCGTCATGCGCCGCAGAGCGTAGCGGTCCGCGTGGCGCAGGTCGCGCCAGCGCAGGATCACGGCGCAGGCGCCCGCGTATCCCGCCTCGCGAGCCAGCCGCTTGTGGCGCGCGTCGTAGCGCCCCCGGGGGTAGGCCAAGAACTTCGGGGCCAGGCCCAGCTCGTCCGCCAGCGCGCGCCGCGAGCGCTCCAGCTCCAGGCGCGCTTCGTCGTCGGACAGGTCGGTGAGCGGCCGGTGAGTGTGGGTGTGGGATCCGATCTCGAACCCCGCGGCGTGGAGCGCGCGGAGCTGCTCCCAACCCATGAGCGGCCGGTCCGGCTCGCCGAGATCGCGGTCCCAACTGCTCTGCCCCCCCGCATGCCCGGTGACGACGAACAGCGTCGCGGTGAAGCCGTGACGTTCGAGCGCCGGGCGGGCGTGCTCCCAGAAATCCAGCGTGCCGTCGTCGAAGGTGAGCACGATCGATTTCGCCGCCGGCGGCACGCTCGCCGCGTCCGCCGCGCCTCCGCTTCCGAGACCCACGACCCGCGCCAGGGAGGCGGTCCGATAGCCCGCTCGCGCCAGCAGCGCCAGCTGGCGCTCGAACAACTCCGGCGTGATCTCGAGCTGCGGGGAGCGGCTGGCCGACGCCCGCCCCGGTCGGCGGAACCAGTGATACATGAGGATCGGGCACTGCCTCATCGCGGCACCGGCGCCGCCAGAGCGCGCCGCATGCCCACCGCGTAGTGGTAGTGCGCGACCCAGCGGTACAGCGGGAACAGCAGGTGGCGCAGCGCATAGAAGCGCTCGGCGCGTCGCAGGATCGAACGCGGAAGGCTCAGCAGCCAAGGGCAGTGGAAGGTCGTCTCCATCACGAGCTTTGCCACGAGCTTGTCCCGCGGCAGGTCGCGCAGCCGATCCTCGACGATGTCGATCTTCTTCGGCGCCTTGATGTCGGGATACTTGCGATAGAGCCGGATCAACGACTCGCCGGCGGTCTCCATGTCGTGGCAGAACCTGGGGAAGTCCTTGGTGTGATCGTGGAAGCCGATGGCCCGCGCGTTGTAGACGAAGCGCACGCCGGCCCGGGCCAGCCGGTAGCCCAGTTCGAGGTCTTCGCTGCCGTAGCGGCGGAACGATTCGTCGTACCGGCCCACGCGCAGGAACAGCTCGCGCGGGATGGAGGAGTTGCCGTTCATCGGCGGCATCGGCGGACTGCCGCCCGGGTACTTCCGCGCGTGCTTGTAGAGATCGTAATGGCCGCTGCGCTCGATGTACCACAGGAACGCGTCGAGCTTGACGTGCGGCGGGAAGGGCAGGGCGCCGACGACCGCCACCGGTTCGGGCTCGGCCCGGTGCGTGGCCAGATGCTGCTCGAGCGATTCCGGCACGGGGATGACGTCGTCATCCAGAAAGTGCAGGATCGCGCCCACCGCGGCCACGGCCCCGCGGTTGCGCGCCGAGGCCAGCCCGCCCTGGGGTTTCTCGAGCAGCGTGGCGCCCCGCGACGCGCAGAGCGCGCGCACTTCACGCCGTTCGTCGGGTCCCGAGCCGTCGTCGACGACCAGGATCTCGAAGTCCGCGCGCGGCAGCGTCTGGCTGCCGAGGGCGGCCAGCGTGTTGCGCAGCGTCGCGGAACGGTCGTGCGTGGGGATGACGACGCTAAGTCTCATGCGGACTCGGCTCGATTCTAGTGTTCCGCCGCAGCGTCGCGCCACCGGCGGCAGCCGATCGGACGGCGTGGAGGATCGTCCTCGACCGCGCGCGAAGCCAGGGTCGACCGCCCACCGCTGCGGCTCAGCGTCCGGCGGCGGCGTGTTCGACGGCCTCGACCATGCGGTCCCAGGAGTACTTTTCGTTCTCGCGGTCGATCGCTGCCACGAGCCGCTCGGGGCGGGAGTCCTCGAAGTAGCGCCGGACCGCGGCGGCCAGCGCGGCGGAATCGCCCGGGGGCACGAGAAACCCCGTCTCGCCGTCGACCACGACCTCGGGAATGCCGCCGACCGCCGTGGCCACGACGGGCTTACGGAAGGCGTAGGCGATCTGGATCACGCCACTCTGGGTGGCCGCGAGGTAGGGCACGATCACGATGTCCGCCGCGGCGAAGTAGCCCGGCAGTTCCTCGTTCGGCACGTAGCGATCGACCAGCGTCAGCTGCCCGCGGGCGCGCAAGGCTGCCAAGGCCGGCGCGTACTTCGCGGGGTCCTCGTAGAACTCGCCGACGGCAAGCAGATGATAGCCTTGCTCGGGGCCGAGTCCTTGCATGGCTTCGAGCAGCACGTCCAGCCCCTTGTACGCCCTGACGAAGCCGAAGAACAGCAGCACGCGCTTGCCCTCGAGGCCGAGCTGCCGCCTGGCCTGCGGAGCAGCCGGCGCGCCGTCCGTCAGGAACACCTCGTAGCTCGGGTGCGGGCTGTGTTGCACGCTCGCCCGCGGGCGCAGCGCGCGCACGTCCTCGTAGTCCTGCCGCGAGTGGGTGATGAAGCTTTTCGCCGCGGAGAAGGCGTAGCGCAACAGGATCCGGTCGACCCTTGAACTCTCGTGGGGCAGCGCGTTGTGGCACAGGAAGCAGCTCGGCACTCCGCCGAACATCCGGCTCAGGTGGGCGATCGTGCCGAAGCTCGGCGCGAAGAAGGGGTGCCACCAGGAGAACAGGACCAGATCCGGCTTGAAGCGGACGATGCGCAGGGCGGTGGCCAGCCAGGTGTAGGGGTTGACCGAGTCGATGCAGGCCTGGTGCGGCACTTCGAGCGAGGCGTTCGAGCGGTCGACCTGCGTCCGGCCCGGGAACAGCAGCCCGGGGTACTGCCGGTACAGCGCGAAGAAGCGCACGTCGTGCCGGGCGCTCAGGGCGCGGCACAACAGCGTCGTGTAATGGGAGATGCCGCCGCGAAACGGGTGGGTCAGTCCGACGAGAGCGATCTTCAGCCTGGAGGATCGAGCCCCGGACTCAATCATCGAGGATCTGCTTGACCGAGTAGCCCCGATCGCCGGGACCCATGCCGGATCGCGCGATCAACAGCTCGCCCAACAGCCCGATCGAGAAGAACTGGACTCCCACGACGAGCAGCAGCACGCCCAGGCTGAGCGCCGGCCGGTCGTGGATGTTCCAGTCCTTGTCGAGCAGCACGTTCAGCTTGTACAGGAAGTGGGCGGCGACGAAGAAGGTCACGGTGCCGAGGCCCACGAGACAGGCCAGGATGCCGCCCGTGCCGAGCAGGTGCATCGGCCGCTTGGCGAAGCGCGTGATGAAACTGATGGTCAGAAGATCCAGCATGCCTCGCAGGTAGCGCTCGACGCCGAACTTGGACCGGCCGGCCTGGCGCGGCAGGTTGTGGATCTTGACCTCGACCAGCGTGAAGCCCTTGGCCCGCGCCAGCACCGGGATGTAGCGGTGCAGCTCGCCGTAGACCTGGATTTCCTGCAGCACCTGCCGGCGGTAGGCCTTGAACGGGCAGTTGAAGTCGTGTAGCGCGATGCCGGTGAACAGGCCCACCACCCGGTTGAATATCTTGGACGGTATGCGCTTGCCGAACGCGCCCTTGCCCTGGTGCTTCCAGCCGATGACCATGTCGTGGCCCTCGTCGATCTTTTCCAGGAACAGCGGGATCTCGCGGGGATCGTCCTGCAGGTCCGTGTCCATCGTGATCACAACGTCGCCCCGGGCGACCTCGAAACCCGCGCTGTAGGCCGCGGACTTGCCGAAGTTCCGCCGCAACTGGACGACGCGCACTCTCGAGTCTCTCTCGTGCAGGCGCGCCAGGATGGCGAACGAACGATCGGTGCTGCCGTCGTCGACGAACACCAGCTCGTGCTCGTCGGGTAGCCCGCTCATCACCTCGGTGATCTGCCGGTACAGCTCCTCGATCGAGCCCTCTTCGTCATAGACCGGGAGCACGAACGAGATCGCGCGGGGTCGGCTCGCTCCCGCGCCGGCTGCGCCGCCATCGGCCCGACTGTCGCGCTCAGAGGTCGCCATAATGCATCAAGCGGATGCCCCGCGAAGCGATCTCTTCCTTCACGAGCGGGTGCTTGAGACTCTCGAGCTCCAGCTCGCGCCGCGCCGGTTTCGCGGAATACCGCAAGGCCTCTTCGTCGTCGTACCCCGGGTGGCACATGATCTCGGTGACCCCTGGCCCCAGGCTGGAAAGTATGAGCGTCAGCAGCTCGGAGTTCAAGCCGTCGCCGTGCGCGATGCCCACGAAATGGTCGGTCGTGCGCATGCCGGCCGCGCGCAGTTTTCCGCGCGCCCCGCGGCACAGAAAGCGGATCAGCCGCCGCCGACCCGCGCCGCTCCACGAGGGTCGCGGAGCCCTCCCCCCGGCGGGCCGCTCCTCGCTGGGCAGGCGCAGCTTGTCGATCCCGAACTCGCGGGCCGCGGCCAGCACCGCCTCCAGGATGCCGGGCAAGCAATGCACGTGCTTGTGCGTGTCGACGTGGGTCGGTTTCAGTCCGGCCCCTCGGAAGGCGCGGATCTGGTTGCGAAACTCCAACGCGGCCTGGTCCAGCGACAGGCGCCCGAGGAAGTAGCGCCGCGCGAGCGTTCCCGGACTGCGGGGGAAACAGCCGGCGCCGTCCACGAGCGTCGGAACGTCGGCCGCCGCCGACACGGGCCGCCCCCACAGCAGCGACAGATGGACGCCGATCGGCAGCTCCGGCTGCTCACGCGCCAGGCGCACGGCGTCGTCGAACGCCGCCAGGTTCACGAGCATCGTCGTAGAGCTCAGGACGCCCTCGCGGAACGCGGCGACGATGCCGCGGTTGACTCCGGGCGACAGGCCGAAGTCGTCGGCGTTGATGATCACGCCCGCGCTCACAGCCGCCCTTCCCCCTCGTACGAGCGCACGGCCGCCGCAATGCCTTCGGCCAGCCCGATCTCCGGCGCGTAGCCCAGCTCGGCGCGGGCCTTGGCGATGGAATAGCCGAAATTGCCCGTCATCATCAGCACCCGCGAGCGCGTGAGGATCGGCGGGAAACGCAGCAGGCGCCCGAGCCACTCCAGGTTCCACGCCGCGATCATCGCCAGCCAGCGCGGCACGCTGGCCCGGGGCCGCTTCACGCCCAGCCCATCGGCGATGGCGTGAACGAGCTGGCGCTTCGTCACCGGCTCGGGGCCGCCGAGGATGTAGACCTCGCCGGGACGGCCGCGTTCCAGCGCGAGCAGGATCCCGCGCACGACGTCGTCGATGAAGACGGGATGGTTGACGCTCTGGCCGCCGCCGATGAAGGCGTAGCGGCCGCGCTGGACGGCCCGGAACAGCGGTAGCTTGTGCGGGTCGCCGGGGCCGTAGGTGAAGGTCGGACGCACGACGAGCAGCGGGACGTCCCAGGCGAGCGCCAGCTCGAGGAGCCGGCGCTCGGCCAGGAGCTTGGTGCGCTCGTAGATCGTGGCCGGCTTGCAGTCGCAAGTCTCGTCGACCACCCGCGGCTGCGTGGGGCCGGTCACTCCGCCGGCGCTCAGATGAACGAAGCGGCGCAGTCCGCTCTCCCTGAACCGCCGCAGCAGATCGATCGCGCCCTGGACGTTGACCGCGTGGACGCGCGAGTCGGGCGTGCCCCACTTGCCCAGGTCGCTCGCGCAGTGCACGACGACGTCTACCCCGCGCTCGAGGCCCACCAGGGTCTCCGGGCGCGTCAGGTCCCCGACGAAAAGCTCGACGCCTTCGCCGAGCCGCGCCGCCCGGGACTCGTCGCGCACCAGCGCCACGATCGAGTATCCGGCGCGCCTCAGCGAGGGCACCAGGTGGCTCCCGATGTAGCCGGTCGCTCCGGTGACGAGCGCTCGGTTGCGGTCGCCATGGGGGGTCGAAGGCCTCACCACCGTCATATTAGCGGCGGGTGAGCGGAGCCGCCGCCGCGGCAGCGGGTTAAGATGGTGCGCCGTCAGGGGGCAGCGGGCGACCTCCGGGCGTCGGGCCGTCCCGAGTCGAGGCGCGCGAGCATGGCGGAACTCGAAGGCAAGGGGCTGGACTACGAGCGCTACGCGCTCGACACGTTGTTCCGGCGGCTCGTCCGTGACCTCGGAATCCGCACGGTGCTGGAACTTCCGGCCCGGGGCGAGAAGGCCATGCCCTCGATCTACTCGCTGGCCTTCGCCGCGGCCGGCTGCGACGTGACGCTGGTCAACGCCGAGCGGCGATCGGATTGGGCCTGGCGCGAGCTGGGCTTGCCCGTTTCCCACGTCGACTGCCCCGACGTCGAGCACTCGGGGCTGCCGGGCGCGGCCTACGATCTGGTCTGGAACTTCCACAGCCTGTCGCAACGCGAGGACCCCCAGGCCCTGCTGGCCGAGATGGCTCGTCTGAGCGCGCGCCACGTGCTGTTCGTTGCGGTCAATCGCTACAACCCGGGTTTCTTCAGCCACCGCGCCGTCCACCGGATCTTCGACGTGCCCTGGACCCACGGGGACGTCCGGTTCATGAGCCCGTTCTTCGTCCGCCGGTTCTTCCGGAAGCGCGGGCTCTCGATCGAGCGAACCGGCGTCGTGGATACGCCGCCCTACCCCGATTCGTTGGGCTTTCGCGACATGCGGCTGCACCGCATGAACGTCGACCTGAACCAGATCGATTGGGACAGCAACACGATCCGCTGGATGAAGCGCGGGGAGTATCCGGCGAAGATCCGGCTGCTCTACCTGGCCGAGGCGCTGCCCCTGCCCTGGTTCGTCAAGCTCGTCTACGCGCACCTGTTCTGGGTGCTGGCGCGCAGACCGCCGCCTCGAGACGCCGGACCCGCGTTCGAGCTCAGGGCGCCGACTGTCCGGAGTTGCTGATCAGGACGTACTGGAAGTGCGTCTTGTCCACGACGGACAGCTCCTGGCCGCGGTGGAGCGCGCGGTAGCTGTTCTGCAGGGCCGGCAGGGACTCGCGCTCGACGATGCAGAAAGCCGGACGCGCGGGGTTCATGAACTCCTGGAACCGTTGACGGCTGCCCAGGGTCTCGATCCGCTGCTCCGTGTAGAAGAAGACGCCGTGCTTGAGGTCCCCGAAAAACCCGATCGGCGCAGCCCCGCCCGGGGCCAGGCGCTTCCAGCTCTCGCACAGGTGCTTCATCGTCTTGTGCGGGCTGAGCGCCGGCACGAAGGTCGCGGTGTTGTGGTGGGCCAACAGCGTCGCGGCCACGAGCAGCCCGCCGAGCAGCAGGCGTGAGCGCACGAGGATGGATGCGCCGAGGCAGGCGCCGATGCCGACGAGCAACCCCTTGTACACCGGCCCGGGAGCCAGGGATTCTGGCACCCAGCGCTTCATCGTGAACGATTCGACGAGGTTCGTCGCGCCGTCCTCGGCCAGGATGTCGAGGGTGGGCAAGAGGAACAGCATCGCCGCGACGATCCAGGCCAGGCGCGAGGCGGGCGAGTGCCGCTCTTCGATCGTGCGGGCGACGGCCAGCCCCACCAGGACACTCAGCGGGACGACGAGCGGCGCCAGGTAGTGGCTGAACTTCGTGGCCGAGATCGTGAAGGCCGAAAAGATCACCGAGCAAGCGATCAAGAGGAAGATCTCCAGCCCGTGACGCTTCAGCACGCTGCGGTCCCACCAGCCCACCAGCGCGGCCAGCGCCACCGGAATGAAGCAGCTCCAGGGGAAGAAGCCGAAGATCAGGACGCGCAGGTAGAAATCGCTGTCGCCCGAACGATTCACGGCATCGCCGGCGCGACTGATGTTGTGCTTGATGATGAAGTCCGTGACGTACCCGCTGTTCTGCTGGAGCAGGATCGCCACGTGCCACGGGCCGGCGACGGCCAGGAACACGACGAGGAACAGCAGGGTCTGGCGGCCGACCTCTCTCGCCCAGGGCCGCAGCGCGGGCCACAGCCACGGCTGGCGCGCGAACCTCCGGGTGGAGGTGACGATGACGTACACGCAGCCGATCGAGGCCAGGAGCGAGGCGGCGAAGATGCGGGACGTCGCATCTCCCGTGACCAGGCTCAGCGCGGCGGCGACCGCCGCGAGTGCGGCCAGCGCGGCCCGCCCCACGGCCCGGGAGCCGGGTCGCAGGGCTCGCAGCGTCACCGCCGCCGCGCCGATGCCGACGAGGATCAGCAAGGCCTCGGCCAGGCGCAGTCGTCCGAACGCCTCGGCGATCCGGGCCCGAAACTGCGAGACGCTCTCGAGCGAGGACTCCGAGTAGGCCCACCAGCGCGGCGCAGTCCCGAACAGGTAGGCCGAGAGTGACAAGCCGGCGAGCGCCAGCGCGGAGGAGATCGCCTGGCCCGCGAACCGCAGCGTCTCGCGGCGCCGCTCCGCGAGCCAGAACTGGCGCGCGTCGACCTGGATCACGGCCCAGATCGCCAGCGTGGTCAGGAAGATCGTCCCGACGATCACCGGCCCCTTGGCCAGCACGGCCAGCGCGATGCAGGCGTAGCTCGCGCCGAAATGCCAGTCGCGTCGCTCGTCTGGCGCCAACAGGCCCAAACTGAAGAACAGCAGCGCCATCCCGACCGAGGTGAACAGATAGACGTCGGGCATCGACTGGCGGGCGATGAAGTAGAACTGCGGCACCGAGCAGAGCACCAGAGCGCAGACGAGCCCGGCCAGCCGGCCTCTCAGCCGCGACACGACGTAGAACACGCCGGCCAGCGTGGCCAGCGCCATCGCGACGCCCACGATCCGCGCCCCGAACTCGTTGAGCCCGAAGACCGCCGCGCCGGCGAGGATGCCCCAGTAGACGAGGATCGGCTTGGTCAGGCGCACGTCGTCGCGGTAGTAGGGAACGATGAAGGAGTCGCGCTCGATCATCTCCCGCGCGCTCTCGGCGTACTTCGGCTCCCATGGATCCCACAGCCCGTAGGCCCCGAGCTTGGGCATGAGCACGAACAGGCCCACGGCCAGCACGAGGGCGTACGGCCAGAGCACGGCCATGCCGCGCGGAGCCGTATCTGCGGGGGTGTCGGGGCCAGGTTTCAACGGCGCGCCTCGTTGGGGTCCCAAGAATGTAACCTCGCCCCCCCGGAAGGGCTACCCGACTTGAGTCGGCGCGCCCAGGATGCTAGAAACTGCGCTACCGTGACCGACACACACCCAGGGGCCGGGGCCCCGTCGCTCGCGCGCCGTCCGTGGATCGTGGCGCTGGCCTTGGCCCTGCTCGGACTGGCGCTCTACCTGCCGCGCCTCGGGGAGTCGGGGCTGTGGGATCCGTGGGAGCCCCGCTACGCCCAGGCTGCGCGGGAAATGGCCGCCAGCGATGATTGGGTCGTTCCGCGGTACCGCGAAGGCCCGCGGCTCAACAGGCCTCCGTTGACGTACTGGCTCATCGGCGCCGCTCAGGCCGTCCTGGGAATCGACGAGGCGGCGGCGCGGCTGCCCTCGGCGCTGCTCGCCGTGCTGGGCGCCGCCGGCTTGGGGTTGGCCCTCGCGGCGCGCGGCCGGCCGCTCGAGGGCTTCATGGCCGGTGCGGCCCTGCTCACGAGCCCGCAGTGGCTGCTCTTGGGACGCTTCGCCACGCCCGCTCTGCCGCTCGCGGCCTTCCTCGGAATGGCCCTGGCGCTCGCGGTCGGCTGGCCCGCGGCGGAGGCCGTGCGGGCCCGGCGGCTGGCGTTCGTGCTCCTCGTGCTGCTCGTCGCCGCCGCGGGGATGACCGACTGGCCCCGCGGGCTGCTGCTGCCTTTGTGGGCGGTCCTGGGCTGGGGCGCGTTGCGCTGGGGCTCAAGGGGCTCGGCGGCGCTCGTCGCCGTGGCGGGAATCTACCACGCGGCGCAGCTCCGTTACGACGTGATGCTGAATCTGGCCGCCGCAGCCCTGGCGCTGGCGCTCGCCGCGCTCGTGCTGAGACTCCACGGCCGGGTCCGCCTTCCCGTGCTCTTCGCCGGAGCCGGGCTGGTCGTCCTGCTCGTGGCTCCCTGGTTCCTGGTGGCCCAGCCGCGGGCGCCCGAGGAATGGTCGCTGTACGAGTACAAGTACGCGTTCAACCTCGGCGAGTCCGAGCACCGGCACACGGGTCCCTACGACCACGTCGTGCGCTTGGCCGCGGTCGGCGGCATGCCGTGGTCGGCGCTGGCCGTGATCGGACTCGTGGCGGGGCTGCGACGCCGGAGGGATGAGAGCGCCTGCATCCTGGCCGGCGCCGCTCTGGGGGTGCTGCTGTTCTTCACTCTCTCGGAAGCCCGCATGGGGTACTTCTACGTGGTGGCGCAGCCCGCCATCGCCGGGCTCGCCGGCATCGGCGCCGTCGCCCTGATGCGCAAGCTCGACCTTTCGGCCGTGCCGGCCGCGCTGGCCCTCGCCGGCACGGTCTGGATCCTGTGGCGGGCGCCGGCCCGCCTGCTCGAGACCGCGACCATCAAGTTCGGGCTGTTCGAGGTCGATCTGTTCGTGCCGGCGGTCGGCACCGCGCTGGCGTGGCTCTTGGCGCTGGCGGCGGCGAAGATCCGCGGCCGCGAGCCCTGGGTCGTGGCTTCGATCATCCCGCCGCTGTTGCTGGCCGCGATGCTGGGTCTGAGCGTGGTCCCGCGTCTGTCGCCCTTCAAGTCGGCGAAGCCCATGTGGGAGCTCTACATGGCACGACGGGGCGCCGACGAACGGATCGGGATGGCGGGGGGGTCCTTGGATTCGGCCTACTACTACAGTGACAACTCGATCGTGCGACTGGACTCGCCCGAGAAGATCCGCGACTTCGTCAGCGGCGGCGGAGTGAGCTTCGTCATCGGCCCGCTAGAAGCCATGCAGCCGTCGATGCAGGAAATCGGCGGACAGTGGGAGACGGTCGACCTGTCCCACCCCACCCACCGGCTCTATCGATTCTCCCCCGTTCCGACGCCCTCCCTCGACCAGCCCTGACCCGCCAGCCCTCCTGGTCTGGAAAGGTCTACTTGCCAAGCGGCGGTTCCTGTGGTAAATGGTCTAGTGGTCTAGACCAAGGAAACCCCGCGGATGCCGATACCGGGCCTACAGGTCGACCCGAACAGCGCGGTCCCCGTCTACCGCCAGATCGCCGACGGCGTGCGCGCGGCGGCCCAGGACGGACGTCTCGCCCCCGGGCACCGCCTCCCGCCGACGCGGGACCTCGCGCGACAGTTGCGCGTGAACCGGCAGACGGTCGTGGCCGCTTACGAGGACCTGGCCGCGGACGGCCGGGTGCGCAGCCGCAGCGGCAAGGGGACCTTCCTGGTCGATCCCCCGGCGACGGCGGATCCGGCGGCGGTCGCCGCGACCGACGAGGGCTGGCTCGCCACCTTTTCGCGAGCCGTCGAGGGTCCCGACGTCGGCGGGCTGCTCTCGGTGTACCAGATGGCCAACGCCGCCGACGGGATCTCGTTCGCAGGATCCTATCCGGCCCGGGAGCTGATGCCCGTCGAGGAGTTCTCGCGCGTGATCGCCTCGACCCTGCGCGAGGCGGGGCGCGACGTGCTGAGCTACGGGCCGACGGCGGGCCATCTGCCGCTGCGCGAGCTGCTCGCGGCCCGCATGCGCGAGCGCGGCTCATCCGTCGATCCCGAGAACCTGCTGGTCACGAACGGCGCCCAGCAGGCGATCGAACTCGTGTTCCACACTTTTCTCGAGCGCGGGGACGCCGTCGTCATCGAAGAGCCCACGTATACCGGCGCGTTGAGCGTGCTGGCCTCGATCGGGGCCAGGGTCGTGGCGGTGCCGGTCGACGAACAGGGGATGAAGGCGGATCTGCTGGCCATCGCGCTCGAGCGGCATCGGCCGCGGCTGCTGTACCTGCAGCCGTCGTTCCACAACCCGACCACGGCCGTCATGGGCGAAGAGCGCCGCCGGCAGATCCTCGCGCTCGCCGCGCGCAGCCGCTGCACGATCGTCGAAGACGACTGGGCCTCCGGGTTGCGCTTCGGCGGGCAGGAGCCGCCGACGCTCCACGCGCTCGACGGTGGGCGCTACGTCATCTATCTCAGCACCTTCTCGAAGAAGCTCCTGCCGGGACTGCGCGTGGGTTGGATCGTGGCGCCGGGGCCCGTCACCGAGCGCCTGCTGCGGCTCAAGCAGATTCGCGATTGCGGCACGAGCCTGCTGCTGCAGGCCGCGCTCCACGCCTTTCTGCGCGAGGGGGGGCTCGAGGCGCACCTGGCGCGCTCCCTGCCAGCCAACCGCACGCGGCGCGATCTGATGCTCGCGGCCCTCGAGCGACACTTCCCGCCCGGAGCGAGCTGGACCCGGCCCGAGGGCGGTCTGTTCCTCTGGGTGACCTTGCCTCGCGAGTTCGACGGGCCGGCCCTGTTCCTGGCCGCGCAGCAGCGGGGCGTGCGTTACAGCAGCGGGAAGCTGTTCCACGTCAGCGCGGACGGGGGGAACACGCTGCGCCTGACCTATTCGACCGCGACTCCGGCGCAGATCGACGCCGGTATCGAGATCCTGGGGACGCTGATCCGGGAGCGCTCGCCGTCCCGGCCGGACGCGGAGCGCAGGACCCTGGAGAGCATGCCGATCCTGTAGGAGAGGAGACCATGAGCGACGGGAAGAAGACGCAAACCGGCACGCCGAGGTTGAAGACGGGCCTGGCCGAGATGCTGAAGGGCGGCGTCATCATGGACGTCGTCGACGAGGCGCAAGCCCGCATCGCGCAGGACGCGGGCGCCGTCGCGGTCATGGCGCTCGAGCGCGTGCCGGCCGACATCCGCCGGGACGGAGGCGTGGCGCGCATGAGCGACCCCGCGCGGATCGAGGCGATCATGAAGGCCGTCTCGATCCCGGTGATGGCCAAGTGCCGCATCGGTCACTTTGCCGAGGCGCAGATCCTCCAGGCGCTTGGCGTCGACTACATCGACGAGAGCGAGGTGCTGACCCCGGCCGACGAGGCCCATCACATCGACAAGCATGCGTTCACGGTGCCGTTCGTCTGCGGCTGCCGCGATCTCGGCGAAGCGCTCCGCCGCGTCGGCGAGGGCGCGGCGATGCTGCGCACCAAGGGCGAGGCCGGCACCGGCGACATCATCGAGGCCGTGCGGCACATGCGGGCGGTGCAATCAGGCATCCGGCGTCTGGCGCAACTGCGCCCCGAGGAGCTGATGGCGGAAGCCAAGGGTCTGGGCGCGCCGTACGAACTCGTGCGGCTCGTCGCGGCCGAGCACAAGCTCCCCGTGCCGAACTTCGCCGCCGGCGGCATCGCCACTCCGGCCGACGCATCGTTGATGATGCAGCTCGGCGCCCAGGCGATCTTCGTCGGCTCGGGCATCTTCAAGTCGGCCGATCCCGCGGAGCGCGCCCGGGCCATCGTGCGGGCCACGACCCATTTCGCCGACCCGGCCGCGCTGGCCCAGGCTTCCCGCGGGCTCGGCGAGCCGATGAAGGGCATCGACGCGGCGAAGCTCGAGCACGCCGACCGGCTGCAAACGCGGGGCTGGTGAAGGCCATGACCAGGATCGGCCTGCTGGCGCTGCAAGGCGACTTCGCGGCGCATGGCCGCGTCCTCGCCGAGCTGCCCGTGGACACGGTGGAGGTGCGGCGGCCGGCGGCCCTGGCCGGGCTCGCGGCCCTGGTCCTTCCGGGAGGCGAGAGCACCACGCTGTTGAACCTGATGCAGGACGACCCCTGGTTCGAGGCGCTGCGCGAGTTCCACGGTCGCGGCGGGGCCCTGCTGGCCACCTGCGCCGGCGCCATCCTGCTCGCCCGCGAGGTGCAGGATCCCGCCCAGCCCAGCCTGGGCCTGCTCGACGTCGTGATTCGCCGCAACGCCTACGGCCGGCAGCTGGACTCGTTCGAGGCCCGCCTGGACCTCGCGGGCATCGAGCCGCCCCTGCACGTGGCCTTCATCAGGGCGCCGCGCTTCGTGCGCTGCGGTCCGGGCGTCGAGGTGCTGGCCCGGCTCGACGGGGAGCCCGTGCTGGTGGCACAGGGTCGAATCCTGGCCGGCACGTTCCACCCCGAGATCTGCGGCGACGACCGCTTGCACAGGATGTTCATTGAAATGGCGGCGGGGTCGACAGCGTGGGCCACGACTCGGAGGGGCCGAGCGCGGGTCGTACCGCAGGGTCGCGTCGCGCATCACGGAGGGAGGCTTCGATGCTGATTTACGTGGACGGGAAGCTGTTGCCCAAGGCGGAGGCCAAGATCTCGGTGTTCGATCACGGCTTTCTCTATGGCGACGGCATTTTCGAGGGCATCCGGGTCTACGACGGCAACGTGTTTCGGCTGGCGGAGCACATCGAGCGACTGTACGAATCGGCCAAGACGATCGCGCTCGAGATCCCGTTGTCGCGCCAGGAGCTGACCCAGGCGACGCTGGACACGGTGGCGGCCAACGGCATGCGCGACGCTTACATCCGTCTCGTGATCTCGCGCGGGCCGGGAGACCTGGGCATCGACCCGACGAGCTGCAAGAAACCGTCGCTCGTGATCATCGTCGGCTCGATCACGCTCTACCCTGACGAGATGTATCGGACCGGTATCGCGCTCGTGACCTCGAGCGTGCCGCGCATCCCGACCCAGTGCCTCGACCCTCGGATCAAGTCGCTGAACTACCTGAACAACATCATGGCCAAGATCGAGGCCCGGCAGGTCGGCTACATGGAGGCGCTGATGCTCAATCTGAGCGGCCGCGTGGCCGAGTGCACCGCCGACAACATCTTCATCTTCAAGAACGGGGTGCTGGAGACGCCCGACCTGATGCAGGGCGCCCTGGGCGGCATCACCCGCGCAGCCGTGCTCGGGCTGGCGCTCGAGGCAGGGATCGTGGCCAAGGAGAACGTGCTCGGCCTGCACGACCTCTACAACGCGGACGAGTGCTTCCTGACCGGCACCGGGGCCGAGGTGATGCCCGTCGTCAAGATCGACGGCCGCGTGATCGGCAGCGGCAAGCCTGGGAAGAAGACGCTCGAGATGCTGGAGCGTTTTCGCGAGCTGCGCGTGCACGACGGGGTGCGCGTCCACTACCCGGCGGCGGCAGCGGCCGAGGGTTGAGCCGTCGCCGGCGCGAGGCGCCGGGAACGGAAAAGGCGTTGCTCTGGCCCAGGTCGAAACGGGACCCCGGCGGCAGCCTGCCGAACCGGCTGGGTCTGCTGCGCGAGGAGCGCCGGCTGCGTGGCGCCGAGACGCTGGACCTGACCGAGGCCAATCCGACCCGCGCGGGGCTGTTCGAAGTCACGGGCGCGCTGGTCGCGGCCCTCGCTCCTCCCGGCGGGCTGGATTACGATCCGGCGCCGCTCGGAGCCGCGGCGGCCCGCGAAGCCGTGGCCGAGATCTACGCGGAGCGCGGCTGTCGCGTGGATCCGTCCCAGGTCGTGCTGACGGCCAGCACGAGCGAGGCCTACGCCTACCTGTTCAAGCTGCTGTGCGATCCCGGCGACGAGGTGCTGGTGCCGAGTCCCGGCTACCCGCTGTTCGAGCACCTGGCGCGCTACGAGTGCGTGACCGCCCGCCCGTACCCGCTGGCCTACGACGGCGCCTGGCAGGTCGATCCGGAGGAGGTGTGCGCGCGCGTCGGCCCGCGGACGCGGGCCATCGTCGCTGTCAGCCCCAACAACCCGACCGGCTCTTATCTGAAGCGCGATGAACTCGCGGGGCTGGCCGGGCCGGGGCTGCCGCTGATCGTGGACGAGGTGTTCCACGACTACCCGCTGCGGGACGACCCGCGACGCGTGGCCTGCGCGCTGGCGCAGGAGAGCGCACCGCTGGTCTTGCTCAACGGGCTCTCGAAGCTCGCGGGCCTGCCCGGTCTCAAGCTGGCCTGGATCGTCGTGGGCGGCCCCCCAGCCCAGCGTCGGGACCTCTTGCTGCGGCTCGAACTGTTGGCCGACACGTTCCTGTCCGTCGGAACGCCCGTTCAGCTCGCGCTGCCGCAGCTCTTGCGCGCCCGGGCAGCTCGGCAGCGCGCCATCCGCGAGCGCTGCGCGACGAACCTCGCGTGGCTGCGCGCCGCGCTGGCGGGCAGCGCCGTCTCCCTGCTCGACCTCGAGGGCGGCTGGTACGCCACGCTGCGCCTTCCGGAGACGCAGACGGAGGAGCGGTGGGTCGAGTCGCTCTTGGTCGAGGATGGGGTGTGGGCCCACCCCGGCTGGTTCTTCGACTTCCCGGGCGGCGCCCATCTGATCCTGAGTCTGCTCACCCCACCCGAGATCCTGGCCGCGGCCCTGCCCCGCGTCCTGTCCCGCGTGTCATGAACGGACTCGCGGACGGCGGAGAGAGCGCTCGGCCCTTCCGGGGACCGGCGGCGGATCCGTCCGGAACCGCGGTTCGCGGGGCCCGCTGACCGTGCAAGCGGGCGCGCGTTGACCTATCATGTCCGCATGAGCGTCGTTCGCAACAAGACCCAGGCCCCGGTCAAGATCCCGCTGGGTCGCGACCGCGTGCTGCACCTGGGACCCGGCCACGCCGGTCGGGTGTCCCGCGAAGCCACGCTGCGCCCGGCCTTCCGGAAACTGGTCGAGGCCGGGACCATCGCGGTCGAAGGCGAGGCCGAGGGCGCCGAACTCCACGCCGACGGCCCCCAGAAGACCCAAGAATCGACCCAGGGTCACCCCCAGCCGCGGGTCGTGCTGCCCAAGGGCAACCGCTAGCGCCCGGTCCCGCCGGACCCCCAAGGTAGCGCGAACGCCGGCCCCCTCGCCTGCGGCGGTTGGCGACCGATCATCTTGCTGCCCGCTGCCGTCATCGATCGGAACGGCGCCGTCGGTGAAATCACGGTGCTGACGAGTCAGCCGGAAAGCTACCGGCCGTTCATCGACAGCGCGATCGAGGCCGTGCGCCAGCGGGAAACGTCGAACGTCCTCGGGACTCAGAAGTCCCACTCCGCCCCGCCGGCATGGCGGCGGCCGGGAGCCGGCGTGAAGAACGCGTCGTTCATGCCGGAGGAGAAGTCGAAGGCGTAGATCCCGCGCGTCGCGTACTCCTCGTCGAACACGTTGCGGGTCTCGAAGAACAGCCGCGGAGCGCCGCGCCAGGCGGTGACGGAGGACAGCTCCCAATGCAGGCGGGCGTTCACCACGGTGTAGGCGTCCAGCTGCGGCTGCGAGTTGGCGTCGTCGTTGTCCAGTATCTGCTCGCCGACATACAGCGCGTCCGCGTGCAGCGTCAGGCCGGCCGGCAGATCGAGATCGAGGCCGGCCGCCAGACGCTCCCGCGGCACCAGCGGGACATCGTTGCCCGCGTGGTCGCCCGCCTCGAACTCGGCCTGCATCAGGGTCAGTTCGGCGAAGAAGTCGAGCCGCGTCGCCGCACGTCCCTCGAGCGAGATCTCGAGCCCCTCGCGCCGCGTCTTGCCGGCGTTGACGTTGGCGCCGAACGGGCCGATCGGCGAGTCGGGGTCGAAGACGATCTCGTTCTCGGTGTCGATCCGGAACAGCCCCACGCTGAACTGCGGCCCCCGCGGCGTGCGCCGGCGAAATCCGATCTCGTACGACCGCGAATCTTCGGGCTCGAGGTCGGGATTGCTGCCGAAGCCTGGGAAAGCGAAAAGGTCCTCGGAGGTCGGCGGCAGGAAGCCCTCGCCGTAGGCCAGGTAGAGCGCGTGAGTCTCGTCGGGGCTGAAGGTCGCCCCGCCGCGCAGGGAAAGCTCCGAGAAGCTGCGCGAGTCGTCGTTGGCCCGATCGGGCAGCCGCTCGTCGAGGGCGACGCGATCCCGGTCGTACCGCGCCCCGGCCATCAGCGTAAAGCGCCGCGCCGGCGTCCAGGTATCCTGCACGAACAGGGCGGCGGTGCGCCGGTCGGAGGTCGTGTCCGTGTCGGCGGCCGCAGGGACCGTTCCCGGGTCGTCAGCGGGCGTGAAGAAGCCCAGCGAGTCCGTGTCGCCGTCCAGCCACTCGCCGCCAAAGGCCAAGAAATTCCGGCGACCGCCGTGCTCGAGCCGGTGGGTGAGCTGGACGGTGGAGCCCCAGAACTCGGCGTCGGACTCGAAGGCGAACCCGCCGAACAGCGGCGCGGCGCGGCCGGTCGTCAGGCTCTCGGTGTCGCGATCCCGCGCGAACAAGTTGGCGGCGATCGTCAGGCTTTCGGCCAGCGGCGCGTGGAAGCTCAGCGTGGCCAGCCCGATCGACTCGTCGGCGAAGTCCAGCGAGTTGAAGGGGGACGCCGACGAGTCCTCTTGGATCTCGGTGGCGGTCAACGCGCCCGGACTGCCGAAGTCGCTCTCCGCGGCGAGCAGCGTCAGGCCGAGGCGCCGCTTCAGCCCCAGGTCGACGCCGACGCTGGCCGAGAGCCGCCCCAGCTCGCCGTCGGCATTCTCGCGGAAGCCGTCGGTCTCGCGTCGCCGCCCGGCGATCAAGAAGTCGACCCGGCCCAGGTCTTGCGCCAGGTGGCCGCCGTACTCCGCGGTCGCGAAGCTCCCCGCCGCGAACAGCAGGCTCCCGCCGAGCTGTTCCGCCCGGCGCGTGACCAGGTTGATCACGCCGGCCTCGGAGCCGCCTCCGGCCAGGGCCGCGGCGGAGCCCCGCGTGATCTCCACCCGCTCCAACGCTTCGAGCGGGACCAGCTCCAGCGACGCCGTGTCGTTGAGCGCGTCGTTGAGCGGCGCCCCGTCGAGGAACAGCCGGGTTCCCGAGCCGTCCGTGAAGCCGCGCAAGTCGAAGGTCGTCTGGACGTCGTTGCCCGTCTGGTCGTAGAACACCGCCCCGGCCTCGAGGGCCAGGACCTCGGCGAGGTCGACCAGGCCCAGCCGCTCGATCTCCTCGCGCGAGACCAGGGTCATGTTCGCCGGCAGGCGCCCGCCATCGGCCGGCTCGTCGGGGAGGCGGGTCGCCGTCACCCGGACGTGCTCCGCGATCACCGGCTGCGGTTGCGGTTCGTCGGACGTCTCGTCGGGTGCGGCGGCGAAGAGTCCGCTCGGCGCCGCGAGCCAACAGCAAGCGAGCCAAAGATGGAGGACGCGCATGTCGATCTCCGCTTCGGGCGGAGCGCGTTCCCTCCGGCCAGTCCCCAGGGGACGCCGCCTGCGCGACGGGGACCGGACCGCAAGGACCGCCCCCGCCCCGTGCTGCCCCGAAAACAAAAAACCCCTGCGACCACGGGCATCGCGGGGGCGCTTCGGTGACACGGTCGTGGCGGAACCTGCCCCTGGTCGGTTCAGCCAAAGCGGCCGGGTCGGTCTCCTGGCTCGCGGGTCATCCGGAGCGTCGCGCCTTCCCGGGTCGAACCCAGTGGCCTTCCGCGATCTCCGTCGCCGCTTACAGTCGCCGGGCGGCAGGGGCCTTCCACCCCTTTCCCATTACCCGCGCCGAAACGTACCCGCCAGGTATACCAGGGTCGGGGCCCGGACTTCAAGGGGCGCCGGCACCGGGTCATCGTTCAAGGTTGAAGCCTCGGCGCGCCGACCGTGCTCCTCGGGCCGAGGCCCGCTCCGGCACTCGGCACCGGGCCGGGTCCCTGCACACGATCAAGGCCGCGCCGCCGCGGCGTCGACGCCGTTGCGGAAAATGGCCAGCCCCGCGCCCTCCGCCGGCAGGTTGCCCGACCGCTCGAGGCGCCTCCACTGCGGATGGTGGAAGGGATAGAGGTAAGCGTCGGGGTGCGGCATCAGGCCGAACAGGCGTCCCGAAGGGTCGCACACGCCGGCCACGGCTCGCGGCGAGCCTCCGGGGTTGTGCGGCCACTCCAGCGTCGGGCGGCCCGCGGGATCGACGTAGCGCACGCAGACTTGCCGCGACGCTTCGAGGCGCGCCGACAGCTCCTCGCTCTCGGCCAGGAACTTGCCCTCGCCGTGGCGCGAGGGCAGTTCCATCTCGGTCAACCCGCGGGTCCAGACGCACGGCGAGTCCGCATCGAACGCCAGGCGCACCCAGGCGTCGCGATAGCCCAGCCGGTCGTTCGGCGCGAGCGTCGCCCGCGGCGTGCGATAGTCGCCATCGAGTCCGGGTAGCAGCCCCAGGCGGGTCATGGTCTGGAACCCGTTGCAGATCCCCAAGGCCAGGCCGCCGCGCTCGATGAACTCCAGGAGCTGGTCGTACAGGCGCCAGCGGATCTTGTTGGCGAAGACGAACCCGGCGCCCAGGTGGTCGCCGAAGGCGAATCCGCCGATGAACGCCAGGACCGGGTAGTCGGCGAGACGCGGAGCCGCGCCACGCTCGAGCAGGTCCAACAGGTGGACGCGTTCGGGTCGCGCCCCCGCCAGGCGGAACGCCGCCTCGGTCTCCGCTTCGCAATTGAGCCCGAGGCCCGTGAGGATCAGCACCCGGACCGCCTGCCGGCGCCGGGCCCGTTCTTCCTCGGGCAGTTCGCGGAATCGGCCGAGCGCGTCACTCATCGACGAGCGTCTCCTTGAACGCGGCCCGCAGCGTACCCAGGTCCAGATCGATCCACGCACGGCCTCCCGCGCGCACCACCAGCCGCGCCTCCGACGTGACGGCTCCCGCGCGACGGCAGGCGAGACCAGCGAAGTGCTCCTCGGCGCGGCCGGCGTCCCGCGCGGCGACCGTGATCAGGAAGCGCCCCGGCGATTCCGAGAACAGCGCGACGTCGGGTGCGAGCGCGGTCAGCTCCGCGCAGTCGGAGAGGTCCAGCGCCAGGCCGAGCCCTCCGGCCAGCGCCGTGCGCGCGAAGGCCAGCGCCCAGCCGCCCAGAGCCGGGGTCGTCGCCGAGCGGACCCAGCCGAGGTCGGCCGCGCGGGCCAGCCGGCGATACAGCGGCAGGGTCTCCGAAACGTCGAGCCGCGGAACCTTGTTGCCCACGTACGGCCGCGGCGCTCCGAGCGGAGCCTCGCGGCCGTCGAGCTCGCCGCGCCAGCGGAAGTACTCGCTCCCCCCGGTCTCGTCGCGCGTGAGGCCGAGCAGGAACACGACGTCACCCGCCGCGCGGGCCTCGAGCGTGATCGCCCGCCGCACGTCGTCGATCTGGCCCAGGGCGGAGATCAGCAGCGTCGGCGGCACGCTGATCCGGATCCCTTGCAGCGTGGCGTCGTTCTTCATCGAGTCCTTGCCGGAGATGAGCGGCGTGCCGTAGGCCCGCGTCGTCTCGTGCAGCCCGCGGCAGGCGCGGACGAGCTGTGCCAGCTTGTGGGCCCCGTCGGGCACGCTCGGGGAGAGGACCGGATCGGGCCAGCAGAAGTTGTCGAGCAGCGCGATGCGGTCGAGCCTGGCTCCCGCGCAGAGCTGGCGTCGCACGGCTTCGTCGACGACCGCGGAGGCCATGGCCCGGGTATCGATGTCGGAGTAGAACGGGTTCACCCCCTCGGACAGCACGAGGCCGCGCAGCGAGTCGTGGGCCGCGAGGAACACCGTGGCGTCGGCGGGGACGTCCGCGTGCACGCCGATGTACGGCCGCACGACCGCCAGGCCCTTGACCTCATGATCGTAGTGGCGCGCCTTGACTTCACCCGAGCACAGGTTGAGCCGCCGCAGCATGGCCAGCAGGACCGCGCCGAGATCGGCCGGCGGCGATCCGGCGGGCTCCTCGTGCGTGGTGGGCGACCAACGGGCCTCGAGCTGCATGGGGGGCAGACCCTCGTGCAGGAAGCGCATCTCGACGTAGGCCACGGTTTGGTCGCGGTAGGTCACGTGGAAAAAGCCGTCGCTCGTGAACTCGCCCACCACCGTGGCCTCGACCCCGCGGCGCAGGGCCAGCGCCAGCAGGGACTCCAGGTGCTCGGGTGGCACGGCCAGGGTCATCCGCTCCTGGGCTTCGGAGACCAGGATCTCCCAGGGCGCGAGCCCGGCGTACTTCAGCGGGGCGCGGGCCAGGTCGAGGCGCGCGCCTCCGGGAAGCACGGCCATCTCGCCCACCGACGACGACAGTCCGCCCGCGCCGTTGTCCGTGATCGCGACGTACAGGCCGCCGGCGCGCGCCTCGAGCAGGAAGTCGAACATCGACCGCTGCGTGATCGGGTCGCCGATCTGCACCGCCTGCACCGGGGCGGACTCGTCGAGGGCCGCCGAGGAGAAGGTCGCCCCGTGGATGCCGTCGGCTCCGATGCGTCCGCCGACCATCACGACCAGGTCGCCGGCCCGCGCCGCCTTCTGCTCGCCGGGTCGGCCGGCGATCGTGACGGGCAACGCGCCCACCGTGCCGCAGAAGACCAAGGGCTTGCCCAGATAGCGCGGGTCGAACAGCTCCCAGCCGCGGCCGTAGGGGATCCCGCTCTGGTTGCCGCCGTCGATCACGCCCTGGTGCACCCCGTCGCGGATCCGCCGCGGGTGCAGCAGCCCCAGCGGGATCGGCCCCTCGTGAAACGGCGAGGCGAAGCAATAACCCCACACGTTCACGAGCAGGTCCGAGCCCAGGCCCGTGCCGAACGTGTCGCGGTTGACGCCGACGATGCCCGTGATCGCGCCGCCGTAGGGATCGAGCGCCGAGGGCGAATTGTGCGTCTCGACCTTGTACACGAGGTGGCGCCGGTCGTCGAAGGCGACCACGCCGGCGTTGTCGTGGAACACCGAGACGAGCCACGAACGTCCCTCGCGATCGCGCGCCTCGGCGTCGATCTGGCGCGTCGCCTCCTTGACGTAGCTGGCGAACAGCGAATGCACGGTCTCGGCCGGCCGTCCGGCCTCTTCGTAGCGGATGGTCGCGTTGAAGATCTTGTGCTTGCAGTGCTCGCTCCACGTCTGCGCCAGGCACTCCAGCTCGGCGTCTGTGGGCCGGCTTCCGAGGCCCAACGCGCGGCGGCGGGCGTCTCCGCCCGCGGAGCGGAAATGCTCGCCGATCGTGCGCATCTCGGCGAGCGACAGGGCCAGCAGCCCCTCGCGGCTGATGCGCGACAATTCTTCATCGCTCACGTCGAGGTCGACCGTGCGCACGGCGGGAACGGGCCGCTCCTGCACGCGCGGCACGCTCAGGTCGGGCGGCGCCGCGCTCCACTCGGCGTGTGTGCGCAGCGTGATCGTCTGGATCAGCGGATTGGCCAACAGCTCGGTCGCGATGCTGGCGCCCTGCTCACGGCTCACCCCGCTCAGGTAATAGACGCGGGAACAGTAGACCGCCGCGGCACGGCCCAGGGGGCGGCCCAGCGTATCCTCGATCGCCACGCGCGCGCTCCGGCCCACGGGGTCGGTGACACCCGGCTTGTAACCGATGCGGACCGCCACGTCGAACGGCTCCTGCTCCAGCCGGCCCAGCGCGCCGTGTTGCAGCACCGGATCGACGAACTCGCGCAGCACGCGCTCGGCCTCGCCCGGAGTCAGGTCGGCGTCGATGTGGTGGACGTCGCTCGCGCGCACGCGCGAGACGGGGATGCCCAGGAACGATCGGATGCGCCGAGCGACCTCTTCGCCGCGCGGATCGGCCAGCTCGCGGCGGGTGGCGACCTCGATCCTGGTGATCATGGGCAGAGCAGGGTAGCGCCCGCGGCCCGATCGCTCCAGACGATGCTCGGCGTGAACCCGGGAGGCCCGCGGGATCAGAGCGGGACGGCGGTGACCGAGCCGGCGTCCCAGGCGACGACGGCGGGGGCGCACGACGAGAGGTCGCAGGTCTGGACCTCGCGCGAGGCGCCGGCCTCGAAGTCGAGCTGCGAGCCCGGAGCGGGGATCTCGGCCAGAGTCTCGAAGGTCAGCGTGAGCACCAGTCCCGTGCCGTCCGCCACGCCGGCCACCAGGCCGACGAGCGAAGCGCCGACGTTGAGGATCCCCGGGGTCCCGTTCTGCAGGGCCGCCGAGAAGCTCGCGCCCCCCACCACCGTGTTGTCACAGGAGTTGGCCAGCGCGGGATTGGAAAGCAGGATCGATCCCTGCGCCTGGCACCCCAAGTATCCGACGAGCGCCGAATCGTACAGCAGCGTGAAGGCCACGCCGGCGAGATCGTCGATGTCTCCGGCCTGGATCTCCACCGTGAAAACCTCGCCCGCGGCGGCGCCGGCCTGCATCGAGATGCGCGGATCGGCCGAGGCGGCGTCCGGGGCGAAGACGGCGAGCAGCGGGCCGAGGATGATCGAACTGCCGCCGCCCCCGCAGGCGGCAGTCAGCGCGCAGAGCGAGAGCATTGCGATCAACACGCCGACGCGAGGTCGTCTCATTCGGTCTCTCCCCTCACGGTGCCGCGCACTCCCGGCCGAACAGCGGCGCGAGGAACGGCAGGTCCAACCCGTCGATCATGCCGCTGCTGTCGATGTCGGCGTCGGGATTATAGCGGTCGGCGCCCTCCTCGGCGCCGAAGGCCAGCGAGAACCGAACCACGTCCACGCCGTCCAGGGCGTCGTCGTCGTTGATGTCCGGGCTTGCCAAATAACCCGCGCCCTCGGCCACGCAGACGTTCGGGGAGCCGCAGTTTCCGTCGGTGATGCACACGCTGGAGGGAGCGTTCGAGCAGTACCCGACGTCGTACACCGGCGAGCACAGGTCCGGCACGAAAGTTACGGGGTCCAGCAGCGGGTCGCTCAGGATGTTGCCGGGAGGGGGGCCGTCGGGGAACAGCGTTTCTTCGTAGTTCAGGTCCGGGTCGTTGTTCGAATTCGTGTCCCCGTTGCCGAACGCCGAGGACTTGCTCACGATGACCGTCTGGTCGGTCTGCTGCCGGTCGATCGGAGGTCCGCCGATGCCGTCCGCGTGGTTGTTGGCGACGATGCTGCGGTCGATGCGCACCTCGGAGGTGCCCCGGAAGGGGTGGCCGCTGCCGGGGACGTTGCACGCGGCCGGCGGAGGCTGCGTCGTGCCGCAGCATTCGACCGCCGTGGCCGAAGTGATCTCGACGCCACCGACGAAAGCGTCGGCCGTCATCGTGTTGCCGACGACGGTCGTGGTGGCCATGTGGACCCGAGCCACGGCCTGGCCCTTGGCCGAGGGAAAGGCCAGCACGCCGGCTCCGATCACCTCGGTCTCGGTCGGGACGCAGCAGTTGCTGGTGTCACAGTCGCAGTTCGGGTCGTCGGCCGCGGCGTCGGCGCAGAACTGGTCCCACGCCGTATCGCAGCAGAAGGGGTCTCCCGAGCAGATCACCACCTGGCACAGCAGATCCGAGCAGCCCGGCGTGCCGCCGAACAGAGCCGTGTCCTCTGCGACGTTCTGCTGGACCAGGTTGCTCGTGAAATCGATGGTGGCGGCCGCCTGAAGCTGCAGGGAGGGGAAACAGAATCCCGCGAGGACGACCGGATCCGAGTCGGCGCTCGGACGCAGCACCGCGCCGCCCCCCGCCGTCCCCGAACTGTTCGCCACGATGGTGTTGCCGCGGATCTCGAAGGTCATCTCGGCGGCCGCGGAGGGAGCGCTGGGGAACAACGTCGCCTTGTCATCGGCGTCCAGCGACTTGATGGAGTTGAACTCGGCGTTCAAGCCGGCGGCCTCGCCCTGAGAGACGTTGTTGCGGATGTCGTTGTGGGTGACGAACACCGCAAGCCTCTGGTCCTGGAACAGTTCTTCCGCGATCGCGAACACGTCGATGCCGCCGCCGACAGCGGCGCTGTTCTGCCGAATCGAGTTTCTCCGGATCGAAATCTCGTGGTCGCCGAGAACGAAGGGGGTCGCGGCCGTCGAGATGCCCCCGCCGAACGAGCTTCCCGAGGCCACGTTGTTCGGCCCCACCGTGTTGTCCTGGATCTCGATGGTCTCCTTGCCGAAGCCCAGCGTGCTGGCGAAGATGCCGGCGCCGAAGCCGACGCCGTCGTTCCCCGGAACCACCAAGTTCTGGAAGATCGTGTTGCCGGAGACCAGGATGTGCGCCCCGCTGTCCTCCGGCACCGCGTCCGCCGTCTCGGTGAAGGTCTCGACCGAGATCCCGCCGCCGCCCGCGAAGGTGTCGTTCTGGCCCGGGTCGATGTTCCGGTTCTGGCCGGTGTTGTTGCGCACGAGGTTGTCCGCGATCGTCACCTCCGACTTCCCGCCCAGGCAGCTGAAGTCGGGCGGGCTGCCGTCGGCGACGACGAAGATGCCCCCGCCGTCTCCCGCGCCGAACTCGAGAAGATCGTCCGACAGGTTGTGGCGGACCACGTTGTTGCGGATGAACGCGGTGACGTCGCCATAGGTGCAGACCGTCGTTCCCAGTTGCACGCCTCCGCCCAGCACGCCATCGTTCTCCAGGATCAGGTTGTTCGCGACGGTTACCGAGCCACGGGCCTCGACCCCTGAAGCCCCGCCCTGCGTGATGGCGAAGCCCTTGACGGACGCGCCCGTGCCGGCGATGGATATTGCGGGCAGGCGGGTCGTCGCGGCACCGTCACAGACGCCGAGCCCCGTGATCAAGGTCGCCTGGGCCACCGCCTCGAAGCTCGCGGGGTTCGCCGGGTCGGGGTTCGGCGAGCCCGCAACGAGCCAGGCGTCGGCGACGAATTGAGCCGGCCGATCGTCGTTGAACGCCGGGTCGACCTCGAAGGTCGTGGCGGCGTCGATGCATTCGTTGTAGATCCCGGGGCGGACCAGGATCGTCGCGGGGCAGAACGGCTTGCTCGGGGTCCCCGCGCCCGGCGTGGCGAGGCAGTCGCTGTCGCCGGCGGGAGTCGTGGTCGAAACCACGAAGTCGTAGGCGTCCTGGATGCGGCAGAACGGATCGTTCGCGGCTCCCGAGCCGGGATTCGTGACGCAGTCGTCGTCCACGTAGACGCAGTCGGCGGGATCGGCCAGCGGGCAAACCGCCGCGGCCGGGGCCATGGCCCAGAGCATCGCGAGACCGATCGCAAGGAGCAGCTTCGTGGACATCGGACCGTCTCCTCCTCGCCGCTTGAACCGGGATGCTCCCGGGGCCTTCGGGAAGGGTTGCCTGCGGCAGCTACGATGCAACGAACCGGGGGGCATTCGGCCAGCGGATCCTGGGGTCGTCGCCTTGCACCTCCGGTCGATCCGGCGCGCCGCGACCCGCTGAGCCAAGTTAGGCCAGTTCGAGCGCAGCCGCAACCGTGCGCAGTCAGAACCTGAAGGAAACGCCGGCCTTGGCCCACGAGAAGGTCACCGAGTCCCGGTCGCGAACGATGACCGCGCTGTCCGGCAGGTTGCGCGCCAAGTCCGCGGCGATGTCCTCCCACACCTGCTCCTCCCAGCCGACCCAGATCGAGACGGCGTCGCGGGAGCCGTGCCAAGCGGCGCGCAGCTCCACGTCGAGGATCGAGCCCGATCGACTGTCGTCGGTCAGCACCAGGGGCGAGGTCCCGGCGGGTTGCGGCGAAAGCGACGACCCGGCCTCGATCTCGCCGTCGAGGAGCGACAGTCCGACCGCCGCGCCCGCCGAAAAGCTGCGGAGGCGGTAGGTGGCCCGGCCGGCGACGCGGGCTCCGACCATGGTGCCCTCGTTGCTCTTGTCCACGGCGCGCGTTCCTCCCGTCGTGTCGTAGCTGCCCGTCGTGGTGTCCTCGAAGTCGGCGAAGCGCAGCCCCATGGACCACTCCATGCCGAAGGCCTCGGTCAGGGCGTGCCCGGTGGTCCAGCTGACGTCCACGGTGTTGGCCTTGACCTCGGTCGTCAGGTCGTACCCGAACCCGCTCGTGGGTCCGATGGGGAACTCGAAGGCGCCGACGCCCGTCGCGTCCTGGTCGGTCTCGAAACTCCAGAAGCTGACCAGCAGCCGATTGCCGCCGGCGAACTGGTAGCCCAGGCCGATGCGCCCGGCGAGATCCTCGCTCCAGTCTGGGATGATCACGTTGGGGCCGCTGGCGGCGACGACGTTGTCGGTGTTGCGCGGGGCGGCCACGCCGGCCTCGAGCAGCACCAAGAAGCCCGCCTCCCCCCCGCCGTACCCTCCGCCGCCGTAGTTGTAGCTGCCGGCGGCTGCGGGACCGGCGCAGGCCAGTAGCGCGACCAGCAGGGTCAGCTTCGGCGCGGTGCAGGGTCTCATCGGGTGATCCTCGGGCGCGGAGGGCTGGAACGCGATGAAGTGCAAGCTCCTCAGTATAGCCTGGAACGACGTGCGCCGTGGGAACCAGCACCCACCGCTCACACTCCCATGATGTTGTAGCCGGCATCGACGTACAGGATCTCGCCGGTGACGCCCGAGGCCAGCGGACTCGCCAGGAACAGCGCAGCATCGGCGACCTCGCGGGCTTCGATGTTGCGCCGCAGCGGGGCGCGCTCGCGGTAGTGGCCGAGGATGTCCGTGAAGCCCGACACGCCCCGCGACGAGAGCGTCGACACGGGTCCGGCCGAGATGCCATTGACGCGGATGTTCCGCGGGCCCAGCTCGTAGGCCAGTTGGCGGATGGCGTGTTCCAGCGCGGCCTTGGCGCTGCCCATCACGTTGTAGTTGCGCACCACGCGTTGGCTCGCGAAGTAGGTCAGGCCGAGGATGCTGCCCCCCTCCCGTTCGAGCAGCGGCGTGGCGCGGTTGGCCAGGTCGACGAACGAATAGGCGCTGATCTCGAGCGCCGTACGCCAGCCGGCGCGCGTCGTCTTGCGGAACTCGCCTTCCAGCTCCTCGCGTGGGGCGAAGGCGATGGAGTGGATCAGGACGTGCAGCTTGCCGAACTCGCTCTCGATCCGGTCGAACAGGTCGTCGAGCTGCCGCTCGTCGGCCACGTCGCAGGGCCAGATGGGCGCAGTCGGATACTTCTCCGCAGCGAGAGCCGTGACCTTGCCCTGCAGCCGCTCGCCCTGGTAGGTGAAGGCGAGCCGGCAGCCGGCGTCGCCCAGTGCCTCGGCGATGGCCCAGGCCAGCGATCGCTGGTTGGCGACGCCCAGGATCAGCGCGTTCCGTCCCGCCAGATCGATCGAGCGCACCGCACGCCTCCTCGGTAGCCTGCCTATCCTTCTTTAATGCCCGCGTCCCTGTCAACGGTCCCTCGGCGGGCCGAGGTTTCAAAACTGAACCAGCGCCTCAGAGGGGCAGGGCGGCGCGGGGGGAGAGGTCGAGGGCCGCGACGCGCCCGCGCTCGAGGTGCAGGAAGCCGGCCGCGGCGATCATCGCCGCGTTGTCCGTGGTGTAACGCGGCGACGGGAAGTACACGGCCAGCTCCTGCGAGCGGGCAGCTCGAGCGAACGCCTGGCGCAGGCGGCTGTTGCAGGCGACCCCTCCGGCGACGATCAGGCTGCGCAGCGCCTCCTGACGACAGGCGCGAAGCGTGCGGTCGACGAGGACGTCGACGACGGCGCGCTGGAACGAGGCCACGATGTCCCGCACCACCGGCGAGGCTTCGTCGCCCTGGCCGCCGGCACGTTCGAGGCCGGCCAACTGGGCCTGACGCCGGACGGCGGTCTTGATGCCGCTGAACGAGAAGTCGAGGGAGCGGTCCTTCATCTGTGCCTTGGGGAAGGTGTAGGCGCGCTCGTTGGCCCCCTGGGCCAGGCGGTCGATGATCGGCCCGCCCGGGTAGCCCAGCCCCAACAGCTTGGCGACCTTGTCGAAAGCCTCGCCCGCCGCGTCGTCGCGAGTCCGGGCCACCAGGCGGTAGGCGTCCTCCTCGGGACAGAGGTAGATCGCGGTGTGCCCCCCGCTGACGATCAGCGCCGCGCAGGGGAAGTCGATCCCCGGGTGTTCGATGAAGGCCGAGCGCACGTGGCCTTCCAGGTGGTTGACCGCCAACAGCGGCAGTTCCCGGTGCCAGGCGATGGCCTTCGCGGCGCAGACCCCGACGAGCAGCGAGCCGATCAGCCCCGGGCCGCGCGTGACCGCGATGGCGTCGATCTCTTCCCACGAGCTTGCGGCCGACTCGAGCGCCTCGGTGATCACCTGCTCGATGGTCTCCACGTGGCGCCGCGCCGCGATCTCCGGCACCACGCCGCCGAAACGGCGATGCAGCTCGATCTGCGAGGCCACGATCGACGAGCGTACGTGCACGCGATCGTCCACCACCGCCGCCGCGGTCTCGTCGCACGAGGTCTCGATGCCCAGGATCCGGGTCATCTCGAGGCTCCGCCCGCGTCGCGCAGCGCGGCCAGGCTCGCGACGTAGGGGGGTCGCACGACCCCACGCTCGGTGACGATCGCCGCCACGTAGCGTGCCGGGGTCACGTCGAACGCCGGGTTCAGCGCCCGGATCCCCGGCGGGGCGATCCGCGCCCCGAGTGGTTCGGCGACCTCGCGCGGGTCGCGCTCTTCGATCGGAATCCCGCCACCGTCCGCGCAGTCGAAGTCGATCGTCGACAGGGGCGCGGCAACGTAGAACGGGACGCCGTTCTCGCGGGCCAGCACGGCGACCGAATAGGTGCCGATCTTGTTGGCGACGTCGCCGTTGGCGGCGATGCGGTCGGCGCCGACCAGCACCAGGTCGACCTCGCCCGCCCGCATCAGGCTACCGGCGCTGTTGTCGGTGATCAGCACGGTGTCGATGCCGTCCCGCAGCAGCTCCCAGGCGGTCAGCCTCGCGCCTTGCCAGCACGGCCGCGTCTCGCCGGCCAGTACCCGCACCCGCTTCCCCGCTGCCACCGCCCCGCGCACCACGCCGAGTGCCGTGCCGTAACCGGCCGTGGCCAGGGCCCCGGCGTTGCAGTGCGTGAGCACGCTGGCGCCGTCGGGCACGAGGTCCGCGCCGTGCCGTCCCATGGCGCGGCAGGCGGCGAGATCTTCCTCGCAGATGCGGCGCGCCTCGTCTTCGAGCTGTTGGGCCACCGCCCCGTTCTCCGCCCCCGCCGCCCGGGCCCGCGCGGCCGCCCCTCGCAGGCGTCGCACCGCCCACCCGAGATTGACGGCCGTCGGGCGCGCCGCGTCGAGCAGCCGCGCCAGCTCGTCCAGCCGGCCGTCGAAGCGTCGGGCCTCGAGGCTCGCGGCCTGCGTCGCGCCCAGCGCGAAGCCGAACGCCGCGGCGATGCCGATGGCCGGCGCGCCGCGCACGACCATCTCGCGGATCGCGTCGGCGATCGCCTCGGGGCTCGTCAGCTCGACGTAGGTCTCGACGAGCGGCAGCTTGCGCTGGTCGATCAACCTCACGCCGTTCGCGGTGCGTTCGACGGCTCGGAGCATCGGCTTGATTATAGGAGGTCTGTGCTATTCTCCCCGCGGGCCGAGGTCCTGGACCGAAGCAGTGCCATCCGCTGCTCTAGCGAGGCAACCCGACGTGTCAGACGGCGACGAACCCACCCGTCGCGAGTGGGAGGAGGAGCGCTCCCGCTCCCGCGAGCGGGCTCCCGAGCGCCGCCGACGCTACGAAACCTCGTCCGGCATCCCGGTCAAGGGCCTGTACACGGCCGAGGACCTCGCTGGAGCCGGGTCGGACGGGATCGGTTTTCCCGGCCTCCCGCCCTACACGCGCGGGGTTCACCCCGACATGTACCGCAGCCGCCTGTGGACGATGCGTCAGTATTCGGGGTTCGGCGACGCCGTCGAGACCAACCGCCGCTTCCGCTACTTGCTCGACCAGGGCCAGAACGGTCTGTCCGTGGCCTTCGACCTGCCCACGCAGATGGGCTACGACTCGGATCACCCGATGGCCCAGGGCGAGGTCGGCAAGGCCGGCGTGGCCATCGACTCCCTGGAGGACATGCAGACGCTGTTTGCCGGCATTCCGCTGGACCGCGTCTCGACCTCGATGACGATCAACTCCACGGCCGTGATCCTGCTCTGCATGTACGTCGCCGTGGCCAAGCAACGGGGTGTGGACCCCGCCGCATTGGTGGGCACGATCCAGAACGACCTGCTCAAGGAGTACATCGCGCGCGGCACCTACATCTACCCGCCCGCGGCCTCGCTGCGCATCGCCAGCGACATCTTCGCCTATTGTCACGAGCACCTGCCGCGCTGGAACACGATCTCGATTTCCGGCTACCACATGCGGGAGGCCGGGGCCACGGCGGTTCAGGAGGTCGCGTTCACGCTGGCCAACGCCATCGCCTACTGCGAGGCCGCGCTGGCGCGTGGGTTGCGCTTCGAGCAATTCGGCGGCCGGCTGTCGTTTTTCTTCAACGCGCACTCGAACTTCTTCGAAGAGGTGGCCAAGTTCCGCGCGGCCCGCCGGCTGTGGGCCCGCATTGCGCGCGAGCGCTTCGGCTGCGGCGCGGAGGCCCTGGGCCGGCTACGCTTCCACACCCAGACGGCGGGCTCCACGCTCACGGCGCAGCAACCGGAGGTCAACGTCGTGCGCACGGCGCTGCAAGCGCTGTCCGCCGTCCTCGGCGGCACGCAGTCGCTGCACACCAACGCCCTCGACGAAGCGCTGGGCCTGCCCACAGAGAAGGCGGCGCTGCTGGCGCTCCGCTCGCAGCAGGTGATCGCGCACGAGACTGGTGTTCCCGACACGGTCGATCCCTTGGCCGGCTCGTACTTCGTCGAGTGGCTGACGGACGAGATCGAAACGCGGGCCCGGGCCTACCTGGACAAGATCGACGCTCTCGGCGGGGCGCTGCGCGCCATCGAGGCGGGCTTCCAGCAGCGGGAGATCCACGAGGCCGCGTACGCCTGGCAGCGGCGGGTCGAGTCGGGCGAGGAGATCGTGGTGGGGGTCAACCGTTACATCGACGACGCCCCGACCCATCCGGTCGTGCTGCGGGTCGACGAGACGCTGCAGCGCCAGGCGGCGGCGCGGCTGGCGGCCTTGCGGTCCCGGCGGGACGCTACGACGGTGCGGCGATCGCTGGCGGCGATCGAGTCCGCCGCTCGCGAACAGTCCAACCTGATTCCGAGCATCCTGACCGCCGTCGAGTCCGAGGCCACTTTGGGGGAGATCGCCGACGCCCTGCGCCAGGTGTTCGGCGCGCACCAGGAACGGTCTTCGATCTGATGCGCCGGCCCGGTCCCCGCTGATGCCGGTGCTGCTCGAGGTCGAGGACCTCCGCGTCCAGTATCCCGGGGCGGGAAGGCCGGTGCGAGCGGTCGACGGGGCCTCGTTCCGGCTGGAACGCGGAGAAACGTACGCGCTCGTCGGGGAGTCGGGCTCGGGCAAGACGGCGACCGGACTGGCGCTGCTGCGCCTCGTCGAGCCCGGGCGGATCACCGGCGGGCGGCTGCTGTTCGAGGGGCGGGACCTGCTCGCGCTCACCGAGAAGGAGATGCGCCGGGTGCGCGGTGCGCGCATCGGCATGGTGTTCCAGGAACCCGCAGCGGCCCTCGATCCGGTCATGCGCATCGGCGCCCAGGTGGCGGAGGCCCTGCGCGTCCACAAGAAGCTCGGACGCCGCGAGGCGTTCGCCGAAGCCGTGCGCTTGCTCGAGCTCGTCTCGTTGCCCGAACCCCAGCAGCAGGCGCGGGCCTATCCCCACGAGCTGTCCGGCGGGATGATGCAGCGCGCGATGCTGGCCATCGCGCTGTCCTGCTCGCCCGCGCTGCTCGTCGCCGACGAGCCGACCTCCGCGCTGGACGTGACGATCCAGGCCCAGATCCTGGCGCTGCTGCGTCGGCTCAAGCGCGACCTCGAGCTGACCGTGCTGTTGATCACCCACGACTTCGGCGTGGTCGCGGAGAACGCGGACCGCGTCGGCGTCATGTATGCCGGCCGCATCGTGGAGCAGGCTCCCGCGCGGGCGTTGCTCGACGGTCCGGCGCATCCCTACACGCGGGCACTCTTGCGCTGCATGCCGGGCGGCGCCGCGCGCCCCGGAGACCGGCGCCTGCCGACGCTTCCGGGCAGCCCGCCCGACCCGGCGAACCCGCCGGCCGGCTGCCGCTTTCACCCACGCTGCGCCGAGCGCTTCGAGCCCTGCTCGACCCGCGAGCCGCCGGAGGTCCCGCTCGGTCCGGAGCGGAGGGCGGCCTGCTTTCTGCACGGCGCGGCGGCGCCGACCGGGGCCGCCGGGCTTCCCCGAAACGGTGGGGCGCCGTGAGCGAGCCGCTCGTCCGCGCCCGCGGCCTGCGCAAGACGTTCGAGCGTCGCGCGGGCCTGTTCGGCGCTCGCTCCCGAGCGCTGGCGGCCGTCGCCGGAGTCGATCTCGTGATCCGCGAGTCGGAGACGCTGGGGCTCGTCGGCGAATCGGGATCGGGCAAGTCGACTCTCGGGCGGCTCTTGGTGCGCCTGCTGGACGCCGACGCGGGAGAGCTGCGCTTCGACGGCGTCGATCTCATGGCGCTGGCACCGCGAGCGCTGCGCAGGATGCGCCGGCAGTTCCAGATCATCTTCCAGGATCCGTACGGTTCGCTGAACCCGCGCATGCGCGTGGGTACGGCCATCGGCGAGCCTCTGGTGATCCACAAGCTCGTGCGCAACCGGGCCGAGCGCGAGGAGCAGGTCGGCCGGCTGTTGGAGCGCGTGGGGCTCGAGCGTGGGGCGGCCTTCCGCTATCCACATGAGTTTTCCGGCGGGCAGCGGCAGCGCATCGGCATCGCGCGCGCCATCGCCTGCTCGCCGCGCTTCATCGTCGCCGACGAGCCGGTCTCGGCGCTCGATCCTCCCGTGCAGTCACAGATCGTGAACCTCTTGATCGACCTGCAGCGGGGAATGGGCCTGGCCTATCTCTTGATCGCCCACGACCTGCGGCTGGTCGAGCACGTTTGCGACCGGGTGGCCGTGATGTACCTGGGGAAGGTCGTGGAGCAGGCTCGCGCGTCCGATCTCTACCGCGACCCGCTCCACCCCTACACCCGGGCGCTTTTGGCCTCGACCCCCTCGATCGACGCCGGGAAGCCGCCCGTCCCGGCGATTGCCGGCGAAATGCCCTCGCCCATGGCGCCTCCGCCGGGTTGCGAATTCCACCCGCGTTGCCCGGTGGCCGAGCCCGAGTGCTCCCGCGTCGTCCCTCGCCTACTGGAAATGGGTGGGGGTCGCGAGGTAGCCTGCCATCTCGCCCATCGAAATCGAAGCGTTGAAACCAAGCGGCCGGGCGATGCGTAATATTGCCCGGATCTTCGCGACCCGAGGCGCAGGGGAGGAACGACGTGAAGCAGAAGTTGATGGTGGGGCTGGTCCTGGCCGGAGTCCAGTGGCTCGCGCTCGCGTCGGTTGCGGTCCCGGCGGCCGAGGGGTACGGGCTGTCGCTGTCGGAGGCCCTGCGCATGGCGCTCGAGAACAACCTCGATCTGATATCGGCCCGCACCGAGCCGGACATCTCGGCCGAGCAAGTCGCGATCGAGGAGGCCGGGTACGATTTCAGCATGGCGATCGATCCGACTCACAGCGAGTCGAAGCAGGAGATCAGCAATCTGTTCTCGCTGAACGAGTTCACGAGCGACACCGGCAGCGTGAGCATCGGCAAGAAGCTGAAGTTCGGGGCCGACTACGGCATCGAGCTCGGCCTGGAGCGCGACGAGGCCGCGGGTCCCTTGGTCGTGACGCCCACGACCTACAGCGCCGATCTCGGTCTCAGCTTCACGCTGCCGCTGATCGGGAGCATGAACGGCACCTCCGCCGGCCGCGTGGCCAACACCGAACGGCTCGTGCTGGCCCAGGGCAACCTGGAGATCAGCCGCCACGGCTTGCTCCTCGACGCCCTGCGCGTCATGGAGGAGACCGAGAACGCCTATTGGAACGTGGTCGCTTCGCAGGCGGTCCTGGCCACGCGCCGCGTCGCGCTGACCCGTTCCCAGGAGTTGCTGGCGCTGAACAAGAAGAAGGTGGAGGTCGGCACGCTCGCGCCGATCGAGATCACGCAGGCCGACGCGGGGGTCGCCTCCAACGAGGAGCAGGTGATCATCGCCGAGATGGACTTGGCCAACGCCGAGGATGACCTGCGGCGGCTGCTGAACATCCCCGAGGGGGATCCGCTGTGGGCCATGCCCGTCCATCCCACGGACCGGCCGGACATCGGGGCGGCGGCGGGGATCGACCTGGAGCAGGCCATGGCCACCGCGCTGGCCAGCCGCCCCGAGGTGCTGTCGGCGCGACAGACTTTGCGTAACGACGAGCTGAGCGAGAAGGTGGCCCGCCTGAAACAACGTCCGGGCGTGGCGCTGCGGGCCAACCTGCGCCCCGCCGGCAACAACTTCGAGACGCTGTTCGACGACATGGGCCAGCCGACGGGCCAGGTCAGCGAAGGCACGTTCGACGAGGCGATCACCGAGATCAAGGACTTCGACAACTACACCTGGTCCGTGGGCGTCGATTTCAACTACACGATCGGCAACCGGGCGGCGAAGGCCAACTACTCGGTCGCCGGCCTCAACCGCCACAAGTCCGAGATCGCCCTGGAGAATCAGGAGCAACTGATCCGTGTGGACGTGCGCCGGGCCGTGCGCGCGGTCGAGTCCGGCGCCAAGCGCATCGAGGCGGCCCAGAAGAACGTCGTGCTGCAGCAGAAGAAGCTCGAGGCGGAGCACAAGAAGTTCGAGAACGGCATGAGCACGTCGTTCGAAGTGCTGACGTTCCAGAACGACCTGGCCGAGGCGGAGCTGGGATCGATCCAGGCCGCGCTGGACTACACGCGGGCCCGCACCTCCCTCGAGCGTTCGAAGGGCACGCTGCTCGAGGCCCGCGGCCTGTCGCTCGACACGGAGTAGCCGGCCCGCACCGGAACCCATGGCGAACCCGGTCATCTCGATGGAAGGCGTCGAGAAGGTTTACACGCTGGGTCAGGTCCAGGTGCGGGCGCTCGACGGGGTCACGCTCGAGGTGGCCGCCGGCGACTACGTGGCGATCATGGGCCAGTCCGGCTCGGGCAAGTCGACGCTGATGAACCTGATCGGCTGCCTCGATCGGCCGACCCTCGGCTCCTACCGGTTGAACGCGCGCGAGGTGCAGGCTCTCGGCGACGACGAGCTGGCCAGCATCCGCAACGCCGACATCGGCTTCATCTTCCAGACCTTCAATCTGCTGCCCCGCGCCGATGCGCTGGACAACGTCGCGCTCCCGCTGGTTTACGCCGGAGTTTCGCGAGCCGAGCGCCTGGCCCGCGCCCGCGAGGCGCTCGAAGCCGTGGGCCTCGCCGACCGGCTGCACCACCGGCCCAACCAGCTGTCGGGCGGCCAGCGCCAGCGTGTGGCCATCGCCCGCGCGCTGGTCAATCGGCCGTCGATCCTGCTCGCCGACGAGCCCACCGGCAACCTGGATTCCAAGACCGGCGAGGAGATCATGGCGCTCGTCGACCGGCTCCAGCAGGACGGCAATACGATCCTGCTCGTGACTCACGAGCAGTCGCTCGCCGACCGGGCGGCCCGCGTCCTGCGCCTGCGCGACGGCAAGGTCGTGTCGGACACGCGCAACCGGGGGCTCGGGGCCAGCTGAGCCGCAGTCGCAGGATTGCGGCGCTCGCACCGCAACGCGTCTTGACACCTTCGGAGCCGCTGGCGTACTCTGCAAAAGCCCCCCTCGACCGGGGCGTTGCGGTTCAAGTCCGTCGAGAAAAACAGTGCCACGACACGGGGCCGGGTCGGAGGCGCGAAGTCGTCGGGTTCCTGCCGGCTACGGATTGCGGCTTCGGCCGCGCGGAACAGACAAGGGTTTCGGAGGACAACACCCGTGGACACCTTGAGCAATATCGGCGGAGACCTGTGGAAGTATTACATCGACGGCGGTGGCGTCATGCACGCGATCACCGTGCTGTCGGTCGCATCCTTGACCGTGATCGTCTACAAGCTGATCGCGCTCCGCCAGGTCAATCTCAACCTCAACGAATTCATCTCGAAGGTCCGCGCCGCGCTGCTCAAGGGCAACGTGCAGGGCGCGATCGGCGTTTGCGAGGAACATCGCGGTCCCGTGGCCTCGATCGTGAAATCCGGGCTGCTCAAGTACGGCCGGCCACGCGAAGAGATCGAGAAGACCATGGAGAACGCGGCGATCCACGAGGTGGCCTACCTCGAGAAGTATCTCACCGTGCTGGCGACGGTCACGAGCATCGCGCCGCTCCTGGGCTTCCTCGGCACCGTCGTGGGCATGATCCTGTCGTTCGAGGTCATCGCCGAGCAGGGCCTGAACGACCCGGGCGCCGTGGCCAAAGGCATCTCGGTGGCGTTGTTGACCACCGCCTGGGGGCTGATCGTCGCCTTCGTGACGCAGCCGTTCTACAACTACTTCACGAGCAAAGTCGGAGCGTACACGCGCGAGATCGAGACGGCTTCGAACATCCTGTTCGAGACCTTCGGCGAGATGAAGGAGTCCGGCGTCTCGATCACCAGCGCCTGACGGCCTGCGGAAACTGCCGATGCGCATCCTCAAGACCAAGCGGGCCCAAGCAGCGATTCCCACCGCCTCGATGGCCGACATCGCCTTCCTCTTGATCATCTTCTTCATGGTCACCACCGTGCACGAGGTGGATCGGACGAGCGTCAACCTGCCGGTGGCCAGGATTCGCGAGGAGGCCGAGAAGGGCTCGGCCATCGTCGTCCTGGCCAAGGACAAGTTCGACGAGATCTATTACAAGTTCTCGGACGGCACGAACATGAGCCGCAACGTTTCGGGGCCCCAGGACATCTACCTCGAGGCCGCGGCGATCACCTACCGCGATCCGACGACCCAGTTCGTGCTCAAGGCCGATGCGACGGTGCGCTTCGAGAAGATCGACGAGCTGTTGGACACGCTGCGAAAGGCCGACGTGCAGAAGGTCCTGCTACTCTGCCAGCAGAACACGGAAAAGGCCGGATGAGAATCCCGAGGAAATCGGCGGACTCCGAGATCCCCACGGCCTCGATGGCCGACATCGCCTTCCTGTTGATCATTTTCTTCATGGTCACGGCCGTCTTCTCGGCCACGAAGGGGCTCGAGTTCAAGCTGCCCAAGGACGACAACAAACCGCCGGAGCAGGAAGAGGCGGTGTTCGTCAAGGTCAACGCGGACGAGTCCGTGTGGGTCGACTGCAAGCCGATGGAGCTGAGCGAGATCTTGCCCTATCTCGAGCCGAAGCTGTTGCGCTTTCCGGACAAGCCCGTGATCCTGTACACGGACGCGGCGGCCCCGTACAAGGCGATGATCGCCGTCTACGACGTGTTGGGCGCCGCCAAGCTCGAGACCCACGGATTCAAGGTCAAGAACATCTCCGTACCGACCCAGTCGGAGGTGCAGGACTACATCCGGCTCTTCGGGCTCAACCCCTTCGAAAACCAGTGCGGGTGAGATGTCGACGAACGGCACCGAGTCGAAGTCGGTCGGGCTCGAGGGCAAGCTCCGCGCGCAGGACCTCCTGTACGCGCAGATGTTCCACGATCGGGAGCGCAAGCCCAAGCTGATCGCCCTGGGCGTCGCGATCGTGCTGCACGTGGTCGTGCTCTTGCTCAACTTTCCCGAGTTCAAGAAGACGATCGAGCAGAAGAAAGAGAACGTCATCGTCGTCAAGAAGTACGTTCCGCCGCCGCCCAAGATCGAGCGACAGGAGATCGTGCAGCAGAAGCTCACGCGCAAGGTGCCGATCCCCGATCCGACCCCCGACGAGCCCGAGCCGATCCGCGAGCCCGAGCCGGAGATCACGCCCGAGCCGCTGCCGCCGGACGTCGAGATCCTGATCGGCGTGCCCGAGCCGCCGCCGCCCAGCGGCCCGCTGATCGCCGGATCCCAGGGCGTCTCGAACCCCGTGCTGATTCCGGAGAGCAAGGTCCAGCCGGAGTTCCCGGAACTGGCGCGGGTGGCGCGCATCGACGGTCGGGTGTTCCTGCAGGCCGTGATCCACAAGGACGGCACCGTGGGGGAGATCACGGTCTTGAGCTGCAGCCGGCCGAACATGGGCTTCGAGGAGAGCGCCATGGCGGCGGTGGTCCAGTGGCGCTACCAGCCGGCCATGCAGGGCAACCGCCCGGTGGACGTCTACTTCACGGTCCGCCTGGAGTTCATACTGCAATAGGGCGGCACGGCGTCCCCGCCGGTGGACACGCGGCGGCGCGGGCGGACGGCGGACTGCGGGGCGTTTGCAGTGCGGCCCGCCGCCGGAGCAGGTTCGCAGCCGCAAACCGGGGTATTGTCGATGGCGTGGGAGTTGCAGGCACGGTCGGGGAGGACGAAGGCCCGGCCCACTCCGGGCGCAGGCCAGAGGTGAGCACATGACCCTACCGAACAGCCAAGGACGCGGAGGCTTCGTGGCGCTGGCGCTGCTGCTGGCGCTCGCGCCGGCGGCGGCCGACTTCGACAACGCGATGGGGCATCTCAAGTCGGGCAAGTACCTCGAAGCCGCCGGCGAGTTCCAGGCGCTCGTCGACGAGCATCCCGACTACGCGGACGGCTACCACCTGCTCGGAGTCTGCCTGCTCAAGGCCGAGAAGTTCAAGGAAGCGGAGAAGAACTTGCTCAAGGCCATCGAGCTCGACGGCGACAAGTTCGACTACCATTACAACCTGGCGAACGCCTATCGCGCTCAGGGCCGGAACGACAAGGTCGTCCAGGTCCTGAACAGCGCGGAAGGGTTGGCGGCGGACAAGCAGAAGTACCTCGTCTATCAGGTGCGCGGGAACGCCCTGGCCGCGCAGAAGAAGTGGGCCGAGGCGATCGGGGACCTGGAGAAGGCCGTCGCCGCCAAGCCCGACGCGAACACCCAGGCCCAGCTGGGCAAGGCCTACTTCTCGGAGGGCGACAGCGCCCGCGCCGTCACGGCTCTGCGCAAGGCGATCGCGCTGCAGAAGAGCCCGAGCACGCACGATCTGCTGGTCGAGGCCATGATCGACGTCGCGGCCAAGACCCCCGGCGATGCGGCCAAGAAGGCCAAGTACGCGGAAGCCATGGCCGAGGCCGAGAAGTTCCAGCAAGCGCATCCGACCGCGGAACAGGCCAAGTACCTGATCGGGCGGACGGCGCTCGGCGCCGGCCAGTTCGACAAGGCCATCGCCGCGTTCCAGAGCGTGCTCGCGGCGCGCCCCGCCCACTGCAACGCCATGACCAACCTGGGAAAGACGTACATGGCGAAACAGGACTGGGGCAAGGCGCTCTCGACCTTCGAAGGCGCGACGAAATGCGATGCCAAGCTGGGACTGGCCTGGGAAAGCATGGGCTTCGTCCTGCAGAAGACCGCCTCGGGCTCCAAGGATTACGCGATCCAGCAGCAGAACTACGCGCGGGCGATCTCGGCCTACGAGAAAGCCCAGGCGATCAAGCCCTCGGCGGGGTTGACCGACGCGATCGCGAGTTGTAAGCAGAATCTCGCGATCAGCTCGGAGAACCAGACCATGTCGCAGACCGAGGCCCAGCAGGCGGCGGCGGCCCTGGCGGAGGAAGCGCGCATCGCCGAGGAAGAGCGCAAGCGCAAGGAGTGGGAAGCCAAGCAGAAGGACAATTGAGCCCGCGCGGTCTCCGCTTCGTTCGTCAAGTCGCTGAGAGCGCGAGACTTCGGCCGTGGTTCGTTGCGTTGCGCCCCCGCTTCGGCCTGTGTTAGATTCCTCGGCCGGCTTCGACCTTCTCTTGACGCCTTCCGCAGGGGAACCGCCGCGCCGTGACCGACAGCCTCGTGCCGGCTCTGATGGTGCTCGGCGTGGCCGCCTGCATGGCCGCGTCGATGGTCGTCCTGAGCCATTTTGTGGGCCGGCCCCGGCGTTCCGTGGTCGACGCCTCGCCTTACGAGTGCGGATCGACCCCTTACGAGTCCGCCCGCAAGCACCGTTTCTCCGTCCACTTCTACCTGGTCGCGGTGCTGTTCATCCTGTTCGACATCGAGGCCGCGTTCCTGATCCCGTGGGCGGCCACCTTCCATCAGTTCCGCGCGGATCGGCTGTTCGTGCTGGGCGAGATGGCCGTGTTCCTGGGCATTCTGATCGCGGGGTTCGCCTACCTGTGGAAGCGCGGGGCGCTGGAGTGGGAGTGATCTGTGCCCGACGGCGAGCAGGCGATTCAACGGATCCGCGAGGCCTTTCCTGACGCCGTCGTCGGCGCGGGCGAGTACCGGGGCCAGCACTGGGTCGAGCTCGAGCCCGCGCGCTGGGTCGACGTTTGCCGCAGCCTGCGGGACGACCCGTCCGGCCCGTACGGTTTCCTGGTCGACGTCACCGCGGTCCACTGGCCCGACGATCCGCTGCCGGTGGAGCTGGTCGTCCACCTCTTCAGCTACAAGCGGAACGACCGGTTGAGGTTGAAGGTCCGCGCGCGCGAGGGACAGCCGCTGCCCTCGCTGAGCGCGCTGTGGAAGTCCGCCGACTGGAACGAGCGGGAGACCTACGACATGTTCGGCGTCGGCTTCGAAGGGCATCCGGACCTCCGACGCATTCTGATGCCGGAGGACTACACCGACTTTCCTCTGCGCAAGGAGTTCCCGCTCTACCGCGGCTAGGACATGGAATCGACCTTCGAGCGGCACCCGGACCACCCGGACATCGTCACCGTCAACATGGGCCCCTCCCATCCGGCGACGCACGGCGTGCTGCGGCTGGTGTTGCAGCTCGACGGCGAGCGCGTGGTCCGTTGCGTGCCCCACCTGGGCTACCTGCATCGCGGCATGGAGAAGATCGCCGAGAACCGCACCTATCTGCAGTTCATCCCCTACACCGATCGCATGGACTACCTGAGCCCGCTGGCGGCCAACGTCGGCTTCGCGCTGGCCGTCGAGGAATTGCTCGGAGTTCAGGTGCCGGCCCGCTGCGCGTGTATCCGCGTGATGTGCTGCGAGCTGGCGCGCATCGGCTCGCACTTGCTGTGGCTCGGCACCCACGCGCTGGACCTGGGCGCGGCGACGGTCTTTTTCCACACGTTCAAGGACCGCGAGTGGCACTACGATCTGGTCGAGGAGCTGTGCGGCGCCCGGCTGACGACCTCGTTCACCCGGGTCGGCGGCCTGATGCACGACGTGACCCGCGAATGGGTGACCCGCCTGGGCCAGTTCGCCGCCGCGATGCCGCGGCGCATCGACGAGTACGAGTCGTTGTTGACCGGGAACACGATCTGGCTCCAGCGCACGCAGGGCGTGGGCAAGATCAGCGCCGAACAGGCCGAGCAATACGGGATGACCGGCCCCTCGCTGCGCGCCACCGGAGTCGAGTTCGACCTGCGCAAGGCCCGGCCGTACTCGGGATACGAGCAGTTCGCCTTCGAGATCCCGACGGGGACGGAGGGCGACATCTACGACCGTTACCTCGTGCGCCTGGAAGAGATGCGCCAGTCCGTGAGAATCCTGGAGCAGGCGATCCGGAACCTGCCCGACGGCCCGGTGAACGTCGACGACCCCAAGATCGTTCTCCCGCCGAAGCAACGGGTGCTGCAGTCGATGGAAGAGTTGATCCACCAGTTCATGATCGTCACCGAGGGCTTCGAGTGCCCCGCGGGAGAGGTCTACCATTCGACCGAAGTGCCCAAGGGGGAGCTGGGCTTCTACATCGTCTCCACCGGCGGGCGCTCGCCGTACCGCCTGCGCATCCGCTCTCCGAGCTTCAACAACATCTCGGCGCTGCCGCATCTCGTGGAGGGCGGTCTGATCGCCGACGTCATCGCCAACATCGCCAGCCTCGATCCCGTGATGGGCGAGGTCGACCGCTAGCCATGGATCAGCCACTCTCGTTCGGCCCGGAATTCGAGAAGCGAGTCGACGCCGTCGTGGGGCGCTACCCGCACGCCAAGGCCGCCCTGCTGCCCGTGCTCTGGGAAGTGCAGCGGGCCGCGGGCTGGGTCAGCGGCGAGGCCGAGGCCTGGGTGGCCCGCCGACTGGGCGTCAGCCCGGCCCACGTCCATGGTTGCGTGACCTTTTACACGATGTACAAGCAGCGGCCCCTGGGCCGGCACCACATCCAGGTCTGCACCACGCTGAGCTGCATGTTGCGCGGGTGCGACGAGCTGCTGCAGCACCTGAAGGACAAGCTGGGCATCGAGGAGGGTCAGGTGACGCCGGATGGCAAGTTCTCGCTGGTGCGCGTCGAGTGCCTGGGCTCCTGCGGCACGGCGCCGATGTTCCAGTTGAACGACGACTACCACGAGAACCTGACCCTCGAGGCAGTGGACCGGCTGCTGAGCAGCCTCGACTGAGTGCGACGGGGAAGCGAATGGGCGAGAAGATCCTGACGCGAAACGTCGGCAAGCCCGACTCGGGGACGCTGGCGGTCTACGAGTCCGGCGGGGGCTACCGCGCCTACCGCCGGGCGCTCCAGGGTCTGTCCCCGTCCGACGTGATCGAAGCGGTCAAGCAGTCGGGGCTGCGCGGCCGCGGGGGCGCGGGTTTCCCCACGGGGCTCAAGTGGTCGTTCATGCCCAAGCAGAAGGACCCGCTGCGTCCGCACTATCTTTTGAACAACGCCGACGAGTCCGAGCCCGGCACCTTCAAGGACCGCCTGCTGATCGAGCACGATCCGCACCTCGTCATCGAGAGCACGATGCTCTCGGGCTACGCGATACAGGCCGACGTCTGCTTCATCTACATCCGCGGCGAATACGTGCGGGGTGCGCTGGCGCTCGAGCGGGCCGCGGCCGAGGCTTACGCCAAGGGCTACATCGGCAAGGACGTGCTGGGCAGCGGCTGGAGCTGCGAGCTGGTCGTGCACCGCGGCGCGGGTGCGTACATCTGTGGCGAGGAAACCGCGCTGATGACCTCGCTCGAAGGCGATCGCGGTTATCCGCGGGTCAAGCCGCCGTTCCCGGCGCAGTCCGGCGTGTGGGGCATGCCGACCACGATCAACAACACCGAGACCCTGGCCTGCGTGCCGTTCATCATCGAGCGTGGCCCGGAGTGGTTCGCCGGCATCGGCAAGGACGCCAAGAACAGCGGACCCAAGCTGTATTGCTTGAGCGGCCACGTCAAGCGCCCCGGGGTCTACGAGGAGGACATGGGCTACCCGCTGATGGCCATGATCCAGGAGAACGGCGGGGGCATGCTGCGCGCCGACCGCCCGCTGAAGGCCTGCGTTCCCGGCGGGATCTCGGTTCCCGTGCTGCGCGCCGAGGACGGCCGGATCGAGGTCGACCTCGATTTCGACTCGCTGGCGCGCAAGGGCTCCGCGCTGGGCTCGGCCGGCATCATGATCATGGACAGCTCGACGGACATGATCGCGGCGCTGTTGCGTACGACCCATTTCTTCGCCCACGAGTCGTGCGGCCAGTGCACGCCCTGCCGCGAGGGCGTGGGCTGGATGGAGCGCATCCTCGAGCGTGTCCAGGCCGCCGAGGCCACGAGCCGGGATCTCGACCTGCTCGTCGACCTGGCCGACAACATCGAGGGACGGACCATCTGCGCCCTGGGAGACGCCGCGGCCTGGCCGGTCCAGTCCTACCTCGAACACTTTCGTGGCGAGTTCGAGGCCCGTCTCGAGGGGGCGCGATGCCGAAGCTGACCATCGACGGGCACGAGATCGAAGTCGCCCCGCGTACCACCGTGCTGCAGGCCGTGCTGTCGCAGGGCGGCGAGGTGCCGCACTACTGCTACCACCCCGGGCTGTCCATCGCCGGCAACTGCCGGATGTGTCTGGTCGAGGTCGAGAAGTCGCCCAAGCTGTTGATCTCCTGCGCCACCGAGGCCGCCGACGGCATGGTCGTGCACACGCGCAGCGAGAAGGTCCAGCGGGCCCAGGCCTCGGTCATGGAGTTCCTGCTGATCAACCATCCGCTCGATTGCACGATCTGCGATCAGGCGGGGGAGTGCCGGCTTCAGGAATACGCGGTCGAGTACGGGACGGGGAAGAGCCGCTACGAAGATCCGAAGGTGCTGTTCAACAAGGCGGTGGACATCGGCGAGCACGTGATGCTCGACCAGGAGCGCTGCATTCAATGCAGCCGCTGCACGCGGTTTTGCGACGAGGTGACCGGCACCGGCGAGCTGGCGTTCTTCGCCCGCGGCGAGCGGACGATGATCGGGATCTACCCGGGCCGGCGGCTGGACAACCCGTATTCGGGCAACGTCGTCGATCTCTGCCCCGTGGGGGCGCTGACGCTGAAGGAGTTCCGCTTCCAGACCCGCGTCTGGTACCTCAAGAACACGCCGGCCGTCTGCGCCGGCTGCGCGCGCGGTTGCAACGTGCTGGTCGCCGTGGGCAACCAGCAGGAAACCATGACGACCCAGGGCCAGTTCGACGATCGCATCAAGCGCCTGGTCCCTCGCGTCAACGAGGAAGTCAACGGACACTGGATGTGCGACGAGGGCCGTCTGTCCCACCAGCGTCAGCTCGCCGCCGCCCGGCTCGACTCGGCCCAATCGCCCGCCGGGACGGAGTGCGACTGGGAAGCCGCCGTCCGCCGGGCCGCGGCGCAGTTGAAGACCGCGGCCGCCGCCGGCCGCGCGGCGGCGATTTTCTCACCGCGGCTGGTTTCGGAGACCTATTATGCCTGGCGCGCGCTGTTCGACGCGCTGGGCCGGGTCGCGATCGGCGTCGAGCGGCTCGAGCGTGGAGCGGACGACCGCTTGCTGATCCGCGCCGACAAGGGGGCGAACTCCCGCGGAGCGGCCTGGATCCTGGGAGAGCCCGCGGGGAGCGACGTCCGCCGGCGCGTGGAGGCCGGCGAGATCGACACCCTGGTCGTCTTCGGCGATGCGCTCGATCCCGCGGACTCGCCCGCGCTGGCCGACGAGCTGCGCGCCAAGCTCCAGCACGTGATCTACATCGGGCCCTTTCTGGACGGTACTGCGCGGCAGGCCACGCTGCTGCTGCCGGCGGCCGCCTGGTCCGAGGAGGACGGGAGCCTGGTCAACTTCGAGGGGCGTGTGCAATGGACCCGGCGCGGCCACCGCTCGCGCGGAGAGGGGCGGCCCGGCTGGCGCATCGCCGCCGACGTCGCCGAGCAGGCGGGAGTCGAGCTGCCCGGCTGGAGCTCCGCCGCGGACGTGCTGGCGACGATGGCTGCCGCCGTCGAGCCCTTCAGCGGCATGAGCGAGGCCGGCCTGGGCCTGCTCGGAGTGCGGGCCGCCACGGCCACGGTTTGAGATGACGGCATGAAGGAGCTGTTGCTCTCGCCCCAGGCGGTCACGCTGTACACGATCGTCGCGATCGTGAACGCTCTCCTGGCCGGCGTGGCCCTCATGACCTGGGTCGAGCGTCGGGTCAGCGCCGTGATCCAGTTCCGCTGGGGACCCAACCGCGTCGGTCCGGCGGGCTTGCTGCAGCCCCTCGCCGACGGGATCAAGTTCATCACGAAGGAGGAGGTGATCCCGCGGGACGCCTTCCGCGTGATCTTCGTGCTGGCCCCGGCGCTGGCGATGGTCACGGCCCTGTGCGCCTTCTCGGTCATCCCGATCGGACCCACGCTCGAGATCCTGGGGCGCAAGGTCCCGCTCGTGATCGTCGACGTGGACGGCGGGATCCTGCTCGCGCTCGCCGCGGCATCACTCGGCGTGTACGGGATCGTCTGCGCGGGCTGGGCTTCGAACAGCAAGTACTCGCTGATGGGCGGCCTCAGGGCCTCGGCCCAGATGATCTCCTACGAGCTGCCGCTGGTGCTCTCGGTCATCGGCGTGATCCTGATCAGCGGCACGCTGCGCCCGCTCGAGATCGTCGAGCGGCAGGCCGGCTGGTTCTGGAACTGGAACGTCTTCGGCGGCTGGCAATTGCTGGGCTTCCTGATCTTCCTCGTGGCCGGCTACGCCGAGACCAACCGGCTGCCCTTCGACCTACCGGAGGCCGAGAGCGAACTCGTCGCCGGCTACCACACCGAGTACTCGTCGATGAAGTTCTCGATGTTCTTCATGGCCGAGTACGTCAACATGATGACCTCCTCGGCGCTCGCCGTGACGCTGTTCCTCGGCGGCTATCACACGGGGCTGCCGCTCGAGGAATGGGGGCTCAGCGGCTGGCCGCTGTGGCTCGTCGAGATCGGGGCCTTCGTCTTCAAGGTGGCCTGCTTCCTGTTCCTGTACGTGTGGGTGCGCTGGACCCTGCCGCGCTTCCGCTACGACCAGTTGATGTCGCTGGGCTGGAAGCGCCTGTTCCCGCTGGCCCTGGCCAACCTGCTGCTGGCCGGCGTGCTTTCCGCTTTCGACTGGGCGGGGAGGTGAGGGGTGGAAACCGCCGCCTTCTTCAGCCTGTCCCTGTTGGCGGTCGCCTCCGCGCTGGTCGTCGTGCTGCCGCTGTTCAAGAATGCCGTTGTCTGCGCGCTGGCGCTGGCCCTGAACCTGGTCGCGGTCGCCGGCCTGTTCTTCCTCTTGGGGGCGCAGTTCATCGGCTTCCTGCAGGTGATCGTCTACGCCGGCGCGATCATGGTGCTGATCCTGTTCGTGCTGATGCTGCTGAACGTCCACGATGAGCGGCACTTCGGGGCATCCGGCACGTTCCAGGGCTCGCTCGGCCCGTTGCTCGCCGTCGGGCTGCTGGCACTGCTCGCCTCAGCCGCGCTCGTTCCCGGGAGCCGGGCCGCACTGGGCGCCGCGCCGCGGGCATTCGGCACGGTCGGGGCGCTGGGGACCGAGCTGTTCACCCGGTTCTTCTACCCCTTCGAGGCCATTTCGCTGTTGCTCGTCGTGGCCATGATCGGCGCGGTGCTGCTGGCCAAGAGGAGGCTGTAGTGCCGCTCGGCCCCGACAAGTTCCTGCTGCTCTCGGCGCTGCTGTTCGCGCTGGGCGTCTGCGGAGTGCTGCTGCGCCGCGGGGCAATCTCCATCCTGATGAGCATCGAGTTGATGCTCAATGCCGCGAACCTGGCCTTCATCACCTTCGCCCGACAGTTCGGCGAGACCGACGGCCAGATCTTCGCGTTCTTCATCATCACGCTGGCCGCGGCCGAGGCCGCTGTAGGACTGGCCATCGTCATCGCGCTGTTCCGCCTGCGTGAATCGACCGACGTCGACGAGATGAGTCTGCTCAAGTGGTGACGGGACGATGCTGTATTTGATCTGGCTGATCCCGCTCTTGCCGCTGGTCGGCGTGGTCGTCAACGGCCTGTTCGGCCGCCGCCTGCCCCGCCGGGCGGTGGGACTCGTGGCCTGCGGCGTGGTGCTGGCGACCTTGATCTTGGCCGTCGGCGCCGTGTGGGAGCTGGCCCAGCGGCCGCCGGAGCAGCGCTACTACGAGGTCGTCGTCGCCGAGTGGATGCCGCTGGGCAGTCTGATCGTCAAGACCGCCGGCGCCGTCAGCTTCCTCCCCGGCGTGCGGATCGATTGGGGCTTCGCCTTGGATCCCTTGTCCGCGTTGCTGCTGCTCGTGGTCACGGGCGTCGGGGTCCTGATCCACGTGTACAGCGTCGGCTACATGGCCCACGAGCCGGACGTCGCGCGCTTCTTCGTCTACATGAACCTGTTCATGTCGATGATGTGCACGCTGGTGCTGGCCGCCAACCTGCTGGTGCTGTTCGTGGGCTGGGAAGGGGTCGGCCTCTGCTCGTACCTGTTGATCGGCTTCTTCTACGACCGGCCGTTCGACGAGCGGACGGGTCTGAGCTGCGCCGACGCCGGGCGCAAGGCATTCCTCGTCAACCGCATCGGCGACTTCGCCTTCCTGATCGGCATGCTGTACCTGATCACCTCGTTCGGCACGCTGAACATCCGCGAGCTGTCGCAGACGTTCTCCGCGGACGCCGGTGCCGCCGCGCTCCTGACCGCAGTGGGCATCCTGCTGTTCGTGGGAGCCTGCGGCAAGTCGGCGCAGATCCCGCTGTACGTCTGGTTGCCCGATGCGATGGCGGGTCCCACTCCGGTCTCGGCGCTGATCCACGCGGCCACGATGGTCACGGCGGGGGTGTACATGGTCTGCCGCATGTCCCCGCTGTACAGCGCGGCGCCGGAGGCCCTGGCGATCGTGGCGCTGGTCGGCGCGCTCACCGCGATCTTCGCGGCGACCATGGGACTGACTGCGACCGACATCAAGAAGGTGCTGGCCTACTCGACCGTCAGTCAGCTGGGGTACATGTTCGCGGCGGCGGGCGTCGGGGCCTACGTCGCCGCGATGTTCCATCTGATGACCCACGCCTTCTTCAAGGCCCTGCTGTTCCTCGGCGCCGGAAGCGTGATCCACGGCTTGCACGGCGAGCAGGACATCCGCCGCATGGGCGGGCTCCGCGCCAGGATGCCGGTCACGTTCCTGACCTTCGGCATCGCCACGTTGGCGATCGCGGGCATCCCGCCGCTGGCCGGCTTCTTCTCCAAGGACGAGATCCTCGCCGGGGCCTGGACCGGAGGCCACCGCATCGTGTGGGCCACGCTGGCGATCGGGGCCGCCATCACCGCCTTCTACATGACCCGGCTGACCTGGCTCGTCTTCTTCGGCAGCCACCGCGGTGACGCGGAGCGCTGGCGCGAGGTGCATGAATCGCCGGGCTCGATGACCGTCCCGCTCGTGATCCTGGCCGCGCTGTCCGTCGTCGGCGGCTGGATCGGCATTCCGCGGGTGGTGTCGGGCTGGCTGGGCGGCGGGGACTGGAACATGGTGCACGGTTGGCTCGAGAGCGTCATCGTGCCGCCCCGAGCGCATGGCGGGCCCGCGCACGGCGAGGCTCACGGAGGGACGACCGAGGGGCTGCTGATCGTGCTGGCCATCGTCATCGCCGTCGTGGGTATCGGGTCGGCGCTGGTCCTCTACCGCCGCGAGGGGCTGGCGCAGCGGCTGGCCCGGGCCTGCGGCCCGATCTATCGGACGTTGCGCAACCTGTACTGGGTCGACGAGCTGTACGAGCTGCTCGTGCTGCGCCCGTTCTACGCGCTGTGCCGTTTGTTCCGGGCCTTCGACCAGCGGGTGGTGGACGGGCTGGTCAACGCCTCGGGCATCGTGACGGAGCTGACCGGCCAGGTCATCAAGCTGTTCCAGACCGGCTTCGTGCGCAACTACGCATTGACGTTCCTGCTGGGCGTGGTGGCCATCCTGTACTACCTGTTCACGGTATGAGCGAGGGCTGAGCCGAACCCCATGGGTGACTTCGAGCTATTGCTGGTCATGCCGGTCGTCTGCTTGTCCGGCTACGGGCTGTTGGTGCTGCTGCTCGTGCCGTGGCAGCGGGGCCACAGCCGCTATCTGGGCCTGGCCTCGCTGATCGGCCTGGGCATGACCGCGTTCTTCCTCCTGCGGTTGTGGAGCGCATGGCAGCTCGTCGGCCCCATGGAGACGGCCCACGGCATGGTGCGGATCGACGGCTTCGGCCTGTTCTTTTCCTTCATCCTGCTCCTCGCCGGCGCGCTCAGCGTCCTGTACTCGATGAACTTCCTCGAGCGCGAGGAGGCGGACCAGGGCGAGTTCTATGCCCTCGTGCTGTTCTGCCTGGCCGGCATGCTGCTGATGCTGCACACGACCCACCTGATGATGGTGCTGATCGGGCTCGAGATCTTCTCGCTCGCGCTCTACGTGCTGACCGGCCTGACCCGCATGCGCGTCCGCTCCGTCGAGGCGTCCTTGAAATACTTCCTGCTCGGCGCCTTCTCGTCGGGGTTTCTGGCCTACGGCCTGGCGCTGCTGTACGGGGCGACGCGCTCGCTCGATCTCGAGGTCATCGGCGACCACGCGACGCAGGCGCCGAGCCGCATGCTGTGGATCGGACTCGGACTGCTGCTGATCGGGCTGGCGTTCAAGATCGCCATCGTGCCCTTCCACCAGTGGGTCCCCGACGTCTACCAGGGCGCGCCGACGAACGTCACGGGCTTCATGGCCGCAGCGACCAAGACCGCCGCGTTCGCCGTGTTGTTGCGCATTCTCGTCGGAGCCTTCGGCAACCATAGCGAGATCTGGGTGCCGCTGCTCACCTGGCTCGCCATCGTGACCATGACGGTCGCGAACCTGATCGCGCTGACCCAGCGCAACCTGAAGCGGCTGCTCGCGTTCTCTTCCATCGCCCACGCCGGCTACCTGCTGATCGCCATGGTGTGCCGGCCCGAGCAGGGGATCCGCGCGATCTTGTTCTACCTGACGGCCTACACGCTGATGACCGTCGGCGCCTTCGCGACCTTGGCGGCCGGGGGGCGTGGAGACGCCGAGGGCGAGCGCGGCTACTCCCTGTCCGCGTGGGCCGGTCTGGGTTGGCGGCGGCCGCTGTTGGGGCTGGCGCTCTCCTTCTTCCTGTTCTCGCTGGCGGGCCTGCCGCCGACCGGCGGGTTCTTCGGCAAGTACGTGATCTTCATGGCGGCGCTCGACGCCAAGCGGTACTTCTTGGCCGTCGCCGGCGCGCTCAACGCGGCCGTCGCCGTCTACTACTACTTGCGGGTGGTCGTGACCCTGTACATGCACGAGCCCGAGTCGGACGACCTGCCGCTGCCGCTCTCGCCCGCGACCGCCACCGTGTTGGTCCTGGCCGCGATGGGAGTGCTCTATCTGGGCCTGGCACCCGGCCGCCTGCTCGATCTCATCCACTCGCTGGGCGCCACCCTCCTCTGAACGGACGGGGACAGGAATCCAGCTCGCGCTCTCCGCATGCGCGGCCCCGAAACCGGCGTTCGGAAGACGCCCTCTGAACACGGTGCTAGAATCGTGCCGATCCAACGATCCGCCTCGGCGACCCCGGCGGCACCTCGGCCGCCACGGAACAAGGAACAAGGAACAAGGAGAAGACGATGAAGGTCCTGTCGCTCGTATTCGTGACCGCCGTCGCGGCGGCCGCTGGCTCGGTCGTGGCCGGCGAGACCGACTTTCACAACTGCACCGTCTGCAAGCCGATGATGGCAGAACCAGGCTTGATGGAGAACGTGCGCTGGGAAAGCCACGAGATCGCCACGGGAATGCTGTCTGTCACGACGGTTTCCCCGGGCTACGAGCAGGCCTTCGAGCGAGCCCACGGCAAGATGATGGAGGCCGTCGCGCGGCTCGAGGCCGGCGAGAAGGGCGAACTCTGCCCGTTCTGCAAGAGCATCGACGAGTTGTCCAAGGCGGGGGCACACATCGAGAACCTCGACGCCGAGAAAGCGCACATCATGGCGATCACCTCGGACAAGGCCGACGTGATCGAGAAGATCCACGCCCACGTGCGCTGGGCCAAGGAAGAGTTCAAGAAGCACCAGGGGTCGCCCGAGCACAAGGGCTGAGCCGGGCGTCGTCGGTCGATGAGCGACGAGGAACCCTGCGTCTACAAGGTCAACGGGGACGCCGAGGCCCAGCAGGTCAAGGCCTTCCTCGAGGCGCACGGCATTCCCTGCAGCCTTCGCGGGGAATCGCTGCGCATGACGCACGGGTTCACACTGGACGGCCTGGGGGTGGTGCGCATCTGCGTTCCGCCGGAGCTGAGAGAGGAAGCCAAGCAGCTGCTGGCCAGCGCAGAGGCGGGCGAGTTGCGCATCCCCGACGAGGCCGACTTCGAAGCGGGATGAACGGTCGGGTCTTGAGTTCGGCCGGCCGCGGTGGTATTTTTCTTGGCGACGCCAGGGGGCGAACAGGGTTCGACGGAAAGGCAGAGGCACGAGCAGCACGCCGAGGTCCGTACCCTCGCTAAAGAGGCGGAAAACCACAGCTGGCAACGACACGCTGGCTCTCGCGGCTTAAGCCGTGACGTCTCCCGGAGAGCCCCGCCCGAGGCGCTCCGAAGAGGCGACGCAAATCCGGGCTGGCCCGGCCACGACGCCCCTGGTGGCCGGGCGAGAAACAGGGGCTGGCCGATCGATCGTTTGCCGCTCAGCGTTCGGCCGGCGAGATAAACACCGAGTCGGCTAAGCGTGTAGAAGCTCGGGTACGAACCTTTTCGGACGCGGGTTCGATTCCCGCCGCCTCCACCATTCGACTCGCGCCTGCGGCGCTCGCTCATGGCAGGCAGTCAGGTCCGCAGCCTTCCCACCGGGACCCATGTACTACGTTTACATCCTCCGCTGCTCGGACGAATCCCTCTACGTCGGCTACACACGCGACATCGAACGGCGTATCGAAGCACACAACGCCGGGCGCGGCGCTGCGTTCACATTCAAGCGCCGCCCCGTCAGGCTCGCCTACGCGGAATCCCACGACACGGAGGCAGTCGCCCGCCGTCGCGAACGCCAGCTGAAAGGCTGGACGCGGAAAAAGAAAGAGGCATTGGTTCAAGGAGATCTCGCCCTGTTGAAGAGCCTGAGCAAGCAACGACACTAGGCCTTAAACAAGCGCGTTAGAGCAACGCGATGGTTGCGGCTCCGCTGGCCCCGGCATAGGGCAAGGGGGCGCCGTTGCGGCGACTGCCGCCGTTCGCTGTTGCCGTGCTGTCATCGTCCTGTCCGTTGCCCTCGTGGTTCGGAGGGTGGGTAGACCGGGCCTCCCTATCCCGGCATTGGAGTTGGCGCCTCAGCAACTGAGCTTGCCGTGGAGTTGGTCGAAGCCGCGGAGAAACACCTCTTGCCACGGGTTCCAAGCCAGTAAGCACGATTCGGCGTCCTTGACGAATCACCTGTGCTGGCACACGCATGAAGGCGTTCAGGAACGTCCGGAACTCCATCTTCAACACAGCGGTCTTCTGCTGCCGGTAGCGCTCGCGCCAGCGACCGGTTTCCGGAAGCATCAGTGCAAACCACGCCTTCAGCGTCCAGGCCAGCGAGGCCATCACCATGTAGGCCCAGTTGCTCAGCAAGTTGTCCACCGGCATCCGCGTCGGCCACGTCCGTGCGGGGGACGGCGACGTGCCGGCGACGGGCGACGCGTACTGGTACCTGGTGCGGGCGGTGAACTGCAAGGCCCCCGGCACGTGGGAGTCCGGCGGGCCCGCGCGGTCGCCTAAACGGCTTGGGCAGCAGCATGGGACCCGTCCGACTCGGCAACCAACTGCGGAGGGCCAACAGCACCCTCGACCGCTGTGGGATCGAGGTGCAGCTTCGGGACAACAAGATCAACTTCTTCAACGCCGGAACGCTCTTCGACCTCGAGGTCAATGACTTCGGGCCGGGACCTGGTCAGGTAACCTGCCTCACCGCTGGTCTCTCTCGGACCGCAGCCCATCCCGTTTTGGCCACGAAAGTCGCGCATCGCCGCCACTTCTCGAAAAAGGGCGGCATAGGGTTCGATCCCCGCCGCCCCCACCAATCGGTTCGCGGAGCATGGTGCTAAACTGGCAACATGACAGGTCGTCGCGAACTCGGCAAAGATCCAGTCATCGAGGCGTACAAGAAGGGCATCGATCGCACGCTCCTGCGCCAAAACCTTGCCAGGACCGTCGCGGAGCGTCTGGCCAACCTCGTGGCCCTGCAGCGCCTCGCCGAGGAGGCGCGCCACGCCGGACGCCGCGCGCGCGGCTCGTCATGACGGATTTCCAGAAGATCATCGTTGCTTTATCACAAGCCGGTGTGGACTTCGTCATCGTTGGTGGTCTGGCCGCCACGGCACACGGCTCGTCCCGCTTGACACAGGACATCGATGTCGTCTATTCGCGCGCGGCGGACAATATCGACCGACTGGTTCGATCGCTGGCTCCCTTCGAGCCGTACCTCCGAGGTGTTCCCGTCGGTCTCCCGTTCGAATGGAGTGGCGCAACGATCGAGCGGGGCCTGAACTTTACCCTTACGACGACGATCGGAGACATCGACCTGCTCGGGGAGATCACGGGGGGTGGCCGCTACGAAGATCTTCTGTCCCACTCCCAGGAGATGGAATTCTTCGGCCGTCGCTGCAAGTGCCTCGACCTGCCTACCCTGGTACGGGTCAAGAGGGCTGCCGGCCGCCCGAAGGACCTTGAGGTGATCGCCGAGCTCGAGGCCCTGGTCGAGGAAAGCGAGCGCGAATAACCGCCTGTGCACCGCCTCCACCACAGCGGAGTGGCTCGGTCTCGCAGCTGTCACCCGCCGGAATCCGTCAGCGTTTTCCCGACGCGGCGGACCTCGAAAGCAAGCTCCGTCTCGCTCGGCTCATTCTCGGACCCGACCTGGCCCGCCGGGTCTACCCTGAATCGGCAAGACGGCTAAGCGTGTAGAAGCTCGGGTAAGAACCTTTTCGGACGCGGGTTCGATTCCCGCCGCCTCCACCATCGCGCCATGCGGGGACCACCTTGTCCAGGCTGTACTCCGCGGACTAGAATCGAAGCCGAGGTCCATTCCATGCGGCGACCCAACGAGTCCCGAGGCTATCGTTCCCAATCGCCGGACACCGACCCGGAAGCGGAGGCCTATCTGTTTGCCCGGCTTCGCACGTTGCCGTCCTGGCGCAAGGCCGAAATGCTCTCAGCTTGCACGAAGGCCGCGTTCGGCTTGGCCATGGCAGGTCTGCGGCAGCGTTATCCTGGCGCATCGGAATCAGAGTTGCGCAGGCGCTACGCTGCTCTGGTTCTCGGTCGAAGCGTTTCGATCTCGTTGTTTGGTTGGGATCCTGAGCGAGGAGGGTGGTGACGCCGCCGGATCCTGTTGCCCTGGCGCTGATTCTGGCGCGTATCTTGGAACGGCTCGGTATCCGCTATTGCATCGGTGGCTCGGTGGCCTCGTCCGTGTACGGCGAGGTGCGAACGACGCTCGACGTTGACGTCGTCGCGGAACTCGATACAGCACACGTCGATGCACTCGTCGCCGCAGTCGAATCGGACTTTTACGTCGCGCGCGAAGCGATTGAACGCGCCGTTCGCGAACGATCGAGCTTCAACCTGATCCACGAGGAGACTCTCGTCAAGGCCGACATCTACGTTTCGCCCGATGACCCGACACATCGCGAGCAGCTGGCGCGAACCCGTCGCGTCGCGTTGCGCTCCGAGGCGGGGTCCGAGGTCGGGCTGGCTTCGCCGGAAGACGTCGTGATCCACAAACTGCGTTGGTACGAGATGGGCGGGAGGATCTCGGATCGGCAGTGGCGGGATGTCTTGGGCGTCTTGAAGGTGCAGGGCGCGAGTCTGGATTTCGAGTATCTGAAGCGCGCGGCCGCAGCTCTGGGTCTTTCGGAGTTGCTGGTCGTCGCCCGGTCGGAAGCGGGACATCAGGAACCAGGGTAACGCGGACGCGGGTTCGATTCCCGCCGCTTTGGTTCGTTGCGGAGCGCCAATGGTGGAATGGGCGCGAGCGCTTGCCCTGCCTGGCTTGTGATGTAACCTATCCGCGCCTGGATCGGAAGCCGACGCCGAGGACCGCCGCCCCGGCTGCGGAGAGCAGGACGAGAACGGCGTCGACATCTCCCTGATCAGGGAACTCCTCGCCCTTTCGCCGCAGGCACGGCTCCGTCGATTCGCCTGCGTGAGCATGGACGACGACACCGAAAAGAGCGCCGGCGGCTTCGCGAAGGCTCGTAGCCGGGGGAAACAAGGAAAAGGCCCGATCACCATGCCGCGCGCCGGTCGGCAGCGGTACAATACGGGCCTCGCCGGACACGGCAGCGGAGGTGCTCGATGGCCATTCCAGAACCGTTCAACCTCTTGCGATGGATCGCGGACAACCGCGCGCACTTCAAACCCCCCGTGATGAACAAGCAGTTCTTCCCCGAGGCGCAGGACGTGATCGTGTTCTGCTCGGTCGGGCCGAACACGCGCAACGACTACCACGTCAACCCCACGGAGGAGCTGTTTTACCAGCTCGAGGGCGACATCGCGGTGCGGGTTCGCCCGCCGGACGGCCGCCCCCCGCACGACGTCGTCATCCGCGAGGGCGAGATGTGGCTCTGCCCCCGGATGCTCCCGCACCGGCCCCAGCGGCCGGCCGACACGATCGGCCTGATCGTCGAGTTCCCGCGCGTCGTCGACGGCCGGACCCGGGACGACGCCCTGCGCTGGTACTGTGAGAGCTGCGACGGGCTGGTCCACGAGGCGAGCTTCCGCCTTGCGCACATCGACGCGGATTTGCACCGGATCATGGACGGGTTCTGGAACGGCCCGGCGCAGGGCCGCACGTGCAAGCGCTGCGGAACGGTCGTCGAGCGCGCTGGAGAGTTCCACCTGCACGAGCCGTGAAGCCCGCGGCGTTCGCGCCGCCGGGCCGGCGAGCCGGCGGATCGGCGCGACGGGAGCCCGATGGGCCGCCGGCCCGCCCGGAAGCGAGCCGGCGGCCGACCGAGGGACGCCCCGCCGGGGGGCCGGGGGAGCGCAGGGCGGGGCATCTCCCACTCGTTACCTTCCGAGACCCGCGAGGGTCCCGAGGGAGCGACGTTCCTCGATCTGCTCGACTTCGATACTCTCAATGGCTTCTCGCTCTCGCCAGCCTCTAGCACTAGAATCCAGCGAGCCGGAGGAGCCGGACTGTGAACCTCGCGCCAGGGGACAGCCTCTCCCACTACCGCCTCTCCGAGAGAATCGGAGCGGGCGGGATGGGGGAAGTGTGGAGGGCAGCGGACACGACGCTCGGCCGCGAGGTCGCGATCAAGATCCTGCCTGCAACGTTCGCCTCGGATCCCGAGCGCCTCGCCCGCTTCGAGCGCGAGGCGAAGGTGCTGGCGTCCCTGAGTCATCCTGGCATCGCGGGGATCTACGGCCTGCACGAGGACCAGGGCCTGCGCTTTCTCGCGATGGAGCTGGCGCACGGCGAGGATCTCGCGGAGCGTTTGCAGCGCGGCGCGCTCCCGACCCCGGAAGCGATCGAGGTCGCACGCCAGCTCGCCGAGGCGCTCGAGGCGGCGCACGAGCAGGGGGTCGTGCATCGGGACCTGAAGCCCGCGAACATCAAGCTCGCCTCCGACGGCCGGGTGAAGATCCTGGACTTCGGCCTCGCCAAGGCGCTCGATCCCGCTTCGGGGTCGGCTCCGGCGCACGACGCCACGCAGTCGCCCACGATCACCTCGCTCGGAACCGTGGCCGGGGTCATCCTGGGGACGGCGGCCTACATGAGCCCGGAGCAGGCGCGCGGCAAGCCGGTCGACAAGCGCTCCGACATCTGGTCCTTCGGCTGCGTCCTGTACGAGATGCTCACCGGGGCACGTCCGTTCCGGGGCGAGACGATCTCGGACACGCTCGCCGCGGTGCTCGCACGCGAGCCGGACTTCGCGGCGCTCGGGCCGGCGGTCACCGGCCGCCTGCGCGAGCTGCTGCGTCGCTGTCTCGAGAAGGATCCGAAAAAACGCCTGCGCGACATCGGCGATGCGCGGATCGAGCTCGAGGAGGCCGCGCGCGAGGGACGGGCACACCAGGACGCGCCGACGTCCCACGCCGGAACGATCCCGCCGGCGAGCCGTCCCGCAGCCACGGGCTCGCTCTTCGGCGCATCCTCGTCCCGGTTCATCGTGCTGGTCGCGGCCGCCGTTGTCGTCGGCGTGGCTGCCTGGGCCTTCCTGCGGCCGGCGGCGCCGGCCGCGCCTGCGCCCCTCGCGAGGCTCGAGATCTCGCGTCCCGAAGGAGCCGGCAGGGATGCGGGATTGTTCGCCATCGCCCCGGACGGTAGTGCGGTCGTGTTCGTGATCGAGACCACGACGGGTACCCCGCGCCTGTCGATCCGCGATCTCGACCGCGTGCAGGCGCGCGAGATCCCTGGAACCGACGGCGCCTCGTTTCCCTTCTGGTCCGCCGACTCCCGGCACATCGCCTTCTTCGCGGAAGGGAAGCTCAAGCGGGTGACGAGGTCGGGCGGTGCCGTACAGACGATCTGCGATGCCCCGGCCGGGCGAGGAGGCTCGTGGGGCTCCGCCGGGGTCATCGTGTTCGCGCCGACTCCGGGCTCTCCTCTGTCGAAGGTCGACGCGAGCGGCGGCGTGCCGGAGCGGGTCACGACCTTCGAAGCCTCGCGCGGGGAGTCCAGTCACCGCTTCCCCTCGTTCCTTCCGGACGGTCGGCACTTTCTCTACGCGGCCCTGCCGGAGGTGCAGCGCCGCCTGGTGCAGGTGTGGCTCGCGTCGCTGGACGATCCGCACGCACGGCCGCTGCTGCTGTCGAGCCTAGGAGCGCGTTACGTCGAGCCGGGCTACGTGGTCTTCACCCGCGACCAGGCGCTGGTCGCCCAGCGCATCGACCCGCCGGGCTTCACGCTCTCCGGAGACGTTCTCTCGCTCGCCGAGCTGGCGGACGTCAACGTGCGGGTCAGCGGCACGCCCCCGGTGGATGGCGCGCGCAATGGAACCCTCGTCTACGATCCGATCGACGAGCGCGCCACCGACGTCGTCTGGGTCGGGCGTGACGGCCGTGCCAGCGGGACCGTGCTGCGGCACGCCGGTCTGCTCGTGCAGGCCGCGCTCTCCCACGACGGCGTCCGGCTGGCGGTGATCGAGCGCGCTTCGGGCCTCACGCTTCTGAGGGTCGCGGATCTGACGAAGGGAACCGTCAGCCGGCTCGCCTCGTCGGATCGAGCGATGACCAGTCCCGTGTGGACCCACGATGACGGGACGATCGTGGCGCTGGCACAGGACGAGGGCAAGCTGAGCCTCGTCGCGTTCGACACGGCCACCGGCGCGGAGCGCCCTCCGCTCGTCGCGGACAGTCTATGGGCCATGCCTTCCTCCATCACCGCGGACGGCACGCTGGTGGCCTCGGTGCAGGTCGAGGGCGGGCTCTACGACATCTACCTCAAGCCGGGTGACGGCCGCGATCACCGCCCGTACCTGGCGACACCCGTGAACGAGACGGAGGGCAAGGCCTCGCCGGATGGAAGCCTCCTCGCGTACCTGAGCGACGCGTCGAACCGGCAGGAGCTCTACGTCGACGGATTCCCCGACCATCGTCGAGCGGTCAGGGTCTCGACCGAGGGAGCGTCCGCCGTCATGGGATGGCGCGACGACGGTCGAGAGCTCTACTTCGTCGCGGGAAACGGGACCTCGGTCATGTCCTGCGAGGTGCGCCGCGTGCCCACGCTCGAGGTCGGAATCCCGCGTCGGTTGTTCGATCTTCCGGCGGATCACCGCGGCGTCGCATCCGCCGCGCACGGGGACAAGTTCCTCGCGCTGCTGCCGGTGGGCGCGCCGCCGGCGTCTCTCGTTCTCGTGCAGAACTGGGCGTCCCAGCTCGATCCGCACGAGTGACGAGGCCCTCTGGCGGAGGACTCGGCGATTCAGCGCCTGGCCCTTCATGGATCACTCCGCCAGCGTCAGCAGCCAGACGTCGGACTCGAGCTCCGTGCGGTTGACGAACAGCGAACGGTCGTCGGGGGAGATGACGATCTCGCCGGGGCCGGGCACACCGGGCACGGTGCGCAGCTCGCGGCGCTCGAGGTCCCAGATCACGGCCACGTCCCGGTTGAATTCCCAACCGATCACGCGGTGGGAGTCGATCCACGCCACGTCGAGGGTGAGCACGTACCGGCCGTCTTCTTGCCGGACGTAATCGAGCTTCTCTTCGTCGATCGAGTACACCGCCAGGCTGAACTCACCGAGCGGGTTGAGCGCGGCCCCGGCGACGTCCTTCTCGTCGGGGGACAGGAACCTGCCGCCGATATACTCGCTGCCGGGCAGCCGGTGGATCTCGGGCGGTTCCTCGAGGCCGGCCAGCCCGGCCTCGCCGACGTCGACCCAGCCGGTCCAGCCGACTTCCTCCGTGCCTGTGACGAGCATGCGGCGCCCGTCCGACCACCAGCTCCCGTTGCCGACGTCCACCTTTCCGCCCGCGGTCAGCTTCTTCAGTCCGGTCCCGTCCGTCCGGATGGCCCACGCGTTGTACGAACCGTCGCGATTGGAATAGAAGGAGATCCACTCTCCGCCGGGGTGCCACATCGGTCCGCGGTTGCGGTGCTCGTCGGACAGCAGCTTGCGGCGCGACGTACCGTCGGGCCGCATGATGTACAGGCCTTCCTCCGGCGCGGTCGTGCAGTACGCGAGCCACAAACCGTCGGAGGACACAGCGGGCTGCCGGAAGCTGCTCGAACTGGAGACCAGCGTCATGGGCTCGCCCGACACGCGCTCCGTGGCGGCGTCGAATCCGACCTTGACGATGGACCCCGTCTCGCGCTCGGTCGTCACCGCGACGCGCCGCCCGTCGGCCGAGAGGCTGGCCTGGGTCAGGCTGGCGATGCCCGTCGTCACCGGCCGGAGCGGTCCGTGCGTCTCGCCCGTGGTCTCGTCGATTCGAACGCGCCAGAGATCCGGGCTGCCGCCGCGGTCGCTGATGAAGTACAGCCACTCGCCGTCCGGGGACCAGAACGGGTCCCAGTCGGTGTGAACGTCCTTGGTCACAAACACGGTCCTGCCGTCGGCGACGTCGACGGTGACGATGTCGCGCTGGCCCTGGATCTCGGCGTAGTGCGTCCAGAACGCGATGCGCCGGCCGGTCGGCGACCAGGTCGGCCCGGCCGAATCGAACTCGACGAGCCGGCGCGACTCCCGCGTCCCGAGGTCGACGATCGACACGAACGCGATGCCGGAGCGTGCGTACGGGTCCAGGACGCGCTCCGTCGTGTAGGCCAGCTTCCGGCCGTCGGGCGACCACGTGGGATCGAAGCCCTGGTCGCTGACCCGCGTCGGCGCTTCCCCCGTGGCGCCCATGAGGAAGATGCCGCCGCCCTCGCGCCGCGAGCAGAAGGCGACCCGCTCGCCGTCGGGGGAGAACGCGGGCTGGAAGTCGTCGTCGTCGAAGTCCGCGGTCAGGTTGATCGGGTTCTCTCCGCCGACGCGTTGCAGGAAAATGTCCTCGTCCCCGCCGTCGTCCGCCACGTAGAGCAGCTGACGCCCGTCCGGCGACAGCGCGGGCGAGTGCTGCGTGCCGGGCAGGTCGGTGAGCGGCGCCATCTCCGTCACGAGTGCCGCGCCGGACTCCGCGCCGGTGGCAGGTGCGCCGGCGATGCGCCCGGTCGCGTAGAGGAAACCTAGGACGACGAAAAGCAATGTCGCGACACCCGGCCAGATCCACCTTGCAGGTCCGTTAGAAGCCGCCGCCGGAGTCGCCCCGTTGACAGGTTCGTCCCAGGTTTCCCGCAGGAGCAGACCCACGTCACCCATGTCGCGGAGCCGGTCGCGCACGTCCTTGCGCAGGCAGCGCTCGATCACGCGACGCGCGTTCGACGGCAAGGCGCTCCAGTCCGGCTCACGCTGCACGATCGAGGCCAGGACGTCAGTCACCGTCTCGCCCCGGAACGCCGCCCGGCCCGCGAGCATTTCGTAGAGCACGCAGCCGAACGACCAGACGTCCGTGCGCCGGTCCACGGGCTTGCCCCGGGCCTGCTCGGGGCTCATGTAGGCCGTTGTGCCGAGGATCATCCCCGCAGCCGTGCCCGCGGACGTCACGGTCGGCGACATCTTCGGCGAGTGTCCCGACACCTGGCCCGCCTCGACCACCTTGGCCAGGCCGAAGTCGAGCACGCACACACGGCCGTCGGGCGAAAGGCGGACGTTCGCTGGCTTGAGGTCGCGGTGGACCACGCCGCTGTCGTGGGCCGCTTCGAGTGCCGCCGCGATCTGCCCGGCGATGTCGCACGCCTCGTCGGGCGGGATGGGTCCGCGCTCCAGCCGCTGCTGCAGGTCCTCGCCGGCGACCAGCTCCATGGCCATGAAGCGCAGTCCCTCGGCCTCGTGCAGGCCGTACACGGCAGCGATGTTCGGGTGCTCCAGCGAGGCCAGCAGCTTGGCCTCGCGCTCGAACCGCGCCAGCCGTTCCGCGTCCTGCACGAACAGGTCGGGCAGGAACTTGATCGCGACCTCGCGGTCGAGCGTGGTGTCCACCGCCTTCCACACCACGCCCATCCCGCCCTCGCCGAGCTTCTCGACGAGCCGGTAATGCAGCAGGCTCCGTCCGGCCTCGATCACACGTCGTCTCCGACTACCCCAGCCAGACAACCGGAATCATCCTATCCCACTCGGCGGGTGCCCCAGGCCACACGGATTCCTACCGCCTCCCGGCTCGCGGCCGCACGGGCCCCTGCGGCCCTTGTTCTCCGGGTCAGGCCGCCGGGCGGCGTACGGCTCGGTAGCGTTCGACGGAGGGTTCGGCCAGCGGCCAGTCCCGTGGGACCGGCTGCGCCGGAGTGCTCGGTGGCGCGCGGGCCGGAAGCCCCAGCGCATCGGACTGGCCTTGCAACTTGGGCACTCGAGCACGTCGATCTCGAAAACGCGTTGCATGAGCTCGGACCAACTGTAGGACGGGAACTCCCGCCGCCTCCACCAATCATGGAATTGGGTCCGTGCGGCTACCGTATCGGACGCGAAGCCACTCCGCGTGTTGCCGAAAATCCGCTTCGTACTTCCTGTCCGCAGTGCTCAGCGCAAGTTCTTGATCAACACGATGTCCTGACTCGACTGGCCCCGTGACAGCACGAGGCTCTTGCCGTCTGGCCAGAAGGCAAACGTGTGGCGCTGGCGCATCCACCCAAGCGACGGAGGTTCCTAGCGGTTTTTTCGGTCGAGAAGCGGCGGGCTGTGGGACGGGTGACTGGCGTGGCCCCACCAAGGCGCACGACCTCGGGCCGCTTCGATCGAAAGATCGCTTGAGCCACTGTGGTGAATAAAAGTGTTTCGGCCTGCCGCCCTCTACCGCTTCGGCCCAGTGGCTCGCAGCTTCTCGCTCAAGCGCTTTCCCCAGCCCAGCGACACCGCGATCTCGCGTCGCTCGGCCAAGCCGCGGGGCGGGCGTGTGAACAGGAAGCGGTCGGTCGCAGGATCGTAGTCGTAGTCCCGAAACGAGGGTTCGGTCGGAGACGACGGGACCTCGAACAACGTCTCCGGCTGCCCGATGGAGAGCTCCTCGCCACGAGCTTCGATCGGTACGCGCATCAGGACGTCGCGCGCGATGAAAAACAGCTCACGACCGTCGCGGCCCCAGCGGACACCGCCCGCATCGCCCGAAGAAACCTGCCAGCTTCCACCGTTCCCGTCGAGACGCCGGACACAGACCTCTTCCCGCCGGGTCTTGTTCGAGACGTAGGCGAGCCAGCGGCCGTCTGGAGACACCACGCCCGCCAGCTCGTAGCCGTCGCCCTCGGCCTCGAGTTCTCGCACGACGCCGCCGCCATCCACCGGGGCTCGGCGGATCCTGCCGGTGCGCAGTCCGTAGTCGCTGAAGAACACCTCGCGACCGTCGGGGGTGACGTCGGTCGCCGTCAGAGGGTTGCCGGCGCGGTAGAGTTCGCGCTCGCCGCCCGCACCGTCGAGGCGGCGCACGACGATGGCCTCCCCGCCGCCGCGATCCTGTTTCGTATAGGCGAAGCGCACCCCGTCCGGACCCCATGCGGCCGGTCCTCCGCGGCTGCCGTGGGTCAACCGGTTCATCCCGCCGCTGCCGAGATCCGCGATCCAAAGGTCGGAGACCCCGCCCCCCCGTCCGGCCATGACCAAGGCGCGACGACCGTCGGGCGACAACCTCAGTTGGAGGTACGGACCTGCGGGAACCGCCGTCGGAGTGAAGCGGCCCGCGCGATCGAACCATCCGATCTCGCGGGTCTTCTCGGGCTCGCCCCCCGGGATCCACGCCAGCGTCCCGTCTTCCGCGATGCTGAAATAGGACGCTCCGCTCGATGCGTCGCCGCTGATCCCCGCAAGCACCGGGACCGGATCTCGCGCGATGCGCGGATCGCGCGGATCGATGGGCACTGCGTACAGGTCGCTTCCGCGAGCCAGGAGAAGAAACCCGCCGGCGGCCCAGACCGCGCGGCGGGCGCCCTTGTAGAGATGTCGACGCTCGCCGGTCTCGACCGAGACCGCGTCGATGCTCGCGTCGTCATAGCCGCCCGGGCTCTCGACCGTCTGCACCGTGAACACGACCCAGGGTCCCCCGTCGAGCGCGCACGGGAAGCGGTGCGTCCGCTCGCGCTTTCCTGCGTCGAGCGTCGTGATCGCCGTGGGAGTGCCTCCGCTTTCCGGGATGCGGTACAGCGGCTCCGTGACCTCGCGCGAGTAGACGATCGTGCCGTCGTCGAGCCACGTGCCGAGGCGGTCCTGCAGGGCATCGGCGAGTTCCACCGGCGTCCCGCCGCGCATCGAGATCTTGGACATCTTCCGGCTGTCGAAGAAACCGATCCACTCGCCGTCGCGGGAGAAGAAGGGATTCCGCGCTCCGTCGGCGCCCGACAACTCGACGTCTTCGCGCATGTCGAGCCGTCGCAGCCTCAGCCGGAGCCGACCGTCGACTCGGACGGTGTACGCGAGCGATCGGCCATCCGGCGCGATCGCCAGCGGATGGTAGGAGAGGTCCAACCCGATCTGATGCCCCGCGGAAGGCACGACGCTCAGCTCGGTGACGCCCTGGGTCTGTGCCGGTTGCTTGCTCCACAGCGCGACGACGAGCGCCACAACGGCGAGCGCTGCCACGAGCCAGGGCAGCATGCGCAGCGGCCGCGGACCGCCGCCGGCCGCGGCCGGAGACGGAGCTTCGACGGGGTTCGCCGCCAGCTCCTCGATCGTGATGCGTGCCTCGCCGATCGCCTGCAGGCGCTGCCGCGGATCCTTGGCCAGACAACGCTCGAGCAGCCGGCGCAACCGCGGCGACAGGCCCGGGGGTAGCGCCGACCAGTCGGGCTCGTCACGCATCACCGAGGCCAGCGTCTCGGAGATGGTCTCGCCCGCGAACGGCCTGCGCGCCGTCAGCATCTCGAAGAGCACGGCGCCGAAGGCCCATATGTCCGCGCGCCGATCGACCTGCCGTCCGCGAGCCTGCTCGGGCGCCATGTAGGCGGCGCTCCCCAGGATCACGCCGGCGTGGGTCATGCGCTGGGTGAGCGTCGGCGACGACCGGGAGAGATTGCTGTTGGTAGCGGTGGCTTCCTGATCGAGCGCGCGCGCCAGTCCGAAGTCGAGCACCTTGACCGTGCCGTCGGGTCGTAGCTTCACATTCGCCGGCTTGAGATCCCGGTGCATGACGCCGCGCTCGTGGGCATACTCGATGGCCTCGGCGAGCTGGCGGGCGATGGAGAGTGCCTCATCGGGGGGCAAGGGTCCGGCTGTGATGCGTTCGTCGAGCGTCGGCCCTTCCACCAGCTCCATGATCAGAGCCGGGGCGCCGTCCGCATCCTCGACGCCGAAGATCGAAGCGATTCCGGAGTGCCCGAGCGCGGCGAGCACCCGCGCCTCGCGCTCGAAGCGCGCTAGCCGCTCCGCATCTTTCGCCAGCTCCGCGGGCAGCACCTTGACGGCGACGTCGCGGACGAGTCGAGGATCCCGCGCGCGGTACACTTCGCCCATCCCGCCGGCGCCCAAGGGAGCGACGATCTCGTAGGGGCCGAGCCTGGTGCCTGAGCGAATCGGCATTTCGGTAGTGTACCCCTGGTCAGGTCTCACCGGTCAGGGCTCATTTCACTCAGGCATGCGTAACGTCCTATCCTCTGTCGGGAGGATGGGGCATGCGAGCAGAAGGGAGTCCTGAGGAGGTCGAGCGGCGACGGTTGCGTGCGGTAGCACTCTTGAGGGAAGGGTGCGGCGGAAGCCCGGGCGGCGTTCCTCGTCGGCCTCGAAGCGGAAGCGTTCGAACCGCCCGGCGGGATCGTCGGTGGCGCCGCGCCCCGTCGTCACCGCACCTCGGTGAAGAGGTACTCGTGCTGCGGATCACGGAAGGTCAGCGTGCGCTTCGAGTCCTGCTCACCCACGACGAACGTCAGCCCGCCGAAGCCGGGCACGAGCGTCACGAAGGCCATCGTCCCGTCGTCGTTCTTGCGCGACGCGACCTCGGTCTTCCACTCGCCAAAGTCGAACCAGGTCCGGCCGTCCTTGCGTAGGACGGCCAGCTCTCCCAGGGCTGCGTTCGAGTAGCGGGTCGCGAGTCGCTCCGCGGCCGGTGCCTCCGCAGGGATGGCGATCCGCTTCCGCTCCTCGAGGACGGCCGCCTTCAGGTTCTTCGCCGCCGTGGCGACGTTCTCGTCGGCCTCGAGCTTGCCGTCGAAGAGGACCTCGAGCAGACGGCGACGGAACGGCCCGAGCATGGATCCGCCCTCGTCGCCGTTCATCAGGAGAACAGCCGCGACGTCGTGCTCGGGGAGGTAGACCATGTCGCTCTTGTAGCCGATCAGGCTGCCGCCGTGGTGCACGACCGGGATGCCCCACTCCCGGTCGACCATCAGCCCCATGCCGTACGTCACGTCGTTGCCGATCCGGGTCAGCTCGTCGCGGCGGCTGACGACGTTCGCCGCCGAGGCCACGCGCTTGCCGTCGAGCGTCCCCTGCCCCAGCTCCATGCGCAGGTAGCGCAGCATGTCGCGCACGTTGCTCCAGGCGCCGCCCGCGGGTCGCAGCGGAACGACCGCGTAGTTCAACGCCATCTCGGCCTCGGTGGTCTTCCCGTCGGCGTCCCAGGCGTGCGGCGCGGCATGGTTCTGCGCCAACGCCTGCTTGAAGTCGAAGGTGGTCGCGTCCATGCCCAGCGCGCCGAAGACGCGCGCCGCCATCGCCTCGTCGTAGGCGCTCCCCAGCTCGCGGCCGGGGGAGATGACGTGGGCCGCGACGTAGCCGCCCGCCGCGGCGAGGAGGTTCGAGTACTGGAACATCTCCCCGAACTGGCTCGTCGGCTGGAACGTGCCGAGCAGCTCGAGCTCCTTCTTCGGGGTGGCACCCTGGAACTCGAGGAGCCACTCGAAGTCCTGCCGCGGGAGGCCGGTGCAGGCGCAGACGAGGTGCTTGACCCGCACCTGCTTCGTCGTCTCGGGATCGCCCAGCTTGAAATCGGGCATGACCTGGACGACCGGCGTGTCCCAGGTCAGCTTGCCCTCGTCGACGAGCGTGGCGAGGAGCAGCGTCGTCATCGACTTCGTGTTCGAGGCGACCATGAACAGGGTATCGGCATCGACGGGTGTCGAGGCACCGAGCTGGCGCACGCCGAAGCCGCCCTCGAAGACGATCCTGCCGCCCTGGTACAGTCCCATCGCGGCACCGGGCACACCCAGGGCCGCGCGACCCTTCTCGACGAACTCGGAGAGTCGGGCGATGCGAGCGGCGTCGAGCGCCGCCGCCTTCTTGCCGGCGAAGGTCTCCTTCGCGTAACCCGGCGGCTGCAGGCGATCGAAGACCGTCGCGATCTGTCCGCCGCGCTTCTCCGCGACGGCGAGGTCCATGTCGAAGATGATGACGGTGAAGGCCTCCCCGCGCTTCGCCGCCCGGGCGCCGACGGCGCGGTGCTCGTTGGGCGAGACCTCGTAGTCGTAGTTGCGGAAGGAGTCCCAGCCGTCACGACCGGGCTGGTCCGTCGCCAGCTTCATCGCCCACTTCATGTCCTGGCGCACGACGCCCCACGCGGCCTTCACCGCCGCGTCGGCGTCCTGCCCACGCAGGTCCACGAGGGCGATCCGCGAGTCGCCCTCGGGCGACAGGATCACCGCGTTGCCGCGAGTCTCGATCCACCAGCCGCCGGGGACGACGAAGGTCGCCCCGTCGGGCGTCGTGCGCGGCGTGTCGGCGGAGAGCTGCTCTCGCGCCGGAGCCGCGGCGGGCTCGGCGGCGAACAGCGTCGGAGCGGAGAGGAAGAGCGCCAGGAGAGAAACGAGGATGGTACGCACGGCCGCCATCGTAGCATGCGGCCAGACCCCGGACGGCGTCGAGCTCGTGCTAGTCGGGCCCTCCTATCGGCCTATTCTACCCGGGCAAGTGCAGATGCGACCCTGCCTTGCCTACCCCCTCCGCGTCGAACAGGTCTCCGCTGAACAGCGGGCGGCCGGCGAGGGATACCCAGTAGGCGTAGACGGCGAGGGCAGCGAGGAGCGACAGTGCGAACAGGGAGCGCCCCGCGTACCATGCCGACAGGTCCCAGGTGTATGGCTGGAAAACGGCTGCGATGCTGAAGACACCCGCCGACAGGAACGCCAGCATGCCGAAGCGGACGAGCAGGAAGACCAGCAAGCTGTGGTAGAGCAGCCAGAGCGGCCCCTCGATCGCGGGGTTGGTCGCGGACAGGATGTCGGGAGCGGAGAACAGCAGGACGAGGGCCGTCGTCGCGACCCATTGCTTGCGCAGGATCACGCGCAGCAGCAGGAGTAGGAACAGGATCGACACGGTATTGAGGAGTCCGGCCGCCACGACCGCGAAATACGTGCTGACCGATTGCCGGATTCCCGTCAGGCCGGCGAGCGGCCCCGGGGCAAGTCTTGGGAGGGGCAGGTCCATCCAGCTCGGAACGAGATAGTTGAGCAGGACGAGCGTGAGACCGGCGAGGCCCGTCAGCCCGCCGATCAGGATGTCCCGACCGACCATCGGGTCCCGAAAGCGGCCCTGGAGCACACGATTCCAAGCGATGATGCCCTCGGGCCAGAGCTTGCGAGCGTACGGCTCCAGCGCGATGTAGACGAGCCAGGTACCTCCGGCGAGCAGCAGCATCCACGCCACCGCCTGGAAGAAGAGGCCCAGCTCGGAGAACGTGGGCCGGTGATCCGCCCCGAGCACCCACTCGAGCATCCCGCTCAGGAACAGGACCAGCGCCACGCGAAACGCTCCCCGGCGGTCGCCACGTCCCAGACGCAGGTTGCGGCGCGCCAGGAGCATCCCGCCCACGAGCACGGCGGACAGCAGCACGATGCCGATGAACGCTCCCGCCTTCTCACCCGGCCCCCAGGGCCGGGACACCATGCGCCCGGGCTTCGTCCACGGCGTCACGACGCGGAAGAACGTCGGCCGCCCACGATAGGCGCCGGCCTCGACCTTGACGCGGACCTGGGACCCGTCGGGATAGGCGCCCTCCCAGGCTCGCCTCAGCTCCGCTCCGCCAAGCGGATTCCAGCTGGGCCGCGCGGGCGTGAACGCCGCGAGGTCGAGGCCCGCACGCTCGAACAGCGCCGACCATTGCGGCTCGGTGCCGGATTCCTCGGAGTCGTCGACCTGCGGCGGCACGGCCTCGAAATGCAGCAGGCGCCCCTGGGGGTCGAGCCGGACACCCACCATCCCGGAGAGCACGGGCGCCGGGTCGTCGGGCGCGACCGTCAGAACCTGCCCCTCGGAAGAGATGAAGTCGGTCGGCGTGAGGTAGCGCGGGCTCTGGCGGTACCAGAAGTGGATCGGCGCCGGACGGACGTTGGCAACGTCTCTCCAGCGCACGGCCGGCTCCTGCTCGTCGACGTGCTGGATGTAGTCGTCGTCGTAGACGAAGCCGTACGCAGTGTCGGCGGGCGGGTCCACGTAGCCAGCCTGATGGACGACCTCGCGCGCGTCGATGGTCAGCGCCTCCGGCGGAAGGTCGAGGGTAACCCGGCCAGCGACCGACCACGTCCGGGACATGAACGGCACCACCGCGAGGCCCAGCAGAACGAGCACGAGACAGACCGCCGCGACCGCTGGCCGCAATCCACCCGTCACGCCCGCGTCCGCCACCATCTCGGGCGAGGGGGTCTCGCCGGCGGCCAGCGCGGCGGCCAGCGGGTCGCCGCCGGGAAGCGCCCCGGCCACGGCCAGGGCCGAGGACGGACGCTCGCGCGGCTCCTTCTCCAGGCAGCGCAGGATGACGCGCTCCACCGCCGGGTCGAGCCCCTCGACGTGGCTCGAAGGATTCGTCGGCGTCGACTCGCGCTTGAGCCGGACCATCTCCGCCGACGTCGCGGCGTCGAACGCTGGCTTCCCCGTGAACAGCTCGTACAGCACGAGACCCAGAGCGTAGAGGTCGCTCTTGACCGTGACCTCACGGCCGGCGAACTGCTCGGGCGACATGTAGGCCGGCGTGCCCGACAGGACTTCCGTGCCCTCGAAGCTCCCCGACAGACCGGCCAGGCCGAAGTCCGTGATCTTCACGCGGCCGCGGCCATCGATCATCACGTTGGCCGGCTTGAGGTCGCGATGGAGGATCCCCTGCTCATGGGCCGCGGCGACCCCCGCGCAGATCTGCCGCGCGACCTGCACCGCCTTCTCGTTCGGGAGCCGGCCGATGCGCCGCAGGAGCGACGCCAGATCCTCGCCGTCCACGTACTCCATCGACAGGTAGTGCTGGCCGTCCACGTCGCCGACGTCGTAGACGCGGCAGACGTTCGCGTGCGAGACCTGGCGCGCGATCTTGACCTCGTGGAGGAAGCGCGCGAGGCGCTTGGCGTCCTGCTTCAGCTCCTGTGGCAGGAACTTCAGCGCGACCGGCTGGCCCAGCTTCAGGTCGTCCGCGCGGTAGACCTCGCCCATGCCACCGCGGCCGAGCAGCCCGATGATGCGGTAGCGGGCAGCCAGCACCGCGCCGGGGAGGAACCGGGCGCCGTCGAGAGAGGGATGAGACGAGGGCGATGCCTCGGTGGGACGCGCGTTTTCCGCGCTGGTCGCCGTAGCCGCCAGCGGAGACGCTTCGAGCGGGGCGGCGCACGCAGGACAGAATCGACTCCCCCCGGGCGCATCATGCGAGCAAGCAGGGCAAAGTGGCATGGACCGAGGATGACAGATTCTCGCTGGGAAAGACACCTCCCTCGGTGCCTGGGGGCAGGCGAATCTATCCGGCTCTCGCCAAGTCAGCGTCCGAGATCGGGCGCTACTTCTACCACCCCACCCAATGAGCCGAATCGGCCTGTTCTACCCCGGCGAGCGCACCAGGACGCGGACGCGCGGAGTTCCTCCTCCTCACGCTCTGGACACGCTCGATCAGGGGTTACCGCAGTTCGTCGACTGAGCACTTACAGTGGTCTGCACGTCATCTCGCATCTGCTGAATCGTATGTCGCTCTACTGGGAATGCCGCATTGACGACTCGGCCGGCCGCAGCATCCACTACTAGATACTTGCCCTTTGCGACAAGATTGTACTGGTTCGCGTCCAGCGCGTAAGTACCTGCCGTGGTTCCGGGCATGGACGCGTAGTCGAGCGTCAGGAAAAGGAATAGATCTTCGCCGACCGTAAAGGTGGGCTCGTGTGAGACGGTGAGCCTCATGATCTGCCCTTCGGACGCGGCCCACGCGAGCCCGCTCCGCAACGTCACCGTTATCTGAGGAAGTGATGTGCCTTTCAGCGTCTCAGTCACTTGCACATCAACAAGGGTATGATACGCACCTTCGAGGTCCGAGCGAATACTCGTAGCGCTGCCACGAATCACGAGATCAGAGATCCAGGCCAACGTCCTGGGTCCGACGGAGGGGTCCGCATAGTTCCTCCCGTTATCGATCGCGGCGCCGACGCTCCTGGCGCACGAGATCTCCGCGGGTGAGAAATCCCGCCGGACTGCGTATCCCGGGATGCTTCCCAGCGCGCAGGTGAGAATCAGTAGCGCGAACGTCTTCTTTCGCATTTGCCCCCCTCGTCCGGCGCGGCAGCGAACACCAGCTCCGACGGCTGCATCTCGGCGCACTGCGTTTGTGAATGGGCGTCCGGTCTACGTGCTGTACGGCTTCGCGCTCGCGGCGCTGCGCGTGAAATCAGGCGGTCTCGTCGCACCGATGCTCGCGCACGCGGTGCTCCTCCTCATGCGGAGCGGGTGAGGATAGGCCGGCGGCTACGGCAGCGCTGCCTGCCCGCTGTGTTGCAGTTTCGCAACGCCCATCTCGGGACGGATGTCAAGTGTCGAGAGGGAGATCCTGCGCGCCGCTGTGGTCAGGGTCCATTCGCTGGAATCGCTCGCGGTCATGATAGACATGCTCTATCATCCGCACCGCCCCGTCAAGGCTCGGCGGCTTCCCATCGGTCTCGGCTTCGAGCCGCTTCCACACAGTCGGCCTGGGATGCCTTGCTGAGCGGAGAGCGACCGATTTCTCCGCGGGCAAGCACCTTGGTACCCTAGGGGGGGGAACGGAATCGGTCGGGCGGGGGTCGGGCGACGCCGCCGTTGCAGGGGATCGGCATCATGACGCTTTCGGTAAACCCGGGCGATCGAATCCTGCTCCGTGATCGCCCCTGGAGGATCCGCAAAGTCACCCCGGCGGGGGACGATCGCCGGATCGTCGAGGTCGAAGCGCTCGACGGTGAAACACCCACGGCCCTGTCGGCGGTGATCCCGCCGGAGTCGGCCGCGCCTCTTCCGAGCGAGGAAGTCCAGTTCGACCTCGCCGGTCTCGATTCCTTCACCGCTTGGTCGAGGGCGCACCTCGTACTCGGTGCCACGCTCATCCGGGAGACGGGCCTGCTCTCCGGCGCCCGGTTCGGGAGGGTCGCACTCGAGGCCTACCAGCTCGCACCGGCCCTGCGCCTCTTAGCCAAGCCCCGGCCGAGCCTGCTCGTGGCCGACGACGTCGGCCTCGGAAAGACGATCGAAGCGGGCCTTGCCATGCTCGAGCTGATGGCGCGCGGACGAGCGTCGCGCGTCCTGATCGTGACTCCTCCGGGACTCCTCGACCAGTGGCAGGAGGAGCTGCGCGAGAAGTTCAGGCTCGAATTCACGGTGATCGACAACGCGGCGGGTCTTTCCAGGGTCCAGACGGACCTGCCGGCGGGTGTCAATCCATGGGATGCGCTGCCCAGGGTGATCACCTCCATCGACTTCCTCAAGAAGGAGACGGTGAGAAACCGCGCCTTGCGCAAGCGATGGGATCTCGTCGTGGTGGACGAGGCCCACTCGCTGGCCGAGTCGGGTACCCCCGACAACCCCTACCGCACGCAGCGCACGCGGCTCGGCTCGGCGCTGCGGGACGCATCTCGCGGCTTGCTTCTGCTCACTGCAACGCCGCACAACGGGTACTCCCACTCGTTCCGCTCGCTCATCGAGCTGGTCGAGCCGACGCTGGCCGCGCTCGGCGGTAGCCAGGACGACGTCCGCCGTCGCATCGAGACCGCGCGGATCCGGCGTATGAAGGCGCAGATCCGGCGGCGGCGGTCCGACGGCACGGAGGAAGACGTCTTCCCGCGGCGGACGGTCCGTGGGATTCCGGTCACCGCTCTGGCCGATGATGAGAAGGAGCTGCTGCACAAGGTAGCCTCGTACTGCTCGCGCACGGCGCGGGGTGCCGCGGACACCGAGGACGCGGAGCTCGTCGGCTTCGCCATGCAGATCGTCAAGAAACGGGCCCTCTCGAGCCGCGCGGCCCTGGCGAAGACGCTCGACCACCGCCTCGAAGCGCTGCGCAAGGAGGAGGCGCGGGAGGAGCCTCCGGACCGCTCCGAGCTGCGGGACCTCCAGGCGGATCTCCCTCTGGGGGAAACGGCAGCGGAGAGGACCGCGAGGCGCATCCTGCGCTCCGCCATCCCGCGGGACGAGAAGCGCCGCAAGAGCGAGATCCGCGCGCTGAACGCGATCCGGCGGCTGCTCGGCAAGCTGCCGGAAGAGGATCCGAAGATCGAGGCCCTCCTGGCCGAGATTCGGCAGGCGTTCGGCGAAGACCCCGCCGAGAAGATCATCGTCTTCACCGAGTACCGGGACACGCTCGAGGCGATCCAGGCCCGGCTCGACGCTGATCCCGCCCTTGTCGCCCGGTACGTCATCCTGCGGGGCGGCCTCAGTCGCGGCCAGCGCCGCGCGCGGCAGGAGGCGTTCGAGCTACCCGCGACCCGTCTGCTCCTGGCGACCGACGCCGCGAGCGAGGGGCTGAACCTGCAGCGGCAGTGCAGGCGGGTCATCCACTTCGAGCTTCCCTGGAACCCGAACCGCCTCGAGCAGCGCAACGGCCGCGTGGACCGCTACGGCCAGACGCGCAACCCGATCATCCGCTACCTCCACTACCCGGACAGTCCCGAGGAGGATGTGCTGAGCCAGCTCGTCGTCAAGATCGAACGCATGGCGGCGGACCGGGTCTCGACCGCGGACGTCCTGGGTCTCGTCGCCGGCGAGCGACGCATCGACCAGGGGCTGGTCGAGCTGGATCCCGAGGCTCCCGACGTCGGGGAGCGCAAGGCCGCCCTCGTCCGCCTCTTCGAGGACCGCACGGCCGAGTTCGTCCGGAACGTCCAACCGTTGCTCCAGGCGGGCGCCGATGTCGCGGGCGAGCAGGAAAGGATCCTCGAGCTGCTCGATACGGCCGAACCTCTTCTGCCGGACGATGAACGGCTCGAAGAGATCGTGCTGGCAGCGCTCGGGCCGCAAGCCGCAACGCCGGACACGAGAAGACCGGGGCTCTTCCGCATCGAGGTGCCGTGGTCCCACCGGGGCACCGGCGTCCGGCCCGTCTATCCCGCCGCCACGTTCCGCCGCTCCGTCGCGGTGCGCCATCGTTCCGACGAGGTGGAGTACGTGACGCCGCTGCACCCGTTCGTCCGGGCGCTGGCCGCCGACGCGCGCCGCCGCCTGCTCCAGGTCTACCCCGACGTTCGCGGTTTGATGCCGCGCCGGTTGGCCATGCGCTTTTCCTCGGACAGCGATGCCCCGTCGATCGTCTTCACGTTCCTGGGAGTGCTCGAGGGTGGCGGCGGTCTGCTCGAGGAGCGCATTCTCGCCGTGCGCGTCGACACCGACGGACGGGTCCACGGTGATCCGGACGCGAGTCTGGGCCTCCTCTCGGGGGCGAATGACCGCCAGGGAGCCGAGGCGTCCACGCTGGAGGGCCTCTTCGCGGCGCACTTCGAGTCCATGCGCGAACGGGCGACCGAGGAAGCGCGCCGGTCTCTCGAAAGCCGCGCGGAGCAGCTCGCCTGTCGCCGCGCCGAGCAGGCGGCCCTGCTGCGGCAGCACCTCGAGGTGGACGTGGCGGATCGCCTGCGAGAGATCGCCGAGGAGGAGCGGCGCTCCCGGGGCCTGGTCGAGGCCAGCGGGCAGCAACGGCTCTTCGGCGAGCAGCAGGGGAACGGTGGCTTCGAAGCGCGCCGGGCCGCGATCCAGGCCGCCGCAGCGCAGCGCCGAGAGGACATCGCGACGTTCGAGAGGGTGGAGGCCGCCGGCCCCCCGCGACCGCTGGGGGCACTGTTCCTCGTGCCAGCGGGTTCGAGTGGCCTGCAGCACGCCGCCGCGACGCCAGCCGTCCGTCGGCGGCAGGAGAACCGATGAGCGTGGTCACCAAGGAGCCCGGATCACGAGGTCTGGTGACGCTGGTCGAGGCGGTCGACTACCGGTCCCTGCGGCGCGTCACACAGTCCCTCTCGCCATTCGAGGTGCTGGTCGGACCGAACGCGTCCGGCAAGTCCACGTTCCTCGACGTGCTCGCGTTTCTCGGAGACCTTCTCCGGGCAGGGCTCGACGGCGCAGTGCTGGGCGATCCACGTCTGCGCATCGCGCACCGGGCGCCCGACGGCCGCCAGCTCGTCTGGATGCGCCAGGGGGATCGATTCGAGCTGGCCGTGGAGCTCGGCCTCCCGGACGATCGACTGGCGGCCCTGAAGAACGGGAAGGCCGATGCCTGCCGCTACGAGATCGCCGTCGACGTCGCTGGCCCGCTGCGGCTCGTGGCGGAGACTCTGTGGCTGAAACCCGCCGCCCGGCCGAGCCTGCATCCGGAGCAGCGGAGCCTGTTTCCACAGTCCCCATCGAGCACCGAGCGCATCGTGCATCCGCCGCGCAAGCATGCGCCCGCAGGTTGGAAGAAGATCCTGTCGCGGGGGGAAGATCCCGAGAACGTATCGTTCAACTCCGAGACGTCCGGGTGGAATAACCCGTTCCGGTTGGGGGCCGAGAAGGCCGCCCTGACGAGTCTTCCCGACGACGAGCAGAAGTTCCCCGTCGCGACATGGCTGCGACAGTTGCTGCTCGAGGGGATCCAGCGCATCGCGCTGTCGAGCGACGCCATGCGGCGGCCAAGCCCACCCGGTCGGGTGCGTGCCTATCTGCCGGACGGGTCCAACCTGCCTCACGTCGTCCACAGGCTCGAGAAGGAGCATCCCGATCGTCTCAGAGACTGGACGGGGCACGTGCGTGAGGCGCTGCCCGACCTGGAACGCATCACGACGCGCGAGCGCGAGGAGGATCGCCACCGCTATCTCGTCCTGCACTACCGCTCGGGGCTCGAGGCTCCTTCGTGGCTCGTCTCCGACGGAACGCTGAGGCTCCTCGCCCTCACGCTGCTCGCCTACGTCCGCGACCTGACGGGCATCTACCTCGTGGAGGAGCCGGAGAACGGGATTCATCCTCGAGCCGTCGAGACGGTCTTCCAGTCGCTCTCGTCGGTGTACGACGCCCAGGTGCTCCTGGCCACGCACTCGCCCGTCATCCTCAGCATGTCCCGCCCGGAGCAGGTGTTGTGCTTCGCTCGCACGGCGGAGGGAGAGACGGACGTCGTGCGCGGCAGCGAGCACCCGCGCCTGCGAGACTGGAGGGGATCGATGGATCTCGGGACGCTCTTAGCGAGCGGAGTGCTGGGGTGACAGACCTCGTCTGCCTCGTGGCGGACAAGAGCCAAGAGGCCGCGCTCGCGGGCCTCTTCGGCCGACCCGCGGCGCTCGGCGTCCGCTCTTTCGAGGTGGAGATCATCGTTCACCCGCATCGGGACCCGGGCTGCTTCCATGAGGCTGCGGAGCTTCTGCGGGGTTTTCGCGGGACGACCGCTCACGCGATCGTCCTGCTCGATCGAGCATGGGAGGGCGCACCTGCGCCTACGGGTGAGGAGCTGGAACGCCAGCTTGCGGAGCGGTTGCAGAGCGACGGCCTCACGCCTTGGGCCGAGCCCATCGTCCTCGACCCGGAGCTGGAGGTTTGGGTCTTCTCCGATTCGCCCCATGTGGAGGAGACCCTCGGCTGGGCGGGACGGGTTCCCGCCCTCCGGGCGTGGCTCGCGGCGGAGGGACTGTGGCCGGAAGCGATGCCGAAGCCCGGCGATCCCAAGGCAGCGTTGGACCGCGCGTTGCGCGAGGTCCGCCGCCCGCGCTCTTCCTCCATCTATCGGACTCTCGCCGAACGCGTGAGTGTCGAGCGCTGTTCCGACCGGGCGTTCCTGCGGCTCAGGTCTTTGGTGTCGGGGTGGTTCGGCGGCGCGGACGAGGAGCGTCCGTGACCTTCCGCCACCTGCGCAACTCCCGCGGCTTCTTTTCCGACTATTACCTCGGGAGCGTGTTCGGCCGCGGGTCGGGTCGCGGCCGCCGTAGGAAGCTCTCGGATCGCGAGTCGGACACGGCCTATGCCCGCTTCCTGCGGATCCGCGAGCGCGCGGAGGGGCGCGCCGCCGAGCCGGCGGAATGCCGCGAGCGGTTCGTCCGCCCGCTCCTCCGTGACGTCCTAGGCTTCCACCTCGGCGCCGGCGAGGAGCGGATCCACGGCCTCTTCGCCTCGGCCGACACAGAAGCCTCGGGCCAACCGCCGATCCTGGCTTGCTACTGCGGGGCATGGGACGAGGACCTCGACGCCGGCCGGGGAGCCTCCCAGCCCGCCCGCCGTGCGGAGGCGGCGCTCGCTCGCCTCGGCCTGCGTCACGCCGTGCTGGTCACCGGCGAGCGACTGCGCCTCGTGCGCGCGGCCGGAGAGGGACCCCCGGGGGCCCACCTCGAGGTCGACCTGGCCGGCCTCGCCGAGGAAGACGACCCCGAATCGTTCGCCGCGTTTCACCGCCTCTTCTCCGCGTCGAGCTTCCTGCAGGACGCCCAGGGCAACGTCCCGATCGACGAGGTCGAGCGCGAGAGCCGCCGGCACGCCGAGAAGGTCTCCGACGACCTGAAACAAGCGGTGTTCACCGCGGCGGAATCGCTCGTTTCGGGCCTGATCGCCGATGCGACCGCCCGAGGGACGATCGCCGCGGCCGCCGGTCTTGACGAAGGCGACCTGCGGATCTACCGCGATGCGGCACTGCTCGCGCTCTACCGAATCCTGTTCATCCTCTACGCCGAGGCCCGCGACCCGCGCCTCGACGAGCACCGGCTGTACCGCGACTCCTACTCGGCCCAGGGCCTGCTCGACGAGGTCCTGCGCGAACCGTGCCGAGCCTGGCCCGAGAACCGCTGCAGCCTGTGGCTGCGCCTCCGCGCGCTGTTCCGGATCTACGACGAGGGTCTGCCTCCGATCACGCCCTGGCAGAACATCCCGCCGCGCGGCGGCGACTTCTTCAGCGCCGAGACGCCGGAGGGGGCGCTCCTCGACGCGGCGCGCCTTCCCGACCGGACCGTGGCGGCGCTGATGCTCTACCTGGCCACGACGGCGCCGCGCCGGGGCGTGGGCCGCGAGCGGGTCTCCTTCCGCGAGCTGGACATCGAGAACCTGGGCGCGGTCTACGAGGGCCTGCTCGAGTTCGAGCCGCGGGTGTCACGCGACACCATGCTCGAGGTCCGGGTCCAGGGCCGCACCTTCGTGCTCGGGCCGGCCGACGTCGTCCGCCTCTGCGAGCAGAAGAGCCTCACGCTGCGCGGGGAGTTCGGGATCGTCGAGGGCACGGAGGCGGCGTCGCTCCACCCCGACGCGCCGGCCGATGACGATGACGATCCCGAGGAGGACGAACCGCAGGACGAGGAAGCCGCCGAGGCCGCGGGAGAGAACGAAGACGACGGCGACGACGACAAGGGAGTCCGCAAGGGCGCGACCGCGCGCCTCGTCCGCAGGCTCGAGCCGGGAGCCTTCCACTTCGTCCCCGGCCCGGGCCGGAAGGGCTCGGGCTCGTTCTACACGCCGCGCCCTCTCGTGCAGGACCTCGTGCGCCACGCCGTCGGCCCCCTCGTCGTGGGGAAGACGGCCGCCGAGGTCGAGCGCCTGCGCGTCCTCGATCCGGCCTGCGGCAGCGCGCACTTCCTCGTCGAGGCGATGCGCTTCCTCGGCCAGGCGCTCCACCGCGCCTACGTCCAGGAGCACGACGGCAGCCCGCCGCCCGCGTTCCGCAGCACCACCGGGCAGCCCTGGGACGATCACTGGCGGGCCACGGACGAGGAGGCCCGCGCGGCCAACTCCGAAGCCCGCGCCTGGTGCAAGCGCCGCATCGCCGAGCGCTGCCTGTTCGGCGTCGACCTGAACCCCACCGCCGTCCAGCTCGCGCGCGTCGCCTTGTGGATCGAATCGGTCGCCGGCGACCGGCCGCTGACCTACTTCGAGCACCACGTCCGCGCCGGCAACTCGCTCCTCGGCACGTGGCTCGGCCGGTTGCGCGTGGCGCCGCTCCCGGCGCTCTCGCGGCAGGCGAGCGCAGCACAGCCCGGCCTCTACGAGAGGCTCGTACGGGCCGCCGTGGCCGAGGCCGCGCGGATCCGCAGGCTGATCGACGAGGCGGCTCCCGACGACCTGCTGCGCGAGGGGATCGAGCCCGACACCGTGGAGGAGCAGGACTTCAAGGAGCGCCAGCGCCGGAGGGCCGAGGAGACGCTCGCCGCGGCGCAGCTCCTCTTCGACCTGCGCTCGTCCGCGGCTTTCCTGCCCGAGATCTGGAGGGAGTGGAACACCCTCTGCGGTCTCGTCCACTCGCCGGAGCACCTGCGCCGCCTCGTCGCCGATCAGCCCTGGTCGAACGCCTTCGAGCGCCTCCGGGAGCGCGAGCGCTTCTTCCACTGGGAGCTGGAGTTCCCGGAAGTGTTCCTCGAGACCGAAAAGCCCGGCTTCGACGCCGTGCTCGGGAACCCGCCGTGGGGATCTCTGCCGGTCAAGCGTATCCTTGAGCCACTCCGTAGCGACTTTTGCCACGTGAGTGGCCCAGTTGACTCGTATCAGTTCTTTCTCGAACGAGCTGTCTCGCTCCTACCCGAGCATGGGCGAGTAGGTCTTGTCCTGCCGGACATCTTTCTCCTCAAGAACTATGTTAAAGCCCGTCACCACCTACTCACGTCCACCACGGTCGAGCGCGTTTGCCACTGGGGGGCGGTTTTCGATGATGCTCTAGTCGACGTCTGCACCGTTCTCGCTAGTCGCGCAGAACCGTCACCGGATCATCTTGTGACCTGCCGTGTAGCTGACCCTAAGACTCGACGGATCGTCGCGCATCGGCTTCCTCAGGCGAGGTTCTTGGCCCAGCCAAACCACAAGATCAACCTCTTCCTTGATGACCAGCTCACCGCTGATCTTGGGCTGATCGCATCGCTTTCGAGACCGCTCGGCGCATTTGCAAACACGCACGAAGGGATCCACAGCGGCAACGTGCGCGATAAGCTCTTCGTTCCGTCCAAGGCTGGACCGGACTGCAAACCCCTGCTTCTGGCCGGCAGGGAGGTGAGGCCGTTCCGCATCGATTGGCATGGAGGGCATGTGCGGTATGACCCTGCGATGGTCGAAGCCTCCCTCGGTCAATACGCCAACCTGGGTCGCCCCGAGTTCTTCGAACGCCCGAAGATTGTCGTTCGAAGAACCGGCGATCGAGTCATTGCGTGCCGGGATGACGCAGGGTTCTACGTCAGCAATAATTTCTTCGTAGTCCTGTTGCCGATCGGTCTCTGTCCCGAAGCGCACACCGTAGTGGAAGCGGTTCTGAACTCCAGTTTGGCAACCTGGTATTTCAGAAGTATCCAACCACGAGCAGGTCGACTGTTCGCTGAGTTGAAGCTAGAACATCTCCGCCTGTTACCGCTTCCGCGAGTGCTCCCCGGGCGAAACATCGAGACCTTCCTTTCGCTAGGGCGGGCGGCGGCGGACTTCTGGCGCGGCAACCCGGAAGCGCAGGACGTACCGGTAGAACATCGCCGACTGCTAGACGAGGCCGTGTTTGAAGAGTTCGGAATCGGACCAGAACTACGGTCGACCGTTGTGCAATCGGTGGCGCGATATGAACAACTACCATCCGCGGCCGAGCATGCGGATGACGAGGAGGAGCGTAATGAAGAGAACCCGGTGTCTTATCGTTGAACGTCATCGCTGGGAGACTGGGTTTACGAAGGAACAGCTGCAGATACCCAAGGATGCGTTCAAGAAGTTCTTTGGGCAACCTGGTGATGTCGACGTGGACATCTACGCCTCCCTCAGCTCGGCCCGTCCCACGAGGAGCGTGACGGCGAAGATCAGCGCGTATCCTGGATCTGCAACGTACAGGATCAACAGGGTCGAGGAGTTGGGCCGGCTTCCGGAAGTTCTCGTCTTCATCGAAGAGCGCAAGGCGGGCGGGAAAGTGACCGGATACGATGTGTGGTGGGAAGTTGATACGGTGCTCGTGGCCGCCAAGTTCGCGAAGTGGAACAAAGCCAAGGACAGCCAGTACGGACGAGGTCGGCTGTGGACGATCGTGAATGGGCCGGTTCACAGACCTCTGCGGTGGTAGGTGCGTCGAAGTGCAATCCCAATTCCTCCGTCAGACAATCCCGAGTCTTTGGGCTACGTCCCCGAGCGCATCGATCGCGAGTGAGTCGGCGAACGGAAGTCCCTGGGCGTCGAAGAGCCCGCCTTCCGGGTACGGCGATCGGCCGCACTCGTTGGCACACGACCTCTGTCCAAACAACGGGCCGGTCCCGGCGTGATGAAGCTGACGATCTTCACGCTCCTCGCACTCGGCGTGATCGTGGGCTTGGTTCAGCCCCGTCGGGCCGTGCGATTCCTGGCCCTGACGTTGATCGTGCCCGTCCTCGCGCTCGTGGCCTTGAACGTGACGAGGGACACGCTCTCGACGTTACCCCCACTGCAACGGATCGCCGTGATCGTCGTAGGGCTCGTCGTGGTGTGCCTCGTGTTGCTCCGACTCCTTCTTCCGCAAGGGGTGTGGGCCGGGGTCGTGTCCCACGTCATCTACGACGGCATCAAGCTGGTTGTCCTCGCACCGGCGCGCTTCCTACGCTGGCTGTTCCGAAGGCCGCCGAGGTAGCTCGTTCTCGCAGTTTGCCAAGACCTCGGCGGCAAACCGCACCCAATCGTCCCGCCTCCTGACCTCGAGCCCGTGTCTCGCCGCGAGGGCAACGTCGTGGCGGATTGCCGTCCGCAGCACCCGCCCGATGGGACGCGACTCACGCCGTGCCCGCTCCACGAGCCGAGCGACGCTCTCGCGGCAGAGGGCGCCGAGGTGCCGGTTGACCTCGGTGCCGACCAGGAGGTGTAGGATCGCCGGTTCTCGAATCCCTTGCGCCAGCGCTTCACGCACGCACGACTCGATCTCGTGGTCCGCAGCCGGCCCGGCTCGGATGACCGGTACGAGCCGGTCGGAGTCGACGGCTGCCGCTCGCCCAAGCGCGTCGGCAAGCCCAGGTGCGTCCGCGACCACGACGTCGAACGCCCGCGAGGCGGAGTCGAGCACCGGTTTCAGTTGCGCAGCGGCATCGACGCGCCGCCGCCCCTCGAGCCGGCTCGCTCCAGCGATCACGTGCACGGTCCGGTAGCGGTTGAACACGAGCCAGGAGCGCACGTGGATGCGAAGTATGCGGGTGTGGTCAGTGACGGGGCCACGGCTGAGGACCAGCGACTCCAGGCTGGGACTCTCGTCCAGCGGACCGCGAAAGAGCTGTCGGGTCGCGGGTGACTGGGGATCGAGGTCGAAGAGCAGGGTGGTTCGGCCTCCCAGCGCGGCCTCGGCCGCCAGGTTTACCGCGACGTGTGCCCGCTCGGCGCTTGGCCCCGGGCCGCAGACGGTTATGACCGGCATGGAGCAGACGCTACCACGTCCGAATCCCGCCGGGGACTCTGCCCACTGTGATAGGATCTGTCGTCAGTGCCGTTTCTCGCCGGGTCTGGAGGGGTCATGGAGACGAATACGAACTCGGATGCGAAAACCAATGAACGTGGGCCCGAACTCGCCCTCGCCGAGTCTTGGCAGCGCTACCTGGATCCGGACTTCTTTACCGCGGAGGGCCGGAAGTCCGGCCTCATGCTTCCTCAGAATGCCACTCAGAGTCAAGTCCGGGACGCCCGCGAGAACATGGCTGTCTGGGCCAAGAGCCAAGGACTGATGTCGGTCGTGGGCATGTATCGGATCGGTGAGCAGCAGCTCGGAGCGCAGGCCGAGAAGGCGAACGCCCTCAGGGAGGACATGCCGACCTGGGAGCAACGGGTTCTGGACCACCAGAAGCTGCTCAACGACGTGCGAAGCGAGGGCATTCCGGAGCCTCCACGGCGGCCTCCGATGTGGCTGTTCGTGACGGTCGGTGCCGGGCTTGGCGTTGCCTTTGGGTTGATCGGAGTGCCCACGATCGCGAGCGTCCTCCAGAGCATCTGGGGGACCGACGTGGCCGACCCTCAGAGTTTTTACATGAAGTGGGCCGCATTGCTCGGGATCTTCTTCGGCCTGCTCATCGGTACGGTGACGATCCTCACCCGCAAGTACGCCGCGGGCGCCAGCCGGTTCGTCAAGTGGGGGCCGTTTCTGATGGGCTTGTGCTTTGCCCTGGGGTTGAGCGGATATCGGTTCCTCCAGCCGGGCGAGACAGGCGAGCTGGAGTTCCACGTGTCCGGGATCGCGATCGTCCTCCTCTTCATGGAGCTGGGCGTGCTCTTCGCGATCGAAGTGAATAACCTGATCGCGCTGAGCGCATGGGAGAAGTTCCACTCGGTCGAGCACGACTTCCAGCAGTGGGCCGGCAGGGAAAAGGCGGCGCAGCTCGCCCTGGACGCCGAGACCAAGGTCTTCGACGACGCCAAGCAACGACTTACCCGCGAGGATGCGGCGCTCGAGGAGATGCAGAACCAGGATCGCTTCTACAAGCACGCGCAGACCAATCTCGATTCGATCAAGGACTACGTGGCCGAGGCTGCGGTCAGGGGATTCGATCTCGGCTGGGGTGAGAGGCGAGCATCATAGTGAGACCGCGACGTCTCGGAATCCGCTTGCGCATGAGACCCGTTGTCGTCTCGAGCATGGCCGCCGGAGTGGTCATGCTGGGAGTGTCCTGCGACTCCGACACGTCTTCGGAGACTCCCCGGCGGCGGCCACTCTCGCACGTCACCTACGTGATGGACCGCTCGGACGGCCTCGAGAAGGGCGATGGCGCCGGGTGCGCGTCCGTTCGGGGCATCGTCGTGGCAGCGCTGACCGAGCAGGATCCTTTTGGGAAGGGGCAGGTACTGGACGGCGTGGGCGAGAACGTCTATCAGCACGATCCGGTCATCCTGCGCCTGTGGGGGACGGCGGACCTCACGGAGCGCGGTACCCCGCTCCTGCTCGGCCAGCGGAAGTTCGAGCCACCGGCGGGCTTTGAGGACATCGAGCAGACTCTCAAGAGGCGGGAGCTGCGCGCGTCGGAGTTCGGCGCGGACCTGGAGCAGGAATGCCGTGTTGCGGCCCAGCCGCAAAGGACCTCGCCGATCTACTCCGTCCTGCATGCCGTGGTCGGCGACCTTCGCAACAGCTGCCCGCCGGAAAGAGAGTGTCTTCTGGTGATTCACTCGGACCTCGGGGAAACCGAGGAGCCCGGTCTGAAGACGGCGGTGTCGGCGGTCGCCAAGGGCGCCTCGGCGGATTCGACGACGGCGGACCTGCCGCCACCGATCGACCTGGGCGGGTCGATCTCGGTCTTCGTCTGCGGCTACGGCACGAGCACCGACGTGATTCGCGAGTCCGCGCGGGCCGAGATCGTTCGGCTGTGGAAAGACAGGGTCTTGGTGAACCCGCGGCGTTGGGTGCAGCAGCCGCAGTGCCCGGTGGGTACGCCAGTAGCGCAGGGGTAGGTCCGTGGCCCCCGCCCCGGATGGTCGGAAGTTCGTCGTCCTTCCTGAACCAAAAGCACCCAGCCCGTTCGCCGCCGCCGTAGTCAAAGTCCTGGAGGGCGAGAGCTGGGTTCCGTCTCGGACAGAATGGCATGCCGCGGATCTTGTGATCGTCGACCATCAGGATCCTGCTTATCACGTGGAGCCGGCAGATCTCGAGTTCTACAAGCTTCCCGCTCCCGGAAAAACGACGTGTCGACGCGTGCTCTACTTGAGCCCGCTGGACACCATGTTCCCCTCCGCGCGGCGGGCCGGCTATCACTGGCTGTTCGCTCTCACGCAGTCATACCTGGATGTCGCCGCGCTCTGCGCCTGGCTGAAGGAGTCTCGACCCGATCTGGCCCGAAGCGTTGCCGAACGGCCACTCTACGACCCGCGGCGTTGCCGAGAGGATCTTGGACAACGATTCGGGACAGAGCGATCTTTCACGCCGTGGCTGGCGGGGCTCCTGGGACTTCCCGAAGAAAGCGAAGTGCTTGCGGATCACCCCGTTCTCAAGTGGTTCGACGGCGACGATCCCGGGCACTTTTACTATGCATTGCTGTGCCTCTGCGGTAACCGGCATCGTTACCACCACGACGCGCGGAACGATTTCGAGGAGAGGCGGGGAAAAGGCGAGAACGCAAGCTTGTATTTGGCAATCGAGGACTTCCTCGAGGCGCTCGAGGACTTGCGGCGGTCGATGAACTCCATCCTGCATGTCCACGACGAGCAGAAGCGCATTCTCGTCGTCGACGACCATCCGACGCAACTTGAGGTCCAACTGGGGCGGATCAGGGACTGGGTGGCCCCGTATGAGTTTTCCCTCTGGGAGCTGAGGCCGACGCGTGCCTCGTGTGCCGAGAACGAACCGAGTCTCGATGCGCTATGCGGCTACCAATCCGTCGCCGCGTCCTCTACCACATGGCGGATCCCCGTGCGTTCCTTGGAGGGCAAGGAGAGTGCCCCAAGTCTGGCTGAATTGCTGACGAGCACGAGATTCATTCTCGTTGACCAACTCTACGAGGAGTCCTCGGCCAGGCATTCGATCCGCGGTCCGGATGTGATCCGTGGGCTGAGGCGCGTCATCGGCGATACGTGGTCGAGCCTCGAGGCTCCACCGCGGCACTCGCCGGAAATCATCGCCCTCAGCCGTGCGCAAGCGCCGGGGGTCATTCAGCGCGCTCTGCGCGCGGGCGCGGCCGACTACGTGCTAAAGAGCAACATTCAACGGCTGCCTGCTGTCTTGGCGAGAGCGGAGCGCATCCGCTCGGGTGTCGCTGGACTGCGCCAGAGCCCCTTCCGGCGCCTTCGTGAACTGCCGAATCAGGTGATGGGTCTCATCAACGAGGTGACGGTGCCGCGACTGCAATGGGAGAGGGAGGGCGCGAACCGATCTCCATCGTACAAAGAGACCGCGGTTCGCCGTCTTCTCGAGGCGGTTCCCAAGACAGACTTGCACGTGCATGTCGGAAGCTGCATGTCGCCGGAGTTCCTGATTCTTGCGTCTCTCGTCGGGTTGCTCGAGGAAGAGTGTCCTTCTCCCGGGCTGATCCAACTAGTCAAACATCTACAGCTTTGCGTCGGGAGCGGTAGTGCCGAGATTCCGGTATGGCTCGGACGTGAGGTGAGGGTCAAGGTCGTGTCCGGGGAGGACGATGATGAGGATGGGGATAAGGATAAGAAGGATGAGGATGGGGATAAGAAGAAGGACTGGATTCGACAGTTCGCTCGGAGTGGGCGGGTCGAGATCAAGAAAACTCTGGAGACGGCTTCGACAGATGAAAAGCGCGCGCTGAGGTCAATCCTGCACGCGTCTCTCGACATCAGCGACTACCTGTCGGACACGGAGGCCCTCGAGAAACTCAACAACGTCAAGCCGGACATCGATGTGGCGCTGTTCCTGCTCCGCCAGGCCCAGGTGGACGGGACGAGCGGAGCTGTAGGCATCGCAGACCGAGCGGGAGGGAGACCTGCCGGAAAGCATGCCCCTCCGTCGCCAGATACGATCGTCCGGGCGTATCTTCTTTTGCTCGCCTCGAAGACGCCGGGAACGAAGCTGACTTGGAATGGCATCGATCTCCTCGAGTCGTTTCGTCAGCCACGAGAGGGGCGGGGATTGTGGAACCCGAAGAGGTGGATGGCTTTACGTGCGCTGTTTTACGACTCGTCGCGCCCGTGGAGTTGCAACGAGCTCCGATCTCGAGGCTGGCGACCGCCGGCAACGAAGTTGAGAAACCAGCCGATCGTGAGCTATCCGGAGAGGGGCGTCAACCACGTCGCGACGTTCGAGAACTCGCCCATCGAGTGGACTCTTGCCTCCGGAACTCGCAGCGAGAGCCTCAGGGAGTACCTCCAAGGCTGCGAGTTCTCCGGTAGCGCGCACTTGCAGCATCCACTGCTCCTTCATCTCTACGCGCAGCACGTGATGCACCAGCTCGTCCGCCAGGGTCTCGTCTACGTCGAGCTTCGGGGGTCACCGGACGGTTATGCGAACTCGAAGATCGGGTTTTCCTTCGCGGACGCATTGCAGTGCCTTGTGGAGGCCTTCTCCGCCGCGCAAGAAGAGCTCGTCAAGCGGTACCGAAAGGCCCAGCAAGTGGAGTCGTACGTTCCCACTGACGAGGCGGAGGCCCCGAACGGGAAGCGGGCTGCCGCTTGGCTTCCGCACTTGTTCTTCGGAGGGAACGCCGGCAGCCACAAGTGGTCGCTCGATGGACTCGAACCGTGCTTCAAGCGCGCGCCAGCTTCAGTACTGGACCGGCGGTACCCGCCCATGGTCGGTCTAGTGCTCGTCGGCAAGCGCCACAAGACGACCCATCAAATGATGCTGGAGTCCGCCGCCGGAGCGCTCTTGTATCAACCCATTGCCCGCGAAAAGCGCCTCGGCGCCGGGGAGTTCCTGGATCGTCTGAGTCGATCTCCGGTGGTCGGATTCGATCTGGCCGGCCAGGAAGCCGGATTCCCACCGGCCCAGTTCGCGGCAGAGTTCCGGCGTCTCGCCAGGCTGCACGTCCCGATGACAGTGCATGCCGGCGAGAACGCGTCGGCACAGTTCATCGAGGACGCCGTGCTCGAGTTGGGCGCGAGGCGCATCGGCCACGGGTTGACGTTGGTCGACGATAAGCGGCTCATGGCGAGGGTGAGGGAGGAGCGCACATGCGTCGAGCTGTGCCCGGTATCCAATCACCAAACGTGCCGATTCACTCCCCCGGGCGAACCCGGGCGACAATACCCACTACGGAAACTCCTCGACTTCGGAATACCGGTGTGCCTCAACACCGACAACCCCATCATCTCCGACACCGACATCGTCAAGGAGTACTTCCAAGCGTCGTTCGCAATAGGACCCGACGGGCTCACGCTCCTCGACGCGCTTCGTCTCGTGAAGGCCGGCTTGCGCCACGCCTTCCTTCCGTTACCGGAGCGGCGCGCCCTGATCGAGCTCGTCGAGCAGATCGTGGTCGACTTGTTCGCCGATCCCGAAGTGGTCGCAATGCTCTCGGATCTTGCCGAGATGCCGGAGCCTCAGCCCTGACGCGCCCAACCCAGCTCGCGAAGTCGCGCGAGCTGACCCGGCTCGCGGGACAGCGACGTCAGGAGCTTCCGAAGCTCGGTAGAGCGGGATCCTCTCGCGACATGGATCGCCAGGCCGACCAGAACCTGCGATCGCCGCAGCTCCTCGAGAGTCCGTTGCGGATTGAGCAGGAACAGGTCCTTGAGCCTCGTCCTGGCCTCTGTGGTATCCGCTCGGTTCCTCGTTCGAGCCTTGTCGGTCGGTTCTGCCGGCGACGACCCGGCCGATCCACCGTTCGTGTTCCCGATCATCAGGTTGTACGTTCCGGCGACGTTCGGCCGGCTCCGGCCGGCGCTGGCCAACTCCGCACAGGCCTCGAGGTACCTGAGCACCAGGTGTGCTGCTTCGGCGGTCACTCGATCGAGCCCGCCTCGGAGTACGGCGGCGTCGCGAGGAAAGGCGGGCATTTGGGTGCCGGAAGGGCCCGCGGCCTTCGACCGAGGAATACGCGACGGGACAAGCTGTTCGGGGTCGACCGCGCCACCTTGATTTCCCGATCGTCCGGGCTGCGCCGCGAGCACGAGTTTCAGGTGATGCTCGAAATAGGGCACGCCCAGCGGCGTGCTCTCCGGGTGCCCCAGAAGATCGACGACCATGCTTGCCGAGAGCCCGTGGGCCGCCACGGCCTGTCCGAGCCACGACTCGACTTCGGGGAGGATCAGCTCCTCGGCCGACAAGCCGCCGTCGCGCTCAGGTCGCCGGCGCTGCCACTCCGTGGAAGCTTCGAACAGCACCCACATCGCGTCCTCCACCCGTTCGGCAAGCGGGGGAATGATGACCGTGGTGCCGCGGGCGTACCGCCTGCCAAGGTCCGCGCTGATGCGCCCCTCCTCGATGTGCCTCGGCTGCGCGGTGAACTCGAACAGGACGTTTAGCGGCCCGACTGCGTCGCCAGTCATGCCGTCGTGAATCCATTCCGGCTGCGTTCGCCCCGTTTCGATGAACGTCAGCAGCAGTTCCTGGAACGCGGGCGACGAGTTGCCCAACTCATCGACGATCAGGACGCCGTCCGCAGCCCTCTGCGCCTTTCCCCTCACGGCGAGGCCGCTCGCGTCCGCGCGCTCGCGGGCATCGCGCGGGCCTCTGCCGAAGAGTGCGATCTGAGCGCCCTGACCGCGCTCGAGCGTGTTGCAGTCGAGGATCTCGACCACCGATCGTCGGCGCAGGGGAGGATCCACGGCGAGGAGTGCTTTCGCCCCGAGCGTCGCGCCCCTCGTCTTCCCTTCTCCGGAGCCCGCCACGAAAAGAATCGGCTGGGGCAAGCCTCCCGCGAGGGGCGGCCGAACAACGGAGTAGCGCCGCAGGCGGCTCGCTTCGCGCCGCATGACCGCAGAACAGGCGCCGAAGACCGGGTCCGCGAACCATCCGAACTCGTATAGGAAACGGCAGAGCGCGCCGACGCGGTCGGGATCGTCCTTCTGCAGGAATGCCAGGTGCAGGCCCGACCGCGCGAGAGCCTCCCGAAGGCTGCGCTCGTCGCGGGCCTGCGTCATGATCAGGACGGGGAGGTCCGGCACGATTTCGCCGATCCTCGACAAGAACCGAATCCCCGAGCCCTCGATCGGGTTCCATTCCCCATCGAACATCACGTCGAGCAGCACGGCCGCCAGGCGCGACCGCTGCTTTTCGATCCTGTCCGCGACTGCGGCGAACCACGCGCCACCGCGCGCAAGTGGGTGTCCTGGCGAGCATTCCGGGCAGAAGACGAAATCGCAGTTGAAGGGCGTGCAGATGCGCTCGACGAGCGCGGTTTCGTCGCTGAGATCCGCCAACGCTTGAAGCTGATCGTCGACGACGAGGATCGATGTCCGGCCCCGGCTCAGCGCCCACGAGGGACTCGTGGCTGTCCACGGCGCCGGGGCGCTGAACTGCCCGAGGCCATCGACCGGGAATCGGACTCGCTGTTCCGGATCGATCATCCGCCGAGATGCTCACTACCGCCAAGAACTGTCTTCAGGTGAGCTCCAGAGTCGCTCAACTCTTCCAGCGCGGAGCGCACGTCCGCGCCACTCGAGGGCTCACCCGCCGGATCCTGGGCGAGTGGTACCCAACGCGGAAGCCGCGTCACCGCTGCGTCGACACGCTCAACCGCGCGGGCCACGGCACTCCTCCACTCCCGGATCCGCTCTTGTCCGGCCACGTGTTGCGCGACCATCCTCGCGGATTCGGCAATCCGCCTGTCCAGCGCCAATTCGCCCAAGGCCTCCAACCCGATGATATCTCGCTCGCTGGCTCCGGCGCACTCCAGGATGGACGCCTTCACGCCTGGCCAGCGCTGGAAAGACGACGCCCATGCCCCGCGGCTCTGGGGACTCCAACGCTCGGGTCTCCGCGCCGCCGCAGCCAGCACACCGTCCCATCGCGATCGGTCCTGCCAAATGCTGAGTATGCCGTTCGCGAACTCCGTGTGGTTGATCACGCTCCGGCGCTGGTTCCACGTCGTTCGGCTAGCAGGGCCGAAGAAACCTCCGCGCGAGAGCAGCAGCGACGGCTGCAATGGCGTGATCGGGATCGGCTCCTGTCCAATTCCCCTTCACCGCTCTGACGAGGTTCACGATCGACTCGGCCTGGCTCTTTTCCAGAGTGGGCTCCCAGGCCCGGACCTTGTCAAGAGACGGCCCTGTAGGTATCGGGAAGGCCTTGCTGATAGGCGAAAACCAGTCGTTCAGGTCCTTTGGGCGACCAGCCAAGGAATACCCCGCCGCCAGAACCCAAACAACGCTCATCGGCAAGTCAAGTTCTCTAGAGGTGACGATCCGTTTTGCCAAGTCTCTCGCGGCCGCTCTGATTGATGGCGGATTCGCTAGGCCCATTGCCCAAGCAATGATCTCCCGCGATTTCCTGATGCAACTTGCCTGCGCGTGTTCCAGCAATTCTGGCTTGGCGCTGCCGCTGTGCCAGTTCAGGTGAACGGCCTTGTTTGCATCGATCAACAAGGCCGCGATGTACAGCCCAGCTTCAGGTTCGGGATCTGCACCCGCGACAGATGGCAACTGGCTGTCGATGCTGACTGCGTCACCAGTGGCTACATCGTGAAGCGTCGCCAGCAGCGCCTCGACGCAAGGAATCCACCGAAGCTCTGCCCCTTGGGCGACGTGAGAGAGGTTTCTCCACTTCGCGTCGTCGTCCTCGCAGAACCACAAAGTCACGGTCAAGAGCTCTTTGATCGGGCGCTTAGACGCAGCACGAAAGCAACATGTTGCTCTCCGCTTTCGTGCCACAGATAGACTGTGGGCCTCCTTGCTGCGTCGACCAGTTCGGTCGGCAGCTTTTCGCTAATGAGGGGAAGCTCGACTAGCTCTTTGTCAGTCACTGGCATGAGTGCGGGTGCTCCATTCTCTGTGGGCCTCCTTGCTGCAATGAGGGGAAGCTTGACTAGCTCTTCGTCAGTCACTGGCTCGAGTGCGGGTGCTCCATTCTCAGGGTTGAGAATGCGACCGAGCTCGACAAAAACCCGGAGGCCGTGCCCCGTGGACCCACTGCCGTCTCTCGCACCGGCGAGAGCAAAACTCGGCTTCCTCTTTGCCTCCCGAAACACGAGCTGACACCCATTGTCAAACAGCTCGTATTGTGTCGTCTCGCAGCTGTCGAGAACGGTGAGAAAACGGATCGTGGTGTGAAGTGCATTCAACTCAACACAGTCAGTGAGCAGGGAATGAGAGGCCATGAAGTTAATAACGTCCTCTGGCTTCGTCGCTCGGTTGCCACTCATAAAGACGTCTCGCCCTTGCAGCAATGCTCGGACGATGATGTCTGTTGAGTAGAGATCGTAGTTACCGCGATAGACCAATGCCAGGGCCAGTGTGGCACCTGAGGGTTCGGTCAAGTGTGTCCTGGCCCATTCGAACTCGCAATCCGAGCAGTTGAGCTCCTTCAAAGCAGCGCTCAACTCGACCGTCACTCTGCGAGGGTCCGCATGGACCTGGACGGCAGTGTGCGCCAGCTTTCCAACAGTGGCTCTTCGGAAGTCCTGTACGACCTTTTGGACTGTTTCTTCGGAGAGAGTGTGATACGAGACGCTTCTCGGCAAAGCCTTACTGTTTGAGGAAAGCCAAGTATCGCCGAGGTGGTCGATGAGAAGCTGTGGGAGGTCCCTGAACAGCCCGGGGTTCATGCCGAGCGTGTACAGCCCTACGACGAAGTCACCGGCGCGACGAAAAACCACCGTCAGCCGACGGAATCGTCTGTCGTTGATGAGTGGGGCAAACAGATACTGATAGAAGGCGGGCTGCAGTCCGTTGACGAACTTTTCTGGGGCATTCCGGCGGCGGAAGGCACGGAGCCTATCAGCAGGAGGCAACGACGCCAATGCCTTGACTTCCGTCGCGTTGATCTGAAGCGCGGGTTGGTGCAATTTCTCCGCTCTGGTTAGGTGTTCTTGAAAGTCCTTATACTCCTGAGTAACTCCTGCCTGGAAAAAGCAGGTCAATACGTCAGTTTCCTTGGTGGTCCGTTGAGCAATGTCGGCGGACAAACCCTCAATCGCCACATCGAGGCAGTTCTTGGCGAGCGGAGACAGCTCTCCCGCGCCGGCCAGGAAACTGCTCACCAACCCGACAAGAGTCCCGTGGTCACGAGGTGCAGTCTTCGAAGCAGCCGTGTTGAGATAAACTCTCGGCAGTGACCTCTGAGAGCGGGCTGTCTCCAGGTCGTCTTCCGTAACGCCCCCCTTGAAGAACTTCCGGTAGAAGTCAGCGTCCATGAACCACGGGATGCCCTGTCCGCCCTCTTGCGCGTGGTCCCAGGCTGGTTTGCTACGCTTAGAGCCTTGAAAGTGGATGACCGTCCCCCCGATCAGGGTGACTCCTCGTTCGACAAGGGAAATATGAAACGCCTGCCATGCAGGAGAGGGGTACGCTAGTGCTGGCGACGGTGAAAGCGGTGGCTCGGGCGAATTCGCAGGGCTACGGTCAGGCCTCTCGCTTGGCCGACGTGTACGCCGGCCGGCACTAGGGTCGACCCAGCCGTCCTCACCCATGTTGCTCTCCGGCCCCGGAGACGCTCCGCCCTGGCCTCGTTGGCCCGCCCAGATTCTTCGCTGTTGGCCCGCTGTGGTCAAGGGCCGGATTTGGCCGTCGGTCCGATTCGGTCAGCCCGAGTACTACCTAAACGGCTCGAATTCAAAGGGATCCATGCCGTACGAGTGCTCGAGGATCTCGAGGTTCCGGCGGGCAAAAAGCTGCAGGGGGGTCAAGTGCCCTGGCGACTGGTCCTCCGTGCAGGTCCGCGTCCCGGCGATCTCCGTCTCGAGCTTCTGAAGGAGTGCATCCCGCCAAGCCGTCGCGCTCAGCCCCTCGACACCCTGTCCGTAGAGCCGCGCCAACGGGACGTGCTGCTCTCCCTTCGGGAGCAGGACCTCCCCGGAGGTATTGACCACCAGGAAGCAGTACGGCTCTCCGGCGCCGTCATACACGCGGCGCGCGATCCGCAGGCGCTCGAATCCCGGGCGCCCCTCGAACCGTTGGCGCGCCTCCTCGACCAGTCGAAGGAACTCCTCCGTCTCGAGCCAGTACTTGGATCGGAAATCCTTCGGGCACTCGCGCGGGTTGAACTGGATCAGCTTCCAGGTGACGTCGAGGTCCGCGAGGTGGTCGCCGATCTCGAGGACGCCGGATCGGTAGTTTTGCCGACTGACGAGCGTGTTGATCTTGAGGCGAAACCGCGGTTCGAGACTGCGGTAGATCTCGATGATGGCCAAGACGTCGTCGCAGTGAAACCGTGAGCCGCGCCGTCCGTCGGCGGCCAGGCGCATCACGTCGTTGTCCACCATCGGGTCCGCGGAGTCCCAGGAGACGGCCAGCCACTCCAACCAAGGCGCGAGTTGCTTCTCGACATACGCGCGGAAGCGGCGATTCGATGTCGCGCGATCGTGCGGGTCTCCGACGTCGGGAAAGACGCTGAACATCCCGTTCGTGGAGAGGATGTTGCCGAACCCGGACCGCGAGGACGCCTCAAGGACCGCCGGAAGTTCCGCGCGCCGCAACAGCGGCTCGCCGCCCGACCAGTTGATGTACTTGATCCCCAACCCACTCGCAGCTAAGCGCGCCAGTCCGCGCTCGATGTCCGCCATGGACGCCTGGTCCCGCACGGAGTCCCTTCGATAGCGGTTCCAGGAGCTGGAGTAGCAGAACTCGCAGCCCATGTTGCACGTGAGCTGGATCTCCCACGCAATATACGGAATCTCCGCGCTGAGCGAACGGTCCGTCATCGCCCGTAGTACGCGTCCACGAAGCGATTCGTGAACGCCTCCCGCACGTCGATGTCGTGGTCGAGCTGCTTCTGCTCAAGCAGAACGGCCTTCATCTGGTTGAGACTATCGAGCGAGATCAAACCGAGTCGATCGGGATTCTCGTGACGAATGAGAGCCTCGGACTCGCGCAGCATGTACTCCTGCGACTCGCGGTCGATTCCCTGCGTCTTTGTCATGACGATGTCGACGGCTTCTCCCTGATGTGCCAGCGCGTATTCCCACCCTCGAAGGGTTGCGGAGACGAAACGCTGCACGAGGTCGGGTCTTTGCTCGATCAGGTCGGTCCTGACAAAAAGACAGTCGGAGTAGAAGTTCATTCCGTAGTCCGCCGGATCGATGAGGTCGACCTCCGTGCCCATCCGACGAGCCTGGAACGGGTGATCATAGACGTACGCCGCCGAGACATCGACCTTTCCCGCGACGAAGGACTGAACGTTGAAGGGAAACGGTTCGATCCTGACTCGGTTCGGGTCCACGTTCGCTCGAGCCAGCATGCCGCGGAGAACCGTTTCCGTCGCGCGGCCGAAGACCGTCGTAACGGTCTTGCCCACGAAGTCGGCGGGACCTTTGATTCCGGACCCGTTTCGGACCATCAGGACGTTGGGGTCCTTGCGGTAGATCGCGGCGACGACCGTGATCGGGACCCCGCGGCTTCTCGCTGCGAGGATCTGATCCGCCGTCCAGATTCCGAACTGATCCGAGCCGTTCGCGACGAGCGTGATGGCATTGAAGTCCGGACCACCCGGGTTGACGGTCACATCAAGGCGATCGTCACGGTAGAAGCCTTTGTCCGCCGCGACATAGAACCCGGCAAACTGTGCGAGGGGGAACCACTGCAGCCGAAGCGACACCTTGTCAGGCTCGGGATCACGGATGTTCTGCGACGGGGCATCGCCCCTGCCGCAAGCGACCGCGAGGAGGCAGGCCCCCATGAACAGGATGGCACGGCAGCGTTTCATCGGGCCAAGCACGTAAGTTGCCGTCACGGCAGTAGCCTCCTTTGGCTCAGTCAAGCACGCGCACGAACGGACGGCGGCGTTGAACCGCACGTTCGACGAGCGTGGTGGTGAAGTAGAACGACAGTCCGAGCAGCACGGCAAAGAGCAGTGCGGCGAAGAGCATCCGCGTGTCCGTACGGTAGCTGGAGATCACGATACGGAATCCCAGGCCACGGGTGGCTCCCGAGATCTCGGCGACGATGGCGCCGATCACGCTCAGCGTCGCCGAAATGCGGAGGGCGGCGAAGGCGTACGGCATCGCGCTCGGTATCCGCAGGTAGCGCAGGATCTGCACCGGCGTGGCCGACAGCGACTTCATCAGAACGAGGGCACTGGGCCGAATCGCCTGCAACCCGCGCGACAGGTTGATGACCGCCGGGAAGAAGCAGATGATGGCTGCCATCACGACCTTTCCCGCCATGCCGTTGCCGAACCAGAGGACGAGAAGCGGGGCAATCGCGATCACGGGAACGGCCTGGAAAGCCACGACGAACGGCATGATCGAGCGTTCCACCAGGGAGAAGCGCGCAAACGTCAGTGACAGGCCGATGGCGACTCCGAAAGCGAGAAGCAGGCCCGCGACGGCTTCGATCATCGTCACCACGGTGTCAACGATGAGCAAGGAGAGGTTCTCGCGCACGGCTGCGGCGATTGCGGTTGGCGGTGGTAGCAGGTACGCAGGCACATCCAGGGAGCGCACGATGCCTTCCCAGATGACGATGACGAGTAGAGCGAAGCCCAGGGGCGAGGGCCAGTCTTTCCATCCGGCGGGTAGAATAGACTTCACCATCGATCCCGTCGTAGGGGACTCCGTTCTCCCTTCGCGCGCGATCGGCGATGGCGTCGAGTTCACCGTCGCGACTTCCACTGCGTCCACAGTGAAGCAACCTCGGGTTGAACGGGCTTGCCGTCGATCTCCCCGCGGAAAATGCCCTGGAGGCTCGCCCACTGGTGGAGCCGCCCCGAGACTTCCCCTGGACGCTCGGTCGTCACACGATCGGCGAGACGGGACATGTCGACCAGGCGGAACTGGTAGACGGTCCTCGTGCCAGTAGGTGCGCGGACTACTTCTTCGAAGTACTCCCGGACCTCGAACGGCTCGCGGGAGGCGAATACCGACGCTCGCTCCAACCGCAGCTCTGCGCACACGGCGTCCAGAAAGGCCGGCGCGGATCGGAACGCGTCGTCATCGGAAACCGACGGCCAGTACCAGACTTGTCCCCAATCCGGCTCCAGTCTCAGTAATAGCGAGTCATCCCGTGCGAAGACGGGAATCCAAGAGCAACGAGTCCTCAAGTCGTTCGTCATTCCGGAGCCTCCTTCAGGGTCGCCGCGGGCGAGTTGGCCAGCGGCGAGTTCAGGTGCCCCCGCAGGGCAGCTACCGTTTGCAGGAACGGAAGCGAATCCATCATGGCGAGGGTCCGGGGCTCCTCGAGGTTGATGCGCAACTCCGCCACCACCGATGCCGGACGTCCCGTGACGACAATCACACGATCCGACAGAAACGCCGCTTCTTGAACCGAGTGAGTGACGAAGACCACCGTGGCGTTCGTCTGCTTTCGAATCCTGAGCACCTCGAGGTTGAGTCGACAACGAGTCAGCTCGTCAAGATCGGCAAAGGGCTCGTCCATCAAGAGGATCTGCGGGTGCAGGGCCAGCGCGCGGGCGATCGCCGCTCGAGAGCGCATCCCGCCCGACAGTTCGTGCGGATAGGCGTCCTGGAAGCCATCCAGACCCACGAGGACCAGGGCCTCACGCGCACGCTTCCTTATAGCCGCATCCCGCAGGACCTCGCCCGGAAGCTCCACATTCTCCCGGATCGTCCTCCAGCCGAACAGCACCGGGTCCTGGAAGACGATGCCGAACTTGCGGGCAACGCGGGCCTCCGCGGGGCTCTGACCATCGATTGTCAAGGAACCGGAGTCAGGGGCGACGAGACCGGCGATCAGCATCAGAATCGTGCTCTTCCCGCAGCCTGAGGGTCCGACGATGGAAAGGAACTCTCCACGGGGTACGTCCAGCGTGAAGCCGTCGATTACGAGGAGGTCCGGTGATCCCTGACGCCCCGGAAACGTCTTCGTCACGCCGGCGATCTGAATCATCGGCATGGTGGGACCCAATGCGGCGCACGGCACACCGTCGGCGTAGAAGCAAGAACTGCACCATCCGTGGCAGGCGGGGTGTTGCTGCTAAGCCATCTTGGATGCTTGGGATCATGGGCCGAGCGTACATTCGCTCGTTCATCGCCGCGGCTTGGGGCCAGGATGTGGCGGACACGACGCGGAAGAGGAAAGGGGGCAATCTGACACAGGTGGTGCCAATCAGCCAACCTTGAGGGGGCGTCTTGACAGTTGCGCGAACCCGTGGGGGCGAGCGTGCCACCGCGGCGTCCTACCGTCGTTCGTTCGCTCCCTGTCGTCATGCGCCAACGCGCGCCCGCCACGCCGTATTGAACAGAAACGGCGCCCGCGGCTCCCCCTCCACCAGTAGCCGCCCCACGATCGAGTAGTTCGGCAGCCCCAGCAGGTCGGCCTGCGAGAACGTCGGCTCCACATAGGGCCGGATCCGCTCGGCATCAAGCGGCCCCGGCCGGAAAAACAGCATCGTCCCGACGTTCCCGAGCACCGCCTGTACCGTCGCCTCGCGGAGCTGCTGCAGGTTCTGATTCGCCAGGATCAGCCCCAGGCCGTACTTCCTTACCTCCGCCAGCATCTGCGGCACGGTCCTCGATGTGAAGTTCTGGAACTCGTCCACGTAGAGGAAGTGCGGGCGCCGTCGATCCCGCGGGGTGTCGTACCTGCCGAGCGCCGCGGCCATCAGCTTGGCCACGACGATCATGCCCACGAGGGCCGAGCTCATCTCACCCGCGTACCCCCGGGCGAGGTTCACGAGCAGGATCCGTCCCTCGTCCATCAACGCCCGGAAGTCGATGGTGCTCCGGGGCTGGCTGACGACCGGGCGCAGGACGTCGTTGAAAACGAACTGGTTCAGCTTGCTCGTGATGTAAGGAGCCATGTTGGCGAGGGCCGCATCGCCGCCGGCGGCCACGGCCTGCTTCCAGAAGTCCTTCACCAGCTCGTCGCTGCAACGTGCGAGAAGCTCCTTCCGGAAGCTCGCGTCGATGAAGACCTTGGGCACGTGGAGCAGCGTCGGCTCGATCTCCGCATCCTGCATCAGCAACAGCATGGCGTTGAACATGTAGTTCTCGAACATCGGACCGCCGGTCTGCCGGAGGTCGTACAGCGTGTCGAAGATCGCCATCATCTCGTTGATCAGGAACGTCTTCTGCTGCGGCGAGGCGCGATCGTGCTCAAGCAGGTTGAGGCCGATCGGGCGCTCCCTGTCGGCGAGATCGAAGACGATCACGTCGTCGAGCCGGTTCCGGGGCAGCGCGGCGCGCAGGTCGTCGATCAGATCGCCGTGGGGGTCGAGGACGGAGACGCCTCGCCCCTCTTCCATGTCCTGGATCGCCATCGTGGCCAGGAGTGTCGACTTGCCGGTGCCGGTCTGTCCAAGAACGTAGGTGTGGCGCAGTCGGTCCGACTCCTGCTGGTAGACGGGGTAGAGCCCGGACGGGGTGCGTTTTTCGCCGACCTTGACCCCAGCGTCGGGGAGGTCCGTTGGCAGGTACCCGTAGCTCAAGGGCACCGTGTCGATGCCGTTGACCTCGCCGTCCCCGGCGAGTGGCAGGCGGAACGACACCCAGGCGTGGGACACGGGGCGGAACTGCTGGAACCTGGAGGCCAGGGGAGGATGGTCTCGGCGGATGCCCCACGCGAGGCGCGTCGATGGAATCTCAGGGGCGTCGATCGCCTCGAAGATCCAGCGTCGCGCGTCGCCCCCGACGAGCACGTCCGACGCAATCGTCTGGAGCGGCCGATCGATCGGACCAGGCGACTCCAACAGGAATCGGGTGCGAAAGTGGTCGGCGATCCCGCCGAGCAAGCTCAAGACTGCCTCCTGCGCCGTTGCTTGCTCGCCGAGCGACTGCCAAGCGTCACCGTCGGCGTCCATGATCGTCCACGAATCGGGGAGGCCCGTCGAGAGTTGCTGCCGCACGGTGTCCAGAATCGCTCGTTCATCCGCCGACAGCTCTCGCGGCTCGATTCGCAGAGTCAACAGGAGTGGAGACCTCTGTGCGGCCAGCGCTTCGAGCAGCGGCCGCAGCGGCCGCGCGGGAGCCGCCGCCAGCAGCGGCAGCGCCAGTCCGACCTCCGCGCTTTCCACGCGCGTCGCTCCGTGGAACCCCACCGATCCGCGTGTCGCAGAGCTCGAGACGAGCCGACCGGCCGACGCGGTAATCTCGACGAGGTGCCTAGGCTCGAAGGGATGGAGGACGAAGCGAAGCTCGTCCTGCAACTCCACCGGCCAGAACTGGTAGAGATCCTGCCCGAGACGCGCGCACGACTCGAGGTCGCTCCACAGCTCACGGGCGGTCGCTTCGGCTGTGGGGCCGTCCACCCCGAACCCGATTCCGACGAGGTGCACGGACACCATGGTCTTCGCGGTCAGGTCCCTTCCGGAGGACGCCAGATAACGCAGCTCGAGAAGTCGGTCGCCGGCCGACGGGATCATCCCGCCGAGGAGGCGCCGCGCCCAATCGACCTGGCGTTGCTCGAGCTGCTCGCGCGATCCTCCGCCCGCCGCCTCCCCGGAAACGCCACGCAGCCGAAGTCCGAATGCGCAGACGTGTTCGTCGCCCGGTTCCTCGGGAGCGAAGGAGATGAGCGCCGGCTCTCGCCGGGTAAACGCCGAAGTCTGGTTCGCTTCCGTCGCTCCGTCGGTCTGGACCGCCGTCGGGAGCAAGGCCGCGGTGAGGGCCGAGGAGAGGCGAGTCTCGTCCAGGGGATCGCGGAGGACGAAGTCCCACGCGCCGGCTCTCCCGCAGCGTAGTGCGAGCTGCGGGCCGGCCTCCAACGCCACGCCCGCCACCACGATCACGGGAATCGCGGGCTCGCTTCGCGTCAGAGTCTCGACGTCCGGCAGGCCATCCCCTGGGGCCTTCGCATCGAGCAGGATGAGCGCGACGCTACCGGGGGCCCCTCCCAGTCGGCGGAGCGCGCCAGCAACCGTGGGGCACTGCTCGACCGACCAGCCGGCGGGAGTTGCGACTCTGAGCACCGCCGGCCCGAGCGTAGTCTGGTCGTCGCTCACGAGTAGGACGGTCGGCATCGTCATGTGCCGTCACACTCGCTCATCAGACCGTTCCCTTCCCGTGGCAGTTCGGGCACGGGATTTCGCGGCTGCCATTGCATTGGGTGCACTTCGACGGGGCGAGAATCCCGACGGAACCCGTCCCGTTGCACTTGGGACACCTGATCGTTCCCTTGCCAGAACAACGAGGGCACTTGGCCATGGCGGGACCTCCAGGGGCGGTATCGCGGGTCCTCGACCGCGCGGACAAGATCCTACACGCTCTGCGGGCCCGCCTGGGCGATCCCGGCGCCAGCGCCCGTTCGGTACCGCGACGGCCAGTAGCGCAGGCCCGCGGGGTGACCGCGGGAGTGGCGCCGGAGAGGGAAAGCCCGATTCCGACGCCCCCGCATTTTAATGTATATTGACGCGTTCGTAGAATGTTCTATTATTCCTGCATGCGCCTGGCCCTGACCGACCTCCGCCACCTTCTGCGTAAGCTCGAAGGCTCGCCCGCGGACGCTCTCGAGTCCGAGACGCTCGAGTGCAAGCCCTGGGATCCGGATCCCCGTCGGCTCAAGGAGCAGCTCGGGGAGATGCGGGAGGCCGTGGTATGTCTGGCCAACGCCCGGGGTGGCGCCATCGTCGTCGGGATCCGGGATCGGAGCCGGAGTCGGAAGGAGGCCATCACGGGTGTGGGCAACTTGCTTCCGGACGCCCTCCGCAAGGCAATTTACGACGGTACGGACCCCCACCTGCTCGTCGACTGCGAGGAACTCGTCGAGCCGGAGGGACGCTTGCTGGTGCTTCATGTCCCTCGGGGGCTCGGGGTTCACACGACCTCGGAGGGCGTGGCGAAGGTCCGGGTGGGGAAGGACTGCCAGCCGCTGACCGGCTCCATGCTCGCCCGGCGGCTCGGCACAGGGACGGAGTTCGACCGCACGGCGCAGGCGCTCGAGGGATCGACGCTCGACGATCTCGACCCCGCACCCCTGGCGGAGCTCCGCCGCCTCCTCGAGACCGAGGGGCGAAAGTCCGAGCTTGCCCGTCTGCCCACCGGGGAACTCCTGGAGAACCTGGGGCTCGCTCGAGATGGCGAGCTGACCCTGGCGGGCGTGTTGCTCGCAGGCCGCTCGACCGCGCTGGCGCGTTGGGCGCTCCAGCACGAGATCGTCTTTGTCCGTTATGCGAGCAAGACCCGTTACGACGACCGCCACAACTTCAAGGGGGCGCTCCTGGCGGTGCTCGAAGCACTGCGCGGGCGGCTCGAAGCGCGGTTGGGGGTCAAGCAGATCGGCACGGAGGGTTTCCGAGAGTTGACCGTGCCCGACCTGACGTGGTGGGTCGCCCGGGAGGCCGTGCTCAACGCCGTCGTGCACCGGGACTACTTCCTCCGCCAATCGGTGTACGTCGAGCTTCGTCCGGGCCGCGTCGTGGTCACCAGTCCAGGCGGTTTCGTGGGCGGCGTCACACCCGACAATGTCCTGCGCCACGCACCCGTGCGGCGGAACCCGCTCCTGGCCGACGTGCTGGAGGCGGCGGGCCTTGTCAACCGTGCAGGAATGGGGGTGGACCGGATCTACGAGGAGCTACTGCGCGCGGGCAAGGCCCTGCCGCGCTTTGAGGCCGATGAAGCCACCGTCCGCTTGGTTCTCCCGATCGAGTCCCATCCGGCCTTCACGCGGTTCGTCGCGGAAGAGACCCGCCAAGGGCGTTCCCTGGATCTGGACGACCTGATCCTGTTGCGAGCGATCACCGAGCGGGGGCACCTGGACCGCTGGTCGGCCGCCGCGTATCTCCAGACGAGCGAAGACGAGGCTGCGGAAGGCCTGGCTTCTCTTCGCGGGCGCGGTTACCTGACCCCCCGTGGCCGCGGTCGCGGGACCAGCTACCTTCTCGCCCGCGGGTTCTCCGACCAATTGCGCGGAGCCGTGGCCACCGATGATTCCCTCTCCCTGGACGAGGAGGCCGTCCGGCTGCGCGTCCAGGCGGTCCTCGACGAGCGCGGGAAGCTGACGAACACGGACGTTCGGCGCATCTCGGGGTACTCGAGGAGTGAGGCACTCCGACTCATCCGCGCCCTGCGAAAGGACGGGCTGGTCGAGATCGTGGGCCAGGGGCGGGCGGCGCACTATGTCCCGGGCCCGAAGCTCGTCCGGGCCCGCGTTGCCAAGAGACCGAAGGCAAGAGGACGTCGTGGCAGGGTCTGAGCGGATCGGGGTGGTGCCTTGGGGCGGCTCCGGCAATGCGCCGGGAGAATGCGAGAATTGCGCGTCTGGCGCATTCCCGCTCCGGCCGCCGCGATAATGCGCCAGCCGGTGCATTCCTTCCCCCGAGCCACGGAGGGAGGCGGAGCGGTCCCTGGTCGTGACAACCGGCACCGTGTCGAGCATGACCGAAGCGTTCCTGCCTCCAGTGCTCGGGGGGATCCAATGCGCCACGCGGGTCATTTCGGCGGCGGCTGATGCCGCGTTGGGCGCATGCTGGTGCGCGGCGCAGCTTTGAGGCAAAGGAAACGGAGGCGGATGATGCCTGTCTACAAAGTCCTCTACCTAGATGATCGGCGGGAGAAGGCTTTCTCCGGACTGGTCAGAGCCGACGACAATGAACGGTGGGACTCGCCGATCGAAGCGCTAAACGAGCTTGCTGCGGGCGGCTGGGAACTCGTCCTTCCGATCTACGGTCCAATCCCGGGGCGAGACCGTTCGGGCCAGTTCATTGAGGCGTTGTTGCTCTTCAACAAGAACGGAACGCGTGCTCAGGATGTCCAGCGGCGTGTCGAGCGAACGAGGGGTCAGATCCTGGCCGCTGAGAAACGGCGTGCGACATGCAGGGGCACCATGGAGGAAAGGGTGCTCAACCAACACATCCGCGAACTCTCGGCAGAACTTGCGGAACTGGAAGCGAGACTTCGCGAGACGAATGGATCGTCGGCGTGACAACCAAGCGAGGAGGAGCGTCCAGCACGTACGTGAACCCGATGAGCGTGCGATGACCCCCAACATCCCCCAGGCCGTCCGAGAACTCGTGGCGGAATACCGCCGGTTCCTGCGGACCTCCTACCGCTTCCTCGACGATCACCTGCGGCGCCAGTTCGAGGAGCACCTGGCGAAGTCCGACGTCATCGTGCGGGGCCCCTACGTCACCCTGGCACGGGAGTTCGAGCGCGGACGGAGGCTGGCCGAGATCGCCGATGGCGGCGGTGTCGTTCGCGATCTCCTGAAGGCGAGCTGGGCCTTCGGGAACGAGCCTCTGTTCCGACACCAGGAGCTGGCGCTGGAAGCAGGGCGCGCGGGGCGGTCCCTGGTCGTGACGACCGGCACCGGGTCGGGCAAGACCGAGGCGTTCCTGCTGCCGGTGCTCGACGGGATCCTGCGGCGGAAGGCCGAGGGGATCACCGGGCTGCAGGCGATCCTGCTCTACCCGATGAACGCCCTGGCCAACGACCAGCTCGAGCGGCTGCGGCGCCTCTTGCGGGGAAGCGGGCTCGACCTGTCGTTCGCGCTCTACACCGGCGACAGCGAGGCGGCGTCTCAGAATCTACGCGAGGAGCCCGCGGAGACCGAGCGCCTGACGCGCGCTGCGATCCGCAAGAGCCCGCCGGACCTCCTGCTGACGAACTACAAGCAGCTCGAGTTCCTGCTCGTGCGGCGCGACGACCGGCACCTGTTCACCCGCTCCCTGCGCTACCTCGTGCTCGACGAGATCCACAGCTACCGGGGGGCGCTCGCGACCGAGATTGCTTGCCTCATCCGCCGGCTCAACGCCCACGCCGGTCTCGGTCCTGGAGGGCTCGTTTCCGTCGGGACCTCGGCGACGATCGCGGCGGGGCCAGATCGGGCCGAGAGTCTCGCCCGCTTCGCGACCGCCCTGTTCGGGACGCCGGTCTCCGCCGACGACATCATCGGGGAGCGATTCGCTCCGCGGACGGACAGCGGCGCCGGCTGGATGCCTGCGGCACCGGCGCTCGACGACGCGCGGATCGAGCGTTTCGATCCCGGCGAGGATCCATCCGTTGCGGCGCTCGCCGCAGAGCTGACCGGGAGACCGTGTCCTGCGGAGGGTCCCATCGCGGAGCGGGTGGCTGCGAGCCTGCGGGGAAACAGCTTCGTCCAGGCGCTCGAGGAGATCTTCTCGGAGCCGACCTCGCTCGGCGACGCGGCCGAGGCCATCCAGGACCGCCTCGAGGAGCGTGGGAGTCTCCCCACCGAGAGCGTGCGGCGCGAGATCGAGACGTACCTCCTCGTGGGGAGCGTGGGGGACGAAGATCATCCGCCGCGGCTGCGCCCCAAGCTCCACACGTTCTTCCACGGCGTCTACGACGTCGCGCTGTGTCTCGACTCCGGGTGCCGCTCGCTCGTGCCGCAAGGGGGGGCGGCGTGCGGTCGCTGCGGCTCCGTCGCCCGGCCCGCGGCCCTTTGCCGCACCTGCGGGCAGGACTTCGTCAAGGTGCGCTTCGAGCGAGAAGACGACGACCGGCCCGTGGGGACGGGCGACTTCTACAGCGACGAGAGCACGGCGTTCCTGACCCACGAGATCCGCGAGCTTCCGGAGGGTCCCGGCGCGTCGGACGAGGAAGAGGGGGCGGAGGAGGAAAACGGGAACGAGCGCCGAACCACGCGCCGCCGCCGGGCGGATGCCGAAAAGCGCCTCGAGCCCACCGGCGTCTGCCTCGGCTGCGGGCGGTTGCTGGAAGAGGGGGGCACCTGCCCGAGCTGCAACCGAGCTGCGATCGGGATGCTCCTCCATCGTGGGAAACTCAGCACATGTCCGGCCTGCGGCGACATCTACACTCGCGGCGACATCGTGACGCCGCTGCGCACCGGGACAGCGTCCACAGTCTCGGTGCTGGCGACCCACCACCTCGACCGGCTCGACGGGGAGGACCGCAAACTGCTCGTCTTCGCGGACAATCGGCAGGATGTCGCGCACCAGGCGGGCTACACCGCTGACAAGCACCGCTCGTTCGCGCTGCGGCACCTGGTCGCGCGCGCGGTTCGGGATGCCGCGGAACGGGGCGTGTATCTCGAGGAGCTGCCCGAGCGGTTGTTCGACCATTACCGGGATCTGGGGATCATCCCACGCAGGCCGACGCGGCCCGAGCGCGAACGGTGGCTGGACGCGTTGACCTACGAAGTGGCCAACGAGTTCACACGGTACAGCCGGCAACGCGCCTCGCTCGAGAACCTGGGCCTCGTCGCCGTGGACTACGAATTCTTGGACGAGCTGGAAGGCGAGGACCGCTTCGCCGAGGCGGCACGGCGGGCCGGGCTCGAGACCGAGGCCGCGATGGCGCTCGTTCGTGCGGTGCTCGACGTGATGCGGAAGAACCGCGCCCTGGCCTACGACTTCTTCCAGGAGTACATCGATCCGAACCGGAAGCGCCGTTACCGCGAGCTCGAGGCCGAGCCGTACCACGTCCGCTTCCCCGATCGGGATCGCAAGCCGCGCGCCTTCGCTCTGGACCGGCCGGACCACATCCGCAAGGCGCAGCGACTCCTGGGGTTCTTCCAGGAGAACCCTCGTGCGGGACAGCTCACCGCGACCCAGCGGCTCGCCGCCCGGCTGATCGGCGATCGGAGCGGATCCGAGGAGTTCCTGCGCGCGGTCGTGCCGCTGCTCGTCGAGAAGGAGATCCTCGTCGCGGTGCCGGGCTTCCCAATTCCAGCATCGGAGCGGGTGCGTGGGCTGAGACCTTTGCAGATCGCGCCGCGTGTGATCCGGCTGTACGCGGTCGAGCGGGGCTTCCGCTGCAACGCCTGCCAGGCGTGGCGACCCTATGCCCTTCCGACCTGTCCGACCCCGCGCTGCTCGCAGGGGCACCTCGTCGAGAGCGCGCTCGACGAGGACAACTACTACGTCCGGCTGTACGTCGATCGGCCTCCTCGCCGGCTTGCCGTGACGGAGCACAGCGCGCAGATCTCGGGCGAGGAGCGGGCTCGTCGCGAGACGGACTTCAAGGACGGACGCCTCGACGTGCTCGTCTGCACGCCCACGCTCGAGCTGGGCGTGGACATCGGGCCCTTGCTCACGGTCGTGCTGAGAAACGCGCCGCCCACTCCTGCCAACTATGCGCAGCGTGTCGGCCGGGCCGGAAGGCGGCTGCGCATCGGTTTCGTGTCGACTTTCTGCGCCGGGGGGGCGCACGACAGGCACGCCTTCGAGCGGCCGGAGTGGCTCGTCGCCGGCCGCTTCGAGCCTCCGCGCCTACGGCTCGACAACCCGAAGGTCGTGCTCCGGCACCTGCGCTCGTACCTGCTCGAGTGCATCCACGAGCAGCTACCCTCTCGACTGGGCGATCTGCTCGACGACATCCGCACGCCGACCCGGTGGAAGCCCGAGTCGCTGGAAGGGCTGCTCGCGGAGGTGCGCGGAGGAGCCGAGAGCCTCGTGGCGAAGGTCGGCGCGGTGATGGCGGAAGACCGGCGCGCCGGTCGCACGGATCGCTACGGCGACGAGGACGCGCGGAGCATCGTCGCAGGTCTCGAGCGCGACCTGTCTTCCGTCCTCGAAAGCTGGTGGGAACGGGTCCGGCAACTCGACCGGGAGTTCAGGGAGTACTCGACCGTCGGCTCCCCGAGGCAGGACGACAAGAAGGCCGCGGCGAGAAAGCGCGCCTACTTCGAGATCACGCAAGACCCCGAGCGCGCCTATACCCTGAACTACCTCTCCACCCGGGGACTGCTGCCGGCCTATCAGTTCCCCCTGGACACGTTCAGTCTCGATCCCGGTGTGGCCGATACGCCGACACTGTACCGTCCCTCGGCGATCGCGCTCGAAGAGTTCGCCCCCGGGAACTTCGTCTATGCGAACGGCCGGAAGCTGCTCTCGATCCGGGTCCTGTTTCCCGGGGGCCCGGGTTCGGTGACGGGACGACCCGGCAGGACGGACGCCGAGACGTCGGGGCGACTCCAGGCCTTTCATTTCTGCGAACAGTGCGAGGAGGCCGTGGAGGCCCCGGCGAACAACTGCCCGCGTTGCAGCGTGGCTCTTCCCGGAGCGACGGACGTCATCTTCGTCGATGCGTTCGAGGCCGAGGAGAATCTCAAGATCAGCTCGGAGGAGGAGTCCCGTCAGCGCCAGAGCCACGAGCGGCACGAGAGTCTCCTGTCGGGTTCTGGGATCCGATCGCGCGTTCACCCCTATCCGTTGACGCCGATCGAGCTGATCAACCTCGCAGCGGTCCTCGTGACGAACTGGGGACGGCTCGACGGGAAAGCGGGCAAAGGCAACCGCTTCTGGCTCTGTCCGGACTGCGGTCGCCACCTGCGCCACAGCCCGCACGAACCGGCGCACGCCCGGCAGGTCCAGGAGTGGCGCAATCACCACGCGCGATTCTGCTCAGGGGAGCCGGCATCGCTCGTCCTCGCCTACAAGTTCGAGACGGACTGCCTGGTTCTCTCGGTGCCCGGACGCGAGGACGTGCAGACCATCGGTCGTTCATCGATGTCCCCGACGATGGTGACCCTGGCCGAGGCGTTGCTGGCCGGAGCCGGGAATCTACTGGAACTCGAGCCCAGCGAGCTCGCGGCGTTCGTGCGCAAGAGCCCGGCCGGCGTCGTCGGGGAGCAGATCGTGTTCTACGAGACCGTGCCCGGCGGCGCGGGCTACCTCGAAGAGATGGCCGCCCGCCTCTCGGAGGTCGCGGCGTCTGCGATGGAGCGCTTGTACGGCCACGCGTGCTCGAAGAGCTGCTACCTCTGCCTGAAGCACTTCAGGAATCAGCGCTGGCATCCCTTCTTCGACAAGGACCAGGTGCGGGATCTGCTGGTCATCCTCTCTCGGCAGGAGCCGATAGCGGCTCGAGACGCTAGCCATGGCGCGGGTCTCGCGACGCTCGGAACGATGCTGGCCGCCCGCGAATCCGGCCAGGATCCCTCGGTCCGCCGCTACACCAAGGGCGAGATCGAAGAGCCCCTGTTGTCCGCGTTAGTTTCCATTCCAGGCTTGCCGCCCGGCGAGCGAGACCACGAGATCCGCGACGATCAAGGTCGACTCGTCACCGTGCCGGACTTCGCCTGGCCCGACGTGAGGCTGGCGGTGTACTGCGACGGTTTCGCGTTCCACGGGAATCGCGACACCCTCGAGCTGGACGCGAGGAAGCGGAACTTCCTGCAGGCGCGTGACTGGGTCGTCTTGACCTACTGGGGGCGCACGATTCTCAGGGATCCGGACGTCTGCGCCAAGCAGGTGGGGGAGGTGTACCGGCAACGGCAAGCGCAGGCCAATCCATGAGCGTAGTACGGGCATCTTGTTGTCGCAGGCGCGCCGGCTCCGGGCGACATCATGGGTGAATCGCACGAGAGCCGCGAGCCGTACCGGAGTCGCGCTGCAGGTTCACAGATCCTGTTCAACGATCAGGGCCGTGATGTCGTCCCCCGAGCCCTTCACCTGTGCTCGGCTTGCGAGCTTCTCCACCGCTCGCCCGATGTCCCGCTCCTCATCGACGAGCGCCGTGATCTCCGGCTGACTCATCACCTTCGTGATGCCGTCGGAAACCAGCAGGATTCGCTCGACGTCGTCCAGTGCCTGGCTCCTCAAATCGATCTCCAGCGTCGAGCCGAGGCCGAAGTACCGATGTAGCATCTTCCCCGTGCCATGAACGGTCGTGCACGCGGTCCATTGCTTGAAGGTCTTGACCCACGCCACCGTATCGCCGGCGTGAAACAGGTAGAGCCGATCGTCGTGCAACCAGGCGATCGTGCCGGCGCAACCACCGAGAGGCCGGTTACTCTCCGGCATCAGGCCCCAGTCGTAGATCTCCTGGTTGGCTGTCATCAAGAGACCGTGCAGAGCCTGTGCCGTCGGCGGATCGTAGTTCGGGCTCTTGAAGAAGGAGACCAGGGAGTCCGCCATGTGCTGCGCGGCCGCCATGCCCTCGGGGGCTCCGCCGATGCCGTCGAAGACGGCGAGGATCTCGCCTCGGTCGACCTCACAAACCACCGGAACGGGCTCGCAGAGCAGGCGGAAGCGATCCTCGTACCGCTCATGGTCGCGACCCTGAGCCGAGGCTACAGCGGTGGTTCCCTTGCGCTCGACGTGGATGGCCGGTGGGCGTCGCTTCAATGGGTCGCTCCCGTTGGTCGATACCTGACCCTGTCGAAGGCACCTCGCAACCCGGACTTGGCGGGATGTCCCGAAACACCGTCGAGCCCGCTATGCGCCGATCATACTACGTGGAGTCTTCTTCGCCGCCGCACAGTAGGTCACGTCAGAAGCGCCATGATTCTCCGGGCCCTCTGCAGGAGAGCCGGGTAAGTCCTCTCGAGCCAGGGTTCGAACGATCGGCCACGGCCTGACGATCCTGCTTCCGGTCTACGTGCTGTACGGCTTCGCGCTCGCGGCGCTGCGCGTGAAATCAGGCGGTCTCGTCGCACCGATGCTCGCGCACGCGGTGAACAATGGGGTGGCCGTGCTCCTCCTCATGCGGAGCGGGTGAGGATAGGCCGGCGGCTACGGCAGCGCTGCCTGCCCGCTGTGTTGCAGTTTCGCAACGACCAATCGCCCTTTGCCCGTTGACGATGGACCGGCCGGTCCCCTACACTCCACCCGACCAGCCTCGGACGTCCTGTAAAAGGTGGTCAGCCGCTGAGGTCTGGTCTGCGCCCACACTACGGTGGATCGTCCGGGAGGGGAAGGCGTGGGGGAATCCCGGACATTCGCTTGTGGGGTAGTATGCTCTCGGTGATCCATGGGGCCGAAGGTGTGGTTCTAATCACCCAGCCGACGACGATCACCGCTCTCGCCCTGGCGCTCGGCCGCGAACCATCGCGCCACGGCCGACCTCGATTCCAGGAGGTCCCGAGCGGTCGGCCAGGAGGCGACGCTCTCGATCCTCTCCCGGGAAGCGGGGTCGGAGCCCGCGAGCAGGGACTCCAACGCCTCGGGCCGGCCGAGGTAGCACAGGCCGGCGACGCCCTGCTCCACGACCTCCTCGTCCTCGCAGGCCGTCAGCGAATGCAGCGTGGGCACGACCTCGTCGACTGCTTCGACGAAGTGGCCGAGGGCGCGCAGCGGTAGGGCGCCGGGCGGCGGCTCCCCGCCGCAGGCCGTCGCGGCGCGGTCGAGCAGCCCGTCCAGGACCGCCTGTCGGGCGGCGGGCTCGAGCCGGCCCACCTCGCGGATCGGCTTGCCGACCGCGGCCTCGATCAGCTCCACAGTCTCCTCGTCGGTCTCGGGCGACTCGACGAGCAGGTGCTTGATCAGCTCGAGCAGGCCGCCGCTCCCCAGCTCGGACTCCAGACCGAAGACGAGCCCCAGCGAGCCGCCGTACTGGAGGTTCGACGACCAGCTCGGCTCATGGAGGTCACGCCGCCGGGCGAGCCAGCCGTCGTTCGGAGTCGTCCACTCGGTCAGTCGCGCGCGCGCCGCCGGGCGGTCCCAGGCCAAACGCGCCTGCAGCTCGCGGCTCGCATCCCACCGCCCGTCTTTCCAGCGCTGGAACTGCATCCCCACGTAGTCGCATAGCCCCTCCTCGAGCCAGCGCGGGAAGCAGCGGCGGCGCGAGGTGACGATACTCCACACCGTCCAGTGCGTAAGCTCGTGGACCTCCGGCGCCAGGTTGCTGTGGACCACCAACTCCTCGGCAGGGTATTCCCCATCCGCGTTCGGCCCCAGGAAATGGAACCGGGAATCCGGCGGCCCGCGCCACATCAAATGCGCAGGCTGCTCGCCCTCCATCAGGTACCAAGTCGTCTCCAGCTCACGCGCGCGAAGGAAATCCTTGTCCTGGACTCGCCCGAACAGCGCCGCGCCCAGGTGCGCGCGGAGACCGTCGCGGAGGATCTGGTAGTCGGTTTCTCGCTCGCGCTGGAAGCGGTCGAGCCCGGCGACGAAGCGTCTCGCCGTGGTCTCGCCGAGGCTCGACGGGTAACGCACCGTGACGGTGGCCCCGAGGACCTCGCCGGAGACGCTCGCATCGCAGGTCCGCTCGGCGATAGGGTAGAGCTCGACGAAATCGGCTCCAAGGCCCCACGCGCGCGGCTGGCGACCCCGCGCGCACGACGCCGCCCCGAGGACGGCGGCGAGGAGTAGCGCGGCGATAGCTGCCTTCCGGGCCGCCCGAAGTGGAGCGGCGCCCGCCGCGGCCTCGCACCGGTCGTCGTCGTGAGTCGGATCCGCTCGCACGTCGAACTCCACCACGGCGTCGTTCCAGGCAGGCGGTACGAGTAGAGCGAAGTCTACCACGCTTGCTTCGCCGCAGGCCGGTGGGGGAGACGCCGCGACGCTCCCGCCCACCGGCTGCGGCCATGGCCGTTTACGATGCCGGTCGCGCTGCGGTGGGGCGGCCGGCGTCGCCCAGCGAGCCCACCAAGTCCTCCAGGTCGCCCACGGCTCGAACGAGACGCCACGCGTCGGAGTGGTCGAGCGACAGCCCCGCGGCTGCGGCCCGGGCCTCGACGCTCCGGACCTCTTCGAGCAGGCCCACGTAGTCGGAGGTCTTGAGCAGCACGTCGAGCGTGTCGACCCAGACGTACAGCGCGTCGCGTCCGAAGCCGTTCGGAGCGGCGAACGCCTCCGGCGCGAGGCACGTCACGGCAGTGCGCAGGTGGTGCTTCAGCTCCCATGCCAGGGTCGAGTCGCTCGTGAAGAGCACGACCGGGCCGGTGGCCGTGACGACACTCAGCTCCTTGCGCAGGCTATCGTGGAGATGCGCCGCGTCGCCATCCCGGATCACGTAGGTTCCTGGATCGTCACCGGACGCTGCGAAGGTGATGCGGATCGGATGGCCGGCATCGAGTCGCGAAAGCCAACCACTGGCACCCTCCGGCAGCGATGCGGGGTCCACCCGATAGCGTTCTGGATCGCCCGGTATCGGCAGGAACGCGAGCCGGATCGTCTGCGGCTTCCGGGTGTCGTCCATCACCCCTTCCACGGCAACCTCGATCTTCTCGAGCGGCGCCATGCCGAACCAGTCGGCGACGGTCAGCCGAAGGGTCAACTCATCGAGTTCATCCACAGTCGGCACCTCGATCAGCGAGATTTGCCCGCAACGACACTTCCCCGTCGAACCGGTGCAGGTGCAGGTCACGTCGTTGCCACAGCTGAGCGAGCAGGGGCACGGGCAAGTCGCGACCCCCCCGCCGCGCTTCTCCGACAGCTCCTGACTCTGGCCCGCCTGCGCGGCCGTCGGCGATCCGGCGGCCAGAGCGAGAAGCACCACGACACCGACAGCTGCGGTCCATCCGACCGCGTGGCGAATCCGCGTCTTATCGGTTCCACAACAATGGTCCATCACGACCTCCTCCAGGCCGCAACCGCAGCCCTTGCTTTCTTGCGCCTGGAAACGGCTATTACGCTCCGGCAACGATCCCGCCCTCTTCCCTCGGCCCACCGGCGCTTCCGATGGTGTCGACGGTGACTCTCGTCTCGACAACGGACCCTGCAGGGCCGGCGCTCGAGACGCGCCAGTCGCCACCGGCGCCGCCCGGGACGTGATTGCCGAACTCGTGCTCGACGGTCTCACCGGCCGCGATGGGAGCGGCCATAATCAATCGCGCGGAGATCCATCTGGCTTTCCTCACTTTCTCCTCCCTTCCGTTGCCTGCCCGCTGTGTTGCGGTCCTGCAATATTCGAATCGCCCCTTACCTGTTGACGATGGACCGGCCGGTCCCCTACACTCCATCCGACCAGCCTCGGACGTCCTGTAAAAGGTGGTCAGCCGCTGAGGTCTGGTCTGCGCCCACACTACGGTGGATCGTCCGGGAGGGGAGGGCGTGGAAGACCGAACGCCTCCGACAAAGCGGCAGCGGCATGACGAGAAGTCAGCAGCGACGCGCCGCAATGTCGTCGGAAGGGCCGCCGGGACGTCCCCGCCCGCGCTGCCGCAGGCGGTCGGGATCCTCTTCCGTGCGGCGCGGGAGGCCCAGCGCCTCAGCCAGGAGCAGGTCGCGGAGCTGACGCGGGCTCGCGCGGGCCAGGAGGTGTCGCGTGCCGCGGTCAGCGAAATCGAGCGCGGGCGCTGCCTGCCGGGCCTCGAGGCGCTGATGTCGCTCTCGCGGGTGCTGCACGTCGAACCGGCCGAGGTGCTCGAACGGGTCGATCTCCACGCGACCGTGCCGGTGGACGTGACGGACGTCTCGCTCGAGGACCTCCTCCGGCGAGGCGAGGAGCTGCTGTGGGCGGGGGACTACCGCGGGGCTCTCGCCCTGTACGACGCGATGTTCGAGCGTCTCGTCCTTGCGCCCCCGAGCGACGATGCGGAGCGGAAGTTCTGGCGGGCACGGATCGAGATCAACCGCGCGGTCGCGCTGCGGCGGTGCAGCGCCATGAAGGCCGCGCAGGCCACGGCGCAGCGGGCCGTCGAGCTGTCGGAGGGGATTCCCGCGCTTCAGGCCGAGGCGTACATGGCGCTGAACGCCGTGCTGTCCCACGAAGGCCTGTTCACACTCGCCCGTGTGGCTTCCGATCAGGCGATCGCGCTCGCCGCTGATACTTCGGATCCAGGGTTGCAAGGGCGCGCTTGGAACCAGCGTGGCAATACTCTGTATCGGATGGGCCGGCCACGAGAGGCGCGGCAGGCCTTCCTCGAAGCCCGGAAGCTGTTGAAACAGGCCAGGCGGCATCACGATCAGATCAAGGTCGAAGGCAACATCGGCGCCTGCTTGCTGGAGCTCGGGCGTCGAGCGGACGCGCGCCGGCGATTCCAAACTGCTGTCGAGCTTGCCCGCAAGTACCACGACCCGGCGGCGGAAGCGTTCTGGCTGATTGCGCTCGGTCATGTGGCCCTCGACGACGAGGACCACGACGAGGCCGCGTCCCGCGCGAACGCCGCGCTGCGTATCGCCAAGCCGGCCGAGCAGCACCTCACCATCTTCCGCGCGGAATGGCTGCTGCACTTGATCGCCCGCAAGAAGGATCCGCAGGATCCCGACCGGCACCGCCTGGCCTACCTGCGTAAACTGTATGTCCGGGTGCAAGAGCACAAGGGCCTCGACGAGATCAAGCAGTTCGAGGCGGCCGTCCTGCGCCCCGATGACCCGGCGGATCGGAGATCCTCATGAACCATCGATGGAAACGGACGACACTGATGGGTCTGATCGTGCTCCTCGCCCGGACGCCGGCTCTCGCGGAGGTATCCACCGACGGGAGCGGACCGTTTGTCAATACCCTGATTCTCGGTGTGATCACCGATGACTCCGACCCCGTCGGCATCTGGCTTCAGTACCGCCCCGTGCCGCCCAACCAGGTCCTGAACGCCGATGGCCACGCGCGAGGCGACGGCCGGCCGGACATCGTATGGAGAGAAAACTCCTGGCCCGTCGTCGTCTGGGCCTACAACGCCGGCGGCGACTTCGACGTCGCCTTCTCCGAGTGGGACGGCGCGCAATGGACGGCGACGGCGTTCCTGACCTCCGGCACCGACGACGAGCGCGACCCGGGCCTGTTCGTCGAGCCCGATGGTACGACCCACGTCGTCTGGTGGACGGCCGGGCCCAGCGAAGAGGCCTGGCTGGCCACACGCCAGGCCGGCTCGCCGACCTGGGACCCGCCGGTGCTGGTGACCGCGGGGCCGGAGAACGGGCGGCGCCCGTCGGTCACCATCTTCGGCGGCGAGCTGGTGGTGGCCTACGAAAGGGACTCGCTCTCCTCCGGGATGGCCCAGGACATCACTGTCGCGACACCACAGCCCGGCGGCGCGTTCACCTTCGAGACGATCGGCGCGACAGCCCGGACCGAGCCGCTCGATGTGAGGGTCCACGCCGAGTCAGGGCACCTGTGGGTGGACTGGAAGCACGAGGCCGGTGAGTTCGGCTGCGCCGAGCGGCAGTCGGGCGGCGGTTGGGCCGGCCTCGGTCCCGAGCCCTGGGTCGATCCGTCCTGGGTCGGCGTCGAGGAGACGCGGAAGGCCATCCGGGGCGGAATCCTCGAGTAAGGAAGAAGCTGAGCTTCTCGGTGCGATGCGCTGGCAGGGCGGGGCCTCGGCCGTCTCGACCAGCTCCACCTCGAACGGCAGCGCTCCGGCGGTTCGAATTCTTTGCGTCCGGGTCCACCAGACTCCAAGACGCACGCCAGGCTCCTCGAGGTAGTACCCTGCGCCCTCCGGCTGGGCGGTATGATGTGGGCCAGGAAGACAAATAATGAAGAAGCCAGAGATCCAGGATGAACAACGGCTACTTGCGATCTTCCGGGCGCTGGCGAAGGAGGGCGTCGAGTACGCCGTGGTCGGCGCTGTCGCTCTGGGCCTGCACGGACTGGCTCGCGCGACGGCCGACCTGGACCTGTTCCTGAGGCCCGATGCGGACAACGTCGAGCGCCTGAAAGCGGCATTGCGCGCCGTCATCGAAGACCCGAGCATCGACGAGATATCCGCGGAGGATCTGTGCGGTGCGTATCCTGCGGTTCGTTATGTGCCTCCGGACGGATTCGGGGTCGATCTCCTCACAAGACTCGGAGACGCCTTCTCCTACGAGGAACTCGATATCGAGGAGCGAGACTACGAGGGCGTGCCGGTCAAGGTCGTCACCGCTCGCACGCTCTGGCGGATGAAGCGGGACACGTCCCGTCCCACGGATCGGTTCGATGCCGAGGTACTGGCCGATCGGTTCGGATTCCGAGAGGATTGAGCATTGCCGGTCACGCGCTACCGATCCGTTGCGGAGATGCCCAGGCCGTGGCGCGACCCAAGCGATCCTGGGAACCTCCGTCTCGTGGCTCGGATGCTCGCCCTCCACAGGAGTCTCGTTCGGCCTGTCGATCGCCGAGTTGGAGTCCGGCGTTTTCACTCTCTGGAGGCCGCGAACGCCAGCCGGGACGAGCTGTACCGACGGTGAGAGCGGCGGGTTCGCTGCGACGCTGGGTCCGAGTGGCCTCGGCGCGGAAGGCTATCCGGGGAGGTGGGTCATGCTCCGGAAGTTTCTGGTGTGGGTTGTTGCAGTAGAGGCCGAGGAGCCATAGGATTGCCCCGTGCGAAGGCTCTTGGCGCTCGGTTGTTGTGCAGCCCACTTGGCGTTCGGCCTCGTAGCCGCCGGAGCGCATGTCCACCCGGCGGCCGACCACCACGAGGAGATGCGCGGTCTGCACCTTGATCACGTGCACTGGGGCGAAACCGGTCACGGTCACACGACAGACCACGGGCCAGCGAATACAGACGAGGGTACGCGCCTCGACGCCCGGCACATCGGGCACCACGGTGGGGCCGCCCTCTATCTGAGCGTCGCAGCGGGCCGCTCTCACGACTCGATTCCGCGCACGCTGCCAGCCTTGATCGTCGTCGACGCCGCAGTTGAGCCGCCGGCAACCGTCCGGATGCGTCCAAGCGAGCTGCCGTGCCCGTTGCGCGGGCCGCCGACGACGGGGACGATACCCGCCAGAGCGCCTCCTCCCGCCTGATCCTCTTGGCACGCCGTCCGGCGTGCTGCCTTCCATTGCCGTAAAGCGACTGACCGAGTCGAGAGGAGTCTGTCCATGGAGTGGTCTGGGAAGGCCCCGCGGGCCCTGACGTTTCTAGTGGTGTCGATAGCTTTCGTGACGGCCTCGGCCGCTGCCGTCACCGAGGTGGAGGCGGTTCGCCTATTCCTGCAGAGTAGCCCACGAGCCGATCGCGGAGCGCTCGCCGAGCGATCCGTCCGTGCGAGGCTTCAAGCCGAGGCGCGGATTGCAAACCCGGAAATCGCCTATCAGCTGGAAGAAGCCGCCGACGTTCGAGACGAGTTCTTGACGCTCCAACTGGAGCTTCCGATCTCTGGCCGCCGCGGGCTGCTCGCCGATAGAGCGGAGGTTGCCGCGTCGGCCGCCGCTCTCGGCGCCGAGGGCGACCTACAGGCCGATGTATACGAGATCAAGCTCACATTCCATGAGGTGCTGTACCGCGAGCGGATCCTCGCGACGCTCCAGGAGAATCGGTCACTGTTGGCCGACACCGTCGAGATCCTCGAGCGGCGCGAGCGTGAAGGGGAAAGTTCCGGCTACGACTTGCTGCGAGCAGAGCGGGAGCTGACAGAGCTGGAAATGGCGATCGCCGAGACCGAGGCGGCTGTCTCGGCTGCGCGCTCGCGATTCGGATCGTTCTTCGACCCGGACCTGAACATGCAGTCGGCGTTGCTGGAGGGCGACTTGACCCCGACCAGCCCCATTCCGGAGCTTCCGCTGGCCATCGGGACTGCCATGGAAAAGCGCTTGGACCTGCGGTCCCTCGCCGCCGAGCGGGAGAGCCTCGAACTGGAGCGCAAGGCAGCCCATCGACGGCGGTTCCCCGAGCCGGTCCTCACGGCAGGCGGCAAGCGAACCGAAGCGCCCGGCCTTGCCGATACGGGGTACGTAGTTGCCTTGTCGCTTCCATTACCGATCTTCGATCGCGGTCATCTGGACTACGCGCGCGCGTCCGCGGAAGGCGCACGCGTCGAGCTGGATACGGAGATCCTGGCTCGACGAATTCGAGCGGATGTCCAGGCGGCCCTGGCACGCGAGGAGGCTGCTCGAACGGTAGCCGAGCGATATGGACAGGACATCACGGAGCGCGCCGAAGAGCTGAGCCGGATCGCCCGACTGCAGTACGACGAGGGCGAGACTGGGATCTTGGAGCTACTGGATGCCCACCGCTTGTCCCTGACGGCGCAGATCCGCGCGCTCGCCGCGCGCTACGAGGCGAAGGTCGCAGAGATCGACCGGAATCGCGTCATAGGAAACGAGGTCAGACCATGAGTTCCTCTCGCAACTTCCTTCTTCTCGCGGTTCTTCTCGGACTGTCGCTGGCATGCGGCGATCATGGCCATTCACGCGACGAGTCCGGCGGGCACGCCCATGACGAGGGTTCGACCGGGGAACGCCCGACGGTCGCCGTGACGCACTGGACGGATCGTTCGGAACTGTTCATGGAGTATCCGGTGTTCGTCTCCGGCGAGCGCGGCCGGTCCGCGATCCACGTCACCGACCTCGCCGACTTCTCGCCGCTGTCCTCCGGCGAGGCGATTGTCCTCCTGCGCGGCGAGGACGGACGCGTTCTGGAGTTCCGCGACGGTCCGTCTCGTCCCGGGATCTTTGGCGTCGACCTGATGGTGGACCGGCCGGGTCTCTACGACATGGCGCTACGCGTCGATGCGCCGGGCCTCCAGGACGTACATGAGCTGGGACCGGTCACGGTGTACGCGCCGAGCGCTTCGCTTCCCGAGGAAGAGCAGGATGGTGAGGCGATCTCTTTCCTCAAGGAGCAGCAGTGGACGCTCGAGTTCGGGACGGTGTCCGTGGCCCAGCGCGCGATTCGCCGGAGCATCGAGGTGCCGGCAACGATCGAACCGCGACCGGGAGGTGACGCACTGTTGATCGCGCCCGTTCCTGGGCGCATCGAGCCGTCCGGCGGGGTGCCGGTGCCGGGGAGTCGAGTCCGCGCCGGGACGATTCTCGCGCGCATCTTCCCGCGATCCGACGATCTTCACGATGCCGCGGGTCTGCGTGCCGCGCTCGTCGAGGCCGAGCAGGCTCATGCACTGGCCGTGCAGGAGCGAGACCGAGCCGAGCGGCTGGTCGAGGCGCGTGCGTTGCCGAGGCGACGCTTGGAAGAGGCGAGGGGGATGCTGGCAGCCTCCGAGGCACGGCTCGCTGCCGCCCGTGAGCGCTGGAGCCGGTTCGAGTCGTTGAGCGAGTCAGCGCGCCCGAGCCCGCAAGCGGCGACATTCGCCCTGCGCGCGCCTTTCGATGGCGTGATCTCAGAAGTGCGGTTCGCTCCCGGCGTGAGCGTCGAAGCGAGCGAGCCGGTACTGCGGATCGTCGATCCCGATCGCGTCCACGTCGTCGGTGCGGTTCCCGAAGCGTTCGCTGCGGAGCTGGATGCCGTGAGCGGAGCCGAGCTGGACCTCGAGGGGGAGGAACCGCTCGACCTGGGAAGACCGCTTGCGGTCAGCCCAGTGCTCGAGCCGGCGGCGAGAACGGCCGAGACCCGTTTCGCCCTCGACAACCGCGAGTCGAGGCTGCGCATCGGTCAGGCGACGAGGCTTCGATTGCTCGTCGGCGACGGGGAGCTCGGCGCCGCCGTGCCCGAGTCGGCGGTCGTCGACGACGGGGGTCGTCCCGTGGTCTTCGTTCAGACCGGAGGCGAGTCGTTCGAGCGCCGCCCGGTTCGGCTGGGCAGCGCGGCCGGCGGCTGGATCCAAGCGGTCGAAGGAGTCGAGCCGGGAGAGCGCGTCGTCCATCGAGGCGCCTACCTCGTGCGGCTCGCCGCCATGTCGACCCGGATCCCGGCCCACGGCCACGCGCATTGAGGAGCGGCAGATGATCGACGCGTTGATTCGCTGGTCGCTTCAGAACAAGCTGATCGTTCTGGCCCTGGCCGTCGTGCTACTCGCCTGGGGGGGGTGGCAGGCGGTGCGGCTTCCGGTCGACGTGCTGCCGGACTTGACGGCACCGACCGTCACGATCCTGGTCGAAGGTCACGGCATCGCGCCGGAGGAGATGGAGTCCCTCGTCACTTTCCCGATCGAAGCGGCGTTGAACGGCGCTGCCGGCGTGCGGCGCGTCCGCTCCGTAACCGCGGTCGGAGCCGCGATTCTCTGGGTAGAGTTCGACTGGGGCGAGGACATCCACCGCGCGCGCCAGACCGTCAACGAGAAACTGGCTCTCGTCACTTCGTCGCTTCCCGACACGGTCGAGCCGCCGCTGCTCGCTCCGGTGTCCTCGATCATGGGCGAGATCCTGTTCGTGGCCCTCGAGTCCACCAGCCACTCGATGCTCGACGTGCGTACCACGGCGGACTCGATCGTGCGCCGTCGCATCCTGGCCGTGCCAGGAGTATCCCAGGTCACGACGATCGGCGGCGCCGAGCGGCAGTATCAGGTGCTCGTCTCGCCGGAGCGCCTGGATGCCTACCGGGTCACGCTGGCCGAGATCGAGCAGGCACTCCGTGAGGCCAATCGCAACACCTCGGCGGGATTCCGCGTATCGGGCGGGCAGGAATACCTGATCCTCGGCATCGGCCGGCCCGAGAGTCTCGGGGAGATCGGGGAGACCGTCGTCGCGACCCGCAACGCAAGACCGATCCTCGTCCGCGACGTCGGCGACGTGGCGATCGGTCCAGCGCTCCGCCGCGGCGAGGCGTCGCACGACGGCGAGCCCGCAGTCGTCATCGGCATCCAGAAGCAACCGGGGGCCAACACGCTCGACCTGACCCGGCGCCTCGACGACGTCCTCGACGAGCTTGCGGCCTCGCTGCCCGAGGGCATGGTGATCCGCAGGGACATCTTCCGCCAGGCGGACTTCATCGAGACTGCGATCGACAACCTGACGCGCGCGCTGCGCGACGGAAGCATCCTCGTCGTGCTGATCGTGTTCCTGTTTCTGGCGAACGTGAGGGCCGCGTCGATCACGCTCGTGGCCATGCCGCTGTCCCTGCTGGCCGCGGTGCTGTCCATGAAGCTGACAGGCGCGACGATCAACAGCATGACCCTGGGCGGCATGGCCATCGCCGTCGGCGCCATCGTCGACGATGCGATCATCGACGTCGAGAACGTCTTCCGCAGGCTGCGCGAGAACGCGTCGCAGCCCGAGGCTCAACGACGGTCGGTACTGGACGTCGTGTATCGGGGTAGCAGCGAGATCCGAGGCTCGATCGTCTTCGCCACCCTGGTGATCGGTCTGGTCTTCACGCCGCTGTTCTTCCTCGGCGGGGTCGAGGGGCGCCTGCTCCGTCCATTGGGGTTCGCCTATCTCGTCGCACTGTTCGCCTCGCTGCTCGTGGCCCTGACCGTCACCCCGGTCCTCTGCGCACTTCTCCTGCCGGCATCGAAAGCCGTGCGGTCCGGTCACGAGCCCGGCTGGATCGCATCGCTCAAGGGTTCATACCAGAGCCAGCTCGAGTGGTGCATGCGCCGCGGCGGGTTGTTGCTCGTCGGGGCCGCGTTGCTGCTGGTCGTGGCGCTTGCATCGTTCTTCTTCATGGGCCGGGCGTTTCTTCCGGAGTTCAACGAAGGAACGCTGACGATCAGCGCCGTCACGCTTCCGGGGACGAGTCTCGACGAGTCCGACAAGCTCGGCACGGCGGTCGAGCGCCTGCTGCTGGAAATACCCGAGGTCACGGCAACGGCCCGCCGCACCGGACGCGCGGAGCTCGACGAGCACCTCCAGGGTGTGGAATCGGCCGAGCTCGACGTCAACCTGAAGATGGGCGACCGTTCCAAGGAAAGAGTGCTGGAGGAGATCCGCCAGCGCCTGTCGCTCATCCCAGGGATGAACGTGACCGTCGGCCAGCCGATATCCCACCGCATCGATCACATGCTCTCCGGGACGCGGGCCAACATCGCCGTGAAGATCTTCGGTCCGGACCTCGATGTACTCCAGAATCTGGCGCGCTCCGTCGAGACCGTCGCCCGCGGCGTGCCGGGGGCGGTCGACGTGAACGTCGAGGCACAGGCGAGCATCCCGACCGTGCGCGTCCACTTCGACCGGGCGGAGCTGGCACGGTTCGGCCTGCCTGCCGGGGCGGCGGCCGAGGCCATGCGGACGGCGTTCGTGGGCAGCGAGGTCGGGCAGGTGTTCGAAGGGCAGGTGGCCTTCCCGCTCGTCGTACGCTATCCGGCCGAGGTGCAGCGCGATCTCGAATCCATTCGCCGCACGCGAATCGACACACCCTCCGGTGCCTGGATTCCGCTTGCCGCCGTGGCCGATATCCGCGAGGACCGCGGCCCCAACTTCATCAGCCGGGAGAACGGTCAGCGCAAGATCGTCGTCGCCGCCAACGTGGCTGGCCGCGATCTGCGATCGGTGGTCGAGGAAATCCGCAAGGCGGTGGCCGCGAGCGTCGATCTTCCCGCCGGCTATTCGATCGAGTATGGCGGGCAGTTCGAGAGCGAAGCAGCAGCGTCGCGACGGCTGCTGTGGCTCGGGATTGCCGTCGTTCTCGGCATCCTGGTGCTGTTGGCGGCCGCCTTCCGCTCGCCCGGGGACGCGCTGATCATCATGCTCAACCTGCCGCTGGCCTTGATCGGAGGGACGATCGGCGTGTTCGTGGCGGGCGGCGTCTTGTCGGTCGCCTCGATCATCGGCTTCATCGCCCTGTTCGGCATCGCCACCCGAAACGGGATCATGATGATCTCGCACATCCGCCACCTTCTCGAAGAAGAGGGGGAAACGTCATTCCAGCGGGCCGTGGTCCGTGGCGCGAGTGAGCGGCTCGTTCCGATCCTGATGACGGCGCTCTCGGCAGGACTGGCCCTCGTCCCGCTCGCGCTCGCCGGCTCGCACCCCGGGGCGGAGCTCGAGGCGCCGATGGCCGTCGTGATCCTGTTCGGACTGCTGTCGGCCACGGCGCTCAACATGCTGGTCGTGCCGATCGCGTATTCGAGGTTCAGCCGGATGCGGCGTCACTACCATGCCTGAGCGCGTCGACACCTCCCGGTTCGGTCGAGCGTTCGGGGAAATTGCCTCCCGGAGGCTCTCCCGATCTATCCCGGGCGGCGTTGCAAGACAAGGTGCCAGGCCGCGCCCGCTCGAGAGGGCCGCTCGGAATCCAAACCGGTGAACCCGGAGCAACCGGCGTCGCCAGCGGGACTGCTCGACCTGGATCTCCGAACGACCCGAAGGGCGCGCGTGTTAGAGTCGAGGTTGATGGAGATCCGGCAGGCGCGCACCGAGGAAGAGGTCCGGGCCTGCGCCCCGGTGCTGGCCCAGCTCCGCCCGCGCTACTCCCAGGACGATCTGGTGGCCCGGGTGCTGCGGCAGCAGGCCGGGGGTTACCGGCTGGCGATGCTCGTCGACGCCGGCCGGGTCGCCGCCGTCGCCGGGTACCGGCTCGGCGAGAACCTGGCCTGGGGCCGACACCTGTACGTCGACGACCTGGTCACCGACGCGGCGCTGCGCTCGCGGGGCCACGGCGGACGTCTGCTCGACTGGCTCGTGCGGGCCGCCGAGGAGGCCGGGTGCGCCGAGCTGCACCTCGACTCCGGGGTTCAGCGCTTCGCCGCGCACCGGTTCTACCTGGCCGGCCGGATGGAGATCACGAGCCATCATTTTAGAATCGAACTCCCGGCGAGGCCGCGATGAGCCCGGCCCGGCCGCGCTCGTTCCTCGTCGCCGGCCTGCTCGCCGGGCTTGCCGCAGAGAGGCTGGCGCTCCCCGCCGACCTGCCCGGGTCGTTGATCCGGGGGCTCGAGCTGTTCCGCGCGGGCCAGCGGACGCGCGCCGAGCCGCTGCTGCGCGAGGGTCTGCGGGACGTGCCCGACCACGTCGAGGCGCTGCTGGCCCTGGCTCGGATCCACCTGGGCTGGGACGAGTACGAGGGCGCGCTCGCTCCGGCCGAGCGCGCGGCGCGCCTCGCGCCGGAATCGTGCGAGTCCCAGTTGATCCTGGCCCAAGCGCGTGGGCTGAAGGCGCGGGAGATCTCCCGCGTGCGGGCGATGTTCATGGTCGGCGACATCCGGTCGGGCTTCGAGCGCGCCGTGGCGCTCGATCCGCGCCACGTCGAGGCCCGGCTGAGCCTGATGGAGTTCTACCTCCAAGCGCCGAAGATCGCCGGCGGCGACCTGAAGAAGGCCCGCGCCGAGGCCGAGGCGGTCGTCGCACTCGACCCGCTGGCCGGCCTGCCCGCGCTGTCGCGCGTCGCCGCGGCCGAGGGCCGGCCCGACGAGGCGCTCGCGGCGCTCGACCGGCTGGCCCGTCTCGACCGCGGCGCGGCGCGGCTCGGCCGGGCGTCGCTGTACGCCGGGGACCTCGGAACGCGGGACCGCGCGGTGGCCGAGCTCGTCGCGGTGGCCGACGAGGACCCGCGCGACGCCGTGGACCTGACCGCGGCGGGGATCCTGCTCGGCCGGCTCGAGCGGCCGGCCGAGGCCCTGACCCTGTTCGAGCAGGCGCGCCGGGCCGACCCGGCCTACCTGCCCGCGGCCTATCAGCTCGGGCGCGCGCTGCTCCTGGCTCGCGGGGACCTCGCGCGGGCCGAGGGGGCGTTCCGCGAGTACCTGGCGGGCGAGCCGCCGCCAGGCGCTCCCCGACCGGCGGCGGCGCACTGGCGGCTGGGGCAGGTCCACGAAGCGCAAGGGCGGCCGGCGCAGGCGCGGCGGGAGTACGAGGAGGCGCTGCGCTTGGACCCTGACCAGGCCGAGGCGCGCAGGGCGCTCTCGGGGCTGGGCCGGCCGGCCGCGCGCGCCCCGGGCTAGCGCTGCCGCGGGCGGTCGAACAGCGCGGCCAGCGCCTCCTCAGGGTTGGCTGGATGGTGCGATGAACCGGAAGGCCGTCGTTTTTCTCGCTGTCGTTGGCCTGGCCCAGATGGCCGGCGACGTATTGAAGCTCGCTCCGCTGAAGGCCATCGGCGCCGCTACGCAGGCCTCGCCCGCGCCGAGAGCATTCTCCGCCGTGCGCGGGCTCGAGACGTACTCGACGCGTTTCACCCTCGACTGGACCGACCGCGTCGGCGCGGCCCATTCGTTGGTGCTGACCCCCGAGGTTTACGCGCGCATGCGCGGCCCGTACAATCGCCGCAACATCTATGGTGCCGTGCTCGCCTACGGCCCGGTGCTGGTGAGCGACCCGCGCGCGCGTCCGATGTACGATGCGGTCTCGCGCTACGCGCTGTGCGGCGAAGCGCCCATCCTCCGCGAACTCGGCGTGGATCCCGCGCAGGTTGCCGGGAGCGTGCGCATTCGCCTGGAGCCCCGCGAAGGATCGAGAACCGGCGATCTGCCGCTGCAATGGGAGCCGGCCTGCCCGTGAGCAACGGCCCCAGCAGCGGCACCGGAACCGGGCCCGAGAATGACCCTGGCAACGGATGGACCGGCGGGCAGTACAGCACCTACCGCGCCATCCTGGGCCTCTATCTTTTTCAGCACTTCGTCAGGCTGCTGCCCTGGGGCACGGAGGTGTTCTCGTCGCGCGGGGCATTGCCCGACGGCGCGGCCAGTCCGCTGCTCTACCTTTTCCCCAATGTTCTCGCGTTGTGGGACGCACCCCTGCCGGTCACGGCCCTGCTCGCGATCGGCGCCACGCTGAGCGGGCTCCTCGCAGCCGGAAAGTTCGACCGCGCCGCCGCCATCGGAATCTGGTACGTGCTGGCCTGCCTGTTCGGACGCAACCCGCTCACCGCCAATCCCTCGCTGCCGTACGTCGGCTGGCTGTTGCTGGCACACGCGTTCCTGCCTCCCGCGCCGTACGGCTCGTGGGCCGCGCGCGGTCGCCACGAGCCTTCCGGCGGGTGGCAGATGCCGCGCGCAATCTTCGTGCTCGCGTGGGCGCTGATGGCTCTGGGGTATACGTACAGCGGGGTCACGAAGCTCGTCAGCCCATCGTGGTTGGACGGCAGCGCGTTTCAGCAGGTGCTGGAGAACCCGCTGGCCCGCCCGGGCATTCCTCGCGACGTCCTATCGACCCTGCCGAGCGGGTTGCTGAGCCTGGCCACCTGGGGCGCGCTGGGGTTGGAACTGGCGTTTGCGCCGCTCGCGTTGTTCCGCCGGATCCGGCCGTGGCTGTGGCTGGCGATGGTCCTGCTGCAAGCGAGCCTGGCGCTCGTGATCGACTTTGCCGACCTGAGTGTCGGGATGATCATCCTGCACCTGTTCACGTTCGACCCCGCGTGGGTGCGCCCGCTCCGCGCGGCGGGGGAGGAGACGCTGTTCTACGACGGCCACTGCGGCCTGTGTCACCGCGCGGTCCGATTCGTCCTGGCCGAAGACCCGCCCGCGGCGCCCACCGGCATCCGTTTCTCTCCGCTGGGTGGCGACCTGTTTCAGTCCGCGGTTGCCGAAGCGGAGCGCGCCACGTTGCCCGACAGCCTGGTGATTCGCGCGGCCGACGGGAAGCTGCTGACGCGCTCCGACGGCGTGCGCCACTTGCTGGCGCGCCTGGGCGGGATGTGGCGAGCGCTGGCTTGGGTGTTGGGCCTCGTCCCCTCCGCCGTTCTCGATGCGGCGTACGATTTCATCGCGCGCATCCGCTACCGGCTATTCCCCCGGCCGGTGGAGGCGTGTCCCATTGTCCCGAAGCATCTCCGCTCCCGGTTCCACCTGTAGGGCCGAGCCTCCGAAGGGGCGTCGCCGCGGCTAGTCGATTCTATCCCGGTTCTCGAGTATCGAGCGTCCGAGACGAGCGGTCATGTTCAATATCGGCCACGCCGGCAAGCGACATGATGTCACTGTCCGATATCGGTGCCCGCTCGGCGATTGATCCTTACATAGAACTTCACGAAGGTTTTGACGAATGGCTTGACCGGAATCGATCTCAGCACGGCTTCGCGGGCCCAGCACGCAACCGGGTTCACGGTTCCCATGATCCGTGCCGTTCGGCGCCCCTGCCGCAGCAGGATGGCCGTTCTTCCTCTTCGTTGGTCTTCGTACGATCTCAAGGCGCTCGCGACCTTCGGATCCGCATTGAGCGCCTTTCCGAGCGTCACGGCGTCGACGATCGCCTGCGCGGCTCCCTGGCCCGTGTGCGGCAGTACGGGGTGAGCCGCATCGCCGAGCAGCGTCACCACGCCTTTCCCCCAGAATGGAAGCGGATCGCGATCGACCAGGTCCTCGCAACGAAGGTCCTCGGTGGCGGAGGTCACCGCGCGGAAGGTTGCATCGAATTCCTGCGACATGATCCGTAGGATCTCTGACGGATTCCTCGAACGCACAGGAATTCGCTGTCGCGCGAGCGATAGGAACCAGTAAATGCCTGTGTCGCTCGCGCGCAGCAGCATCGATTCCACGCCGCGACCGAGGTAATACACGCCATGGCAGTCGCCCAAATGGTGCAATGCACCGTGCACCACGCCGCGCACTGCCACGATGCCGCTGGACCGCGGTGGCGGTTCGCCGGGGTGAATCGCCCGGCGAATGGCAGAGCCGATACCGTCGGCGCCGACAAGCAGCTGGCCCTCGGCGGTCACGCCGTTCGCCATTTGCAGCGTGACGCGATCACGGCTCACGGTGAATCCGGTGACGTTGCTCTGAAGCGCGATGGCGTCCATGCCCACGGCGTCGAGCAGGGCACCGTGTAGCGCTGGACGGAGCGCCAGGACCATTGGGCCGCCCAGCACATCTGGTGGCAGTTCTCCGCGCTTCAGCACCGTGCCGTCGAGCCGTCGCAGTTCGCCGCGCCGGGGCTCGAAGCTGCGAGCAAGCACGACGTCAGCAACCCCGAGCCGACTCAATGCTGCGATCGCATTCGGCGCAAGGCCGAGACCAAAACCAAGCTCACGCGGTGACGACGCCCGTTCGAAGATCTGGATATGCCATCCCGCTTGCCGCAGGGCAAGACCGGCCGAAAGTCCACCGATGCCCGCGCCGACGATCAAGGCGGTACGACTCATCGCTACCCATTCTGTCCTTGCGGTCTCGCGCCCGATGGTCGCGACCATGCCCGCCGAAGCCGGTCAGGGAGGTCACCTGTGACCACTGCCCATGCGACGAAGCCGAGGCTCAGGGCCGCAGGGGCGTATTTCCCGGCCAGGACCGATTCGAGGAGGATGTACGGTATCGCCGCCAGCGCGGCGACCATCAAGACGATCGCGCCCAAGCGCTCGGACCAGGGCGCCCCGCTGAAGGACACCCCGGGCCACAGCCGGAGCGGCCTCCGCCGCCTCGATTCGACGGTCTGCGCGTCGGCCATCCCTTCGCTCCCCCGCGGTCGCCTCGAGGGCGTGATCATAACCCAGTCACCAGGACGTTCGAGGTCACGGCGGCGATCCTGAAGGAGCAGCCCCTCGGCCCTGCGCGACCGCATCGAGGCCGGCCTGCGCTCGGTGATCCCGCGTTGCCTGGTCAAGGAGCCCCGCGAGCGCTACCAGCGCGCGGTACGTGATGCCCTACGTCTTCGCGGTTCGGCCACGCCGGCCTCGGCGACCCGCTCGACCGGGCCTTCGAGGAGCGGGCAATCCGAGCCACGTATCGAGCGAGTCGCTCCAAGCGCTCACGGTCCTACGCTGGACTCGTGGAGCGCCGGTACCTGGCTCGGGCGCTGAATGGCGTACGGCATCTCCAAGATCGCTGCTTGACAGGGGCCTCGGCCCGCGTATACTCGGGCCAGATCGCACGAGCGGAGCTTCAGCCTCCAGGCTCTCCGCGCCGGTCGCAAGGGGCCGGAATGAGACGTTCGGGACGAACGCGGGCATGGCGGGCGCGGCCGACCGGCCGAGCGCGCGTCGCCCGGCCGCGCAACGAACCCGGGGTGCTCGGGCAGGCTGCCGACGCCCGCCAAGAGAAACCCCGATGAGGAGCAGGTCATGAAGAACCGTGGCGCACGCACGCTCGCCCTTCTCGCCGCCGGCCTGGCCTTCGCCGGTGCCGGGTTCGCCGGCCCCCGCCAGCGGGCCGCGCCCGCGGAGGCCGCGGCGCCGGCCGCGCCGATCGTCGTTGGACCGGGCATGGACCTGTGGGAAACGCCGGCCGGCGGGACGACGTGGCAGGACTTCTCGGCGATGCCGATCCCGCCCGGCTTCTTCGGCCCCTGCGCGCCGCCGCTCCAGATGTCGGACCCGTTCACGGGCACGATCACGTTCAAGGGCGCGCCGCTGGCGTCGTTCCCCCCCGGCCCCCTCGGCCCGACGGACACGATCGTCGTGCGGCCCGCGCCGGCCTCGCTCCCGGCTCCCGGCGACTCGGCCACGGTCCCGATCCAGATCGTGGCGCTGTCGCTCGTCAGCGTCGCGCCGATCGCCGTCACGTACAACGGCGGGGTGTCGAGCGAGCCGTGGGACGTCCGGGCCTGCCTGTCGCAGGCGCCCCAGCCGCAGGGCACGATGACGATCACGCGCGACCCGCTGTGCGAGAACGGCGGGGGCACGTTCACTTCGACCCTTCCGGTGCGCGCGAGGCTGGTCTTCAAGCGCTTGCTCGACCAGTGCACGGTCACGCTCGACACCGCGCGGATGGGACTGCCGCCGCTCATGTTCGCGACGCCGAGCGGCACCTGGCTCCCCTCGGCGCCTCCCAGCCTCGGGCTGATCTCGGTCCCGTTCCCCGGGTTGCAGGTCGACGGCGATTGCAACGGGGCGCCGGACCCGCAGCCGCTTCCGGCCACGACCGCCAACTTCCACCCGGGGCTCCGGCTGCTGCGCTGCGCGGGCGACCCGCCCTGCGCGGGAGACCAGGTCAAGCGCCTGACGGGCGAGCTGGCCGAGCTGGCCGCCCACGGCATCCTCCCCGCGGAGCAGCCGCACGGCGACGTCGACGAGGACGGCGTCCCCGACCCCGGCGACAACTGCGCGCCCCCGTACCACCCGCCGACCTTCAACCCGCTGCAGGAGGACCTGGACGGCGACGGGCACGGCGACGCGTGCGACAACTGCCCGACGGCGTGCAACGCGACGCAGTCCGACCCGGACCTCGACGGGCTGGGCAGCGCCTGCGACTGCGCCCCCACCGATCCGGCAAACCCGCCCCCCGGCGAGGTGCAGGGACTCGTGGCGGACGCCGACGGCTTTTCGTGGAGCCCGGAGCCCAGCGCGGTCGTTTACGACATGCTGCGCGGCGCTCTCTCCGGCCTTCCCGTGGGGCCCGGCGGCGAAGACGAGGTGTGCTTCCCGGGCATCGAGGGCACGAGCGCGAGCGACCCGAGCACGCCCACGCCCGGCGAGGGCTACTGGTACGGCACGCGCGGCGTGAGCCCCTGCGGCAGTGGCCTCTGGGGGAACGCTACGGCCGGACCGCGGGTGAGCGACACCTGCGACGCGGTGTCCCACCACGTGGACATCGTAGGTCTGAAAGTGCCGTACCTGAGCGACCTCGGGCCGCAGCAGGCGCTGACCAACGGCGGCCTCGTCCTCGACGGAGCGGGACGAGTCAAGGAGCTGGCGCTGCGGGCCGCGTCGATGCCCACGCTCGCCGGGCCGTCGGGGCTCGTGACGATCGGCCTCGACCCGGACGTGGCGCAGGTCGGCGGGTTCGTGGGCGGCGCGCTGAGCCTGCAGTTCGGCGTGCGGGTCAACACGGACATCACCGACGCCAACCTCGGGTTCACCCAGGATCCCACGCTGTGCATGGGCGGGGCCCAGGCCGGGACGCCGTGCGTCGTGGACGCCGACTGCTTCGACGGGAGCTGCGAGGTCAGCGGCTACTGCGTCTGCGACACCGACACCTCGCACAGCTCGTTCGCACAGTGCGCCGGCTCCCTCTCGGGCGGCCTCGACCTCGACGGGAACCTCCACGGCACTTTCTCGTTCGACTGCGAGGGCGACGCGGTCGTGAACTCCGGGATCGAGGCGGGAACGACGACGATCTCGGCCGGCACGACGACCGCCGCGCGCGCCTGCCCGAAGGAGAAGAACTGCCAGCTCAAGAAGGTCTGCATCCAGCCGGTCGTGATCGCCCAGGACGACGGCTCGGCGCCCAGCAGCTGCCCGTCGTTCGAGGACACCAAGGACCTGTGGAAGGACTGCTGCATCGAGGTCGAGGTCAAGGCGGCGAAGACGATCAAGAAGAGCGCCTACCGGACTCTCGACGAGTCGAAGAACGACACGCCGACCGCCGAGCAGAAGGAGATGTTCGAGGCCGAGAGCGACGATGCCGGCGCCGGCGGATGCATCGAGGTCTACTGCGCGAAGACCTTCGAGCAGGACGGCAAGACGTCGAAGGACATCTCGGGCGGCGGCGCCTGCTACCACTCCAACAGCGCCAAGTGCAAGGTCGTGGTCGTCGAGGGCGCCACGAGCACGCTCCCGGCGCACGAGGTCGGGCACTGCTTCGGGCTCAAGCACTCCGACGACGGCGACACGGTGATGAAGCCCACGGGCAAGCACGACGCGGCGGCGCCCAAGAAGACCAAGCTCGACCCGTGCAAGAAGGCGCACGGCGGCAACGTGGGCAAGCTCGACGAGGAGAAGTGCTGCAAGAACCCCGACCTCTGAACGTGGGGTCGTCGCGGATCGCGTGGCGTCCCAGTGCGGGCAGCGTGCCGCTCATGAGCGGCGTGGGCACGAGTACGAGCGCGAAGGCCAGCGCGAGTTCGAGCGCGCGCTCGCGTCGCCGATCACCCGTCGCCGCGGGAGGTCTCGTGTTTGTCACGATAGCGGCGCCGATACTGACGATCGGCTGCGGGAGATCACTACCGCCCGGTGCGGCCGCGCCTGCCGCCAGCGCCGCCGTGCCGTTCATGGATCTCGACCTTTCTGCCTGCCTCGCCGCAGGAGCGGTGCGAGGCCAGTGTCCCGGCTACGTCCTGCGGTCGCTCGACTCCATGGTCGAAGAGTGCAGTCGCGTCGGCGGCACGTTGCAGGCTGGCGCGGAGCCGCGGGCCTGGTCGCTGGACGTGGACGCCGACGGCAATGCCGAGGTCATTATCGACATCACCGAGAACTTCGGCTGCAGTGCCGCCCCGTCGTTGTTCTCCTGCGGCAGTCTCGGTTGTCCGTACGCGCTCTACGCCGAGCGTAACGGCGAGTGGGTCATGCTCGGCGCCATCGATGCGAGCGACGCCCCGGGCCTCGAAGTACTGCCGGCGACCCAAGGCCCACCCGCCGTGGAACTCCGCGGCGGCTGCGTCGGCCGGCGCCCCTGCGACGAGATGGCGCACTACAGCTGGAGCGGCAGCGATTATCGGCGCACCTGGGTCGAGTTCCGCGGCCAGGCGGTGGACTGGGCGCCGGACGGATTGTGGGAGCTGGACCGCGACACGCCCGTGCTCGCCGAGCCGGTTGCGGCCGCGGAGGTGATCGGTCGCTATCCCGCCGACACGAGCGTCGTCGTGCTCGGCGACGCTCGTGGCGCGCCGTACAAGTTCGTGTCGCCGTGCAATGCTTGCCAGAGCGGGTTCGTCGATGCGGCATCTCTCAAGAAAGGAGCATGACAGCCGCGCCGCTCGAGGGCGCACCGGGCGGGCGAGCGACTCATTCTAAGGAAAAGGGGTCTGTCCCCGTTTCGCGAAGTCGAGCAAGGCTTGCTCCGCCGTGCGCGTCGGCCGCCAGCCGAGTTCGTTTCGCGCGCGGGATGAGTCGAGGGTCAGCGGCCCGCGCGCGGCGGCCAGGATCCACTCCACCGCGCCACGCGGCGTGATGCGCAGGAATCCGCAGAGGCGGGCCAAGAAAAGCGCGACGCGTCGATCGAGCTTCAGCACCGGGCGACCGAGCAACTCCGCGCAGCGCTCGACGCTCAGCGCTCCCTCGGCGGCGAGGTTGAAGGTCGCCGATTCCGGATGATCGAGGGCCAGTCGGCAGGCATCCACGACGTCGGAGTCCCAGACGAAGTCCCGGCTGTATCCGAAGGACGAGACCATCACCCGCCGTTCCAGCCCGCGCGAGATCAGATTGTCCACGGTCGGTCCGAGCAGGATCGCCGGTCGCAGTCGGATCACGATCGTCTCGGGAGCGCGACGCTCGACCTCGTCGAGCAGCGACTCAACGGCCCCCTTGTGTGCCGAGTAGTACCAGTCCTGGTTCGGGCGCAACGGATGATCCTCGGTCATCCGCAGCGGGTTGTCGGGGTGGAAGCCATAGACCGCGAGGGAACTGGCGAAGACGATCCTCGGGACCCCGCAGTCCAGCGCCGCGTCGAACAGCCGTCGAGATCCGTCGACGTTGATCGCACGTGTCTGCTCGGCCGAGAGTCCGCGGCGGGGTGTGACGACGAACGCCAGGTGGAACAGGGCATCCACCGCGCGCAGGTGGGCGGAGAAATCGCCGTCGCGCACGTCCAGGCGGTGGAATTCCAGCTTGGTGCCAGCGCCGGGCGGCGCAGCGAGGTCGAAACCCACGAGCGTCTGGATCGCGGAGTCGGCCTCGAGTCTTTCGAGCAGCAAACGGCCCAGATACCCGGCGACCCCCGTGATTGCTACCCGCAAGCTCGACTCCCCGGGTTCGCCGACCGTACCTCGTCACGAGCGCGCGGTCGCGAGGCGCGGCGACGCAAACCGCGTCCGCGCTACGATCCGGGCTCGGCCGGCACGGAGTCAGGGACCGCGCTGATGCATCGAGGTCATCCCGTCTTCTCGCGCTGGCGTGCCGGCGCGGCGCATGATAGCCGAGGCCATTCGAACGCGCGAACCCCGACCCGCCCGGTGGACGACAGGCCGGTCGGGAGGCCGGTCAGCCGACCCACACGCGGTCGCCGGTCCGCAGCATGCCCGGGGCCACGACCGACGTGTACACACCGGCACACGGATACTCCTTGCCCGCGACCAGAATCCGGTTGTGATCCGCCATCGTCCGTAGGACTTCCGGATCGTGGGGAAGGTCGCCTTGAGCGAGAGTCGTCATGGCGCATCGCGGATCGAGCAGGGCCACACGGACCCGCGCGTCGGCGCCCAGCGCGACCTCTCGGCCGACCCAGTGGTTCTCTGGAAACCCCGGCTCTTCCCAGTCGACAATCACGTTCATGCGGAATCGGCGGGCGTCGAAGCGAGCGTGCGGACTCAATTCCGCGAGGCGGGCAAGCGTCGAGTTCGTGATGAGCGACAGGGGCATCAGGTCGAAGAACCCCCCGCCCGGCCCGACAGAGGCTTTGGTGAGCGCGTCGAGGAAGGCCGCATCGAGCGGGGGACGTACGAACTGGTCGGGGTGATACTCGTAGACGGCGAAGTTCTCGGGCGCTGCCCGTCCCAGCCGCACCTCGCGCTGGAAATACGCCGACAGCATGCGCTCGATCGCGGGAGCGTCGCTCGTCGCGCTCTGGCCGTCCGGAAGCGTGATGCGCACCGGAGGCGATGCGCGCCCCGGCTTCGGCGTGTCGATGTAAGCCGCCGTACAATCCAGCAGCCCCGGGAACAGGTGTACGCTCTTGGCGCTCGCCACCTGGGCGGTCGCAAGATCGATCAGCCCGTAGGCGCGGTCCCCCAGCAGTCCTTGCGCGGTGAGTTCGACTTCCGAAAGCTGCTCGCCCTTCATGGATTTGACCGGGAATCTCCAAAGCCCGGTCACCGAACCGGTACCGTCCTGTGTCATCCCTTCCTCCAGCCGGTCGCACTCGGTTCACCTCGATGACCTGTGCCGAGTCGGCGAGCCTCAGTCGCGAGGTCAGGGTCTTTCCGCACGGCGATCGATTCCTGCACCGTCGATCCTAGAACGCTGCGATGCGTTGGATGACCCAAAAACTCGCGATGCTGCCGATCGCGTAGGGAGCCGCCAGCTCGCTCCAACGTGGCAACCCCAGCCGAGAACGCCGGAGCAGGGCAAGCGAGCCGACCACGACCGCGACAAACAGCAACTGGCCGGTTTCCACGCCGACGTTGAAAAACAGCAAGGCGACGGCGATCCGGCCCTCAGGCAGGCCGATCTCGTTGAGCGCGCCGGCGAAGCCGAAGCCGTGCAACAATCCGAACGCGAACGCCACGATCCACGGCGAACGGGCGGTGAGCGACGGACCGCGGCTCCCCGCAGCCGCCGGGGCCACCCCGCGTTCAGGGCACTCGTCGGGCGGGCTGCGGCTCGAACGGCCCACGCCCCGGGCATGAGCGCTCTCCAGCGCCACGAGCACGATACTCAACGCGATGGCCGCCTCCACCGGCGCGGAGGGAACATGAACCACCCCCAATGCCGCCAGTCCCAGCGTGATGCTGTGCGCCACCGTGAACGCGGTCACGGTCTTGACGAGTTTCCAGCCGCGGCCCGTGACGAGTAGGAGCGCGAGCACGAATAGCAGATGATCCACGCCGCCCAGGATGTGCTCGACGCCGAGCTCGAGATACACGCCTGCCACCGCCACCCAGGATTGACGGACAGGGATCGCCGCCGCCGGCTGTCCCGGCGTGAGCCGCTGCGTCCACGTCGTGCCGTCGGCGAATTCCATCCGCACCAACGCATCGGTCATCGTTCCGTCCAGCCCGACGATGCGCAGCGACTGTCCGCGCAGCGCCTCGACGGCTTTCATGCGCCAGGTTTGCACGGCCGCGTTGTTCGCCCGGTACGTGAGGACCTCCGTAAGTGTTTCCGTGCGTCCGGAGAATTCCGGCGACAGCGCCAGACGCAACTCCCCACGCATGGGTGTCTTCCACAACACGCTGAATTCGCCGGGCTCGTCCTCGCGCAGTTCCAGATAGGCCGGGCGCAGTTCATGGGCAAGGGCGGGCGCGGCGGCCAGAAGCATCACCAGGAGGAAGAAGAGGGAACGGAGGTAGGTGAATGAGCGGTCCATGCTATTCCCTCCTTCCCTCCCGGGTGCCCGTGAGCGATCCGACCAGCGGCTTCAGCTGGTCGTCCAGCACCACGTCGTATTTCTCCAACAGGCTGGCCAAGAACTCTTCCTCGGCCTGGTCTTGCCGAACGCGATGCCAGTCCTCGAGCAGTTGCGGCCGCACGCCGTCGAAGGGAAGCTGCTGCGCGGCCTCCGACTCGGTGATTCGCACCAGATGAAAACCATAGGCGGACACCACCGGGCCGTGCCACCCGGGTTCGAGCGCGAAGACTTGGCCGGCGAACTCAGGCCCGAATTGGGACTCCACGGTCCGCGCATCCGCCCCGGTGAATTCGCGCTCCAGCAAGCTGCGCTCGCCCAGCTCGCCCGCGCCTCGGGCCGCGAGTTCCGCCAGACCCTTTCGTGCCGCGGCCTCGGTCTGGAAGAAGAGCTGAGTGAAGGAAACTCGCGCCGGAGCTTCGTAGCGCTCGGGGCTCGCCTCGTAGAATTGTCGCAACTCCTCCTCGCCCGGCTCGTCGAGCCGGGCGATGTCCTGCACCAGGAACTCCATCTTCTGTGCCAGCCGCCGTCGGACAATGGTGTCGTTCTCGTCCAACCCCAGCTCGCGAGCCTCGCGTTCGAGCAGCGTTTCCTTCAAGTAGTCCACGACGAGTCCGCGCAGCTCGTCCTCGCTCGGCGGGCGCTGCCACTGGCGCGACCACGTCTCGGCCAGCCAGTTCACCTCCTGGGCGGTGATGCGCACGATGCGCGGCTCGTCGCCAGCGCCGCGATCGAGCCAGGCGTAGGCGGTGAACAACAACGCGCCCGCCGCGAGAAAATGCACCAGGGGTTCCTCGAGCCAGCGTTTCATCGTGTTGAACCCTAGGCGACAGCGGGCCGGGGCGTAGCTCGAATGAACGCCCGACCTGCAGGTATCCGATTGCGCGATGGCCCGGTAGCCGGTCTTCCGTCGCTCGGGCCGGGCCGTTCGGGCCCAGCCCGACGTGCCGCGCCGCGGAGCATACCTCGGAAACGCCCGGCGGGAGCACGGACCCCATTCCTGGGCCACCCGGGCCGCGCGGGCTCCGGCGCCTCGAAAAAAGTACGGAGGATCTCCTCCACAGCCCCCCTCCAATGGCTCCACGTGAACGGGATGATCCATTCCGACGAAGACCGCGTGGGCATGGAGGATTGGGCATGAGAGTGCGATACATGATTGCAGGGCTGGCAGTGCTCGCCGCCTGGGCTGTGCTCGTGGCCGGCGCGGCCCCGGGAGGCCCGGGGAGCGGGCCGCTTCAGCAGCGCTGGGCCAACGTGATCGCCCAGGGGCCACCTTCGGGCGGCGTCGGCGACGACGGGTCCCACGACGACGAGTCGGACGACGACGAGTCCGAGCCTTTCAAGCAGGCGCGGATCTACATCGAGTTCAACTCGACCGATAACGATCTGGGCTTCCATGTCTTCCTGGACGCCGAGGACTGGCAAGACCTCCGGATCGAGAAACCGGACGGCACCACGCTGTTCCAGGTCACGGGCGAGAGTGGCTTCGGGGAGCTGGGCATGACCGAGTTGTTCTTCGAGGGCGCCGAGCCGTCGCTCGACGAGTTCCCGCTCGACGAGCTCTTGGCGTTGTTCCCCGAAGGGGACTACCGGTTCACCGCCACGACGGTGGACGGAGGCGAGCTGGAGAGCACCTGGACATTCACCCACCTCTACCCCGACGCGCCGGTCATCAACACGCCGGGGGAGGATGAAATCGTGAATCCATCGAATCTCGTCGTGGACTGGGATCCGGTCACGAGTCCGAGCGGAATCGAGATTCTGGAGTACGAGGTCATCATCGGGGCGCTCGATCCGGTGATGAAGTCGTCGCTTCGCGTTCCCGCAAGCTCGACGAGCCTGACCATCCCCACGGAGATGCTGCTGCCGGGTACGGAGTACGAACTCGAAGTGATCGCCGTCGAGGTCAATCGCAGCCAAACCATCGCAACGAGCACCTTCTCGACGCCGTAGCAGCGGGGCGCTCCTCGTACCGGCAACTCGGAAACGGACAGGGCAACGGATCAAGAGAACATTGATCCGTTGCCCCCAACCAGGAGTGGCCGATCCATTCCCGGGCGGCAGGCGCATGGGGTTCAGGAGCGGAACTCGCTGATGGTCGGCGCGCCGGCGACTTCACACCAACCGGATCGTCGAGCGTTGGGTCAGTGCTTACACGGGGACAGATCTAAAACCCGTCCCCGATTCTCCCTGGGGGCAGGCCGCAGGGGTACGTGTTCGGCCGCGGCGTTCCGTCGCTCGCGAGGCCCAGTCCCGACTCGACGCCCGCAACCGTTCCGCTGACGAGGTAGAACGCCGCCGAGCCCGCCGCCGGCACATAGGGATCGAGGAACGCGGGAGAGGAGAGTCCGCAAATGCGGAGCGGAGAGGGGTTCGATCCCGGTTCCTGCGTGTACGGGCCGCCGGAGAGCAGCGTCTGCAGATCGCCGCGGTACAGGTTCCAGGAGTCGAACGCCTCGATCGCTCCCCAGAGCACCGCTCCGGGCTCTTCGAACCCGATCAGGAGCACCCCGGGCGTCGCGTCGCAGACGTCGCCCAGGCCGTCGCCGTCCGCGTCATCCTGTGCCGGGTCCGGGTGCGACGCGCAGTTGTCGCAGGCGTTGCCCACGCCGTCGCCCTCCGCATCCTGCTGTAAGGCGTTGGGAGTGCTCGGGCAGTTGTCGCAGGCATCGAGCTTGCCGTCGCCGTCCGTGTCGGATCCCGTCGGGTCTTGACAGCCGGGTCCGATGCAGACGCCGGCGCAGACGTCGGCGCAACTCCAGCCCCAAGGTTGGCAGGTGCAGCCCCAGGGTGGGAAGCAGACGTCCATGTAGCACACGCCGGAGCCGCACTCCCAGTCGTTGAAGCAGTTTCCGACTCCGGGACATGGCTCGGGGCATGCCGGGCCGCTTCCCTGGCAGGGGTCGCAGGGGTTCCCGATCCCGTCGCCATCGCCATCCGCCTGCGAGGGGTTGGGGGAGTTCGGGCAGTTGTCGGGCTGGCACGAGCTGCCGGGATAACCGGCTTCGGCATGACCGTCGCCGTCGCCGTCGCCGTCGATGCAGCCATCGCAAGAATCTCCGATCCCGTCGGCGTCGTCATCGACCTGACCGGGGTTGTAGATGCAGGGGCAGTTGTCGGACCCGTGCGCCACGCCGTCGCAATCCCAGTCGCCCGGGCAGGGCGTACATGAGACCGGACAGATGCAGTCGCTGCAGTCGATGCCCGGGTCGAAACGGCACGGATCGCACCGGTTGCCGATCCCGTCGTCGTCGGCGTCCAACTGCCCGGTGTTCGGAACGGTCGGGCAGTTGTCGTCCGCGTTGCAGATGAAGTCGCCGTCGTCGTCGGGACAGCCCCCCGATGCGGCGGGCACGGTTATGAACAGCACCACGAGCCCAAGCCAGCGGGACAGATTTAATATCTGTCTCCGATTCACCGGTTCACGCTGGCGATCCATGAGATCGTCGTCCCCACCGAGGCTGCCCCCGCCTCCTACCCCGGGGTCGGGGTCCGGGGACAGA
>Ga0187892_10000151_pt1 | contig 174215 bp, 170 predicted proteins | sample MA1701073metaG_FD_139345 | JGI IMG/M metagenome (GOLD analysis project Ga0187892, IMG submission 139345) | Bio-ooze microbial communities from a basaltic lava cave in the Kipuka Kanohina Cave System on the Island of Hawaii, USA - MA170107-3 metaG ...
CAGGCCCTCGCTTGTCCGAAAACTGCGCGCAAAAACCCGCCCTGGCCACACCGCCTCGACACCTCGCCTTTCCCTCCCTCGATCGCGTCTTCGCCACGACAGTTTGAGAAATGCGGGCTAGTCTTGCCGCGCCGCGGCGGCTCGACCGCGGGCCAAAGGGAGGAACTCATGACGGTGCGAAAGGCGCTTCTGTTCGCCCCGCTTCTGGCCGCATCCGCGATAGCGGCCGCAGGCGCGGCCTTCGCGCAGGAAAAGATCAAGGCCGCGATCGGCCAGCGCCAAGTGTGGGATTCGCAAGTGACCCCGCTCGGCATCGAGGCCGGCATCTTCAAGAAGCACGGGCTCGAAGTCGACATCACCTGGACCGCGGGCGGCGCCGAGACGCTGCAGGCCGTGCTCACCGGCAGCGTCGACTACGCGCTCACCAACGGCGTCGAGGGCGTGCTCGCGGCCTACGCCAAGGGTGCGCCGGTGCGCATCGTGAGCTCCGAGATGCGCGGCGCCGGCGACATCTACTGGTACGTGAAGGCCGATAGCCCGATCAAATCGCTCAAGGACGCCGAGGGCAAGACGATGACGTTCTCGCGCCCCGGCTCCTCGTCGCATCTGACGGCGCAGCAGCTCGCGGCCAAGGTGGGCGTGGCGCCGAAATTCGTCTCGACCGGCGCGATCCGGCGCCGCGCACGCAGCTCGTCTCGGGGCAGATCGACATCGCCTGGGCCGCCGTGCCGTTCGCGCTCGACGCGATCAAGAAGGGCGAGTTCCGCATCGTGGCGCGCGGCGGCGACCTCGCCGAGCTCAACCATGCGAGCATCCGGGTCAACGTCACCACCGCGGCGTTCCTGAATGAGCGGCCGAAGGCCGCGCAGGCCTTCGCGCGCGCGCCTACAAGGAATCGATCGATTGGATGTATGCCAATCTCGACAAGTCGGCCGCGTACTGGGCCGATCTCACCAAGATCTCGCCCGAGATCGCGAAGGAAGGGATCGGGTTCTACCCGAAGAAACGCCTCGAGCCCTGGCCTGTCTCCGGGCTCGACCACTCGATCGCCGAGGCGGTGAAATCGAAGCGGCTCGAGAAGCCGCTGACGCCGGAGCAGATCAAGGAACTCGTCGTCGAGATCAAGTAGCGTGCCGGGCCGCGCGCAGCCGGCGCTCTCTGCTGCCCCCGCCCTCCGGGGCCTCGCCGCGCTCTTCCTGCTCGCGGCCGCGCTCGAGGCGGTCGTACGCTTCGGCCTGGTGCCGAAGCTGGTACTGGCGGCGCCCTCGGAGACGGCGCTCGCCATCGGGCGCCTCGCGGCCGAGGAGGGGCTGTTCCGCGCGTTGGGCGCCACGCTGCTGACGGCGCTGGCCGCGGTGGGGGCGGCGGTAGCCGCGGGCCTGCCGGCCGGCTACTGGCTTTACAAGCACCCGCGGTTCGGCGCCGCCTATCGCAATTGGCTCGCCGCGCCGTTCGCGGCGCCGCTGGTGCTCGTCTACCCGGTGGTGCTGGTGCTGTTCGGGCGCACCTATGCGAGCACCGGATTCATGGGCTTTCTCGTCGGCCTCGTCGCGATCGTCCTCTACACGCGCGAGGGCCTCGCCGCGGTGCCGCCGACGCTGGTGCGCGTCGGGCGCGCGTTCAATCTCACGCCGCGGCAGGAGTTCTGGAAGATCCTGCTGCCCGCCGGCACTCCGATGATCTTCACCGGCATCCGCCTCGGGACGATCTACGCGCTCGTGAACATCATCGGCGTCGAGTTCCTGATCAATTTCGGCGGACTTGGCTTCGTCGTCTCCGAGACCTACGACAAGTTCGACACGCCCGGCATGTACGGCGCCATCGTGTTCGTGATCCTCGTGAGCGGCGGCATGCTGTGGCTGCTGAAGCGGGTGCAGCTGTGGCTGCGGCCGGCATGAGCGCGCCGGGCGCCGCGGCCGCACAGGTCCGCGTGATCCGGTTCTTCACGCTGGCCGGGATCGCGCTGCTGTGGGAAACGCTCGGGCAGACGCGCTTCGTGTTCGGCGAGGCGCTGCCGCCGGCAAGCGCGGTCGCCGCCGCGGCCGCGCGCGAGGTCGTAAGTCTCCCTTTCTACCGCCATCTCGCGGTGACGCTCGGCGAAGTGGCGGGCGGTTTCCTCTTCGGCGCCCTTTCCGGCGTCGCCTGCGGGCTCGCGCTGGGCGCGCGCCGCGTTTTGGGCGCGGCGGCCGATCCCTACATCGCGGCGCTCGCGACCACGCCCAAGATCGTGTTCCTGCCGGTCGTGATGCTTGCGGTCGGCACCGGCCCCGGCTCGAAGGTGGCGCTCGGCGCCGTTTCGGCCTTCTTCCCGGTGGTGATCGCGACCGTGGCCGGCATGCGCTCGATTCCGCCGGTGTTCGTGCGCGTCGGGCGCGCGTTCAACCTCCGTGCCGGCCAGATGGTGCGCATGGTCTATCTGCCGGCGCTGGCGTTGCCGATCGTCACCGGCCTGCGCCTTGGCCTTGGCGTCTGCATCATCGGCGTGCTCCTGGGCGAATTGAAGCTCGCCAGCGCCGGCCTCGGCTTTCTCGCCCGCGACTACTACGACCAATACGATTTCGCGGCGCTCTACGCGATCGTCGCCATCGTCTTCGCGCTCGCGGCCCTCGCCAACGCGGCCATGAGCCGCCTCGTCCGCCGCGCCGAGGCGCACCGATAGCCGGCCTTAACGCTTTCTCAACGCTCTTCTCTGGCGGAAAATTGAGACACTTCGCAGTTCGAAAGTTTTCCGTGTCCGCTCGCGCGGAATTAAGGACGTCAGGTGACGGCGGCTCAATACTTCGGGACGAAACTGTGGGCGACTTGGGACGAACTTGTGACGAAACAGGGGCGCCGGGCATGCGTGATTGGAGAGAGACCGATATCCGCAGATTCCTGGACGATGAAAGCGGCGCCACGGCGATCGAGTACGGCCTGATCGCCGCGCTCATCTCCATCGCGGTCGTTAGCGGGTTTCTGGCGGTCGGAGGCTCGCTCTCCGACCTCTACACGACGATCGAGACCAAGGTCACGGGGGCGATACCTTAAGAGGCCGCCGTCTGCCCGGGCCTGCCAGTCACACCAAACTGCGACGCGTGGCGGGGGGTTCGGGCGGCTTCGGGCGCCGCAGCGCACGCCGTCGTCGCACGCATCGGGGAAGCGCGACGACGAGCGTGCGCTTCCTTTTTCTGACCTGATCCGGGCCGCTAAGCAACGCTGTTCCAGGCGCAGTCATTCGCCGGGTCGGCGGCGTGTTTGCATTCATCTTTCGAGGCCCGCCTAAGGAGGCGGGTGCCTCGGATGAGGATGTGATCGCAATCTAGCCTTATCCTGAGGTGCTCGCGCGGAGCGCGAGCCTCGAAGGATGGGTGCCGCGCGGGGCGCCTCAAAGGCGTAGAACATGGCGACGATGCCGGAACAAAACGGCGAAGCGCTCGAAGCCGGCCGCAAGCTCTTCGCGCTGGAGTGCCGCTTCGTCATCGGCGTGGCGAAAGAGGCGCAGCTTCCGGCGCCGGGTCGCCCCGAGGTCGGCTTCGCCGGGCGCTCGAACGTCGGGAAGTCGAGCCTCTTGAACGCGCTCACGGGTAGGAAGAGCCTGGCGCGCGTGTCGGGCACGCCGGGGGCCACGCGCCAGCTCAATTTCTTCGATCTCGGCGGGCGCGCCTTTCTGGTCGATTTACCCGGCTACGGCTTCGCGCGCGCCGGCAAGCACGACATCGCCGAGTGGAACGCGCTCATCCGGGCCTACCTGCGCGGACGCGCCAATCTCCGCCGCCTCTGCCTGCTCATCGATGCGCGGCGCGGCGTCGGCGAGCCCGACCGCGCGATCATGAAGCTGCTCGACGAGGCGGCGCAGTCCTACCAGCTCGTGCTCACCAAGAGCGACAAGTTGCCGGAACCGGCGCTCGCCGAGGTCACGGGCGCGCTCGAACGCGCGATCGCCGGGCGCGGCGCCTGCAATCCCGAGGTGATCGCGACCAGCGCTCGGACCGGCGCGGGAATTCCGGGACTGCGCGCCGTATTGGCGGCGGCCATTCTCGCGTAGCGGCCGCGCCACTATCCTCATTTCACATCCCCGCCATCGCCTCGCAGCTGGCGGCGCATTGGCGGCACATCCGGGCGCAACGCTCGAGGCGGCCGTTGTCGGCGAAGGCGTCGCATTCGACCGCGCACTGGTCGCAGACCTCGGCGGACACCGCGCACACCGATCCATGCAGCGGGGAATCGCGCAGCATGAAATCCGCCGACGTCTGGCAGATCGCCGCGCAATCGGCGAGCAGGCGGATATGATCGGCGTCTGCGTATGCGCCGCCGCGTCCCAGGCAATACAGCATGGTCTCGAGGCAAGCGCGGTGAGTCGCCTGGCAGAGATCGACGCACGCGTCGATGTCCTTGCGCGTCTCGGCGGAGAGTGTGTCGGGCATGGGATGCTCCTGCTGCTCGTGAGCCAACGCATTGTGGCGGCGGGTGTTCCCGAGCTGCGGCCGTCGGCCCTCGAATTTTAGGGATCGATGACGCGGCGGTGGCGTCGGCGCGCCGGCTCGCCTAGTTTTGCCGCGAGGGAGTTAGGGAAATGAGCGGAACGACTGTTCCGGCCGGTCGCCCGGTCGCGGGCGCGGCCCTGCTCGAAGTTCGCGACCTCGCGAAGACGTTCCGGCGCGGTGCGCGCACGGTCGCGGCCATCGATCGCTTCTCGCTCACCGTCGGCGAGGGCGAGTTCGTCGCCATCGTCGGGCCCTCGGGCTGCGGCAAGAGCACCTTTCTCCATATTCTCGGCGGCTTCGAGGCCCATGACGGCGGCTCGATGCTTTTGAACGGCGAGCCGATCGCGGGGACCGGGCCCGACCGCGGCATGCTGTTCCAGGAATTCGCGCTCTATCCCTGGCGCTCGGTGATCGGCAACGTCGCATGGGCGCTCGAGGTCCAGGGCAGGCCCAAGGCCGAGCGCATCGCGATCGCCGAGCGGTATTTGAGGCTCGTCGGCCTCTCGGCCTTCCGCGACGCCTACCCGGCTGAGCTCTCGGGCGGCATGAAGCAGCGCGTGGCACTGGCGCGCGTGCTCGCGTTCGAGCCGCGCATCCTCTTGATGGACGAGCCGTTCGGGGCGCTCGACGCGCAGACGCGCGAGTTGATGCAGGAGGAGCTGAACGCGATCTGGCAGCAGACGCGCAACACGGTGCTGTTCGTCACGCACGACATCGACGAGGCGATCTATCTCGCCGACCGCGTCATCGTGTTCACTGCGCGGCCCGGGCGGCTCAAGGACGAGATCGCGATCGATCTCGATCGGCCGCGCCGCATCGACGTCAAGAAGAGCGCCGCCTACATGAGCTATCGCAACCGCGTCTGGGACTCGTTGCGCGCCGAGGTGCTGAAGGCGCGGGAGGAATTCCAGTGACGGCGGCTCCCTATTCGCGCGCGCGGCGCGCCGCGCTGGGATTGGCGCTGCCGGTGGCGGCGCTCGCGGCCTGGGAGATCTCCGCCCGGTTCGGCACGGTGCCCGATTACCTGATCGCGCCGAGCCTGATCCTCGCCACGACCTGGGAGATGGCCGTGAGCGGCGAGCTTTGGCGTCACGCGGCAGACAGCCTTCTCCGCGCGCTCGGCGGGTATGCCATCGGCGCCGCCGCGGGGGTCGCGATGGGCCTCCTTGCCGGCATCGCGCGTCCGGTCGAGCGCTTCTACGACCCGATCGTCTCGCTCACCTATCCGGTGCCGAAGATCGTGGTGCTGCCGATCCTCGTCGCTTGGCTCGGCGCCGGCGATTGGTCGAAGATCGCCGTCGTCACCGCCGCGGTCTTCTACCCCACCTTCATCAATTCGCTCTACGGCGCCAAGGGCGTGAACCGGCTCTATGTGTGGAGCGCGCGCAACATGGGGGCAGGGCCGCTGCAGGTGTTCTGGAAGGTCATCCTGCCGGCGTCGCTGCCGCAGGTGTTGACCGGCCTGCGCATCGCGCTGGCGCTCGCGTTCATCGTCGCGGTCGCGGCCGAGCTGCAGTTCTCGCGCAGCGGCCTCGGCCATCTCATCGGCGCCGCCGAAGACAGCTTGCGCTTCGATCTCATGTACGCCGCCATCGTCGCGATCGCGCTCATCGGCTTCGCCGGCGATCGCCTGCTCGTGGCGCTGCGCCGCCGCGCGCTCGCCGGCCAGGCGCTCGGGAAGGAGGGCGCGCATGGCTGAAGCCGTCATGCGCTCGCTCGCCCGCTGGTACTCGGTGCCGCTGGTGCTCGCGGTCTGGGAGCTTCTCGCGCGCACCGGCGCGGTCTCGCGGCGGCTGATGCCGAGCCTCGTCGAGATCGCCGCCGCGGCGTGGACCGCGGTCGCGAGCGGCGATCTTCTCTTTCACGCCGGCATCTCGCTCGGCCGCGCCTTCGCCGGCTACGCGCTGGCGATCGTGTGCGGCGTGCTGCTCGGCGTCGCGATGGCGCGCTCGCGCCTCTTCGACGCCCTCTTCGAGCCCATCTTCAGCTTCGGCTATCCGGTGCCCAAGATCGCGCTCTATCCGATCTTCATCTTCGTGTTCGGCCTCGGCAGCCTGTCGAAGGTGATGCTGATCTTCCTGGAATGCCTCTATCCGATCACCGTCAATGCCTTCTACGGCATGCGCGGCGTCGACCGCGTCCATGTCTGGGCCGCCCGCAACATGGGCGCCTCGGAGCGGCAGATCTTCTGGCGCGTTCTGCTGCCGGGCGCCGCACCCTCGATCTTCGCCGGCCTCAGGATCGCGCTGCCGATCTCGCTCATCGTCGTCATCATCACCGAGATCATCGGCGAAAGCCGCGGCCTCGGCTACTACATCAGCTACGCCTCGGCCTCGTTCGAGTATGCGGCCGCCTTTGCCGGCGTCGCGGCCGTCGCCGTCATCGGGTTCACGCTCGACCGCCTGGTTGTCTGGCTGCGCAACCGCGTGATCTTCTGGGAGCGCGGCGCCGCCTTCATCGGCGCGGCGTGATTGTCGCCGGGTTTGACGCGCCGCCCCGGCGGTAAGAGACTTGTCGCACTGACCGAGGGAGAAAACCATGAAACTGTTGCACATCGCGTCGGCCGCGGTGGCGGTGGCGATCGCCGCCCCGGCTGCCGCCGAAGCCGTCAAGATCCGCGTCGGCCACGGCGCCGCCGCCGAGGAGCAACTCTGGCTGATGAAGGCGAAACCGGACGTCACGCCCAACCAGGGCAAGGCCTACACGCTCGACTTCCAGCTCTTCCGCGGCACCGACCAGCGCTTCAAGGCGGTCGAGGCCAAGGAGCTCGACGTGTTCACCTCGTCCGCCAGCTCCTCCATCGTCGCCTACTCGCAGGGCCTGCGGTTCAAGGCCGTCGCCTCGATCTCGATGGAGAGCAGCAAGGGCTTCGTCACGCAATACGTCGTGATGGCCGATTCACCGATCAAGACGATCGCGGAATTGAAGGGCAAGACCATCGGCAACAACGCCGCGCGCTCCTCGATCGAGCTCTGGGCGCGCTTGGCGCTCGCCAAACACGGCCTCAACCCGGACCGCGACGTCAGCTGGGCGATCGTGCCGTTCCCGGCGCAGGGGCAGGCGCTGCGCTCGGGGAAGCTCGACGTGGCGGCGCTGCCGCAGCCTTTCGCCGCCGCCGAAACAGCCAAGGGCGGCGTGCGCACGCTCTTCACCTCGAAGGAGGGCGTGCCGTTCGACGAAGAGCTGATCCTGCTGCTGGTGACCGAGGACTTCGCGGCGAAGCAGGCGCCGGTCTTGAAGGCTTTCATGGCCGATTTCGTCGCGGCGACAAAATTGTACGTCGAGAAGCCCAAGGAGGCGCGGAAGGCCCTCATCGACGCCAAGATCGTGCACGTGCCCGAGCAGCTCTACGTCGAGATGAAGGACAACTACCGCAATCCCAACGCGCGCATCGACATCGAGGCCTTGAAGAAGGCGCAAGACGTGATGGTCGCGGAGGGGCATCAGAAGACGAAGGTGGATCCCGCCGCGTTCGTCGACATGAGCTATTTGCCGTAAGTCGGACGCCGGGGATCTGCGGTCGGATGCCGGCGGGCCGCGTGGGTCGTCGGTCATCCGACATCTGACATCCATGCTTGCATGGCCCGGGCGGCGCGAGGCACGTTGCAAAGGGCCACGAGGCCTGAGTATGTTTCCGCAGCCCCGTGACCCATAAGCGGCTGAAATAGCTGGAAACGCCTCGGATCGCGCCCCGGGACAAAGCGGGGCAGACGGGCGTTTCTTCTTCTTGGAACGTGAAGGAGCATTGCCACCGTGACCCCGTCAGGTCCCGTCGCAAGCCGTTTCGGGCTCGACACGCTCGGCCTAAAGACACGCGGCAAGGAATATTGGAATCTCGTGCCGGCCAGCCTCTACGAAGAGGCGATCCGGCGCGGCGAAGGCACGGTGGCCGCGGGCGGCCCGCTCGTCGTGCTCACCGGCGAGCACACCGGCCGCTCGCCCAACGACAAGTTCATCGTGCGCGATGCCGCGAGCGAGCGCGAGGTCGATTGGGGCAACGTGAACCGCCCGATCAGCGTCGACCATTTCGGCCGCGTGCACCAGAAGGTGCTCGACCATCTTGCGGCACGCGATCTGTTCATCGCCGATTGCTACGGCGGCCACGATGCGAAGTACCGTCTCTCCGTTCGCGTGGTGACGGAGAACGCCTGGCACGCGCTGTTCGCGCGCAACATGTTCATCCGCGTGCCGTTCGGCGGGCAGGCGGGTTTCAAGCCCGACTTCACGATCCTGCACGCGCCCGGCCTCCAGGCCGATCCCGAGACCGACGGCACGCGGAGCGGAACCTTCATCCTCGTCAACTTCACGAACAAGCTCGTGCTGATCGGCGGCACCTCATACGCCGGCGAGATCAAGAAGTCGGTGTTCTCGATCCTGAACTATCTCTTGCCGCCCAAGGGCGTGCTGCCGATGCACTGCTCGGCCAACATCGGCAAGAAGGGCGACACGGCGATCTTCTTCGGCCTCTCCGGCACCGGCAAGACCACGCTCTCGGCCGACAGCGCGCGCACCCTGGTCGGCGACGACGAGCACGGCTGGGCCGACAACGGCGTGTTCAATTTCGAGGGCGGCTGCTACGCCAAGGTGATCAAGCTCTCGCCCGAAGCCGAACCCGAGATCTTCGCCACCACGCGCATGTTCGGCACCGTGCTCGAGAACACGGTGATGAACCCGGCAACGCGGACGCTCGATCTCGACGACCAGCGCCACACCGAGAACACGCGCGCCTGCTATCCGGTCGACTACATCCCCAACATGGCGCTCGACGGGCACGGCGGCCACCCCTCGAACGTGATCATGCTGACGGCGGACGCGTTCGGCGTGCTGCCGCCGGTCTCGCAGCTCACGGCCGATCAGGCGATGTATCATTTCCTTTCGGGCTACACCGCGCGCGTGGCCGGAACCGAGAAGGGCGTGAAGGAGCCGCAGGCGACGTTCTCGGCCTGCTTCGGCGCGCCGTTCATGGCGCGGCATCCGGGGGTGTACGCGACGCTGCTCGGCGAGAAGATCGCGCGCCACGGCGCCAAGTGCTGGCTGGTCAACACCGGCTGGTCGGGCGGCGGCTACGGCGTCGGTGAGCGCATGAAGATCGCGCACACGCGCGCGATGATCCGCGCCATCCTCGACGGCAAGCTCGCGGCGGCGCCCTTCGCCAAGCACCCGAACTTTGGCATGCTGATGCCGCAGGCCTGCCCCGATGTGCCCGCCGACGTGCTCAATCCCAAGAACACCTGGCGCGACAAGGCGGCCTACGATGCGGCCGCGCGCGAAGTGGCCAAGCGTTTCGAGACCAATTTCGCCAAGTTCGAGCCCTACGTCGACGGCAAGATCAAAGCCGCCGCGATCCGCGCCGCAGCGTGACGGTCGCCGCCGCTCGTCCAACGGAATCGGCCGGCGCCGCCCGCCGCTACATGCACCAGGCGAGCAATCCGTTCTTGATCAGCTCGTCGTAGGCGGGGAGGAAATAGCCGCGCCAGAGGGTGCCGGCGGCGGCGAGAACGGGCTCGGCGAAGAATATTCCGGCGACAACGCCCGTAAGCGCGGCCGCCGCCTCGAAGACGCGGCGCGGTGATCGCTTGCGGTCAGGCATCGTCGGTCCTGCGGCGGCCAAAGGGGATCATGGCCTCGCAATATAGGCCCCCGGCGGCTCGTCGGCCAGCGGCCCGCCCCTGCATCCCCCCGCCTAGCGTTGATTGGAGCGGCTGGAGCGGCGCAGCGTGCCCGGCGAATAGGATTGGCGCTCGGCGCCGCGCGCGACCACGCGCCCCTCGGTGTCGAGCGCGGCTACGCGCATCTCGTAGACGATCGGTTGCTGCGAGGGGCAGGGGCCGCGATAGGATTTCAAGGCTCCGGCCGGGATCACGCCGCCCGGCGCGGCCTCGACCTCCCCGCCGCCGTGCCGGCTGATCGCGGAATCGACATCGACAAGCTCGAGGCGGAACCGCCGCGTCGCCGGCGGGAAGTCGGTCACGACGATGCGCGGCGAGACATTCGAACAGGGCGGAACGCCCGCCCAGCTGAACTCGACGCCGAGCTGGGGCGCGCCGCGCGGCGCCGCTTGCTGCGTGGCGCAGGCAGCGGCGAAAAACGCGAGCATCGGCACGAAAATGCGCATGCGGAGTGGAGATCGACGGGCCCGCGCGCGCTGCGCCGGCGCACCGCCGTGATCGGCTGCTAGTTGGTCGTGCCGCCCGGCGGCGGATTGCCCGGGGCCGCCTCGGTGTCCGTCGAGGGCGTGGTTTTCTTCTTTGATTTCGTGGCCTTGGCCATGACGATCTTCTTCTTCGTGGTCTTTGCCTTCACGACCTTCTTCTTCACCGCCGCCTTCTTCTTCACCACGCCGTTGGGCTTGGCGGCCGGCTCGCCGGCGGTGGCGAGCGGCGCGGTCTGCGCCAGCGCGGCACCTGCGCCGACCACGGCAACAGCGGTCGAGAGCAACAGAATCTTGAGGATTCGCATCAGGTTAGGTTCCCCATGGCTCCGGGAATGAGCAGCCTAGCTTCTACGCCCGCCCGGCGGGGCGCGCAAGATTCAATACGGGGGAATCTACGGCATTGGCGCCGTTTCCGTGCCCGGGTCAGGCCGTTTGGCGTCGCGGGGGCGGCCGGTCAATGCGCCTCGGCCCAATTGCCGCCGACGCCGGCATCGACGACGAGCGGGACCGAGAGCTCGACCGCGGGCAGCGCCGCCTTCTCCATCACGGGCCTGAGGCACGCGATCGCGGCCTCGACCTCCGCTTCGGGCGCTTCGAACAGGAGCTCGTCGTGCACCTGGAGCAGCATCTTGGCCTCGAGGCCCTTCTTCGCGAGCGCAGCGGGAATGCGGATCATCGCGCGCTTGATGACGTCCGCGGCGCCGCCCTGCAGCGGCGCATTGATCGACTGGCGCTCGGCGAAGCCGCGCATGCCCGGCTGCTGGCTCGTGAAACCGGAAATGTGGATGCGCCGGCCGAACGGCGTCACGACGAAGCCGTTGCGCCGCGCGAAGTCCTTGGTCCGCTCCATGTAGTCGCGGATGCCGGGATAGCGCTCGAAATAGGCCTCGATATAGGCGCCGGCCTCGCCCCGGCTGATGCCGAGCTGGCTCGCGAGGCCGAACGAGCTGATGCCGTAGATGATGCCGAAATTGATCGTCTTGGCGCGGCGGCGGGTGTTGGGGTCCATCTTCTCGAGCGGCACGCCGAACACCTGCGCGGCGGTCAGCGCGTGGATGTCGACGCCGTCGCGGAACGCCTTCTTCAGCGCCTCCATATCGGCCACGTGCGCGAGCAGGCGCAGCTCGATCTGCGAATAGTCGAGCGAGATGAGCTTCGCGCCCGGGGCGGCCACGAACGCGCGGCGGATCTTGCGTCCCTCCTCGGTGCGCACCGGGATGTTCTGGAGGTTGGGGTCGGTCGAGGCGAGCCGCCCGGTCTGGGCGCCGGTCATGGAGTAGGAGGTGTGGACGCGCTTCGTCGCCGGATTGATCTGCGTGAGCAGCGCGTCGGCGTAGGTGCTCTTGAGCTTCGAAAGCTGGCGCCAGTCGAGCACGACCTTCGGCAGCGGATGCGCATCGACCAGCGTTTCGAGCACGCTCGAATCGGTGCCGTAGGCGCCGGTCTTGCCCTTCCTGCCCCCGGGAAGCTGCAGCTTCTCGAACAGGATGTCTCCCAGTTGCTTCGGCGAACCGATGTTGAAAGCGCCGCCGGCCTGCTTGTGCGCCTCGGCCTCGTGCTCGGCCATGCGCGCCGCGAAATCTTCGGACAGCACTCGGAGCGCGGCGGGGTCGACCGCGATCCCCTCGCGCTCCATGCGCGCGAGGATCGCGGGAAGCGGGCGCTCGATGGTCTCGTAGACCGTGACGAGCCTCTCGCCGACGAGCCGCGCCTTGAACGGCGCGTGGAGCCTGAGCGCCACCTCCGCGGTCTCGGCCGCATAGTCGCGCGCGCGCTCGAGCGGCACTTCGGCAAAGCCGATCCGCGCCTTGCCCGAGCCGCACACCTCGTCATAGGCGATGCTCTTGTGCTTCAGATAGCGCTCCGAGAGCTCGTCCAGGCCGTGCCCGTGCTTGCCCGCGTCGAGCGTGAACGACATCAGCATGGTGTCGTCGACGGGCGCCAGCGCAATCCCGTTCCGCACCAACACCTGCACGTCCTTCTTGATATTGTGCCCGACTTTGAGGACCGCATCGCTCTCGAGCAGCGGTTTCATCAGCTCGAGCGCGCGCGGGCGCGGGATCTGCCTGATCGCGTCCTCGGCCTCGGGCTGGCCGAGCGCCAGCGTGCCTTGCGCGCCGCCGGCGACGTGCGCCAACGGCACATAGCAGGCTTCGCCCGGGCCGATCGCCAGCGCGAAGCCGACGAGTTCCGCGCGCATCGCGTCGGGCGAGGTCGTCTCGCCGCCGAAGGCGACGATGCCGCGCTCCTTCGCGCGCGCGATCCATTCGTTCAGCGCCGCCTCGTCCTGGACCAGCGCATAGGCGGAGCGATCGATCGGAACGGAGGAGGGCGGAACGGGCGCCATCGCCTGCGCGGGTGCCAATGTTGTCGCCGTCGTGCCCGGCTCGGGGCGCCGCGCATCCTCCGTCGTCTGTCCTCCGTCTTCTGTCGGCTGCAGTCCGAGCCGCGTCAGGATGCTCCTGAAGTTGTTGGCGACGAGGAAGGGGCGCAGCTTTTCGGGGTCGGGTTTCCGGAGCGCCATCGAATCGATCGGCATGGGCAGCGGAATGTCGGTCTTGAGCGTCACGAGCCGCTTCGAGATGCGCGCTTTCTCCGCGTTCGCGATCAGCGCTTCGCGCCGCTTAGGCTGCTTGATCTCGCCCGCCTTCGCCAGCAGCGTCTCGAGATCGCCGTAGGCGTTGATGAGCTCGGCCGCGGTCTTGACGCCGATGCCCGGCACGCCCGGCACGTTGTCGACCGAGTCGCCGGCCAGCGCCTGCACGTCGACGACCTTCTCGGGACCGACGCCGAACTTCTCCATCACCTCGGCCGGGCCGATGGGCTTGTCCTTCATCGGATCGTACATTTCGATCTTCACGCCGTCGGCGCTGGCGCCCACGAGCTGCATCAGGTCCTTGTCCGAAGACACGACGGTGACGGCGATGCCGTTGGCCGAGGCCCAGCAGGCATAGCTGGCGATGATGTCGTCGGCCTCGTAGTCGGGAAGCTCGATCGAGGGCAGGCCCAGCGCGCGCGTCGCCTCGCGCACCATCGGGAACTGCGGCACGAGCTCGTCGGGCGGATCGGGGCGGTGCGCCTTGTAATCGGGATAGATCTCCTTGCGGAAGGTCTGCTCGGACGCGTCGAAGACGACCGCGAGGTAGTCCGCGGCCTTGTCGGCGCGCGCCTTCTCGATGAGCTTCAGAAGCATGTTGGTGAAGCCGTAGACCGCGCCGGTCGGCGTTCCGTCCGCGCGCGTCATCGGCCGGGCGCCGCGCTGGATCGCGAAGTAGGCGCGGAAGATGTAGCCCGAGCCGTCGACGAGATAGAGGCGCTTGGCGGGGGCAGGGCCGTTCTGTTGGTTTGCCGTGGCCATTGCCAGAGGGCTATCGCGCGGCACGCTTGCGCCGCCGGCTATGCTTCACACTGGATTGTGGTTGCTTGTGGAGGAGGCCGCGCAATGCCGCATTCACAGCATGCTCGCTCGGAAAGGCAATGGCGACATCCGGGGCAAGGCGCACAACCGGCGCCTTTGCCATTGCCTTCTCATAGTACTTCCCAGCGACCGGCGGCCCGAGCCGATCAAAATCAAGCTCAGCCGGAATTTCGTCATCATCAGCCTTCTTTCGTGTCCGCATCGTATTTCTTGTGCTCAAGAGGTGTGGCGGGTCTCGCGCCGATCAGGCGCAAACGATGGCCGCGTTCCGCGTACCAGACCGTAAGCAGGCGCCCGCTGCGGGCAAAGCCAATCGTGAAGTAGCGATCTTCGTCATCGGAATGGTCTTGATCGTAGTAGGTCTTTGCCGAGCCGTCCATAAAGACGGTTGCCGCGTCTTCGAACGCGACGCCGTGCTTCCCGACGTTGGAGTCAGCCTTCGCTTCGTCCCATTCGAACTCCAGTCGGCCGACCCGAAACAACATCTAGAATTCTGCTCGCACTCGTCCGGTAGCAGTCCTGCCGTACAGTTTTTTATCTGCTTCTCCTGGAACTCGGCGGGAGTCGCCATGGTCGAGCCGCTATCGCGCGGCACGCTTGGTCCCGCCTGCCTTCGCCCGCTTGGGCTTTCGCTTCGCAATCAGGCGCCGCAGGGCCTCGTTGACCGCCGCTTCATTGGGAAACGCAGCATGCACATCTGGCGCAATGCGCACGACGTTGGAGCGTTTTCGCAGCATGTCCGCATATTTCCCGCGCTCCGCCCGCATGCCCGCAAAATCCTCGGGCCGGTATTCGGGACGCAGATCGTCATCGAGTTCAGAGAAGCCCTTCTTCTTCATAGATCCTGCGTTCCTGTGCCGTCGCCTTTCGGGCACTGATCAAACGAATCTTGTCACCGCGATATGCATGGGCAATCACCAGCAGCCGGCCGCGTGGAGACATCGCGAATGCGATGAAGCGTTCTTCGTCTGCGGAATGATCCGGGTCGGGGAGTATCTTCGAATAATCGTCTTCGAGGGCAGTCGCAGCTTCTTCGAATGATACACCTCGCTTGCGAGAGTTCAAATCTGCTTTGCCCTGGTCCCATTCGAGCAAAACGGTCCACGGCCCGATTTATCGCGAAACAATGAATGGCCTAGTGGCCTCGGGTTGAGGGGTCCACCCGTAGGGCGAGAGCGCGTCACCGTGCGGCCCGCTTGCGCCGGCGGCCGGATTTCGCGGTGGACGGCGCTCGATCGTGCAGCAAGCCGCCCAACGCCGCGTTCACCGCCCGCTTGCTCGGGAAGGCGATCGCAACATCGGGGGCGAGGCGCACCACCGGCGCCTTTGCCATGGCGCGCTCGTGGCATTTTCTGACGACGGGCGGACCGAGCCGTTTGAAATCAAGCTCAGAAGGCATTTCGTCGTCGCTCGTCTTTCGGGTCCGCATTGTATCTCTTGTGCTCGAGGGATGCTGCGCGCCTGGCGCCGATCAGCCGCAGGCGACCGCCACAAGGAGGCCAACGCGAAATTCCATGTTCAGCGGCCGGGGCGGCTCGCCGAGCCTGTAAGCCCCTTCCGCACGATCGCCGCCCCCTTCGCCAATGCCTCCACCTTCGCGCCTCAATACTGACCGTCATCCCGACCGGACCTCGACGACGCTGGTCTCCGGCCCGCGGCGGCCCGCGCCAAGAGGCGCGTCCGCTCCGGTCGGGATGACGGGTCAAAACAAGGGCGCGCGGGTATGAGACGCATCGATTGCGCACGACACGCCCGCGCGCGACGCTGGTCTGGCGCCGCATCAACCTCCCCGCGCGCGTCCTGCCCAATAAGGATCGCGGATGAGGTTCTTCTGCACCTTGCCGATGGCCGTCTTCGGCAGCGCGTCGACGAACTTCACGAGGCGCGGGCGCTTGTGGCGCGCGATCTTCGTGGCGACGAAGTCCGCGAGCGCTTCGGGCGAAAGCGCGCCGCGCCGGCTTTCGTCAAGCACGACGTGCGCCGCCGGCACCTCGCCCCAATGCGCGTCGGGAATGCCGAACACCGCGCACTCCTTCACCGCCGGATGCTGGAACAGCGCGTTCTCGATCTCGGCCGGATAGATGTTCTCGCCGCCGGCGATGATCATGTCCTTGGCGCGATCGACCAGGAAGAGAAAGCCTTCCGCGTCGCGATAGCCTATATCCCCGGTCTTGAGCCAGCCGTCGGCGGTGAAGAGCGCCCTGGTCTGCTCGGGCTCGCGATAGTAGCCGATGCAATTCTGCGGGCCCTTGACGCAGAGCTCGCCCGTCGCCGCGGGCCCGCGCGCATCGTCGGGCAGGCGCCGCCCGTCGGCGCCGAAGAACGCCACCTGCGTGCAGGCGAACGGAATGCCGTTGCTGGCCGGCTTGTCGCGCGCGCGCTCGGGCGGGCGATAGGCGAGCGCGCCGCCCTCCGATTGGCCGTAGTGGTCGAGCATGCGCAGCTTCGGCAGCGCGTCGATCACCCGCTCGAGCAGCGCCACCGGCATCGGCGCGCCGCCGTAGTTCAAGAGCCGCATCGAGGCGAGGCGGGCCGGCGCGAAGCCCGCGTCGTTGAGCATGCCGTTCACCATGGTCGGCACGAGGAAGCCTATCGTCGCGCGCTCGCGCTCGACCGCGGCGATGAACGCGGCGGGGTCCCAGCGCGCCAGCAGCACGATCGTGGCGCCCGCAGCCGTCGCCGGCACGAACCACGAGCCGAGCCCGGCGAGGTGGAACATCGGCGTGCCCAGCACCGCGACGTCGCCCGGCGTCAGCTCGAACGGATCGCGCAACACCTGCGCGATGATGCTGCGCGCGGCGTGCGTCGCGAGCACGCCCTTGGGAAAACCGGTGGTGCCTCCTGTGAACGTGATGCAGAACGGATCCTCGGGCTTGATCGCGGCGTTGGGCGGCGCATGGCCGGCGCCGGCGTGAAACGCGTCCCAGCCGATCTCGCCGCCCGCGAGCGGCGCCGGCGGCGTTCCCAGCGCGACGACGGTCCGGAGCGTCGGCGCGCGCGCTCGCGCTTGGCGCAGCGCCGGCAGGAATGCGGCGTCGGCGAACACGGCCTCCGCCTCCACCTTGTTGATCACGTGGACGAGATCGTCGGCGGTGTAGCGGATCGAGAAATGCGCCTGCAGCGAGCCGGCGCGCGCGGCGCCGAAATGGAAGATCGGGTACTCCATGCGATTGGACGAGAGGATCGCGATCGTGTGGCCTTGACCGAGATTGGCGCCGGCGAGGGCCGCGGCGAAGCGCGTGGCCGCGCGATCGAGCGCAGCGAAGCTGAGGCGGTTTCCATCGGCGATCACGGCGGTGCGCGCGGGCCATCGCGCGGCGGCGCGGTCGAGCAGCTCGGCAAGGGGCAGCGCTGCGGGCGTATCCGTCATCCCGGCGCGATGCGGGCGAGCAAGTCCATGAGCTGGCGGCGTTCGGCGGCCGAGAGATTGCGGGCGATCTCGCCCTCGTGGCGCGCGAGGCGCGGCTGCAGCGCTTTCAGCAACGCTTCGCCCTGGCGCGTGAGCTTCAGGGCATGCGAGCGCCGGTCGACGGTCGAGGGCGTTCTCGCGACGAGGCCGCGGCTTTCGAGCAGGTCGATCATCGCAACCAGCGTCGAACGGTCGATGCCGAGCGCCCTGCCGAGGCGCGTCTGGTTGATGCCGGGGTTCGCCTCGCACATCAGCAGGACGCCCAGCTGCCCGGGGCTGATGCGGTCCTCCGCCATGTGCGCATTGAAGTTTTGGAACGTGAAGACGTCGGCGCGGCGCAGGAAATAGCCGAGCAGGCCCTCGAGCCGGCCGCGGCTGGGCTCCGCTTCCGGCCGTTCCTCCGCCTCGTCGGCGCCGCGGCTGCGCGCTATCGCCTTTTCGGTCATGATGACTGCATAGCACGTCTTGTTTTGCGATCCAAATAATTGGTATAACTGATAATCGGTGATACGAACTAACTGCAAAACGGCGCCGGTGAGCTTCAAGATCGCGATCAAAGGGCGGGCGGAGACGGTCGCGGCCGAGATGGGTGAAACCATCCTGGCGGCCGCCCTGCGCGCGGAGGTTCCCTATCCCTGCGGCTGCCGCTCGGGAAATTGCGGCGCCTGCAAGAGCAGGCTGATCGCGGGCGAGATCGAGCTGTCGCCCTATTCCGACTACGCGCTGTCGAAGGCGGAGCGCGATGCCGGCCTCATTCTCGCCTGCCGCGCGGTGCCGTGGTCGGACTGCGAGGTGGCCTGGCTCGAGGCCGACGACGTCGCCATGCACCCGATGCGCCATCTCGACTGCGAGGTGACGGCGGTGGAGCGGGCCACGCACGACATCCGCATCGTGCGCATGGCGATCCGCGCGGGCGGCCCGTTCGACTTCTCCGCGGGGCAATACGCGTCGGTGATCTTCGACCCCTGCGGGGGCGAGAGGCTGCCGCCGCGCGATTTCTCGATGGCCAATCGTCCGGGCGGCGAGGCGCTCGAATTTCACATCCGCCTCATGCCCGGCGGCGCGGTGACGCCCTACGTGGCGACCGCCCTCAAGCCGGGCGAGCGCGTGCGCGTCGTCGGCCCCTACGGCAACGCGTTCTACCGCCCGCGCCACGCCGGCCCGATTCTCGCGCTCGCCGGGGGCTCGGGCTTGGCGCCGATCAAGAGCACGGTCGAAGAGGCGCTGGCGCAGGGCGCCCGGCAGCCGATCCATCTCTATTTCGGCGTCCGCGCCGAGCGCGATCTCTATCTCTTGGATCACTTCGCCGCGCTGGCGGCGAAGCATCCGAACCTCCGCGTCGTTCCCGTGCTCTCGGAGCCGGACGCGCCGGCCGGGCGCCGCACCGGGTTTCTCTCCGAGGCGATCGGAAAAGACTTTCCCGATCTGGATGGTTTCAAGGCCTATCTCGCCGGCCCTCCGATCATGGTCGAGACTTGCACGCGGGTGCTGAAGCACCTCGGCCTCGCCCGGCAGAACTGCCACGCCGACGCGTTCTACACCGAGGCCGACAAGGCGAAGCTGGAAAACGCCACATGACGAAACTGTTGGAAGGGCGGGTCGCCATCGTCACCGGCGCCGCGCGCGGCATCGGCCGCGCCATCGCCGAGGAGTTCGTGCGCGCCGGCGCCAAGGTCGTTATCGCCGACAGCGGGACGAGCATCAGCGGCGAGGGCGCCGACCCGAGCGCTGCCGAAGCGGCGGCCACGGCGCTCGGCGGCGGCGCCCTCGCCTGGCCCGGGAGCGTGGCGAGCCCCGGCGCCGCCAAGGCGCTCGTCGAGCTCGCGCTGCGGCGCTGGGGCGGCGTCGACATCGTCGTCAACAACGCCGCCATCATCCGCGATGCGCTCGTCTTCAAGGGCGATCCGCGCGATTGGGACGCGGTGATCCACACCAACCTCAACGCCGCCTACTATCTCGTCAGCGCGGCGACGCCGCTGATGCGCGAGCAGCACAGGGCCGGCCGCCCCAGGCCAGGCGCCGGCTACGCTTGGGGCCGCATCGTCAATGTCGGATCGACCGCCGGCCTCTACGGCAATTACGGCCAGGCCGCCTATGCCGCGTCGAAGGCCGGCCTCTTCGCGCTGACGCGCATTGCGGCAATGGAAATGGCGCGCTCGGACGCGACAGCAAATTTCGTCGTGCCGTTCGCGCACACGCGCGTGACCGACCAGATCAAGCCCGCGAACGACGCGCAGGCCGCCTACAAGACGCGCGCGATGAAGGTGGAGGCGCGCTACGTCGCCGATCTCGTCACGGCGCTCTGCGCCGAGGGCGGCGGCAAGGTCACGGGGCAGGTCCTCGGCGTGCGCGGGCGCGAGCTCTTCCTCTTCTCGCAGCCGCGCCCGGCCGTGCGCCTCGCCATCGAGCCGGGCGACTGGTCGGTGGCGCGCATCGCCGACGCGTTCGGCCGCGAGCTGGCGCCACTAATGACCGATCTCTCGACCGACCTCGAACACTTCAACACCGAGCCGCTCGTTTAAGCAGAGGACAGAGGACAGATGTCAGAGGACAGAGCCCCTCCGATGATCTGGCGCACGAGCCCGCATGCGGGCGCGTCTATTTCTGTCCTCTGTCCTTCGTCCTCCGTCCTCAGAGGTTACCATGACCGAAGCCCCGCAAGTCGCGACCGCTGAAGCGCTCAGGAGCGCGCCCGAGGAGTTCCAGACCGCGTGCAAGAAGATCGTGATCAGCCATGCGATCAACGAGCTCTACGGCAGCCGCGTCTTCGACGAGCCGGCGGTGGCGCTCGCGCGCACGCCCTACGAGAAGTGGCTGGTCTGCCGCGTGGCGATGGAGGAATACGGCCATCATTGGCGCTTCTTCGAGCTCGGGCGCGAGATGGGCATCCCGGCCGAGAAGATGCTGCCCGAGAAGACCTCGAAGCAGCCGCTCAACATCTTCGCGATGCCGCTCGAGAGCTGGGAGCAGTTCTGCGTCATCAAGGCGATCGGCGATCTCGCCGAGATCCTCCAGGTCGAGGACCTCATCCACTGCAGCTTCATCCCGCTCCGGAACCTCGCGCGCATGACCATGCCCGAGGAGCGCTTCCACTCCGAGTTCGGCGTCGAGATGTGCGAGGACATCGTCGCCAAGGACGGCGCCAAGGCGAAGGCCAAGCTCCAGAAATACGTCGATCAGCTCTTTCCCGAGATGATGAAGTTCTTCGGCGGCGCCGATTCCAAGAACAACGCCATCTACCGGAAATGGGGCATCAAGAAGCGCACCAACGAGGACATGCGCGCCGACTACATCCGCCGCGCCAGGGAGCTGGTGGAAGGGCGCTTCGGGCTCAAACTGCCGCGGACTCAATAACTCTGTATACGCACTCTCTCAGTGCAGCCTTCGTTGGCGTGCTGGCGACTCGGTCGTCCACTCACGCAAAATCTGCCGGACAATTCTCTTTCGCACGATCCCAGCGCGCGCGAAATCATTTGTTTCGCTGTTGACCGTCATTATGCGTGCCCTACCCCGCGCGCCACGAACGTGCGCGGCGATGGATCGATTCAAGTTCGATAGGTAATCCGAAGTTATTGCGCTCTCCTCCCGTCGCCGGCGCGCCCTAATTCGCTTTAGCTCAACGCTAGAGCTACATGTGAGATGAACTAGTAGATTCGGGTATCCAACTTCTTTGACTATTCGCTCGTATAGGGCTTTGAAAAGTTTAAGATCATGACCGCTCAAATTTGCTTCGGCATAGGCGAGATCCTGAAGCAAACCGAAATCGCAAATGAGCCCCCTCGGTTTGTCGCTTAAGTGTTTGATGTCAGAATAGTGCTGGAGCAGAAAACACACTTCGGTTTCAAATCCGTGCTTGACCGGGTTCGCGTAGAACCGTCTCCAAAAGGGATTGGCGCGAAATTGCTCAAGAATGACTTGATACCCTGCCTCCCGCAGGGCCTGCGCTAAAGTCGTTTTCCCAGACGCGATACCGCCGCAAATTTCCAAGCGACGGATTGAGCGATAATTGCCGAGTTCCATGCCCCTATTTAAGGCTCACTGCTTTTCGCTGGGTGGCAGACGCTTTTCCATTTCTTCTAGTCGCCGGCGCATGAGTTCCAAATCCTGCTTCAAGCTTTCGAGCTCACCCTCTTTGTACCTCACAATCAAATCGCGCAGAACAGCAATTTCCCTCGCAAAAGTCTGGGTTGCTGCATCAAACTGTCTTCGAGCGTTGTCGAATTCCGACCTCATCACACTGCCGCTCTTGTCGACCGTCGCGATGTCTTTTCGAATGTCTGAACCGACGGTGAACAGTACAACCACCAGAGCGGCTAAGCTCAGGAAACCCGCGATCAGGCTGTTTCGCCTATCTGCGTAGGCGCGATCAGAAATTTTCTGAGCCTGATCGCTGGCCTCCCTCGCACTACGCTCGGCTTGCGCCAAGGCATCGGGTATCGAACTTCGTATTGGCCCCTTCGATGCCTCATCAAGATAGGTCCATTCCGAGCGCCGCTTCTTGCTCCTCGGGAACTCTTTGTATTCGCCCTCTAGGCCATATTCGGCATAGAAATCGGAGCATCTCTCATCCCAACGTTCATTGGGACTGACCTTCGTAAATTCCACCCAAACAAATGTTTCGCCTCGCTGAAGGGTGTAAGGATTCGTCGTAAGATTGTGCAGCGGAATCAGGAGATTTCCTTCGAATCCTGGGTCAACAAGCGGTCCTGTGCCGAGCAATATTCCCCTATGCACGTTGTTGATCTTCAAATTGAAACGCATTGCGACGTGATCAGGCAAGCAGAACACCTCTTCGGTCGTTAGAAAAGTGATCGAGTTAGGCTGCAGAACGAACGATTCCCCGGGCGCAAGATTCCTATCGTCTTTTTGCCCTTCACCTGTCCAAGAAATGACTTTGCTGCCAACATGAATCGCATAGGACGACGACTTAAGGCGCGCGCTATCGAACGGAAACATCATTCCCGTTGCGCAAACATAATTGTAAATGTCGGCAGAATTCAAAAGTGACGCAGGTATTCTTGGGAAAGGATCCGTCTTAAACCAAAGCTTGTAGCGCCGGTAAGCCTCGAGGCGATTAGCTGCCGGGCGCTTTGCAGGGATCATGTCGCAGATGGTGTCGGGATCAAGCTATTAGCGCTTTTCGCAGGTAGTTTGGCCGCGGAAGGAGAGTCCGCGCGCCAATACCAATATGGTCTATCATGCGATCGATACTTCGCTCAATCTTTTGAGCTTCGTCCCTCACTTTGTCGGTGACAATTCCGCGTTCTCCGCTTTCGTGATCAAAATAGTCAGCGTGATTGAGGATCAATATAGTGGGCTTGTTCACGTCAATCGCGCGGCGAACAACGGTGGGATCGAAACGACCGACACGACGGACCCTATTGGTGACACTAGTGTATTCGACAATCGGAGAAGATGACCCAGCATCTCGTGTCACGATCGCCCAATCAATTTCATTGGGTAGTGGCCCAGAATCCCCCGAGACACGAATTGGATATGCCCTAATTACCAGGACTATGTCCTGTACGTCGAAGGGACTAAGCCCCACTTCGGCAAGAAATGTCGCTGCGGTTGTGTCTCGGCTGGTCACGTTGGGATAATATTGCGAGTGAAATACCGAGAGCCCAAAGCCCTGTGTACCTTCAACTATCACGTGCTCGCCTCGATCTAGACGAGAACGCGCAAGCAGTGCGGTCGACTCTTGAGAAACAAATGGTCGCAGTCTCTCATCGTTTTCAGCGAGATATTTTTCTGATCGCCGCATTATTCGATCCGCCACGGCCGCCCCGGTGCCGCTTTGCGTCGAGCCGATCCTGGCGCCCAGTCCCCACTCAAATTCCTGTCGTTTATGCTCCTCGGAAATCACAAAGGCATTTCGATCAATGACTAAGCGTGCGGGGTCAAGGCGGGCAACTTTCATTTCCTGGAATAGCAGTTCGGGATCGATATATGAGCCCGCCCCGAGCGCGCAAATCGGGTCCGGCAATAGCGCCGCCGTCGGAAGCATTCTGAAGACACAGGGAGTTCCGGTTGGGGCGATCACAGTGTGGCCGGAGTTCGTCCCTCCGACTCGGAACACAAGGGTCGCCCTCCGCTCCCTTGCAAAGTAGTGAGCCACTTTGCCTTTGCCTTCCGATCCGTATTGACCGCCTACGACAACCGTTACCGGCACGTTCCACCTATCTCAATTTCGCTAGGAGCGAGGTATCATACGGAAGGGAGAGATATTCTCGCCAATTGCGCCGATGTTTGGCTGTCTGCCACGCGGGTATCAAGCAAAAGGAGCCACGCGCCCCAACTTTTGAATTAGGTGCATAATCTTGGTCCGGTATGCATCCCGGGTGCTATCGTTCAAGATCGACTCATGCGCCCTCTGCGCGAGCAGGGGGATTTTTTGCTCTACGATGTGGCCGACCGCTCGTGTGAAACTACCTCTTGAATTGCCCATCGCGACGTAGCGCTCCCTTCTGAGGGCTTCGGGCGCGGTGATGTGGATGTGGATAAACGCTGGACCGAACGCCTCGACCATGAACGCGTGATCCTCGGGGAAACGCAATCCGTCGATCACCGCGTTTCGATCGCTGGCAAGCGTTTGAACCAATCGCTTCGACAACCATCGCTGCCCGGGGTGGCGATGAATGCGTTCGCCAAGGCTCTGAAGGGCTGCTCGTGATGGTCTCTCGCCAGCGTCGGCAAGCATCTGGGCCAGCACTTCGCTGTATCTTCCATACCTGAAACCAGCTTTCTCCAAGAATCTGGCGCCGGTTGTCTTGCCGGAAGCGATCGGTCCGCTAATTCCAATTACTAGGCGTTCGCGCCATCGATCGGGCGCAACATGCATGTCGGGAACTATGAGGTACTCTTCATCTTCATTGCCCAGCGCCTCGAACTTTCCGCTCCAAAAAAACAATCCTACGGCGGCTGAAGTCGCCGCATCGACCTCGTCGTGAGTTACGTCCCTCTCAAGGAATTCTCCGCGGATTCCGAATTCGCCAAGGCCCCGCTTCAGGAGGTCCAATCCAGCGCGTTTGCGCGGTATCCCCATTATGTCCTGAGCGGCGCCGGGGTAGCTTTCGATAACCGGAACGCCTAGTGCGCGGAGAGCCTTGGCGAGTCGAATTCCTCGTGCCGTCAGCTTTTGCATACTCGGGATCAGCGAGGGGTACACATTGACCCCCCGTTTTTTCAGTGTTCGCTCGCATTGTCGCATAATGCCGTACTTCGCGCGTCCGGGATCGGAGTCCCTTACACTTCGTCTGCCTTTTGGCAGCGAGAGCGGCGAATCGATTGAAACTAAGTGCGGTCGCGAAGCAATTGTCTCCGCAATCAATTCCCTATCGGTGCTAAGAGTCTTCGTGACTGCTTCATCGCCGGCCAAGAGGCACCACCCTGTCGGCCGTTTGGATGAGCCAGTCAAGTCGATGCCTACAATTCTTAGTTCCCGAGACCGCTGATCGGTCAGTAACTCGTTGAAAGTAACTCTTGGCCCGACTCTTCCCGGGTACCGAGGCATTTCGAACTGTATAGCTTCCCACTGATTTAGCGGGCGATCACCAGCGGCCGCATGCCCAAAGGTTCCGAAGCGAAACCCGTTTCGATTGCTTGAGTGCGGGCCTGAAATTCGTTGAAGCACGATATCGAATATCGTCCTCATTCCCTCGACATCGGCCCGATTATACTCGACCAGTCGTTTGCCGGCTTCGGCGTCTCCTAGAGTATAGCGGTACCACAATATCGGTGCGCGCTCGCCTCGCATGTCCCGAATATCCATCGGGCGGCCAATCTTGAGCTGCTCCTCAATGCTTTTCTGCCCGCCTGCCAAACCCACTCTTCGAGCAAAAAACCGAAGATCAACATGAGCGTTCGGCAAAGGTAGCAGCGGAAACTCCTTCCTGATGAACTTTAGATCGAATGCGCCTCCGTTGAACGTCACAAGGCACTTAGCCTGCGCAATTCGTTCGGCGATACGCTCTATCGCCTGACCCCTGATGTAGAGGTCGTAGCCGTCTATCCCGGAGATGCCGATAAGAGTTATTTCATCGTAGTAGAGGCTAAGCCCCGTCGTCTCGATGTCGAGGAAAAGGGTGTCGCGCGGCGCGTGCAGTGCAATGCGGTAGTGTTCGCCGGGAGGGAGTCTCTCAGCAAAGTATTCGAGCCGACCTGCGTCAAGCGCTATACGCGATTCTTCGATTGATCTGGCTAGGGCATACTCGGACGCGCTTGGAAAGAGACTGCTCTGGCTGAGAAACGTTCGGGAGAAATCGTCCCAGGTCAATATTCCAGACTTCCAGAGCAACTTCTCGCGATGAGATCCGATACCGGGCAGATGAATAAACGTGCTCTGCAGCATCGACTCACTTTCAGACGGGCAGGGCCGGACGGCCCGTGCGATCGGGACTGAAAAATTATAGGCACCGTGGAGGTGATCGGGAAGTGAGTTCTAACCAGCCCCCACGCCCTATGCGAAGTGGCTCATCTGCCGCGTCGCCATGGAGGAATACGGCCATCATTGGCGCTTCTTCGAGCTCGGGCGCGAGATGGGCATCCCGGCCGAGAAGATGCTGCCCGAGAAGACCTCGAAGCAGCCGCTCAACATCTTCTCGGTGCCGCTCGAGAGCTGGGAGCAGTTCTGCGTCATCAAGGCGATCGGCGACTTGGCCGAGATCCTGCAGGTGGAGGACTTGATCCACTGCAGCTTCATCCCGTTGCGCAACCTCGCGCGCATGACCATGCCCGAGGAGCGCTTCCACTCCGAGTTCGGCATCGAGATGTGCGAGGACATCGTCGAGAAGGACGGCGCCAAGGCGAAAGCCAAGCTCCAGCGCTACGTCGACCGGCTCTTCCCCGAGATGATGAAGTTCTTCGGCGGCGCCGATTCCAAGAACAACGCGATCTACCGGAAATGGGGCATCAAGAAGCGCACCAACGAGGACATGCGCGCCGACTACGTGCGCCGCGCCAAGGAACTCGTCGAGGGCCGGTTCGGCCTGAAGCTGCCGGCGGCGGATTAGCGCGCGCTCCGCAGAATACCCCGTGCCGGCGTCATCTCGACCGGAGCGGCCACGCTCTTCGCGCGGCCGCGAAGCGGAGGGATCGCGTCGCGCACGATGCCTCCACTCCGCGAGCCGCCCCTTCGACGACCGACGCATCGCGTCGGCGCTCAGGGTGCGGCTCACTCCGGTCGGCATGACGAAATGACGACCAGGCGGCCTCGGGCGCGATTCGCAGATCGGAGGAACGGGGCTATATCATAATCCGCCAGCGGCGCGATCGCTCGAGCGTTGGCCCTGCGCAGGTTGAGGATGCGCGGGAGAGCGGTTGTGCTCGATATGGCAGGAAGCGCGCATTGAACCGGGAAGACTACACGAGGCTGCCGCCGGAAGCGCGGCGGGCCGCCGCGCCCGGCGCTTCGCCCGCCTTGGCGCCCGGCCCGCCGGTTGCGCCGGCCCCACCCGTGGCGCCGGTGCCGGCCGTGGCGGTGCCGCCCGAACGCGCGGGGTCCGAGCCCGGTCTGCCGATGCGCTCGGGCTTCCGCGACGCGCTCGCGCTGCTGGGCGAACTCAGGGCCTCGCCGGGGCGCTGGATCGCGCTGATGCTGGCCGTCGCCGTGCTCGTGGTGATCGTCGCGAACATGGTCGGCCAGGTGCGCTTGAACGCCTGGCACGGCGACTTCTTCAACGCCATCGAGCGCAAGGACCTCCCCGGCGTCGGGCGGCAGCTGCTGATCTTCCTCGCCATCGTCGCCGTCATGCTCGCGCTGGTCGTGGCGCAGACCTGGCTGCACGAATTGCTGAAGCTCCGGCTGCGCGACCTCATCACGCGGCGCCTGCTCGACGATTGGCTCGTGCCCGGGCGCGCCTATCGCCTCGGCATCGCGTCGGCGGCGGGCGTCAATCCCGACCAGCGCATGCAGGAGGACGTGCGCCATCTCGCCGAGCTCAGCGCCGATCTCGGCATCGGCTTCGTGCACCACGTCTTCCTGCTCGGCACCTTCATCGGCGTGCTGTGGCTGCTGTCCGCCGGCATCGCCATTCCGATCGGCGGCACGCCGGTCGTCATTCCCGGCTACATGGTGTGGTGCGCGCTGCTCTACGCCGGCATCGGATCGTGGCTTGCCTGGCGCGTGGGCCGGCCGCTGATCCGCCTCAACGTCGCCCGCTATGCGAAGGAAGCGGATTTCCGCTTCGCGCTGGTGCGCATGAGCGAAAGCGCCGAGGCGGTGGCCCTCTACGGCGGCGAGCGCGACGAGCGGCGCTACATCGACGCGACCTTCGGCGGCGTTCTTGCGGCGATGCGGCGCGTGGTGTTCGCGGTGGCCCGGCTCACCTGGATCACGTCGGGCTACGGCTGGATCGCCATCGTGGTGCCGACCGTGGTGGCGCTGCCGGGCTATTTCTACGGCGGTCTCACGCTCGGCGGCCTGATGATGGTCGTCGGCGCCTTCAACCAGGTGCAGCAGGCGCTGCGCTGGTTCGTCGACCACTATGCGCGCATCGCCGATTGGCGCGCATCGCTGCACCGCGTGATGGTGTTCCGCGAGGCGCTGTGCGGCTTCGACGATTTCGACGAGGACGAGGATCGCATCGAGATCGCCGATCATCCGCAGAGGCGGCTCGCCTTTCGCGAGCTGAACGTGCTGCTCGCCGACGGCCGCGTGCTGATCAAGGAGGCGACGGCCGAGATCGGACCCGGCGAGCGCGTGCTGATCGTCGGCGAATCGGGCTCGGGCAAGAGCACGCTGTTCCGCGCGATCGCGAGCCTCTGGCCCTGGGGCAGCGGCACGATCCTCTTGCCGCCGCGCGACCAGATCATGTTCATGCCGCAGCGGCCCTATCTGCCGCTCGGCACGCTGCGCACGGCGTTGGCCTATCCCTCGCCGCCCGACGCCTTCACCGACGAAGCGCTCGGCACGGCCCTCACGCGCGTCGGACTCAACGACTTCGTGGCGCTGCTCGACCGCGACGAGCGCTGGGATCGCCTCATGTCGATGGGCGAGCAGCAGCGCCTCGCCTTCGCGCGCTTGCTGCTGCACCGGCCGCAATGGGTCTTCCTCGACGAGGCCACGGCGGCGCTCGACGAGGAGAATCAGCGCCGCGTGATGTCGATCTTCGACGAGGAGCTCGCCGGCGCCACGCTGGTCAGCATCGGTCACCGCCCCGGCCTCGAGCGCTATCACACGCGCGCGCTCGAGCTGGTGTCGTCCACCGCCGGCGCGCGGCTCCATCGCCGGTCACGGCGGCCCGAGCGGCCGCAAAGCCGCTTGCTGCGCCGGCTGCGTACGCTGCTGCCGCAACGGACGCGGGGCGGCCGGCGCACGCGCGATTCGCGCGGAGACGAGCCGCCGGCGGGTTAGGTTAATGGTGAACGGCGCGGCCTCAAGCTGCTGGCGATGAACGATGGGCCGGCTGACAAGCGCAATTCTGTTGCTTAGACTCCGTCGTGGGCTTGCCTGCGGGGTCGCTATGAAGAGGCCGTCGCCATTCTCGGCGGCATTGCTGCTGGCCTTGGTCGCCGTCGCGGCGTCGCTTTCGACCGGCAGCGCGCGCGCCGAACGTGTGCTCTATGCCAGCGCGGACGGCGTCGCCGGGTGGCACGAGGGCAGGCGCATCGAGGCCGAGCGGCTCGAGGTCGTGCTCGACAGGCTGCGCGGCCCTCTCTCGCAGAGGACCGTCGTCCAGCTCTTGAGCGCCGATCCGGCCGGCGAGAGCGTCACGGTCTTCCGGATCGAAAAGGATCCCTGCAACTACCGGATCGCGCGCGTAATGGGCTCCGCCGAGGCGCCGCTCGTCATCCGCGGCTCAAGGAAGGGCGGGCGCTGGCTGATCCAGGTCGCCGCCGACGGCGTGGACGACATCGTCCAGGGAAAATTCCACTGCAAGCGCGCGGTCGCCGAGCTGCGCCAGCCCCTGCTTCTGGGCCGCGGCCGGCGCGGCGAGATTGCCAGCATGCTTCAGGACGCCGCCGCCGGGCTCGAGGCGGCGCCGCCCGAAATCATGGGCCTCGGCGCCGGCGACCAGTATCGCCTGATCCCCTGCTTCCGGGTCACGCGGAGCCGCTTCGTGGTCTTCGAAGACCTGCATTTCAAGGATTGCTGGGTGTCGGCGGTGTTCATCGCCGATTCGTCCGACATCCGCGTCGCCGGCAACCTGATCGAGGGCTCGTCCTACGCGATCTTCGCGACCGCGCTGCACGTGCCGCCGGGCAGCGTGCGCGGCTTCACGATCGAGAACAACGTCTGGATCCAGGACAATTCGGGCTACGGCCCCGGCAAGCCCGCGCCGTGCAAGGCAATCGGCGCATCGTTCGATTGCCCGGGCGTCGTCTGGACCACGATCCCCTGGGCGGTCACGCACGATACTTGGTACGAGCACATGAACGGCGGGCTGTTCGGCTCTTCCGACATCGGGGGCGGCGTCGTGTTCCGCGGCAACAAGGTCACCAACGCCTACAACGGCATCCGCATGGTGGTCAGCATGGCCTGTGCGCGCGTTCTCGCCTGCCGCAATGCCGTCAACCGCGATGTCGAGGTCGCCGACAACGACTTCATCCATATCCGCGACAACGCGGTCGAGCCGGAGACCCAGGCGGTCAACTGGACGATCGCCCGAAACCGCATCGTGAACGGCCACGCCTGGTTCTCGTTCGACGACGTGGCCGGCGGCCCGATCTATATCTGGGGCAATGTCGGCTGGTACACCGACATTCCGGGCCGCGAGTGCCGCGACGATCCCAATCACAAGCGGTTGCTGCGGGTCGACTTCCAGAACGGCGGTTACCGTCCGATCGAGCGCGCCGGCGAGGGACGCGAGGCGTTCGTGTGCGCGCGCTCGCGCTTCGGAACGATCATCAAGGAAGGCAGCGAGGGTGCCGCGCTCGACAAGGACATCTACGTCTTCCACAACAGCTGGTACGTGCGCATTCCGCTGCTGCGCGAAGCCAGGTCCGGCCGGATCAAGTATTGGAACAACGCCATGATGGCGACCGGCTGCGGCGTCACCCGCGATCCCAACTCGCTTTGCGGCATCGAACCGAGCGCGAGCCTCGAGGGCTGCCGCGGCCTCCGCGACTACATCACCGACGACGGCAGCTCGATGCTGCTGCGCTGCATCGACCCCAGCCAGGCCGCGAATCCGCGCATCTACGATTTTCGGCACAGCATCCTCGACAAGGGCTTTCCGGCCGATTTCCTCAAAGCGGGCGGGCGCAAGGAAACGCTGATCGGCGCCGATCCGCGTTTCCGGGCGGCGGACAAGGGCGATTTCCGGCTCCTGCCCGACAGCCCTGCGATCGGCAGGGGTTGTATCGTCGAATGGCGCGACAAGCCCGGCGGCGCGCTGCGCTGCCGCCGCCCGGAAAACACCGCCGCGGCGTCCGATATCGGCGCATTCACCCGCGACGGAACGCTCTACGCCGGCCCGAAATAGGCGGTACGCCGCCTCACAGCAGCGCGAACTGATCCTCGATCGCGACCAGCGGCCAGCGTCCGGCCGCGTAGAGGCGCTGCTTGGCGGCAAACGCGTGGCCGACGGGATCGGCGCCGGCCAAGAAAACGAGCGCGTATTCGCCGGCCGCGCGCGCCGCGGCGCCGGCGGCGACACGCATCAGCGCTTCGTCGCTGCGCCCCCGCGCCGGAAAAATCCGCCGCGCCGCCTGTATCGCGGCGTCGCTGGCGGCGAGCATGGCGCGGTTGACGGCTTCGTTGGCCCCGGTTTCACCGAGCGCCGCGGCGGCCGCGCGCGTGAGCGCACCGGCGGCGTCGCGTTCCGCGCGCTGCCATGCCGGCATTGTCTCCTCGCGCCGCAGCACGCCTTCCGCCGCGCCGAGATCGTGCAGCCAAACGAGAACGGTGCGCCGGAAACCGAGCTTGGCGCAATAGTCGTCGGCAGAGCGGCGGTCGTCGGCCGATGGCTTCTGACCGAGCCGCGCGAACCATGCGGTTTCGGCGAACTCGGCGGCGAGATCGGAGAGAATCAGTTGCGCGGGATCGGTCATTCGGCGGCTCGCCCGGTTCGCTCAGGCGAAATCAGCATTCAGCGTTGTACGTCCTTCGAGGCCGCGCCAAAAGGCGCGGCACCTCAGGAGAAGGACCTATTTTGATGCGCCAGCAGGAATCCTCATGCTGAGGTACGCGCCGCCACTTCGGCGACGCGCCTCGAAGCACGCACCGGGCTCACGCGCCGGCCGAAGCGCGAACTAGTGCGGGGCCGACACCGGCTCGTTGCCGCGCTGCTCGCGCCAGAGGCCGAGCTTCTTGTGCACGGGCCGGTCCGAGAAGCTGAACAGCACGGCGTCGGCGTCGGCCTCGTGGTGGTGCGGCAGCCACGAAGGCACCACGAATACGTCTTTTGGCTTCCACTCGAAGGTCTGGTCGGCGATGACGGTGCGGCCCTTGCCCTCGACCGGCGAAAAGACGGTGCCGTCGGTCGAGCGGTAGGAGACGGTCTTGAAGCCCTTGGGCAGGAGCTGCATGAACGTGCCGATCGTCGGCATCGCAAAATCGCCGGTGATGGGATCGATGTACTGCACCTTCAAGCCGTGGCAGGAATCCCACTGTTCGTACTTGCGCATCTTCTCGAGCGTCTCGCGCGTCTTCGCGTAGGGGTAGTTGAAGATCGGCGAGCACTTGCCCTGCTTCTCGTAGCCGAGCGGCACCACGTTGTCGCCGTACATGGTCGGCGAATAGTTGAGCGGGCGCGAAAGCGGCTGCTCGTCCTTGGGGAACGTCTCCATGAAGCTCGCGTCGAGCGTGTTGACTAGCGGCACATCGAGCCCGTCCATCCACACCATCGGCTGGGCGCTGTCGTTGCCGTGGTCGTGCCAGGTCCAGGGCGGCGTGATCACGAAGTCGCCCTCGGACATGATCGTCTTCTCGCCGTCGACGGCGGTGTAGGCGCCCTTGCCCTCGATGATGAAGCGCAGCGCCGAGGCGGCGTGGCGGTGCGCGGCCGCGATCTCGCCGGGCATGATGAGCTGAAGGCCCGCGTAGAGCGAGTGGGTGATGCGCGATTGGCCGCGCAGCCCCGGATTCTCGAGCACGAGCACGCGGCGCTCGGCTTCCTTGGCGGTGATGAGGCGTCCGGCCTCCATCACGAAGGGCCGCACCTCGTCGTAACGCCAGATATGCGGCTTCGCCGGGCTCACCGGCTCGCGCGTCACGAGGCCCGCCAGCACTTCCCAGAGCGGCGTCATGCTCGACTTGCCGATGGTCTCGTAGAACTGCTCGCGTTCCGGATTGCGGGCGGGTGCGTGGTCCATGGCGCTCCTCCTGGCCTCCTTCATGTAAGAGGCGGCGCCGCCCGAGCCAGACTCGTAGGGCGGCCGGCTTCGTGTGGGAGATTATCAGTATACGGATGAATTGTCCACGCCATCGTTCTAGGCGTCAGCGACAGCCCTCACTTCCCATTGCTGCGCCATGCGCGCAGCAATGGGCCCCTTACTCTCCCAGAGGGAGAGAGAAAAGGGAAGCAGCGGTCTTTCTTCTCTCTCCCTTTGGGAGAGAAGGGGCCCATCGCCGCTCCTGCGGCGATGGGAAGTGAGGGAGTCCGCGGTCAGCTCTTGCCGATCAGCTTGAGCACATGCGGCAAGATGCGCTCGACGATGATGTCGACGCCCTTGGCATTGGGATGAATCCCGTCGGGCTGGTTGAGCGCGGCGTCGGCGGCGACGCCTTCGAGGAAGAAGGGATAGAACGCGACCCCGTGCTTCTTCGCGAGCTCGGGATAGAGCGCGTTGAAGGCCTGGCCGTAGTCGGGGCCCATATTGGGGGGCGCATACATGCCGGCGAGGAGCGCCGGCACGCCCTTCGTCCTGAGCTTGGTCAGGATCGCATCGAGATTGGCGCGCGTCTGCGCGGGATCGAGTCCGCGCAAGCCGTCGTTGCCGCCGAGCTCGACGATGGCGAAATCGGGCTTGGGCTCCAGCGCCCAGTCGAGCCGCGCAAGGCCGCCCGCGGAGGTGTCGCCGGAGAGGCCGGCATTGACGATGCGCGCCTCGACACCCTTGGCCCTCAACGCCGCTTCGAGCTTGGCCGTGAACCCGTCGCGGCTGCCGAGGCCGAAGCCGGCGACCAGGCTGTCGCCGAAAGCGAGGATCGTCAGGGGCTTGCTCTCGGCCGCGACGGAAGCAGGCAGCGCCGCCGTCAAGACAAGGGCCAGCAAAGCCAGCATGCGGCCCGCAAGCGAAGCGAAAGCCTTTGCTGCCATGTTCGCGCCCCGATCTCCTTGTTGGTTGCCCCAATCCTTAGGTGCTACACGCTTCCCCGTCCATGATCCGTCTCCGCGGCGTCCAGCTCACCCTCGAAAGCCTGGCCGGGCCCGTGCACATCCTGCGCGGGATCGACCTCGACATCGCCGACGGCGAGACCGTCGCGGTGGTCGGCCCCTCGGGCTCGGGCAAATCGACCATGATGATGGTGATCGCCGGCCTCGAGCGCCCGTCGAGCGGCAAGGTCGAGGTGGCCGATGCCGATCTGGGCCTGTTCGACGAAGACGGGCTCGCCCTCTTCCGCCGCGACCATATCGGCATCGTGTTCCAGAATTTCCACCTCGTGGCGACGATGACGGCGCTCGAGAACGTCGCCATCCCGCTCGAGTTCGCCGGCCGCGACGACGCCTTCGCGGCGGCCAAGCGCGGCCTCGAGGCGGTGGGGCTCGGCCACCGGCTCGATCACTATCCGGCGCAGCTCTCCGGCGGCGAACAGCAGCGCGTGGCCCTGGCGCGCGCCACCGCCGTTTCGCCCCGGCTCATCCTCGCGGACGAGCCCACCGGCAATCTCGACGGCGACACCGGCGCGCAGGTGATGGATCTCTTGTTCCGGCTGCGCGAGAGGCTCGGCACGACGCTGGTGCTCATCACCCACGACCGCACGCTGGCGCGCCGCTGCAGCCGCACCGTGCGCTTGCTCGACGGCCACATTGTCGGCGACGAGCGCCACGCGGCGCCCGTCGGGCAGGCGGCGCAATGAAGGCGCTCGTCCTCGCGTTCGCGCTCGCGCGGCGCGAGCTGCGCGGCGGCATCAAGGGATTCCGCATCGTGCTGGCCTGCCTGGCGCTCGGCGTCGCCGCGATCGCCGGCATCGGCTCGCTTTCGCGCGCGATCGAAGACGGCTTGAAGCGCGATGCGCGCAAGCTCCTGGGCGGAGACCTCGCGTTCACGCTCGTGCACCGGCCCGCGGGCGCGGCCGAGCTGGCCTGGCTCGGCGCACGCGGCACGGTCTCGACCGCGGCCGAGCTGCGCGCCATGGCCTATGTCGACGGCAATGGCGGCGCGCCGGCGGAGCCGGGCAAGGACCGGCTGCTGGTCGAATTGAAAGGCGTCGATGCGCTCTATCCGCTGTTCGGCGCCGTCGAGGCCGACGGCAACGTCCTCGGTGCGAAGGCGCTGGCCGAAATGCTGGCGCCTCGCGGCGGGCGATACGGCGCCCTCGTCGATCCGCTGCTGCTGACCCGGCTCGGCTTGAAAACCGGCGCCACGCTCAAGATCGGCAGCATCCAGATCGAGATCCGCGCCACGCTCGAGCGCGAGCCCGACCGCGCCACGCGCCTGTTCACGCTCGGCCCGCGCGTCATGGTTTCCGAAGAGGCGCTGGCGGCGACCGGTCTCGTACAGCCGGGCAGCCTCATTTTCTATCAGCATCGGCTGAAGCTGGCGGGCAACGCCTCGGCCGTTTCCACGATCGCCGCGGCGAAGAAGGAGTTCCCCGATTCCGGCTGGCGCATCCGAAACACCGCGGAAGCGGCGCCGGGGCTCGATACCTTCCTTTCGCGGCTGACTCTCTATCTCACGCTCGTCGGCCTGACCGCGCTGCTCGTCGGCGGGCTCGGCATCGCGAGCGGCGTCAAGGCCTGGCTCGACGGGCGGACCGGCACGATCGCCACGCTAAAATGCCTCGGCGCGCCGGCCGCGCTGATCTTCCGCGTCTACCTCATCGAGGTGCTCTTTCTGGCCGGCGTCGCCATTGCCGCCGGGCTCGCGGCGGGAACCGGGCTGCCGCTGCTGCTCGCGGGCCCGCTCGAAAGCCTGCTGCCGGTGAAGCTCGAGATCTCGGTCTATCCGCTGCCGCTGCTGTTGGCGGCCGCGTTCGGCGTGCTCACGGTTCTCGCGTTCTCGCTCTGGGCCCTCGGCGCCGCGCGCGAAGTGCCGCCGGCGCTGCTGTTCCGCAGCACCGTGGCGCCCGTCGAGGCGCGGCCGCGGCGCGAGTATCTCCTGGCGACCGCGCTTTGCGCCGCCGCGCTGGCGGCGCTCGCGGTGCTCACCGCCGCCGACCGCTTCATGGCCGGCCTGTTCGTGGCCGCGGTGATCGGCACCTTCATCCTGTTCCAGGGCGGCGCCGCCGTGATCACGCGCGGCGCCAAGGCCGCGTCCAAAGGCGGCACGCGCCGCGCCGTGCTCCGCTTTGCGCTGGCCAATCTGCATCGCCCCGGCTCGCCGGTGGCGCGCATCGTGCTGGCGCTCGGCCTCGGCGCCACCGTGCTCGTCACGATCGCGCTGCTCGAGGCCAATCTCGACCGCCAACTGCGCGAGCAGCTGCCCGAGAAGGCGCCGTCGTTCTTCTTCATCGACATCCTGCCGCACCAGGTCGCCGATTTCGAGGCGGCGGTGAAGTCCGTTGCCGGGGCCGGCGGCCTCGAGCGCACGCCGATGCTGCGCGGGCGCATCGCGCGCATCAACGGCGTGCCGGTCGGCGAGGCGGCGGTGGCGCAGAACGCGCGCTGGGCGCTCGACAACGAACGCGGGCTCACCTTCGCGGCAACGCCGCCGGCCGGCACCGAGATCGTCGCCGGCAAGTGGTGGCCGGCCGACTACAAGGGCCCGCCGCTCATCTCGTTCGACGCCAACCTCGCCGAGGGCATGGGCTTGAAGGTCGGCGACACGCTCGCGTTCAATATTCTCGGGCGCGAGGTGACGGCCGCGATCGCCAATCTCCGCAAGATCCATTGGCGCTCGCTCGGCATCAATTTCACGGTGATCTTCGCGCCCGGCACGCTCGAAGGCGCGCCGCACAGCCACATCGCCGCCGTGCACGTGCCGGCGAAGTCGGAGACGGCGCTGCTGACGGCCGTCACCGACAAGCTGCCGAACGTCTCCGCAATCCGCGTGCGCGACGCGCTCGATCAGGCGGCCGGCGTGTTCGAGCAAGTGGGCTTCGCCGTGCGCGCCACGGCGATGGTCACGCTCGCCGCGGGCTTGCTCGTGCTTGCCGGCGCGGTCGCAGCGGGCCACCGCCGCCGCGTCTACGACGCCGTCGTCTTCAAGGTGCTCGGCGCCACGCGCCGGCGCATCATGGGCGCATTCCTGATCGAATATGGCTTGATCGGCCTCGCCACCGCGCTGTTCGCGGCGATCCTCGGCGCGATCCTCGCCTGGGCGATCGTGACACAGGTGATGAACGCGCCGTTCGCGCTCTTGCCGCAAACGGCGCTCGGCACGTCGCTGATCGCCGCCGCGATCGCTTTGACCTTCGGCTTCTTCGGCATCTGGCGCGCGATGGGCCAGAAAGCCGCCCCGCTCTTACGGAACGAGTAGGGGCGGGTCCCCGACCCGCCCGTGTCAACGCAAGACAGTTTTGAACATTGTGCGCGCGGCGCCGCGGGCGGGTCGGGGACCCGCCCCTACGAAGGTTCACGCGACTCTCATCACCGCCATCATGCCGCCGGCCTGGTGCTCGAGCACGTGGCAGTGGAACATCCAGTCGCCGGGATTGTCGGCGACGAACGCGATGTCGACGCGCTCCTTGGGGTTCATCAGCACCGTGTCGCGCCACTCGGCGCGCGCGGCCTTGACGCCGTCGCGCGCGATCACTTGGAACGCGTGGCCGTGCAGGTGGATCGGGTGGTGCCACGCGGTGTCGTTCTCCATCGCGAGGATGTAGGAGCGGCCGCGGGCCAGCGTCAGCATCGGCGCGTGGTCGTGCGCGCCGATCACCTTGCCGTTCACGGCCCAGGCCATGCGGTGCTCCATGAAGAGCTCGCGCATCGGGCGCTTCTTCCCCTGGAACTCCGCCTCGGCGAGCCGGCCCATCATGCCGCCGCCGAAGTGAATCGCGTGCCGCTCCGCTTCGGCGAGCTTCGGCTCGGGCAGCGCGTTGGCGGCGAGCGCGATCGGCGCATCAGGCGCTTTTGACCGCAGCGGCGGCTCGGCGCCGTAGACGATGTCGAGCAACCGATAGGCCTGGCGCGGATAGAAATCGTCGGTGATCGTTACGCGTTCGCCCGGCTTGCCGACGCAGTCGAGGATGAGATCGGCGCGCATGCCGGGGCCGAGCACGATGCGGTCGCCGGGAAGCGCGTGCGGCGCGATCGCGTGGCCGTCGGTCGCGATGAGCCGCGCCGTGACCGCGCCGAAGCGCAGCGCGAAGATGCGGGCATTCGCCACGTTCAAGAGGCGAAGCCGGATGCGTTCGCCGGCGCGGACCTTGAACTCCTCCGCGATCTTGCCGTTGACCGTGACGGTGTTGCCGAGCCTTCCGGCATGGCTCACGTCGAAGATGCTCGCGAATTCGCCGGCGATCCTCGCTTCGGGCGTGAGGCGCCAGTCGTCGAGCACCCAGAGCACGTCGCGGTCGACGGCGGGCGGCGCATCCTCCTCGACGATGAGCGCGCCGTAGAGCCCGCGTTCCACCTGCTCGTAGCTCTGCCAATGCGGGTGATACCAGTAGGTGCCCGAATCCCTGGCCTCGAACTCGTAGACGAAGCTCTCGCCGCGCTTCACCGGCTTCTGCGTGAGGCCGGGCACGCCGTCCATGGCGTTGGGCAGACGAACGCCGTGCCAATGCAGCGACGTCATGTCGGCCACGTGGTTCTCGAGCGTGACTTTGAGCCTGGCGCCGCGGCGCACGCGCAAGAGCGGCCCCGGCACCGCGCCGTTGTAGGCCCACACCTCGGTCTCGGGGAAATTCCCGCCGACGATGGCGGCGCGCGCCGGCGCGGCGACCAGGCGACGCTCCGCCGCCTGCGCTCTCAGCAGGGGCGGCGCGAAAGGAAGCGCCACGCCGGCGGCCGCGGCCGCCTGAAGAATGCGGCGTCGGCTCGGCCGTGTCAGGGAAGCTGCCGCCATGAGGGCCATCTTACACCCGCCTCTACTCCGCGGGAACCGCGCGCGCCCGACCGCCCCCGCGCAATTCGCCGAGCGATTGGCGCAGGATGCTGGCCGAAGAATAGAGGAAGAGGCCGGCCATGGCCGCGGCGACGCCAAGGTCCGGCCAGGCGGTGCCGGTGCCGAAGACGCCGAGCGCCGCCAACATCACCGCGACATTGCCGATCGCGTCGTTGCGGCTGCAGAGCCAGACCGAGCGCACATTCGCGTCGCCGTCGCGGAAGCGGAACAGCATGACCGCGGCGGTCACGTTGACCGCGAGCGCCGCGAAGCCGACCACGCCCATCACCAGCGGCTCCGGCGCGCCCGCGACGAACACGCGGTAGAGCGTGGCGCCGAGCACATAGCTGCCCATCAGCGCGAGGCTCGCGGCCTTGATCAGCGCCGCCGTGGCGCGCCAGCGGTCCGGCCGGCCGATCATGTAGAGCGTGAGGCCATAGGTGGCGGCATCGGCGGCGAAGTCGACCGCGTCGGCCTGGAGCGCCATCGAGCCCGCGAGCACGCCCGCCGCCACCTCGACCGCGAACATGGCGGCGTTCAGCGCGATGACCAGCCAGAGGATGCGGCGATAGCGCGGCGAGGCGCCCTCGAATCGCCGCGTGGTCTCGTCACTGCAGCAATGCGCACTCATGCCGAAGGGGCCTCCTGAAATCTTGACCCCGCGAACCTAGGTGCTACAGCGACTGGAGGTTCAAGAGGCCAAGCATGAATCTTTCCATCGGCCAGGCGGCGCGCGCGGCCGGCTGCAAGGTGCAGACGGTCCGCTACTACGAAGACCTGGGCCTGCTCCCCAAGCCGGCGCGCACCGGCGGCAACCAGCGCGTCTACGGCGAAGAGCATCTTCGCCGCCTCGCCTTCATCCGCCACGCCCGCGAGCTCGGCTTTTCGCTCGCGGCGATCCGTGAGCTGCTCTCGCTGGGTGCGCGGCCCGACCAGAGCTGCGCCAAGGCCGACGGCATCGCCAGCGCGCACCTGCACGAGGTGGATCGAAAGATCGCGGCGCTCGCGGCGCTGCGCGGCGAGCTCAGGCGCATGATCCGCAGCTGCCGGCGCGGCGGCTCGGGCCGCATCGCGGAGTGCCGCGTGATCGAGGTGCTCGCCGACCACTCGCATGGCCTCTGCGTCTCCGACGCCCATGGGCGCGCGCACGCGCGGGCCACGCTGCCGGACCGGTTCGGAGACTGAGCGGCCCCGAAAGGTTAATTTCGCCGCCGCCGCCCCGTTGCCAACGCCTCGTCTTTCTCGGCATTTCAAAGGCTTGCATTGGCGCGCCTGGGGCTTCCGAAGCCTTGATTTTGGCGGAATCAACCCCAAAATAGCCGGCACTGGCCAACTAGAACCGGGAAACAGAGGGTTTCACCTATGGAATACCGCAATCAGCAGGGCGGCATCGTCGTCGGGCGCGACCGGGCAACGGTCGGCGTCGACGAGGGCCTCCGGCAATACATGCTCAAGGTCTACAACTGGATGGCCTTGGGCTTGGCGCTCACGGGCGCCGTCGCGTTTGCCGTCACCAGCGTCCAGGCGCTGAGCGACATCTTCTACGTCTCCGCCGCGAATGGACGGCCGATCAGCCTCACGATTCCGGGCTGGATCGCGCTGTTCGCGCCGATCGCAGTCGTGTTCTTCTTCTCGTTCCGCCTGCACGCGTTGTCCGCGGCGACCGCACAGACCGTCTTCTGGCTCTTTGCGGGCCTGATGGGCCTTTCGCTGGCGCCGACGATCGCCGTCTTCACGGCGCAGAGCGTGGCAAAGGTGTTCTTCATCAGCGCGGCCATGTTCGGCGTGATGAGCCTCTACGGCTACACGACCAAGCGCGATCTCACCGGCATCGGCAACTTCCTGATCATGGGCGTGTTCGGCCTGCTCATCGCGATGATCGTCAACATCTTCCTGCAGAGCTCGGCGCTCGGCTTCGCGATCTCGATCCTGGGCGTGCTGATCTTCGTGGGCCTCACTGCCTACGACACGCAGAAGATCAAGGAGTCGTACGTCGTGTCGGATGACGGCGAGACGATGACGAAGAAGGGCATCCTGGGCGCCCTCAATCTCTATCTCGACTTCATCAACATCTTCGTCTTCCTGCTGCAACTGCTCGGCGTCCGCAAGGACTAGCGGCAGCGACGCTCGCCGTAACGAAGCGCCCGGAGCGGCAACGCTCCGGGCGCTTTCGATTCAGAGGACAGATGCCAGAGAACAGAGGACAGAAACGCTCCGTTCTTTCCGTCCTCTGTCCTCTGTCATCTGTCCTCTGTTTTCCGGAACAGCGCCAGCGCGAACCATTCCTGGCTGTCGCTCCAGCGCTCGGCGAGCGTGAAGCCCTGGCGCTCGACCGCGGCCGCCATGTCGGCGAAGCGGAACTTGCGCGAGATCTCGGTGCGGATGGTCTCGCCGGCCTCGAAGCGCGCGGCCAAACCGAGCTTCCTCAAGCGCACGAGCCGTGCGTCGGCGCTGACGAGGTGCATCTCGATCTGCGAAGCCTCGGCGTTGAAGAACGCGCGGTGCCGGAAGCGCGCGAGATCGAAGTCGCCGTCGAAGCGGCGGTTGAGGTGGCGCAGCATGTTGAGGTTGAACGCCGCGGTCACGCCTTGCGCGTCGTTGTAGGCGGCCTCGATGACGCCCGGCGTCTTGACGAGATCGAAGCCCAGCAGCAGCGCGTCGCCGGGATCGAGCGCGCGCGCGACCGCGGCGAAGAACTCCGCGCTTTCGGCGCCGTCGAGGTTGCCGATCGTGCTGCCGAGGAACATCATGAGCCGGCGCGGCGCCAGGCGCGGCGGCAGCGCGGCGAGGCCGGCCTCGTAGGTGGCGACGAGGCCGCTCACCGCCAGACGCGGAAACGCCGCAATGAGACCCCGCGCACCTTCCTCGAGCGCGGCTTCGCTCACGTCGATCGGCACGTAGAGCAGCGGAGCCTTGAGCGCGGTCTGCTCGAGCAGCGCATCGACGACGATGCGCGTCTTGCGCGCGCTGCCGGCGCCGAGCTCGACGAGGTCGGCGTGGCCCACGAGCGAACCAAGGCGCCGCGCGCAGTCCGCGAGGATGAGCTGCTCGGTGCGCGTCAGATAGTACTCGGGCAGCGTCGTGATGCGGTCGAACAGCCGCGAGCCTTGCGCGTCGTAGAAGTATCTGGGCGGCAGCGTCTTGGGCCGCGCGCCGAGGCCGCGCACGACGTCGGCGCCCTCGGCCTCGCGCGCGCCGACGTCGAGGGCGCGGATGTTGATCTCTGCCGGATGCTGGACGGATTGGGCCCGTTGCAGACGGTCCATGCGGCACCTCTAAACCCGACCCGCGCGGCGGAGGCGCCTACGCCAGCCGATGTCTAACCCATCGGTTCTCCGAGGTCCCGCGCCGGGCGGAACCCCGCGAAGATTTGCCTGGTCTCCGGAACGTACCAGTTGCGGAAACTCCGGCGCAAAGCAAAAGGTCGTGTGGCCCAGCTTCCGCCGCGCAGCACGCGGTGGCGTCCATCGAACCATGCTTGTGAATACCCCTCGTAGGGCCACGCCCGGAAATCCGGATATGGCGCAAAATTCGAAGCGGTCCACTCCCAAACATTGCCGAAAAGATCGTCGGCGCCATCGGCGCTGCGCCCGGCAGGAAACGCTCCGACCGGCGTCGTGCCGCCATGCACGCCGCCGAGATTGCCGCAGTCTCCGAAAACAACGAGGCCGCGCGCGGCGTGTTCCCACTCGAACTCGGTGGGAAGGCGCCCGCCGGCCCAGCGGCAGAAGGCTTCCGCCTCGTGCGCGCTCACGCCGGCGACCGGATGATCCGGCGCGTCCGCGCGCCAATGAAGCGGGCGGACGACCGCCTCCGCCTCGCGCCACGCCCAGCCGGCCCGCGACCAGAGCTCGCGCCGGCGATGTCCGCCATCGGCCATGAACGCCGCGAATTGCGCCTGTGTCACCGCGTGCTTGGCCAGCTCGAATGCGCGCAGCTCCACCGAATGCGCCGCGCGCTCGTTGTCGAGCGCCTCCGCGCCGTCGTGGCCGATGGCCGCGCGGCCGCTCGGCACGCGGACATATCCGAGCGGCCGCGTATCCGGGGCGATCTCCGCGTGCGGCGCGCGCGCCGCCAGCGCGCGCACGAACGTCGCGGTCTCGGCGTGCTGTGCCTCGTGCTGGATCACGAAACGCCAAAGCGCGGCGTCGATCGCGGCCCGCGGATCGGCGAGCCGGACAAGCGTTGCCTGGCGCACGCGCGCCAGGTATTCGAACGTCACCGGCGCGTCCGGAATTCCTCCCCGCTCGGCCTTGACGAGGCCATCGACCGCGAACGCGCGCGCCAGCTCGGGCGGTGTCACCGACGCGCCGCCGTCGAGAAGCCACAGCGCCTCGGTGTAGGCGATGTGGCCGAGGTGCCAGCCGAGCGGCGAATAGAGCGGGTGAAGCTGCCGCTTGAACAGCGCGGGCTCGATGCCCGCGAACAGCGTCAGCGTCGCCGCGCGGCAGGCGCGCAGATCGGCGGCGAGGATGCGCCGCTCGGCCTCGGCGGCCCTGCGCTCAGCGCTTGACCCAGACGGAGCGTCCAAAGGCATCCTCGAGCATCATCGTGTTGTTGCGGATGACTCCACGGTCGACGAAGCCGGACGTTCCGACCATCTGCACCTCGTTGCCCCGGATGCGCAGCTCGATGTGATGAAGCACGCCCTCGGGAGGGCATGATGCCCAGGCGATGCGCGTGCGCATGATGCCGCGATATCGCCCCTCGGCCACGCGTTCGTTCAAGTCGAGCGCGCCGGTAATGCGGGCGATGCCGCAGCGGTGCCCGAGATTGACGGTCAGCGGTTCCAGGATCCAGTGCCCATAGGCCGCCCTGTCGCCGGGCGGCGCAATTTCCTCGGCATCGACCTTGAGGCCATGAGGTGTGCCTTCCTTCGGCGCCGGCACGTCGGGCACCTTCGCGGGCTCGGGCGGCACCGGCGCTTCGGGGGCGGGAACGGGGGGCGGCGGCGCATCGGCGCGCGGCGGCTCAGGATCGGCGTCCGGTGTCGGTGCCGTCAGCGCGTTCGGCAAGGTGGGCGCCGCCGGCGGCCGGGGCGGCTCGGGAATCCTCCGCGCCAGCTCGCGCTCGGGCGGCTTGGGCTCGACCGGCGTCGCGGTGGCGGCCTTGGGCGGTTGGAGCTTCGGCGGCTCCGGCTTCCTCGGCTCTGTCTTCCGCGCCTCCGCTTTGGGAGCTTCGGTTTGCGACGCGCCGAGTTTTGATTGGTCGGGCTTTGGCGGTTCGATTCTGGGCGGCTCGACCTTTTGCGCTTCGGTCTTCCTCTCTTCACGCTCGGGCGGGGGCGGCGGCTGAACGATCTCGACCGGCAGCGTCTTCTCCGGCTGCGCGTCGGGCTCGGCCTGCCGGCTCATCACCGGCACGCTGGTCGTCAGCGCCGCGAGCACGACCGCATGCAGCGCGAGCGAGAGCGCGGCGCCGCCCCCGCGCCAGTTGCGCCAATGCACGGCACGCAGCGGGCGTGTCTTCGCCTGCGCCGGAAGCGGCGCCGAAGGCCTGCCAAGCACGATCTTCGCCGAACGGTGCATCCGGTTAGAGATATGTCCCCAGGGCACGGATGATGGCGCCGGACGCTAGTGGAACGCCGGGCCCTATGCCAAGTGCGCCGGCCGCGACCGATCACAGCGGCGCCCACCGCTCGGACATTGGAGAATCATCGCGATAGGCAAGGGGCAGGCGCGCCGGATAGGGTTGTTAACCCTCATGGGCGCGCTCTCCGTTGAGAAATTTCACGGTCTTCGTCGCACGCGCGAGGTGGCGTTTGGCGGCGCGCGGCGCGGCGAGCTGCGAAGCGGACAAGAAAGCGCGCTTCAAACGTCCACGTCGAGTCCGGTGCCGGCGAAGCGGAATCGCCCGCGCCTGAGCGCGTTGGCCCAACGCGCGGTCTTGGCGACGCCGCCGAACGGGAAGAAGTGGAGGCCCGCCACGCCGGCAAGCGGCGCGGGATCGGCGCGCGCCCCCTCGGCGGCCGCGGCCTCGGAGCCGGCCGCGGCCTCGGAGCCGGCCGCCTCGGCGCCCGCCATCGCGGCGGCCATCGCGGCAGCCTCGGCGATACCGCGGACGAGGCTGTCGGGCGCGCTGTCGCCGACCAGCCGGAGGAATCGGTCGGCATGGGCCGTGAGCGTGCGGATGGAATTGGTGACGCCGCAGCGCATCGCGAAGCGCACCAGCGTCGCGACATTGGCCGGCCCCGCGAGGCCGATGCGCACGGGAACCGTGACGCCGTCGCGGCGCAGCGCGGCGAGCCACGCCATGACGGCGGCGGGCTCGAAGCAGAACTGTGTCACGATGAACGGCTCGATGCCCTGTGCGGCGGCGAGCGCGAGCTTGTCGGCGAGCGCGCGCCTCAGCGTGGGTTCGGCGATGTGCGGATGCCCCTCGGGATAGCCGGCGAAGCCGGCGGCGCGGAAGCCATGCTTCGCGGGCAAGCCGCTGGCGAGCAGCGCGAGGCTCGAGTCGAACGGGCCGGCGGGCGCGGCCGCATCGCCGCCGATCAGCAGCGCGCGGTCGACTCCGGCGTCGCCGGCAAGGCGCGCCAGCAGGTCATCGAGCTGCGCCGCCGACCTCAAGTGCCGGGCGCCGATATGCGGCACCGGGCGGAAGCCGCTCGCCTTGAGCGCCGCGGCACACCGCACCTTGGCGCCGGGATCGTCGCCGGCGATGAAGTTGATGTAGACGTCGGCGCCCTTCTCGAGATGCGTCAGACACGCATCGAGGTCGCGCGCGCTGCGGCTTGAGACCTCGAGCGAGAAGCGGCTCGCGAGCGCCGCGATGCGCGCGCCGAGATCTGCGGGCGCCGCCGCGGCTTCGGCCGCCTTGTCCATGACGCGGGCCCGGCTCATTGCCGCGGTCAATCGCGCTTGCGCGAGATCACGAACGATTCGTCGTGGAACCAGAGCCCGCCGTGCTTCTGCAGCACCTCGCGCGTGGCGTCGAGATAGGCGCGGTCGCCCACCGTGCCTTCGAGCCGCTGGTCCTCGATCTGCGCCACGTAGATGGCGGCGTTCCAGGCCGCGAACAGTGTCGAGGTGCCGATCGAGGAGCTGATCTCGTTGGGCAGCGTGTGCATCTCGTAGCGGAAGGTCGAGCGGTCGTCGGCATAGGCGTTGAAGTTGAAGTCGCGCGCGCGCGCGCCCAGCTCGGTCTTGGTCGCCTTCAACAGCTCGTGGCGGTCGGTCGTGAACGGGTTTTCGCCCGGCCAGATGCGCTGGATGATCTCGAGCCCGGGATCGCGCCCGGCCGAATGGATCGCGATGAGCCGGCCGCCGGCCGCCAGGCCGCGCGTCAGCGGCGCCAGCACTTTCTGCGCCTTGAACGCGACCGGGGCGCGCGCGCGATAGGGCTGCGAGGCAATCACGAGGTCGTAGTCGGCGCGGCCGTGGCCGCGGCGCGGGATCACGCTGTCGAGCAGGAACTTGTGGTCGTTGCGGTAGATGACGAGCACGACCGGCTTCTCGTAGACCGGGTTGCCGCTCCTGGTGCTGACGCGCGCCTTCCAGTTCTCGGCCAGGAACGGCTGCAACGCGGTGATCTGCCGCTCGAACTCGTGCGAGCTGGTGCCGGTCAGAGCCAGCTCGTGCCAGACGAGGCTGGTCGCCGCCGCCACCGAGTTGGGCGTGAGCCAGGGCGCCTCGGCATAGTACATGTTCGTCATCACCAGCACCGAGGCCGGGTGCTCGTAGAAGCGGTCCGGCATCTTCTCGAGCGCGAGCCGCACGTCTTCGAGGCTGATCTCCTTGCCGACGATGTAGAACGGCATCGCCGGATAGCGGTCGTGCAGCGCGCGCATCACGCGCGTCAGCACCGTGCCGTCGCCGACCCCGGCGTCGAACAGGCGCACCGACGGCGGCCGCGGATGGATGTTGCCGAGCTCGAGGCTCACGCGGTCGGCGATCATCCACTTCTCGCTGCAGGTGTTGACGAAGAGCAGGTACTTTTGCCGGTTGTCGAAGAAGCGGAAATTCTTCTCGCCGCCTGCGGGCGCGGGCGGCGTGCCGCCCCGCACCGGCGCGGGCGCGGCGCCGGCGGCGCGGCGATCGATGATGACGCTCGCTCCGTTCGAGCCGGGCGGATGGCTCGTGATGAAATCGCGGATGCGGTTCGCGGTCTCGATCGTGATGCGTCCGCCGAAGCGCAGGCGGCTCACGAGCTTGCCGTCGTTGACCGCGCGGCGGCCGAACGTCGATTCGGCGACGCGCGCGGCGCGGCAATAGTCGGAGATCTCGCGCAGCAATTCCTCGGCGTTCACGGCAATCCTCCCTTCAAGGATCGGCCGGCGCCCGTCGGCCGGCCCGGCGCGCCCGCCTTCTAAGAGCAATTCGAATGTCTGCAAGAGCGCCGGTCAACCATATAGGTTCCCACAAAGGAGTTGGGCAGAAAGATGGGCACTATCCCTATAATGCAAATGTTACAATACATTAGTTGTGGGCGCCGCGTGCGATCACCGCGAGGCGCTGCTCTTTCCGCTCGTTTGCAAGCCGGGAATGTGGGCACGGCATGGGAGGGTGAAACGCGGCGGAGACCGCCCCTCGCGCGCTTGTCATTGGCGCGCGCGGCCGGTCTTGGTGCATGGCTTGCGCGAGCGCCGCGCCGCGCGCGGCAAACCAGCCAGGGAGACGCCGGCATGATGAGGAGAATCGGGCTCGCGCTCGCGCTGCTGATGCCGGCATTCGCCGCAGCGCCCGGCTCGGCGCAGCCGGCGGGCGAGAAGACGGTCGCGGTCGCGACCTTTGCCGGCGGCTGCTTCTGGTGCATGGAACCGCCCTTCGACAAGCTGCCGGGCGTGATCTCGACGATTTCGGGCTATACGGGCGGGACCAAGCAAAACCCGACCTATGAGCAGGTCGTGCGCGGCGGCACCGGCCACGCCGAAGCGGTGCAGGTGACCTACGATCCGGCGCGGATCACGTACGCGCAGCTTCTCGCGGTCTTCTGGCGCAACGTCGATCCGCACGATGCCGGCGGGCAATTCTGCGACCGCGGCGACTCTTACCGCACCGGCATCTTCGTGCACGACGAGGCCCAGCGCCGCGCCGCCGAGGAATCGAAGAAGGAGGTCGGCGCCAGGCTGAAGAAGCCGATCGTCACCGAGATCGTGGCGGCGCCGCGCTTCTATCCGGCCGAGGAGTATCACCAGGACTACTACACGAAGAATCCGATCCGCTACAAATTCTATCGCGCAAATTGCGGCCGCGACGACCGCCTGCGCCGGGTGTGGGGCGACGAGAAGACGAACTAGCGCCGAAAGCCGCGGCGATTCCGGCGCGGTCCCTGCCGCTCCGGCGCGCGCGATTTTTTTTTCGAAGTCACGATGTTCCCTGCGCGAGTCGCCAGCGCCGACGCGCCACGGCCGGCTTGTCGCACCCAATGGTTGTTTATGCTACCCGACCACCCGAGTTGCTAACAAGCCGAGCGGAACGTATATAATCCCGTGGGTTCACCATGTGCTTCAAGCCGATACAGATATTTGCGTTCTGGGACGACGCAGCCGGCAGTTGGGTTGCGCGGTCTCAGGACATTCCCAACCTTGCCGCGAAAGCGGAGAGCCGCCAGGCGCTGTCCGCGAAGCTGAAGACCATCGTCGTCGAACTTCAGAGGGAATTCGGTGGCTCCCCTGGCGCAGAGATCCCCGTCGAAATCTTGTGGAAGGCGCCGCCGCAGAGGCGGCCCGATGAAGACAGGCAGAGTAGGTCGGAGCGCGTCCGCCGCCTCGAGAGAGAGATCGCCGCCCTCTTGCCAGACGAACTGACCGCCTTTCGCGCTTGGTTTGTTGCATACGACGGAGAAATGTGGGATCGGCAAATTGAAGCCGACGCAAGCACGGGCAAGCTTGACCGCTTGGCCGAAGCCGCTCTCGCCGAACATCGGGCGGGCAAAACTAGGCAACTGTGAAGCACTTTGCGACGGCGAATTTTTGGTATCTCTATCGCCGTTTACCGCCCCAAACTTGCGCTATCACCGACAAGAATTTCGAGTTGCTGAAAGACAATCCGCGCCATCCGTCGCTTCATCTCAAGAAAGTCGGAAAATATTTCTCCGTGCGTGTCGGTCTTGCCTACCGAGCGCTGGGCGTCGAAGTCCCAGAAGGAGTCCTCTGGTTCTGGATAGGCTCCCACGCCGACTACGAGCGAATGATCGCATAGAACTACGCCCTCAGCTCGGCGCGATCCTTGAACAGCTCCAGCGCCTCGGGATTGGCGAGCGCTTCCTTGTTCTTGACCGGGCGGCCGTGCACGACGTCGCGCACGGCGAGTTCGACGATCTTGCCGCTCTTGGTGCGCGGGATGTCGGCGACCTCGAGGATGCGCGCGGGGACGTGGCGCGGCGTGGTGTTGGCGCGGATCCGCTTCTTGATCCTGTCGGCGAGCTTCGCGTCGAGCTTGATCCCCTCGCGCAGGCGCACGAACAGCACCACGCGCACGTCGCCCTGCCAGTCCTGGCCGATCACCAGCGCTTCCACCACCTCGTCGAGCTGCTCGACCTGGCGATAGATCTCGGCCGTGCCGATGCGCACGCCGCCCGGATTCAGCGTCGCGTCCGAACGCCCGTGGATGACGAATCCGCCATGCGCCGTGATCTCGACCCAGTCGCCGTGACACCAGACGTTGGGATATTTCGCGTAATAGGCGTTGAAATATTTGCTGCCGTCGGCGTCGTTCCAGAAGCCCAGCGGCATCGAGGGGAACGGCCTGGTGCAGACGAGATCGCCCTTCTCGCCGCGCAGGGGCTTCCCGCCGTCGTCGAACGCGTCCACCGCCATGCCGAGGAACGCCGACTGGATCTCGCCTCTCCACACCGGCCCGATCGGGTCGCCGCCGACGAGGCAGCCGATGAGGTCGGTGCCGCCCGAGACCGAGGCCAGATGCACGTCGGCTTTGACCTTCTGGTAGACGTAGTCGAAGCCCTCGGGCACCAGCGGCGAGCCGGTCGAGCCGAGGCCGCGCACGGCGGCGAGCGCGTGCGTTTTGATCGGCTCGAGCCCGGCCTTGCTGCAGGCGTCGATGAACTTGGCCGAGGTGCCGAGCCACGTCATGCGTTCGGCATCGGCGAAATCGAAGATCACGTTGCCGGTCGGGTGGAACGGCGAGCCGTCGTAAAGCAGCAGCGTCGCTTCCGAGGCGAGCGCCGAGGCCAGCCAGTTCCACATCATCCAGCCGCAGGTCGTGAACCAGAACACGCGATCGCCCGGCCGGATGTCGCACTGCAGCCGGTGCTCCTCGATGTGCTTCAAGAGCGTGCCGCCCACGCTGTGGACGATGCATTTGGGCACGCCGGTCGTGCCCGACGAGTAGAGGATGTAGAGCGGGTGATGGAACGGAACCCGCGCATACTCGACCGCGCGCGCGTCGAAAGTCCCGAGGTGGTCGCTCCAGACGCGCGTATCGCGAAGACTGCGGAGATCCGGCGTCGCGCCGGCGTAGGGGACGAGCAGCGTGCGCTTGAGGCTCGGCAGATTGCGCTGCACCTCGGCGAGCTTGTCCAGCACCGAGTGCGCCTTGCCGCCATAGTGATAGCCGTCGGCGCTGACGAGGAATTTGGGCGCGATCTGCCCGAAGCGGTCGAGGATGCCCTGCACGCCGAAATCGGGCGAGCACGACGTGAAAACGCCGCCGAGGCTCGACGCCGCCAGCATCGCGACGATCGTCTCCGGCATGTTCGGCATGTAGGCGGCGACGCGGTCGCCGGCGCGCAGGCCCTCGGCGCGGAACACCTGCTGCAGCCGCGAGACCTCGGCGTTGAGCTCGCGCCAGCTCATGCGCCGGCGCGCCTTGTCCTCGCCCCAGAAGACGATCGCGTCGCCGTCGTCGTTCCGGCGCAGCAGGTTCTCGGCGAAATTGAGCCGGGCATCGGGGAAGAACCGCGCGCCCGGCATCTCGTCGCCGCGTTCGAGCGCGCGGTCGCCGCGCGTCTCGGCCTTGACGCCGCAGAAATCCCACACCGCGGTCCAGAACCGGTCGACGTTGGCGATCGACCAATGCCAAAGCGCCGCGTAGTCGGTCGCGCCGGCGCCGAAACGTTGGGCCGCGAACGCCATGAAGCGCTTCAGATTGGTGGCCCCGACCCGGGCGTCCGACGGCGTCCAAAGCGGCCCTGCGCTCACGTGCGTCTCTCCAGCGTTTGTTCGGCAGCGAATTTGCGTCGGACGCGGGCGCGGCGCAACCGGCCGACGCGGGGCATGGGGCCCGTCGCGAAGGCGTGATGAGTCGTGACACGCGGTTGCGAGAATTGCACAATATGCGATGAACGCTCTTCCGCAATGTCACCTGCAACTGCGACTTCTTCGACGCGCGCACCGCGACGCGCACCGACGCCCGTATTGCGCGCGCCTCGGCGCCTCCTTGCCCCGGCGCAAAGGGTGATCCCGCGCGCCCTCCCGCCATGAACAGGGATGCGCGGCTAAGGTCGGAGGTGCCCGCTCGTCCCTCCGACATCGTCGCGGGCAGCGGGTGGATGCTGCTCGCCTGCGCCGGCTTCGCGGCGATGACCGGGCTCGTCCGCTACGTGGCCGACCACGGCATCGACCCCTGGGAAATCGCGTTCTTCCGCAACTTCTTCAGCCTCGCGGCGATGGCGCCGTGGATCGCCGGGGCCGGGCTCGCGGGCCTGCGCACGGCCCACTTGCGGCTCTACACGCTGCGCGCCGCCACCGGCGTCGTCAGCATGCTCGCCTGGTTCTGGTCGATCTCGCTGCTGCCGATCACCGAGGCGACGGCGCTGGGCTTCACCGCGCCGTTCTTCACCACCATCCTCGCCGCGCTCGTGCTGCACGAGGTCGTGCGCCTGCGCCGCTGGACGGCGGTGATCGTGGGATTCCTCGCGACGCTCGTCATTCTTCGTCCCGGCAGCGGCGACATCCCGGCGCTCGGCGCCGCCGTGGCGCTGTTCGCGGCCGCCGCGCAGGCGGCGTCCACGGTCATGGTGAAGACGCTGTCGCGCACCGAGTCGCCCAACGCGATCGTGGCCTATATGGCCATCTACCTGACGCCGATGTCGCTGCTGCCGGCGCTGTTCGTCTGGACCTGGCCCTCCCGGGGCATGCTGGGCTGGATGGCGATCATCGGCCTGGTCGGCACATTTTCCCATCTCTGCTTCGCGCGGGCGCTGCGCGAGGCCGACGCCTCGGCGCTGATGCCGATCGACTTCGCCCGCCTCGTGTTCGTCGCGATCATCGGCATCTTCGTGTTCGACCAGATTCCAAGCGCCTGGACCTGGGTGGGTGCCGCCGTGATCTTCGCCTCGGGCGTCTACGTCGTCCGCCGCGAAGCCATCGCCGCCCGCGAAGGCCGCGCCGCTCCCCGCGCCACCCACCGTGCCGCCAATGGTGGGATAGGGCCTCACGAGTTCGGGCGTTTACGCCACACGCGCAGGAAGGCCAGCAGTTTGCGCCGGGCGGGCAGCCGGTCGTCGCTCAGCGCGTCGAGAAATTCCGAGAGCCGGCGCGAGATCAGCAGTATGTAGGTGACGAGTGCCACGAAGCCCACCAGCGTGCCGAGGAAGTAGACGAACTTGAGCGCATAGCCGGCATCGGCCTCGGAAATGATGTTCATGCCGAGAAACCCGGTGGCCGCGGCGAGCACGAGTCCTAGGATCGTCACCACGGTGAGGCGGACCATCGTGTTGGACTGGCGGCGCAGCGCGTCGCTGTCGAGATAGTCGCTCATGTCCTGAAGCTCGTCGCGCACCTCGGCGTAGAGCCGTTCGGTGCCGAGGTGCTGCTCGAGCTTGCGAAACAGCTCGCGCGTCTGCGCCTTGTCCGATATCTCGTGGAACCAGTAGCGGTGCGTGAAGCGAAGGAAGATCTCCTTCGACTGGCGCGTGTCGCGGCGGAAGCGGCGCACCGAATCGTCGCTCTCGATGTCGAGCCGGGCGACGGCGGCCACCGCGCGGTGCGAGAGCATCAGCAGCGCCGCCTTGTGCAGATGCGCGATCAGGAACAGCAGGAAGTATTCGTGCCGGAACTGCGCGAGCAAGCCGCGCTCCCGGTCGACGAAGACGGGCGCGTGCGCGTCGCCGACCACGACGAAGGAAAGGCCCGAGCAGAGGAAGCGCACGTCGACCCAGTCGCCCGAGCGCGCCGCTTCGTAGAAGCGGTCGTAGCAGTAGCGCGCCTCGAAATCGGCGAGGAACCGCCCCGAGAACGGCAGCGCCGCGGGCGCGCCGCGGCCGGTGATCAGCGCGAGCCGCACGTAGTCGCCGCGCGTCAGGCTGCCCATGTCGTCCATCGCGACATAGGCCATGACCGGCATCTTGTAGTATTCGAGCAGGCGGTAGCGCAGCGGGCCGGCCGCGCCCGAATGGTCGTGGACCAGCGGCTTCAGCAGGAATTCCCAGTGCGCGGTCAAGCGCGGCACGCGGTGCTCGCAGACCGAGGCGAGGAATTTTTCGCGATTCCGGTAGTCCGACGCGACCAGGACGGCGCCCGTGGCGGAGAGCAGTTCGACCTGCTCGGGGCAGTGCAGGCCATCGCCATCCTCGGTCCAGCCGCTGGGATAGGCGCGGCCGAGGCGGTAGAGCGCTTCGTGGACGAGATCGAGATCCAGGTTCTCGGCCGAGAGTTCGCTGGCGAGGATCACGACGTCCATGTCGTAGAAGAAATAGAGGTCGATGTGCGCGACCGTGAATACGATCGGCTCGTGTCCGGCGAATCTCACGCGCACGCCCGCAACGTCGCGGCGGCGGAAGACGCGCATCGGCGAGTCGGCGTAGCCGCCGCCGCCCGGCCTTTCGCCATAGAGGAAGCGCTGCACATAGGGCAGGAACGAGACGAACTCGCGGTAGTGGCGCTCCGCGAACTGCGCGGAACCGCCGGTGATCTCGTCCGCCACTTCGGACCAGGGATTGCCGGGCCCGGGCGCCGCGAGCGCCTCCCAGTGCTTGTGGATCTGCGTGCCCTCGACGGCGGGCATCAGCTGCAGCGGCCACACCAGGTGCTGGCGGAACTGTTTCACCATCCGGCCCGCGGCGGGTCGGGCGTCGCCAGGCGCTGTCGCCGGCGCGGCGGCGCCCGAGGGTGCGCGGCGATTGGTTTCGGGATTCATGGCGGCCTCCCCAACGCGGCGCATTCCCCGGCTGCGCCGCCGCGCCGGTCGTATTCGGAGAGCGTTGCAGTTTGGCGGCACTCGGCGGTAGATGGCAAGACGCCGGCTCGGCCATGCGGCGCGCCCAGGCTCGCCAGCGCCGCCGCGCTCTGCTAATGAGCCGCGCTTTTCCGCGATTCGAATCGCGGCCAGGGGAGGGCTTCGATGGACGTCAAAGGCCATTCGGCGATCGTCACGGGCGGCGGCTCGGGCCTGGGCGAGGCGACCGCCAAGCTGCTGGCCGCCAAGGGCGCCAAGGTCGCGGTCTTCGATCTGAACATGAAAGGCGCCGAGCGCGTCGCCAAGGAGACGGGCGGCGCGGCCGTCGAGTGCAACGTCGCCGACGCCGCGGGCGCCGAGAAGGCGTTCGAGGCCGCGCGCAAGGCGGTGGGCCCGGCGCGCGTGCTCGTCAACTGCGCCGGCATCGGCGCGGGCGAGCTCCTGGTGAAGAAGGACGGCTCGCCTTCGGGAATCGATCTCTTCCAGAAGACGGTCGCCGTCAATCTCTTCGGCACGTTCAACTGCATGCGCATCGGCGCGGCCGACATGTCGAAGCTGCCGCCGCTCGCCGACGACGAGCGCGGCGTCATCGTCAACACCGCCTCGGTCGCGGCGTACGAGGGCCAGATCGGCCAGATCGCCTACAGCGCCTCCAAGGGCGGCGTCGTGGGCCTGACGCTGCCGGCGGCGCGCGAGCTGGGCCGCTACGGCATCCGCGTGATGACGATCGCGCCCGGCTACATCCAGACGCCGCTGCTCGACCAGGTGCCGGAGAATTTCCGCACCGCGCTGTTCGCCTCGCAAGTGTTCCCCAGCAAGCGCTTCGGCAAGGCCGAGGAATATGCGCATCTCGTGCTCTCGATCGTCGAGAACCCGATGCTCAACGCCTCGGTGATCCGCCTGGATGCGGGGACCAGGATGCCGCCGAAATGACGATGCGTCGCGCGCTTCGCCCGCCGCATCGTCACCCTGAGCGAAGCGGGCGCGCTCGTTTGTGTGCGTCCGCGAAGTCGAAGGGTCGCGGGCCGGCGCGAAGCGGTCCCTCCGCTCCGCCTTCGCATCGCAGACGATGCGAAGGCTCCGGTCGGGATGACGGCTGAAGATCAAGGAGAAAGAAATGCTCCAACTCCGCCCCAATTGCGAATGCTGCGACCGCGACCTGCCGCCCGAATCGCAAGATGCGATGATCTGCTCGTTCGAATGCACGTTCTGCCGCAATTGCGCGGAGACGGTGCTCGCAGGGCGCTGCCCCAATTGCGGCGGCGAGCTGGTGCGCCGGCCGATCCGCCCGCGCGAGAAGCTCGTGAAATATCCAGCCAGCAGCGAGCGCAAGCTGAAGGCCGGGGGCTGCGCGCCGAAGCGCGCTGCCTGATCGCGTTCGCCCGCCCGCCTCGCGTCATCCGCGGGCCGCCCATGCGGCGAACGGCCGCGCGCTTCATACGTAGGTAGATGCATCGAGGCCTTCCCCCGGCGGGCTTCGTGCGCCGGGATTCCGCAATGGAGGTGACGATGCTTGCACGCGACATCATGACAAGCGATGTGTGTACCCTCATGCCTGCGACGTCCGTGGTCGAGGCGGCGCAGCTGCTGGTCGACCGCCGCATCAGCGGCGCGCCCGTCGTCGACGGCGGCGCGCGGGTGATCGGCATGGTGAGCGAAGGCGATCTCATCCGCCGGGCCGAGCTCGGCACCGAGAAGGAATGGTCGGGCTGGCGCGAGTTCCTGACGGCCAAGCGCACGCTCGCGCACGAGTTCATCCGCAGCCACGCCACCCGCGTCGGCGACATCATGACCGCGCCGGTGTGGACCGTGAACGAAGATGCGACGTTGGCCGAGCTCGCCGAGCTGTTCGAGAAGAAGAACATCCGCCGCGCGCCGGTCGTGCGCGAGGGCAAGCTCGCCGGCATCGTGACCCGCGCCGACATGGTGCGCGCGCTTCTGCGCTGCTGGGGCGATGCGCATCCGCCGACCCACGTCGACGACGCGGCCATCCGCCAGTCGATCCTCGATCACGCCGCGTCCGAGCGCTGGAGCGACACGGCGATGCTCGACGTCGAGGTGCATGACGGCGCCGTCGATCTCTACGGCGTCGCCGATTCGGAAGATGTGGCGCGCGCGCTGCAGGTCCTCGCCGAGTCGCTTCCCGGCGTGAAGAGCGTGCAGAATCGTCTCCAGATGCGCAGCGCCACGCGGACGCACCACGCGGTCTGAGCGCCGCGGCACGTCCGCCGCGGGTGCTTCGAGGCGCCGCCCCAAAAGCGGGGCGGCGCGCCTCAGCATGAGGCACCGGGAAGGCTGGATGGAAGGGCGCACAGTGTCCGAAAAATCGAACCTCAGGCTGAGGTGCGCGGCCCGCTTGTGCCGCGCCTCGAAGCACGCAGCACGGTAGTGCAGCGCTACTTCCGCCCGCACTCCTTGTCGATCGCGGCCAGCGCCTTGGCGAAGCCTTCGAGCGGATAGGTGTCGACGACCTTGGGGCCCGCCGCCGGCGGGCCGGTGGCCGGAAGGCCCGTGGCCGTCGCGGTCTTGCCGCCCTTGAGCGCGGCCAGGATCTCGCCGTTCTCCTTGGCGCTTTCGCCATAGGCCGCGTCGCCGTCTGCGGAAAGCTTGAACGTCTTGGCGCCGACCGCGAGCTCGAGCTTGACGCCCTTCTTGAGCGCGAAGCCCGCTTTCACCTGCACCTGGCCGAAGGCCTTGCGTTTCGGGAAATGCGCGATCATCAGCGTGGCCTCGCCGCGCTTGGCGATCCTGCCCTCGCTCCTGGCCGGCAGCGCGGCGATGAAGCAATAGGCGTCGTTGCCGTCGCCGCCGCGATGCGCCTCCCACTTCTCGAATCGGCCGAGGAACTTGTCGGCGGTCGCGGCCGGCGCTGCGGCAAATGCCGCGAGGGCCGCGCCTACAGCACACGCCAGAATGATCGCCCGCATCGCGTCCCCCATCCTGCCCGGAGAATACGCCGTCTAGCGCTCAGGCGCTCCCGCCTCGGCGCCGCCGCTTCTTCTCCCAGAGCGGCGCGCCGAACGCCGGCGGCGGCGCCGGCGGCGCGTCGGGGCCGCCGGCCTTGAGCGGCCGCTCGGCGAAGCGGCCCAGGCTCAGCAGGCGGTCGTACATGACGATGGCGCCGGCCAACCCGACGTTGACGCAGAAGCGCGTCGGGATCTTCACCGTGAAATCGCAGAGCGCCTCGATCTCGGGCGAAAGCGCGCCGCGCTCGGGCCCGAGGATATAGGCCGCCGCCGGCGGGTGATGGAAGCTCGGCAGTTCGATGGCGCCGTCGAACAGCTCCACGCCGACCAGCTCGCAGCCCACCGGCAAGCGCAGCTCCGTGGCGTCGGCGAACTCGTAGAGCGGCACGTGCCCGCGGCTCTTCGACGTATCCGATCGCTCGATCTCGCGCCGGGAAAAGCTCGCGCCCACCGTGAACACGAACGACGCGCCGAACGCGTGCGCGGTGCGGAACAGGCTGCCCGCATTCATCGCCTTCGAGACCTGCTCGACGCCGATGCCGAAATATCCGCGCATGAGACAAAGGACAGGAGCAGAGGACAGAGGACAGAGGACAGAGAACAAAGAATAGAGAACGGAGGACCGGCGCAATAGCTGCGGGAGCCCCGGTTGAACATTCGACGACCTTCTGCCATCTGTCCTCTGTCCTCTGTCTTCTGTCTTCATGTCCGAATCGATCAATCCCGTTCTCGTCGAGATCACGCGCGGCGGAATCGTCGAAAGCTGTCACCGCGGCGCCGCCTGCGTCTACGATGCCACCGGCGCGCGCGTCTTGGCCTGGGGCGCGGTCGAGACGCCGATCTTTCCGCGCTCGGCCATCAAGCTCCTGCAAGCCGTGCCGTTCCTCGAGACCGGCGCCGCCGATGTCTGTCAGGCGAATTTCAACGAACTGGCGCTGGCCTGCGCTTCGCATGGCGGCGAGCGCGCGCACGTCGCGGCGGCGCGCGCTTGGATGGAACGCCTGGGGCTCGAGGAAGGCCATCTCGCCTGCGGCCCGCATTTCCCCTACGAGGTCGAGGCGACCAGCGCGCTGGTCCGCGCCGGCGAGCCGCCGAGCACGCTGCACAACAACTGCTCGGGCAAGCATCTGGCGATGCTCGCCACCGCGATGGCCAAGGGCGAGCCCGTGGGCGGCTATCACGAGCCCGATCATCCGGTGCAGCGCCGCGTGCGCGACACGTTGTCGGAGCTCACCGGCGAGGACTTGGCGCAGGCGCCGGCGGGCATCGACGGCTGCAGCGTGCCCAATTGGGGCATCACGCTCGCGGCGCTGGCGCGCGCGATGGCGCGCGTGGCCGATCCGCACGGCTTGAAAGTGGCGCGCCAATCGGCGATCCGGAGGCTGCGCAACGCCGTGGCGCGCAATCCGTTCATGGTCGCGGGCACCGGCCGCTTCTGCACCGCCTTGATCGGCCGCAAGAGCACCGAGCTCTATGTCAAGACCGGCGCCGAGGGCGTGTTCGTGGCGGCGCTCTACGAGCTGGGCGTCGGCATCGCGCTCAAGATCGACGACGGCGCCAAGCGCGCGTCGGAAGTGGCGCTCGCCGCGATTCTCCGCTATCTCGAAGTGCTCGACGACGCGGATTGGGAGGCGTTGGCGGCGTTCGCAGCACCGCGTATCCTGAACCGCGCGGGACGCGACGTGGGCGAAATCCGCACGGTGGCCGGCTGGCCGCACGGCAGGCCGCGGGCGGCGGACGGAGCCGAGGCATAAGACAGCGCAGGGACGAGGGATGAGCAATGATGATGCGCGCGGTCCAGTGCAAATCGTGGGGCGAGCCGAAGGGTCTGGTCCTCGAGCAGGTGGCGGCGCCGGAGCCGGGCCCGGGCCAGGTGCGGATCGCCGTACAGGCAGCCGGGGTGAACTTCGCCGATACGCTGATGATCGCGGGCAAGTATCAGGAGCGACCCGACTTCCCGTTCGTGCCCGGGCTCGAAGCCGCCGGCGAGATCGATGCGGTGGGGAAGGGCGTCATCGGCATCAAGGAGGGCGATCGCGTGATGGCGATCCTCGGCCACGGCGCGTTCGCCGAGCGCGCGCTGGCACCCGCCGAGGCCGTGTTCCACATCCCGAAGGCGATGGATGCGACGGCGGCGGCCGGCTTTCCCGTGGCCTACGGCACCTCGCACGTGGCGCTGCGCCACCGCGCGCATTTGAAGGCGGGCGAAACGCTGGTGGTGCACGGCGCCGCGGGCGGCGTCGGGCTTACCGCGGTGCAGATCGGCAAGATCCTCGGCGCCACCGTCATCGGCACGGCGCGCGGCGCCGAGAAGCTCGACATCGCCAAGGCCAACGGCGCGGAGCACGTGATCGACTACGGCTCGGAGGACGTGCGCACACGCATCATGGAGCTCACCGACAAGCGCGGCGCCGACGTGATCTACGATCCGATCGGCGGCGACATCTTCGATGCCTCGCTGCGCTGCGTCGCGTGGGAGGGCCGCATCCTCACCATCGGCTATGCCTCCGGGCGCATCCCCTCGGTCGCCGCCAACCTGCTGCTGGTCAAGAACGCTTCGGTCGTCGGCTGCTATTGGGGCGCGTATCTCAAGCGCGATCCCTCGGTGATCCGGAAATCCTTCGAGGAGCTGCTGACCTGGTATGGCGACGGGCTCTTGGCGCCGCACGTCTCCAACACCTTCCAGCTCGAAGAGACGCCCGACGCGCTCGAGATGCTTCTCTCGCGCAAATCGACCGGCAAGGTGGTGATCGTCACCGGCATTACGTCGCTTTCGGCCGACAGCCGCCGCCGCGCCGCCGGCGCCGCAAATTAGGATCGGCCACCCCCGCCTGGCGCGGCATCAGGCGCCATACGTGCATCGAGGCGGCGCCGAGGCGCGGCGCACCTCACTCGGCCGTCCGGCGCCGAGCCTCGAACCATCCACAGCGCCTGCGCAGCGGTTTCCATAAAATGTGATCCAGTTCACATCCACCAAACGGAATTGGCGGCTAGCCTCGTATCATTCTAACTACGGAAAGCGATGCAGCCGATACCGAAGTGGGCGTTGTGGCTTGGCGGGGCGCTGGCCTGGGTGGCCGGCGTCACCTTCGCGCTGTTCGCTTTGTCGGCGCCGGCGCGCTCCGAGATGGCGTTCGCTCCCGAGCGCGCACGGCTTGTCTGCGCCGGCGCTCAACCGGAAACGATGAAGGCCCACGGCAATGCCATGCTCGTGCCCGCCCCGAGCGCCGCGCACCCGCGCGACTGCCGGGTCGAGATCGATTTCTCCGCCCGCGATGCGGCGTTGGCCGAGCGCGCCGCCGCCGCGGGCTACGTCGAGCTCGTCGGCCTGAAGCTCGCGCGCGCTGCCTTCCCGCAGCGCCTCGCGGCGAACGGCGAGGGCATCACGCTGACGAAGCGGCCGGACGGCGGTCTCATGCTCGCGCTCGCGCTCGAAACCCTGTTCGCCGGCGACCGCGGGCGCGGTGCCGCGCTGATCCTCGCCTGGCGGTCGGGCGAAGGCGACGACGCGCGCACTCATCTCAGCTCGACGCTTCTTCTCGAACGCGCCGGATCGTCCGGCCTGCACCGCACCAAGAGCCCAGGCAATTAGTTAGCGGTGGCCAATGATTTCCTCCCTCGCGAAGAGCGGGGGAGGTGGACCGCGCGTCTTCGCGCGCGGGCCGGAGGGGGTGAGGACAGCGATGCGATGTATCGAATGCCGTACGAGGCATCGACGCAGTGCGAGCCACTCGAATCTCGAACGGCAGCCTTGCCCCATCCAACCTTCCCCGCAAGCGGGGGACGGCCTTTAAGTGCCCTTCGGCACCACATAATCGGCAGGATAGGTCGCCGTGAAGTCGGGCCGCGCCTCGCAGCGCTCAGAGAGCGCATCGAGCGTGGGGTGGCGGCCGGGCGGCATCTGCTCCGCATCGACGAGGCGCACATAGCGGATCATGCAGGCCGTGGTGATCGCGGCTTGGTCGAGCGGGGCCGCTGCCGGCCACGGCTCGGCGGCCAGCGCGGAGATGGCGCCGCGCCCCTGCGTGCGGCAGCGCTCGATCCATTCGGGCCAGCGATACGCCGAGGGGCGGATGATGCGCTCGTAGGCGGCGGCGCCGATCTTGTCGACGGCGCCGGTGGCGAACGCGATGAGCCGCAGCGCGCGCTGCCGGGCGGGGCCCGCGGGCGGCGTGAGCGCCCGCCCGGCGCCCACCCTTTGGTCGAGCCAGTCGAGGATCGCCGCCGAATCGATCAGTACCTCGCCGTCGTCGAGCACGAGCGAGGGGATGCGCCCCAACGGATTCGTCTCGCGCATCGAATCGAAATCGCCGAACACCGAGCGCGTGTCGTGCACGTAAGCAAAGCCCAGGACGCGCAGCGACACCGCCACGCGGCGGACGAAAGGGGAATCGTATTGGCCGACGAGCTTCATGCCGCCGATCCTAGGCGTTGCGCGCGCCCGAGTCACCGCCGCGGCACGCCCGGGCGGACTAGCGCTTCTGCGCGCGCCAATAGCCCACGACACTGGCGAGGAAGTTCGGGTTTTCGATTTGGTGGCTCCAGGCTTGCGTCACCGCGGCGGCGCCCGTGCCGGGCCGCTCGCCCTCGGGCAGGCCGTGGAAGCGCATGCGGATCGGCATCGTGACGCCCTGCCCCATCGCGATGCACTCGCCGGTCAGGAGCGTGGGCAGGAAATCGTTCAAGCCCATCGCCGTGTCGGCCGAAGCGATCGACAGGAATTGCAGGTCCTCGTTGTTCGAGAGCCTCATCGCGAAGATCGTGTTGCACTGGGAGATGAGGTCGGTCGAGAGCTTGGACGGCCGCTGGCTCATGACGCCCAGCGAAACTCCGTATTTTCGCCCTTCCTTGGCGATGCGCGTCAGCCAGTACTTGGTCATGGCGAAGCCCGGCTCGGGCGTCTGCGCGGCGAAGCGGTGCGCTTCCTCGCACACGAGCAGGATCGGGCAGGCGCGGTTGCTCCACAGGGCAAAACCGTGCGCAAGGCGGCACACGACGGCCACGACCACGGGCAGGGCCTCGGAGGGGATGCTCGAAAGGTCGAGGATGCAGATCGGCTTGCCCTCGGCGGGCAGGCGGAAGAGTCGCGCCAGGATTGCCGACATGCGGTCGCGCACCTGCACGCCGCCGAACATGAACGCAAAGTGCGGATCGTATTGGAGCGTAAGGAGACGTTGTTTGATGCGGCGGTAGGGCGGCAGGTTCGCGGTGTTGTCGAGCTTCCCCATCGCGTTGCCGAGGCGCGTGAGCACGTCGGAGAGGCGGTAAGGCACCGGCGTATCGACCGAGAACAGCTTCTCGTAGGCCTGCTGCGGCCCGCCGGCGTAGTCGTGCTTGGCGCCGACGATGAGATCGGTGAGGATTTCACCCTCCTCGCTCAAAGGGTCGCAGCCGGGCCCGAACAGCACCTGGATGATCTCCTCGAAGTTGAGCATCCAGAACGGGAGCTCGAGCGTCTCGGCCGTGATCACTTCGGCGCGCGGCCCGAAGGCGCGCGCATATTCGCCGTGCGGATCGAGCAGCACGATGTGCGAGTTCGGGGCCTGCGTCACGAGCTGGCGCAGGATCACCGCGGCCGCGCAGGATTTGCCGGAGCCGGTGGTTCCGAGCACCGCGAAGTGCTTGCCGAGCAGCTCGTCAACGAGCGCGTGCGCGTGCACCGCGCGGTCGTGATGGAGCGTGCCGATCGAGATGTTGGCGGCGGTGGGGGGCGCATAAACGCGGACGAGGTCTTCGCGGCTGGTGGCGTAGACGGCGTCGCCCAGCACCGGAAACACCGAGACGCCGCGGCGGAAGACGGCTGTCGGGCCCGGCGCGGGCGTGTTGGCCTCGCCAATCAGCAGCAGCTCCACCAACTTCATTTCGGGGTCGGCGCTTTCGTCGGCCGAGGGCAGCGGGATGCTCACGCCGGAGACGATGCCGTAGACCTGCGATCGGCCGATGTTCGCCTTGACCAGGCCGCCGATCTGAAGCGGCGCGACCTCGCCGCGCGCGTCGCGCTCGAGCACGCACACGGCCTGGCAGCCGGCGACGGACACGATGCGGCCGACCCGCTGCGCGCTGGGTGTCGATGCGTCCGTGCCGTCCATCGTCAGTCCTTCCGGTCGGGAGCCGGGCGGAAGCGGACCGTTATCGGCGGCGCGGCCCGAGCGTCGGGCGCGGACGCCGATCCGGCCTCGGCGGGCGCCGCCGCGGATGCGGAAGCGAGGCGCCAGCGCGGGAACGTCACCGTCGCGACCGTGCCGACGCCGACCCTGCTCTGAAGCTGGAGCGTACCGTTGTGCAGGCCGATGAGCGCGCTGACCAGCGCTAGGCCGAGGCCGGCGCCCGGCTTCGTGCGGATCATTGCCGCGCCCAAGCGCGCGAACGGCTGCTTGATACGGACAAGATCGCTTTGCTTGATGCCGATACCGCTATCGACGACTCGGATCGCGAGATCGCCGCCGGGCGTCAGCGCCGGCAGCACGAAAATGCGCCCGCCGGGTTTGCTGAATTTGATCGCGTTGGAGAGCAGATTGAGGACGATCTGCTTGACCGCCTTGGCGTCGGCCTTGAGCCGCGGCAGGTCTTTGGGAAGGCGCGCCTGGAGAAAGAGCCCCGCCCGCGCCGCGCGCCCCCGCACGAGGCGGAAGACGCCGGTCAGCGTCTCGCCGAGGTCGAGCTCGCTCTCGGCGAGCTGGTACTTGCCGATCTCGATCTCCGACATGTCGAGCACGTCGCTGACCATGCCGAGGAGCTGGCGCCCGCTGTCGACGATGTTCTTGGCGTATCCGCGATAGGGCACCGGCATCGGGCCCAGCGTCTCGCGCTCCATCATTTCGGCGAAGCCGATGATCGAGGAGAGCGGCGTGTGCAGCTCGTGGCTCATGTTGGCGAGGAACTCGGTCTTGGCGCGGCTCGCCGCCGTCGCGCTCAGCGCGGCGCCTTCGGCGTCCTTCCGCGCCGCCCCGAGCGCGATCTGCGACAAGCGGCGGTCGACCAACGCGCCCATGCGCTCGGTATAGCGCGAGAGCAGCGAGCCTTTGCGTTGCGTCGAGCCGATGGTCGGGATCATGAGACGACGGGGCCGGCGCCGGTTGCGGGGGCGATTAGACAAGGAGAAATAGAGATTCTGGGTAAACGAAACCTTGACGGCGCGCGCGGCAACGCTCGCGCGAGGCCCCCGCGCGAGCGTGGCCCTTACGCAAGATATTGATTACGCGCTAAAATATTCGGGCGGTGTCGGGATCAGTAAACCACGATCGCCGCCTGCCAGCGCGGCACGAGCGCCCGGAAGGCGAGGCGGTTGGGGATCACGCGCAGGGGATCGTTGACGTGGAGGATCGCCTCGGGGCCGCCGGCGCCGTCGGTCCAGGTCATGCCGGTGAGCACCACCACATGCCCCGAATAGGGCGAGTTGCGGATGGCGAGGATGATCGGGTGGCCTGCACGCAATGTGCGGTACAGCGACATCGCATCGGTCGGCGGCGAGAGCGTCGTGGTGCGCTGGCCGAAATTGCGGATCAGCGCCTGGATCTGGCGCAGGTTGCCGGCCACGGCGCAGCGCTCGTAATGCGGGCAGCAATAGCTGGGGTAGCGTCCGTGGACCATCGCGACGAGCGCGCATTGCGGCGGCGACCTGCCCTTGCGCTTGACGATCACTTGCTGCGCCACCGCCGCCCAGCACCAGACGTCGGTCTCCTGCATGATGTTGCGGATGCCGAGATCGACCGGCGGCGGCAGCGACCGCAGTTGCGCGGCGCTGGGCGCGCCGGCCAAGGCCGGCGCGGCGGCAAGGCCGAGCACGATAATGCGAAACGGCAGGCGCATGCGGCGGATCAAGCCTGGACCGCCCTAATACGGTGTTAAGCCGCGCCGCCGTTCCCGTAGCTCACGCGCGCGCCGCCACGCATTCGATCTCGACCACCCAGGCCGGATTGGCGAGCGCCGCCACCACCACCAGCGTCGAGGCGGGTGGTTCCATGCTGCCGACGGCGCGGTCGCGCGCGGCGCGATAGACCGGGATGAGATCGGCGCGCGTCACATAGGCGTTGAGCTTGATGATGTCGTTGATGCCCATGCCGCCGGCGGCGAGCACGTTTTTCACGTTGGCCCAGGCCTGGTCGCATTGCGCCGCCTCGCTCGGCGCCGTCGAGCCGTCGGGCTTGGCGCCCACCTGGCCCGAGACGCAGAGCAGGCGCGCGCCCGCCGGCGCTTCCACGCCGTGGCTGTATTTGCCCGCCGGCGCGTGCACCGTCGCCGGATTGTGCCGCTTCAGCATGGGAGGTCTCCCTCGTTTGGATCGCGGCCGCGGAGAGTGGCGGAACTTCGCGCACGGGGGAAGGCCATCACCGCAGCGGCGCCGTGCGTGGTTCGAGGCTCGGCGCGAGAGCGCCGAGCACCTCACCATGAGCGTCGATTTTCTGGCGTTCACGCTCTGTCGATGCAGCCAACCCCCGAACCTCATGCTGAGGCGCGCCGCCCCACTTCGGGGCGGCGCCTCGAAGCACGCACGGCGCGTGCGCCGCCTACTTCGCCTTCGTCTCCGGCCGGGGATCGCGCGAGGGGCGGAGGGCCATGATCTGGGCGCCCTGCATCGTCAGCACGGTCTCGCCCTTCTGATTCTTCACCGCGTAGGACACGGAGACATAGCCGCGGCCGCCCTTGGAGGAGAGGCGCGTGGCGGTGACCGAAGCCTCGACGAAGATCGTATCGCCGGGCCGCACCGGCTTCAGCCAGCGCAGCGCGTCGACGCCCGGCGAGCCGAGCGAGCCGCCATAGATGAAGCCGCTCTGCCAAACCAGGCGGAACGCGAGCGCCGCCACCTGCCAGCCGCTCGCGATGAGGCCGCCGTAGAATCCGCGCTCGGCCGCGATCTTGTCGATGTGGAGCGGCTGCGGGTCGAAACGCAGCCCGAACTCGATGATGTTGGCGTCGGTCAGGGTGATGCCCTGGGTCACCACGCGGTCGCCGGCGGCGAAATCCTCGTAGTAGCGCGATTTCACGCGTTCGCTCCCCCGCTGCCGTCGCCGCCGCGGTCGTCGTCGCCGTCGGCGGCGCGCAGCGCGAAGTGGCGCGCGGCATCGGCGAAGGCCTCGAGCCGCGCCGCCACGCGCGCGTTGACCGTGCCGGGCGGATAGGCGCCGTCGCGGCCCGGCGCGCCCGCCGGCGTGCCGGTCAGGATCTCGATGCCCTCGTCGATCGTCGTGACCGGGTAGATGCGGAAGCGCCCGGCGCGCACCGCCTCGACCACGTCCTTGCGCAGCATCAAGTTCACGACGTTCGCGGCCGGGATCAGCACGCCCTCGCCGCCCTTGATGCCGCGCGCGGCGCAGACGTCGTAGAAGCCCTCGATCTTCTCGTTGACGCCGCCGATCGCCTGCACCTGGCCGAACTGGTTGACCGAGCCGGTGACGGCGAAGCCCTGCTTGACCGGAACCTCGGCTAGCGCCGAGAGCAGCGCATAGAGCTCGGCCGAGGAGGCGCTGTCGCCGTCGACGCCGCCATAGGATTGTTCGAATACGAGCGTCGCGGACAGCGCCAGCGGCCGGTCGGGCGCGAATTTGGCGCCGAGATAGCCGGCGAGGATCATCACGCCCTTGGCGTGCAGCGGCCCGCCGAGCTCGACGCGGCGCTCGATGTCCACCACCTCGCCGCGGCCCATGCGCACGCGCGCGGTGATGCGCGAGGGCTTGCCGAACGCGAAGCCGCCCATCTGCAGCACCGAGAGCCCGTTCACCTGTCCGGCGCGCTCGCCCGCGGTGTCGATCAGCACGTGGCCGCGCAGGATCTGCTCCTGCATCGCCTCGCGCACGCGGTCCGAGCGGCGGATGCGCGCGGCGATCGCCTGCTCGACATGGGCGGCGTCGGTCAACGCGGCGCCCGCCTCGCCGGCCCAGTAATCGGCTTCGCGCAGCCAATCGAGGATGTAGGCAAAGCGCGCGGAGAGCTTGTCGCTGTCCTCCACCATGCGCGCGCTGTGCTCGAGCAAGCGCGCGACGGCGCCAGCGGTGAAGGGCTTGAGCTTCTCGCGCCGCACCAGCTTCGCAACGAGGCGCGCATAGTCCCTGAGCGCCTCCGGGCTGTTGTCGATTCGGTCCGAGAGCTCGGCCTGGACCTTGAACAGCTCGGCGAATTCGGGGTCGTTGGCGGAGAGCAGGTAGTAGAGGAGCGGCTCGCCGACGAGCACGACCTTCGCATCGAGCGGAATGGGCTCGGGCTCGAGCGTCGAGAGCGGCGCGTACCCCATGCGCTGCGCGAGCGGCTCGATCTTGATCTGCCGCGCCTGCAGCGCGCGCTTCAGCTCCTCGTAGGCGAAGGGCTGCAGCATGAGCTTGCGCGCATCGACGATGAGATAGCCGCCGTTCGCCTTGTGCAGCGAGCCGGACTTGATCAGCGTGAAGTCGGTGACGAGCTGGCCGAACTGCGCCGCGTGCTCGACGCGGCCGATGAGGCCGGGCGCCGTCGGAATGTCCTCATACACCACCGGCGCGCCCGGCGTGGCGGCGTTGTCGACGACGACGTTCGCCTGATAGCGGCGGAAGGCCGCCGAGTCGTCGTCGCCAAGGCTGTCGCCGGAGGGCACCCCGCCGCCGGGCGGCACGGCGGCCACCGATCCGGCTGCCTGAGCCGCGCCCTGCGCCGCCGCGCGCAGGAAGCGCACGACGTTCTTGACGAGATCGTCGCGCACGGCGCGGAGATAGGCGATCACGCCGGGGAAGTCGGCGAAGGCGCGCTCGAGCGGCCCGATGTGGTGGGCGACGACGCGCTGCGCAACCTGTTCATTGAGCGCGCGGAGCTTTTCGAGCGACTCCTTCTGCCAGGATTGCGATTGGCGCAGCAGCGCCTCGAGCCGCTCCTCCATCTCGCGGATGCGGTCGCCATAGGAATCGCGCTCCGCCTCGCCGAGCGCGTTGAACGCCGCGGGCTCGAGCGCCTTGCCGTCCTTCATCGGCACGAAAACGAAGCCGCTCGGCGACTGGCCGAGCGCCAGCTGCCTGCGCCCGGCCTCTTCGCGCAGCGCCTGGAATTCCTGCTCGTGGCGCCCCTTGAGCTCGCCCTCGATCAGGTTGCGCCGCGCCAGATGGTCCTCGGCCTCGAACGCCGCCGGGATGGAGGCGCGGAGATCCTCCACGAGCCGCGCCATCGCCGCCTTGAACGGCTGGCCCCGGCCCGGCGGCAGGCGCAGCGCTCGGGGCTTGTGCGGCTCGGCGAAGTTGAATATGTAGCACCAATCGTCGGGCGTCTTCTCCGCCGCCGCGGCCCGGCGCAGGAATTCGCCGATCAGCGTGTAGCGGCCGGCGCCCTGCGGGCCGAGCACGAAGACGTTGTAGCCCTCGCGGCGGATGTCGATGCCGAAGCGCATGGCCTCGACCGCGCGCGGCTGGCCCAGGATCTCGTCGAAATCCGCGATCTCCTCGGTGGTGCGAAACCCGAGCGTGGCCGGGTCGCAGACACGATAGAGCTTTTCCGGCGGCAGCGGTGCGGGAACGGCCATGATCAGGCGCGCTGCTTCAAATCTTCTTCCTCGGCCGCGGCCTCGAGCGCCTCCATCTGGGCGTCGGAGAGGCCGAAATGGTGCCCGATCTCGTGAACGAGCGTGTTGCGCACGAGGTCGCGCAGGTCGCAGCCATCCTCCTCCCAGGCCGAGAGCAGGGGCTGGCGGTAGAGGAAGATCATGTCGACCGGCGGCGCCACATCGCCCGAGGTACGCTCGGTCAGCGCCACGCCCTGATAGAGGCCCAAGAGATTGTAGGGCGATTCGAAGCCCAGCTCGGCGAGCACTTCGTCGTCCGGCCATTCGGCCACGCGGATGACGACGCCCCTCAAGTTCGCCTTGAACGGCTCCGGGATCGCGGCCAGCGCCTCGACCGCCAGCGCGCGGAAATCGTCCAGGGTCGGATCGTTCTCGGGCGGGATGTCTGCGGCGTAGAGAGCTTGGGCGGACATGGTGAATCCACGTCTTAGCGCGCGTTTCCGGCGCGGCCAAGCGGCGCTAACCCGTGGCATTTACGCAACACCCAAGGACGAATCGGCGCCGCTGCCGCAGCCGTGGCGGCGGCGGGGCGCCGCCCGTCAAAATTCCGCCGGATTCCCTACATAGCTCTGCAACTTCGTGCTTCCGGCGGGAACAGAATAGCTTAATCCGGAGGGGGCGCGGGCCGAGACCGGTTGGTTTCGGAATGGGAGAGCGAACAGCCGGGAGGGAGCGGCATGGTCGCGCGATTGGAGGGCAACGCCCGCCAGCAGGCGCTGGCAGGCCTCAAAGGATGGAAGGAAGAAGCGGGCCGGAACGCCATTTCGAAGGAGTTCCGCTTCGCCGATTTTAACCGGGCCTTTGCTTTTGTGACACAGATTGCCCTCAAGGCCGAGCGGATGGATCACCATCCTGAATGGTCCAACGTCTACAACCGGGTGTCGGTACGGCTATCGACCCATGATTGCGGTGGCGTGAGCGAACGCGACATCGACTTGGCCCGGTTCATCGACACGCTCGCTCCCTGAAATCGCGGAATGTCGCCATGAAACGTGCCCTCAGCCACGCAGTCTCGGTTTCGGCCCCAGGCATCCTGGCGCTCGGCCTGCTGGCCGCGCCGGCCGCGGCGCAGGACGATTCGGAAGCGCGCTTCACCGGCCGCGCGGCCGCACCGCCGCTCAGCACCCGTGCGTTGCCGGCGGCACCCCCGGTCCACAAACTCTCCATCGGCCCGCTCTCGGCGCCGGCGGAAGACGCCGTCATCGCCGCGCCCGAAAGCACCGCCGTCGACGCGTCGCTGGAAGCGCTCGTGCGGCGCGGCAATCGCGGCGATGCCGACGCCAACTATCGCCTGGGTTTGAAGCATCTGGCCGGCGATGGCGGCGTTGCGCGTGATTTCGTCGAGGCCTTCGCCCGCATTCGCCTCGCCGCCGAGGCCGGGCATCCGCGCGCGATCTCGCTGTTCTACGCGATCGGCGCGCGCTTGACCGCCGAGGAGCACGGCCAGGCCTATCTTCGCACCCAGCAGCTTCGCCCCACTTCGCGCGCCGCGCGCTGACGCGCGCCTCCCTCCGCCGCTAACGACGCCGCTACAGCCGGCATTAACGCGTCCCCCGTAGCGTCCGGCTCCGCAATTGCGGAGATCGGCCCATGAGCATGAATTGCTACGCACTGCGGCTGGCGGAGACCGAGGTCGCGGCGGTGAAGAAGAACCCGGCCCAGGCCTCGCGGATGACGCAGACCGCGGCGTTCGCCGGCATCGGCGCCGCCCACGAAGAGCTCGAGCTTGCTCTGCCCGACTTGGATCGCCACGGGCCCGGAGGGCAGCCGCCGCGTGGCGGCCGCGACGGCCAGCTCTGGGATCGATTGAAGCGCGACATGTCGCGACAGCTCGCGGGCGTGAAATCCGCCATGTCCGCCGCGCGCGAGGTCGATCGGAGCCGCATCCTCGACCTCCACAAATCGCGGCATGTGCTGCACTACCTCTTCAACGGCGAGGTCGATGGCGGCCTCCCGCCCGCCAACGCGCTGCTCGGCGGCCGCGAGCTGGGCGAGGACATGGGCTATGGGCCGCCGCGCCTGCACGAGCCCGCCGCCACCGCCGCTTTCGCGCGCTTTCTCGCGCCGCTGACCGTGGCCGAGCTCCAGCGCCGCATCGACATCCGCCGCATGAGCGAACTCGGCATCTACTGCTGCGAAGACGAAGACGAGGGGAGCGCCGGCGAGCTCCGCGACGACGTCGGGCACTATTTCCCACTGCTCCAGACCTTCGTCGCCGAGGCCGCCAAGAACGGCAACGGCATGCTGGTCTGGCTGAGCTGATCCCCCTCGCCTTGGGGCGAGGGGGCTGGGGGAGAGGGGGAGCGCCTCAGTGCCCGACGCGCGCGGCGCTGTTGCGTCAAGCTTCAGCGTCAGCACCCGAAGGGTAAGGTCCGCCCCCTCACCCCCTGCCCCCTCGCCCCAAGGCGAGGGGGACGTCGCGTTTCCTTGTTAAGGAGCGGCCGGCGGCCCTATATCTCGGCCCATGGAAACCGACCTTCATCCGCCTGCCGCGGCGCCCGTAGCACAGCTGGGCCCGGCCCTAGCCGGAACGGCGGCGCCGAGCCTGGTCGGGCTCACGCGCGCGGAGCTGGCCGAGGTGGTGAAGGGGCTGGGCGAGCCGGCGTTTCGCGTCAAGCAGCTCTGGCACTGGATCTATCACCGCGGCGCCACCGACTTCGCGGCGATGACCAACGTCTCGAAAGCGGTGCGCGCGCGCCTCGCCGAGCGCCACACGCTGACGCGCCCGCTCGCGGTGCATGCGCTCACATCGGTGGACGGCACGCGGAAATGGCTGTTGCGCTTTGCCGACGGCAAGGAAGCCGAATGCGTCCACATCCCCGAGGAGGATCGCGGCACGGTCTGCATCTCCTCGCAGGTGGGTTGCACCCTCACCTGCAAGTTCTGCCACACCGGCACCCAGCGCCTGGTGCGCAACCTCACCGCGGCCGAGATCGTGGGCCAGCTCATGATCGCGCGCGACGCGTTCGGCGAGTGGCCGTCGCCGGCCGAAGACCGCGAGATCACCAACGTGGTGATGATGGGCATGGGCGAGCCGCTCTACAATTACGACAACGTGGCGGCGGCGCTCGGCATCCTCATGGATCAGGAAGGCCTCGCCATCTCGCGGCGGAAGATCACCCTCTCGACCGCCGGGGTCGTCCCGATGATCAAGCGCTGCGGCGAGGAGCTCGGCGTGAACCTCGCCGTCTCGTTGCACGCGGTGACCGACGAACTCCGCGACGAGATCGTTCCCCTCAACAAGAGATATCCGATCGCGGAGCTGCTCGCCGCCTGCCGCGACTATCCCGGCGTCAACAACGCGCGCCGCATCACGTTCGAGTACGTGATGCTGAAGAGCGTGAACGACAGCCCGGCCGAGGCGCGCGAGCTGGTGCGCCTGCTGCGCGGCATCCCGGCCAAGGTGAACCTGATCCCGTTCAACCCCTGGCCCGGCGCCCCCTTTGAAACTTCGACGCCCGACGCCATCGAGCGCTTCGCCGACATCGTGCACGAAGGCAATCTCGTCGGCACCGTCCGCACCCCGCGCGGCCGCGACATCTTCGCCGCCTGCGGGCAGCTCAAGAGCGCGAGCGAACGCGCGCGGAGGGCGAAACTGCCGGCCGTTTGACGGGTTTTTCGCGCCGACTATAGTCCCGCCGCCCGCAGCACCGGACCTCGCCCCATGTCGCTCGCCGTCGCGGTCCAGATGGACCCCATCCACGCGATCAACATCGACGCGGACAGCACGTTCGTCTTGATGGTGGAGGCGCAGCGGCGCGGGCACGGGCTCTGGTACTACACGCCGAAGACGCTCTCGCTGCATGGCGGGCGCGTCGTCGCCAAGGCGCAGCGCATCAAGGACATCCGGCGCAAGAAGGGCGACCATGTCGAGCTCGGACCGATGGAGCCGCTCGCTCTCTCGATGATGGACGTGGTGCTGCTGCGCCAGGACCCGCCGTTCGACATGGCCTACATCACGACCACGCACCTCTTGGAGCGCATCCATCCGCGCACGCTGGTGATCAACGATCCGGTGAATGTGCGGAACGCGCCCGAGAAGCTGTTCGTCACGCACTTCCAGGAGCTGATGCCGCCGACGCTGATCACCGTCGACCGCGACGAGATCGTCGCGTTCCGCCGCGAGCACAAGGACATCGTGGTGAAGCCGCTGTTCGGCAATGGCGGCTCGGGCGTGTTTCACTTGAAGCCCGAGGACGAGAATCTGGGCTCGCTGCTCGAAGTGTTCACGCAGTTCTTCCGCGAGCCCATCATCGTGCAGCGCTACATCCCCGAGATCCGGAAGGGCGACAAGCGCATCATCCTCGTGGACGGCAAGGCGGCGGGCGCCGTCTTGCGCATGCCTCAAGAGGGCGAGGCGCGCGCGAATTTCCACGCCGGCGGGCGCGCGCAAAAGGCCGAGCTCAGCCCGCGCGAGCGCATGATCTGCGAGGCGATCGGCCCGTCGCTGGCCGAGCGTGGCCTCGTCTTCGTCGGCATCGACGTGATCGGCGACTATCTCACCGAGATCAACGTCACCTCGCCGACCGGCATCCAGGAGATCAACCGCCTCTCGGGCACCAAGATCGAGAGCGACATCTGGGACGCGATCGAGACGCGGCGGGGCCGGAAGTGACGTTCTCGCAATTCCAGCGTCATCCCGACCGAAGCGAGCCGCCCTTGCGGCTCGCGAAGTGGAGGGATCGCGTTGCGCGGGCGCACGATCCCTCCGCTCCGCAGCGCGAAGGCGCGCCGCTCCGGTCGGGATGACGGCTGACCGTATGAGCGTGCGATGACCACCTGGGACCCGAACCAGTATCTGAAATTCGCCGATCATCGCCTGCGTCCCGCGCTCGATCTGCTCTCGCGCGTCCGCGCCGAGGAGCCGGGGGCCGTCTTCGACTTGGGCTGCGGCGCGGGCAACGTCGCCAGGCTGCTCGCCGAGCGCTGGCCCGAGGCGCGCGTCACCGGCGTCGACAGCTCGATGGCGATGCTGGAGAAGGCGCGCGCAGCGGCGCCGCGCATCGCGTTCATCCATGCCGAGCTCGCCGCCTGGCGCGCGCCCGAGCCGGCCGGCGTCATCTACAGCAACGCCGCGTTCCACTGGCTCGACGGCCACGAAACGCTGTTTCCGCGCCTCGTCGAGCAACTGGCGCCCGGCGGAACGCTCGCGATCCAGATGCCGCGCAATCACCGCGCCGCCTCGCACACGATGATGGCCGAGGCGGCCGAGGCGGGGCCGTGGAAGGCCAGGCTCGCCGGCGTCGAGAGCATCCGCGCCGTGCACGACCCCGATGCCTACTACCGCATGCTGGCGCCGCACGCCGCGAACCTCGATATCTGGGAGTGCGAATACCTCCAGGTGCTCGAGGGCGCGAACCCGGTGCTGGAGTGGACCAAGGGCACCGCGCTGCGCCCCTATCTCGACGCGCTCGACGACGCCGCCCGGAAGGGCTTCCTCGCCGCCTATTCCGAGCGCATCGCCGCGGCGTATCCGCCGCTGCCCGACGGGCGCACGCTGTTCCCGTTCCGCCGCATCTTCATCGTCGCGGAGCGCTGAGGTCGCGCATCAAAACAGCTCACCCTGCCGATCCAGGCTTTGCGCATAGAACGCCGCCGGGCCTGCGAACAACTCGCTCAGGATGCGCCAATGCGATGTGTCCTGCGGGCGCCCGCGCACGATGCGATCGCGCTCGACGACGAGAAGATCGGCGCCCGGATAGGCCATGATCATGGGCGCATGGGTCGCCAGGATTATCTGCGCCTGGCCTGATCGCTCCATCCTCCGCAGCACGCGCAGGAAGCGCAGTTGGCGCGATGGTGAGAGCGCCGCCTCGGGCTCGTCGAGCAGATAGATTCCCTTCTGGTTGAAGCGATTCTCGAACAACGCGAGGAAGGCTTCTCCGTGCGACTGCATGTGCAGCGACACGCCGCCGTAGCTGGCGATGATCGGCGGGCCACAGCCGGGCTCGGCGTCGAGCCGGTCGATCTGACTCGCGAGATTGAAGAAGCTCTCCGCGCGCAAGAAGAATCCGGTCGTCACTTTCGGCAGCCAGGCGAGGCGCAGGCATTGCGCGAGCGGCGGCGGCGCTTCGTCTGAGGCGAAACTGCGTGTGCCGCTCTGCATCGAGAAGCCGATCTTTCCCGCGATCGCCTCGAGCAAGGTGGATTTCCCGACGCCGTTTTCTCCGACGATGACCGTGACCGGCCGCTCGAACGCAAGCTCGAACTCGCCGTCGCGGAACAGCGGCAGGTCGAAGGGATGCCCCTTCTGCTGCGGTACGCGGTCGGGATTCATCGTCGCGCGCTTGAGAAACGGGGGTGGAAGACCGGGGCGGTTGGACGGCATCGTGTGCCTGCTGCAGTCGCGGGTGGCTCACTCTAGCCGCGAGATCGGCAAGAACCCACCACAAGGCCAAATTCGCTGCCCACCAGATGCCTAGCTCACCCCGCCGCAGCGGTCCGTCGCTTGCGCGCGCCTCGAAGGACAACGGTCGAGCGACACGACGCTGCGCGCGGCGCCAGCAGCGCGACGGCGTTGGCGATCAGCGCGAGACCGTGGCCGCCGCCGAGCGAGAGGATCGACTCGGGGTGGAACTGAACCGCCGCCATCGGCAGGCGCGCGTGGCGGAGCGCCATCACGAGTCCGGCTTCGGTGCGGCCGGTGATGAGGAGCTCGCGCGGCAGCATCTCGGCCGGTGCGTGCAGCGAGTGGTAGGCGCCGACCGCGAGCGGCGTGGGCAGGTTCGCGAAGAGTCCGCCGCCGTCGTGCCGCACCTGCCATGTTTTCCCGTGGCGCGGCTCGGGAAGAAGGGCGAGCGTTCCGCCGAACGCCTCGGCCATGCCCTGGAGGCCAAGGCAGACGCCGAACTGCGGAACCCCCTGCGCGGCGAGCGCGCGCACGAGGTCCGGCACGCCGAAATCGCCCGGCCGCCCCGGCCCCGGCGAGTGCACGACGAGATCGGGGCGCGCGCCGAGGATCTCCGCGAGCGGCAGGCCCCAGCGGTGCGTCGTCACCGCGGCGCCGGTCTGGCGGAAATAGTCGGCGAGCGTGTGGACGAACGAATCCTCGTTGTCGATCATGATCACGCGCCGCCCGGCACCCGGCGTCGCGGCACCCAAAGCCGCGCTGCCCGGACGCGCCTCGGCTGCCCCACGCGCCCGCTGCGCCGGCGCCACCGCCGCCAGCACGCGGCGGAAGGCGGTCGCCTTGGTCTCGGTCTCCGCAGCCTCTTCGTCGCCCTTGCTGTCGTAGACGATGCCGGCGCCGGCGCGGTAGCGCGCGGTGCCGCCTTCCAGGTGAATCGTGCGGATCGTGATGCCGGTGTTGACGCCGCCGTCGAAGAGGAGGCCGCCGACGGCGCCGCCATACCAGCCCCGCGGCGTCGTCTCGAGCGCCTCGATGAGCTCGACGGCCTTGCGCTTGGGCGCGCCGGTCAAGGTTACCGCCCACATGTGCGAGAGGAACGCGTCGAAACCGTCGAAGCCGGGGCGGAGGCGCCCTTCGACATGGTCGACCGTGTGGAACAGCCCGGCATAGCGCTCGATCAGGCGGCGGGCCAGCAGGCGCACCGAGCCCGGCTCGCAGATGCGCGCCTTGTCGTTGCGGTCCACGTCGGTGCACATCGTGAGCTCGGCCTCGTCCTTGGCCGAGTTGAGCAAGTCGCGGATGCGCGCGGCGTCTTCCATCGGCTCGCCGGCGCGGCGGATCGTCCCGGAGATCGGACACGTCTCGACGCGGTTCCCGTCCACGCGCACGAACATCTCCGGCGATGCGCCCAGCAGCGTCTCGTCGGTGCCGAGGCGGATCAGGAATTCGTAGGGCGAGGGACTCACCTGGCGCAGCGCCGCGAACAGCCGCGAGGGCGGCGCCAGGCAAGCAGCCGAAAAGGTGCGGCTCAGCACCACCTCGAACGCATCGCCGACAGAGAGATGCCCGCGCACCGTCTCGACCGCGGCCGCGTATTGGGCCGCGCCGATGTCGGCGGCGATATCGGGACTTGCGCGGAAGCCGCGCCGCGGCGCCGAGGCTGGAGGCGCCGCCCTGCGCGGCAGCCCAGCCGTGCTCAGCGCGCCGCGCGCGAAATCGTAGTCGTAGCGATGCGCGGTCTCGAGCCGGCGGTCGAGCACGTAGATGCGGTCGGGCAGATAGAGGTGGAGATCGACCGCCTCCGCCGGCCGCGCGCGGCGTTGGGGCAGGTCTTCGAATTGGAAGATGAGGTCGTAGCCGAACGCGCCGTAGAGGCCAAGCACGTGATCATCGATGCCCGCAAACGTGCGCGCGACGCGGCGGAGCACGGTGAAGGCCGAGGGCCGGCGGCTGCGCTCCTCTTCGGGAAAGCGGCGTGCGGCGCGCGCGACGTCGAGCTCGATCCGCCGCGGGTCGCGCCTCACGAACGCGATGCCGTCGCCCGCAAGCGCCGGCGCCAGCAGTGCCAGCAGGACCTCGCCGCGCCGGTTGAGCGCCGAGAGCGTCAGTGCGCGCCCGCGCCCCACGATCTCGAGCGGCGGATCGGCGAAGCCGAACTCCCAACGCGAATAGCGGTCGGGATCCTCGACGCCGGAGGAGAAGTAGGCGCCGCGGCGCGCATCGAGCTGCGCGGCCAGGAAGCCAAGGCCCGCCGCGTAGTCGAGCCGCGCCGCGCGGCGGCGGATGCGGAGTCCGGAGGCGGTGCGGAAAATCTGCGACGACATGGCGGTGCCGTGGAAGCCGCCTCACACGCCGGCGGCGTGCGTGCGGCGAAAAAATCGAAATGAGGATCGTAGAACAACGGACGTGCGCGCCCGGGGCCTAGGGCCGGCGCGTCACCATCGAAAATCAGCAGTCGCCGTCAGCGTCACGGAGCGGCTCGATCCAAGCGCGGATGCGCGAAAGGCGCCTTCCATACCGCCCCGGGGCGCGCCTGTCCACCGGGGCGGCCCGTCTGCGGAACCGAGGGGGGAGGGGCGGCGAATCCCGTCGCGCGTCGAACCCGCGCGGCAACGTTACGTTAACCACGCGAGAGAAATTTCGCGGCCGCGTGCACGCCTGATCATCGGACGGTGATGCGGAAAAATATGGTTACCAGCTTGCCCATGCCCCCCTCCGCGGCCAAGATCATGCGGGGGGCGGTCCGCAGCGCGGGGACGGCGGGCGCGGGGGAGACGCTGCAGCGGAGTCGAGCCGATGCGTCCTCTGAAGCGCATACTCATCGCCGACGATCACGCGCTTTTTCGCAAGGGCCTGCGGCTGCTTCTCTCCGACTCGTTCCCGAAGGCCGACGTGCGCGACGTCGACAGCCTCGACGCGGCCCTCGAAGGCCTTTCGCACGCGGCGCCGGTCGATCTCGCGATCCTCGATTTGAGGATGCCCGGCATGGCCGGGGCCGAGAGCCTGCGCGCGGTGCGCGAGGCCTATCCCGAGACCGCGATTCTCGTCCTGTCGGGGTCCGACGCGCGCCACGACGTCTTGGGCGCGCTCGGCGCCGGCGTGCACGGTTACGTGGTGAAGAGCTCGCCCGATGCCGAGCTGCTCTCGGCGATCGAGCGCGTGCGGCGCGGCCAGGTCTATGTTCCATCGCAGCTCGCCTCGCCGGCGATGCCCGATCCGGCGCCGGCGAGCGAACCGCCGGCGGCGTTCGACGGCCTCACGCCGCGCCAGAAGGACGTGCTGCGCCTCCTCGCCAAGGGCAGATCGAACAAGGAGATCGCGCGCGAGCTCGATCTCGCCGAGGGCACGGTGAAGATCCATCTCGCCGCGGTGCTGCGCTTCCTGAAGGCGCGCAACCGCACCGAAGCCGCGGTGCTGGCCGCGCGGTTCAACCTCTGACGCCGAAGGCGGCGCCGGTCGCGCCACGCGCGCTCAGTTGCCGCGCAGCTGGCGGATCGCGCCGGCCCAATCCTCGATGTGATAGCTGACGGCGATGCGGCCGTTCTCGACCGTGTGGATGTCGATCGACATGATGTCGAAGCTGCGCCCGGTCGGCTCGACGCCGAGGAACGGCTTCGCCGGCGTGCCGGTCGCGCGCCCGCGCACGATGTAGCGATTGCCCTCGCGCAGCACCTCGATCAGCTCCCACTTCAGGTTGGGCACGGCCTGGCCGAGCCCTTGGGCGCGCTTCAGGAACACGTCCCGCCCTTCGCCGCCGCTGTTGTTGCCGCGCGTCGACCAGTTGGGCGCGAGAATCTTCTCGGCGCGCGCGGCGAGGTCGGGCGCCTGCGTGGCGTTGAGCAGGCCGTAGAACGATTCGACGAGGGCCCGGTCGTCCGCGCGGGCCGCGCCCGCCGTCTGCACGATCAAGGCCGCGATCGCGAAATAGCCGATCTTGCGCATGCTGGTCCTCCGTTGGGTGATCGTCACGAGGCGCAGCTAGCGCAGCGCCGGCACATGTTTGCCAGAGCCGAAAATGCGAATGTGATGTTCGGGAAAACAGAACATGGGCGGTGGGATATACACCCGCGACTGGCGCCTGCTCGCCCCATTCCGCCGCCGATCGCCGAAGCCGGCTCGATCCGGGCCGCCGCGCGGCGCTCAGGACGCGCGCTCGCCGAGCAGATAGGAGACCATGCGGCGGAGCTGGGCCGAGTCGACCGGCTTCGCCAGCCAGGCGTGGCCCGACGATTCGAAGCGCAGAATGGCGTCCGCGTCGGTGGCGCCCGTCACGAGGATCGCGGGCGGGCGCTTCGGCAGGTGTTGGCCGATCGTCTCGACGAGCTGGAGCCCGTCCATCGGCGTGCCGAGATTGTAGTCGATCAGCAGGAGGTCGGGGCGGTAGCCGTCGAGATCGATGCGCGCCAGCGCCTCGCTGGGCGAGCCCGCGGTTTCCACCGTGCAGCCCCAATCGGCGAGAATGCGCGCCACCGCGTCCCGCACCATCTCGTCGTCGTCAACGGCGAGGATCCTCGCGCCGGGCAGCATCGCCGCCTCGGGCGGGGCCGGCGCGGTTGCGGCCGCTGATTCCGCGGTCGCGGAGTCCGCGACCGGCACCGCGATCGAGAAGCGCGTGCCGTGTCCCACCCGCGAATCGACCGCAACCGGCAGGTCGAGCAGGCGCGAGAGACGGCGCACGATGGCGAGGCCAAGGCCCAAGCCCTCGGTGCCGGTCTTGCGGCCCGGCTGGAGCCGGCGGAACTCGTCGAAGATGCTGTCGAGCTGGCCTTCCGCGATGCCGCCGGCGGTGTCGATCACGTCGATGCGCAGCGTGCGCCCGCGCCGCCGGCAGCCGACCAGCACCTTGCCGCGGGCGGTGAACTTCACCGCGTTGTGCACGAGGTTGCGCAGCATGCTCTCGAGCAGGGCGGGGTCGGCGCGTACCGTGGCCGCGCAGTCCACCACCTCGAAGCCGATGGTTTTCTTTTCGGCCAGGGCGCCGAAATCGGCGCGCAGCCTGGCGAGGACGTCGGCAACCGGGAAATCCTTGGGCGCCGGGGTCATGGCGCCGGCGTCGAGCTTGGAGATGTCGACCAGCGCCGCGAACATGCCGCGCATCGAATCGACGGCGACGCGCAAGCCTTCGACGATCTCGACCCCCTCGGGGTCCTTCACGCGGCGCGCGAGCGCGGTGATGAAGAGCGCCATCGCGTGCAGCGGCTGGCGGAGATCGTGGCTGGCGGCGGCGAGGAACTGCGATTTCGCGCGCATCGCCTCCATCGCGTCGCGGTGCGCGCGGCGCAGCGCGTTTTCGCTCTCGCGCTCGCGCGTGATGTCGGTGGTGAACGAGAAAACGCCGTGCACCTTGCCGTCGGCCCCTCGGTCGGGCACTAGGTAGCCGCGCACCGCGCGCGGGCCGCCATGCCGGAAATCGATCGTCTCCTGGTAGATGCGGCGCTCGCCGGCGAGCGCGCGGAGAAGGTGCGGCTCGAAGGCCTTGAAACCCCGTTCGGTGGCGACGGCGCGCGGCGTCTTGCCGAGATTGGCCTCGGGATCGAGGCCGAACCAGTCGGAATAGGCGCGGTTCATGTAGCGGTAGCGCTGGTCGGCGTCGATATACGACACCAGACCCGGCATCGCATCGGCCAACAGCTTCAGCAGTTCCAGATCGGCCGGCACGGAGACCTTTCCCGCCTGGCGGGCGGCGGCGGATCACGACGCGATTGTAACCATAGTCCGGAGGACGTCGCGAAGCCTAAAGGGTTCGATGGGCTTGGGGATGCGCGCCTTGCCGCCGGCCTCGCCGGCGCCGCCCGCCGAGACGAGGACCACGGTCGGAATTGCGCGCGCGGCCAGCGTTGCGAGCGCGGCCGCCTCGTCCTCTCCGGTGCTGCCCTCTTCCATGCGGTCGTCGGCGACGATGGCCGCGATGGAACAGCCCAGCGCCTCGGTGCGGCCGAAAATTTCCTCGGCCGAGACGCCGACCACGGAATCGTATCCCCAGTCCCGCAGCAGCAGCGCGAGGCCATAGGCGGTCAGTCGGTCGCGGTCGATGACAGCGACCATCGGCGGTAGAGCGGCGCCCACGCAATTCCCCTTGTTATGGGCGGAGCGTAGGCCACGCGCGCAGGTAGAGCCATTCGACTGTCGGGCTAGGCCGTCCGGCCTAGGCGCCGCGGCCTAGCGCCCCTGGCGGAGTTCCATTGATCCTCGTCAAGCGATAGGTCTCGGCGCGGGAACAGCTCGAAAGAGAAACCGGATGCTCGCGGGTACGGGTTCCGCGCTGGCGCCGGCGGCCGAAACGGCCGCCATTCTCGACCGCGGGCCGCCGCCGTTCGCCGCCGATCCGGTCTGGCCGAGGGGACCGACGCAACTCGTCGCGCGCGACACTGCGCTTTTCGCCGCGGGCGATCCGGCGCGAAGCTGGTACCGGCTCCTCAGCGGCTCGCTGCGCGTTTTCCGTGTATTGCGCGACGGGCGCCGGCATGTCAGCGAGTTCGTCTTCCCCGGCCAGGTCTTCGGTTTCGAATCCGGCGCGGTCCACATCCACGGCGCCGAGGCCATCGAGCCGGCCAGCGTCCTCGTCTATCCCTGCGAGCGCATCGCGCAGCGCGTGGCGCACGACCCGGCGGCGCGCGAGACGGTCCGCGCGCTGCTGATGGAGCGGCTGGCGGCGGCCCAGGAGCGGGCCCTGACGCTCGGCCGCCTCAACGCCGGCGGTCGCCTCGCGGCGTTCCTGCTCGTGATGGCCCGGCGCAAGGCGAGGGCGAACGCGCGCGTGGCCGAGCTGCCGATGGGCCGCGTCGACATCGCCGACTATCTCGGACTCACGGTCGAGACGGTGAGCCGCCTGTTCACCGCGCTGCGCCGCCAGGGCGCTATTCGCCTCGCTACGGCAAACCGCGTCGAGATCCTCGACCCGGCAGCGCTCGAAGCGGCGAGCGGCGGCACCGTCGACGCCCGGCGCGAATCCGGGCTGCGCCGCCACGCATAGCCGCGCATTGCGCCGCCGCTGCGGGAAGCAGTCCGCGCGAGCGAACGCGATAAGGTTAAGGCACGAAGGCACGAAGGCACGAAGGACACGGCGCTTGCCCGCCCGAAAGCGCCGTGGCAGCCTCGCCGGCGCAACATCGTTTCCTCCGGCTGAGGTCGCCCGCAGCGCCATGGCCATCTTCGATCCGCGCAATCCGCCGGCCTGGGTACGGCAGCTGATGTCGCGCGCGCATCGCCGGCACGGCGTCGATCACTTTGGTCGCGGCGGCGGCATGATCAGCCTCGGCCACGGCACCTTCGCCGCACCGCTGCCGGCGGGCTGGTCGCTGCATCCGGCGCAGCCTTTCACCGGCCGCATCCGGCCGCGCGAGGGCTATGCGATCGACTACCGCCTCGACAGCTATGAAGACGCGGCGGCGGCGCGCGGCGAGGCGCGCATCCTCGACTACCTCGAGGAGATGCGCGAGACGGTGAGGAGGCCCAAGGACGCGCTCGCCAACGTGCTCGTCGCCATTCCCGAGCGCGAGCCCGTGGGCCGCGAAATCATCTGGAAGCGCCTCGATCCGCTGCGGGGCAAGCTCATCCGCGAGCTCGATCTGCGCTGCCGCTTGACCGAGGCGCTGCTGCCGCACCGCGTCGCGATCGGGCGCGCGATCGGCGAGTGGCTCAATCTCGGCGGCTTCGCGCCCGACCCGACGGCGCTCGACCGGGTCGCGCACAGCGCCACGCTCGAGCGCGTGAATTTCCAGGACAACCTGCTGATGCGCGTGCCGCGCTCCTGGAACGTCGAGGCCGACGGCGAGAAGGACGGGCGCAGGCTCTACGCCGTCGACGAGCCGGAAGAGCGCGAGACGATCTGGACCAGTTCGCGCTACGCCCGCATTCCCGCGGGCACCGAGCCCGCCACGTTTCTGGCGGAGAGCGCCGACGCCGCGTGGGAGGGGCCGCTCGCGGCCGGGCGGCGCCAATGGCTGCTGCGCCGGCGCGAGGATCTGCCCGAGGGCGATATCCTGCTCCTCACCGCCAACGAGGACGAGGAAAAGGGCGAGGGCCTGCGCCGCATCTCGTGGACCCGCTACGGCATCCGCCCCAGCGGCCGCGACGAGTATCTCGTCTGGGCGCCCGTCCACCTCGTCACCGCCATGCAATACGTCGACGAGCCCGGGCAGATCGAGACCGAGGCGCTCGTCGACCGCGAAGTGCGCAACGCGCTGCTGCTGCCGCCGGGCGAGGGCGGGTGAGAGCGAGCAGTCGCCGGCCCTCACTTCCCAAGCAATGCCAGCGGCATTGCTTGGGCCCCTTCTCTCCCAGAGGGAGAGAAAAGGAAAAGGCGCGCACTTTCTTCTCTCTCCCTCTGGGAGAGAAGGGGGCCCGTTCGCCGCGACCTCGCGGCGAATGGGAAGTGAGGGCCGGCGCCCCCGCAAACCGCGCCGCCGGATCGCGTCCCGGCCGGAGATTCAACGCGGCTCCGCTTCGGCCAATTTCGCCAAGTATTCCGTCGCCGTCTCCTTCGCCAGCGCCGCGTGGTCGCGGCGCGCGCGGCGGATGAAGGCGGGGTTGACCTTGGTGTCGGGATCGTGCTTCGCGCTCCAGATCGCGATCTCGACCAGCACGGGCGCCAGCTCCTTGCCCTTTCGGGTCAGCGCGTAGACGGCCTGGCGCCCGTCGGTGCGATCGGGCTCGCGCGCGATGAGCCCCCACTCTTCGAGCTTCCTGAGGCGCGCGGCCAGGATGTTGGAGGCGATGCCCTCGTCCGACGCCATCATCTCGCCGAAGCGGCGCTTGCGGCGCACGAGCAGGTCGCGGATGACGATGAGGCTCCAGCGGTCGCCGAAGATCTCGAGCGCGTAATCGATGGGGCAGCCCGAGAGGATGCGCGCGCGGCCCAGCTTCGCCACCTGAACCTCCTCTGCTCCCTCCCCTTCATACACCCAAGATTTGTGACTTGCAATTAGCAAGTTATTCTGGAATCATGGCTTGCGAATTGCAAGCGAACGGAGGAACACCATGAAGCTGCTGACCGTCGTGGGCTCGCCCAATTGCCGCAAGGTCGAGGCTGTGATCAACCATTTGGGGCTCGGGGTCGAGCGCGAATATCTCGATTTCTTCACAGGAGATCTGCGCGCGCCGTCTTACCTCGCGCACAATCCGAACGGCATGGTCCCGACCCTCGTCAACGGCGCGTTCAAGCTCTGGGAATCGAACGCGATCATGCAATACCTGGCCGATAAGGCCGGCTCCGATGCGCTGTTCCCGCGCGATCCTGAGAAGCGCGCCGAGGTGGTGCGCTGGCAGTGCTGGGAGCTCGCGCATTTCAACCGCGCCTTCGGCGTGCTCGCGTTCGAGACCGTGGCCAAGCCCGGCTTCGGCCTCGGCCCCACCAATGCGCCCTTGGCCGAGGCGATGAAGGCGAACCTCGCGCGCTTCGCGCCGGTGCTCGATGCGCACATGGCCGGGCGCCAATACGTCGCCGGCGACGGCATCACCATCGCCGACTATTCGCTGATCCATCTCGAGGGCTTCAAGGAGGCGGTGCCGTTCGATTGGTCGCCGTATTCGAATTTGAACGGCTATTATGAGCGTATGCGCAAGGTCGAACATTGGGCCAAGACGGCGCCGCCCTCGCGCGAGGCGACCGGCCGCCGGCCGGCCAAGGCGGCTTAGCGGCGGCGTGACGCGTGGCGAAGTGGGAAGGCAGGCACGACTCCGAGGCGCTGGCCGAGAACTTGCGCCGGCGCCTCGGCGCATCCTTGAAAGCGCCGCGCGCGGCCTTGAGCGAGAAGCGGATGTTCGGCGGCATCTGCTTCCTGCTGCGCGGCAACATGCTCTGCGGCGCGGGCAAGAACGGCTACATGTTCCGCGTCGACCCGGCGCGCGAGGCCGAAGCCGCTCGTCTTCCCGGCACCGAACCCGTGGTCATGAACCAGCGCAAGATGCAGGGCTTCTTCTGGGTCGAGCCCGCCGCCAGCGACGCCAAGGCGCTCGGGCGCTGGCTGGCGCTGGCGGAGGACTATGTCGGCGCGATGCCGCCGAAGGCCGCAAAGCGCCGCGCGTTTCCCCGTCAATCAAGTCGGCGAACAAGGAGCTAAGATGACGAACTACGTCTTTGCCTTCTACGGCGAGCCAAAGTTTGAGAGCCCGGAGAGGGGAGCCAAACACATGGCGAAATGGAAGGCCTGGGTCGGCGGGCTCGGCGATGCCTTGATCAACCCCGGCACTCCGTTTGGAAAGTCCAGGACCGTGAGCACCGGCGGCGTGTCAGACGGTGGCGCGAATCGCCTGGTCGGATATTCCATCGTCAAAGCCGACAGCATGGAAGATGCTGTTGCAATGGCGAAACGATGCCCGCACCTCGAACACGGCACGGTTGAGGTCGCCGAAGTGATGGACATGAAAATGTAGCGCCGCGCCCGCTATCCCGCGCTCGCCGCCTGGCGCGCGCGGATCCGGCCACGCCCGCCTACGCGCACCTAATCCCGCCTATTGGAAAAAGCTCGACGCTGCTGCGTAGGCTAGCGACTCCTTGCGGCGGCGCGGCGCGAGCGGCTTCAGGGCGTGAGTTCGCCGAAGCTCTCGTTGGCCTGCGTCCACTCGCTTTCGCTGCGGCCGGACATGGGCGAGATGGGCACGTTGCTCGAGTCCCGGTTCGAGCGAATGCTGACCGTCGTGGCGCGCAGCAGCGAGCTCGGGCGCGGCGTGCGCCGGGCGCCGTTCAGGGAGCCGTCTTCGGCGAAGGCGAAGCTGCTCGCGACCGGCGGACGCGGCGTCGGGCCAAAGCGGACATAGCGGTCCGTGACGTCGTGGAAAAAGAAGAACGGGAAGATGTAGCGCGTCGGGCCCTCGCCCCGCACATGGAACGCCCAGGCGAAGGCCGCATTGGGCAGGGCCGGGTCGGGCGGGAAGAAAGTTTCGGCCACCTTGATGCCGTCGATGGAACTGCCGCGGTGATTGACGAAGGACTGGATGACCGGCGGGCCGGCGTAACCCGGCTCCGTGAAGACGATCAGATATCGGCCGCCCCTGATGGTGCCGGTGAGCGGTATTTCGCCGCTGGCGCCGTTGGAGTTCGCGAAACGGAGCCTGTGGCCGTCGAGATTGAGCTGATTGCCGCTCTGTTCGGCTAGGAGAAGCTCCACCGCATTGACGCCGACCTCGCTCACGGTGAGGTCCCGGTGCACGCCGCAGCCCGTAAGCGCGAGAGTTCCCGCCGACAAGAGAACGGTGATGGGGGTCCTGGACATATTGCCTCCCGCCTCACGAGACCTGCCTTCGTGAAGATGATAGCGCCATCGCGACCGCTCTGCCGGGCCCAAACTGCCTGAATCTTGCCCCCTGGCTCTTGCGCCTTTAGGTCTTTCCCCCCATATGCCGGGCCGGGACCGGAGGTGGCGGCACCGAGCCTTAAGCCGCTGCCGCCGCTTTCAAAAACACTGATTGAAGAAGGGGACCCTTTCGGCGCCAGTGGTCGAACCGGGCTGGGCGGGTCCGCCGGGAATAGAGGAAGAACCATGTCCAAAGTCATCGGCATCGACCTCGGCACGACCAACTCGTGCGTCGCGGTCATGGAGGGCGGCAAGCCCAAGGTCATCTTCAACAGCGAAGGCGCCAATACGACGCCCTCCCAGGTGGCGTTCCTCGAGGACGGCGAGCGCCTCACCGGCCAGGCCGCCAAGCGCCAGGCCGTGACCAACCCCGAAGCGACCTTCTTCGCCGTCAAGCGCCTGATCGGCCGCCGCTTCGACGACGCCGAGGTCAAGAAGGCGATGCAGCATTCGCCGTTCAAGATCGTGCGCGCCGACAATGGCGACGCCTGGGTGGAAGCCCGCGGCCAGAAATACGCGCCCTCCCAGATCAGCGCCTACGTCCTGCAGAAGATGAAGGAGACCGCCGAGGCCTATCTCGGCGAGACGGTCGCCAAGGCCGTGATCACCGTTCCCGCCTACTTCAACGACAGCCAGCGCCAGGCGACCAAGGACGCCGGCAAGATCGCCGGCCTCGACGTGCTGCGCATCATCAACGAGCCGACCGCGGCGGCGCTCGCCTACGGCGTCGACCACAAGAACCGCACCAAGGCCGAGATGAAGATCGCCGTCTACGATCTCGGCGGCGGCACCTTCGACATCTCGGTGCTCGAGGTCGCCGACGTCGACGGCGAATCGCAGATCCACGTCATCTCCACCAACGGCGACACGTTCCTCGGCGGCGAAGACTTCGACGCCCGCATCATCGACTACCTCGCCGAGGAATTCAGGAAAGAACAGGGCATCGACTTGAGGAAGGACAAGCTCGCCCGCCAGCGTTTGAAGGAGGCGGCGGAGAAGGCCAAGATCGAGCTCTCCAATTCGATGCAAACCGAGGTGAACCTGCCCTTCATCACCGCCGACCAGAGCGGGCCCAAGCACCTGATGATCAAGCTGACCCGCGCCAAGCTCGAATCGCTGGTCGACGACTTGATCCAGAAGACGATCGAGCCTTGCCGCCTCGCGTTGAAGGATGCGGGGCTCAAGGCCGCCGACATCGACGAGGTCATCCTGGTCGGCGGCATGACGCGCATGCCCAAGGTCGTCGAGACGGTGAAGCAGTTCTTCGGCAAGGAGCCGCACACCGGCGTGAACCCCGACGAAGTGGTGGCCGTCGGCGCCGCCATCCAGGCCGGCGTGCTGCAGGGCGAAGTCAAGGACGTGCTGCTGGTCGACGTGACCCCGCTCTCGCTCGGCATCGAAACCTTGGGCGGCGTGTTCACAAGGCTGATCGACCGCAACACCACGATCCCCACCAAGAAGTCGCAGGTCTTCTCGACCGCCGAGGACGGCCAGCAGGCGGTGACCATCCGCGTCTTCCAGGGCGAGCGCGAGATGGCGGCCGACAACAAGCTGCTCGGCCAGTTCGACCTCGTCGGCATCCCGCCCGCGCCGCGCGGCGTGCCGCAGATCGAGGTGACGTTCGACATCGACGCCAACGGCATCGTGCACGTCACCGCCAAGGACCGCGCCACCGGCAAGTCGCAGCAGGTCCGGATCGAGGCCAAGTCCGGCCTCTCCAAGGACGAGATCGACCGCATGGTGAAGGACGCCGAGGCGCACGCCGGCGAAGACAAGAAGAAGCGCGATCTGGTCGAGGCCAAGAACGCCGCCGATCAGGCGATCCACACCACCGAGAAGGCGTTGAAGGAGCACGGCGACAAGGTGAACGCCCAGGAGAAGGGCGCCATCGAGCACGCGCTGGCAGACCTGCGGTCCGCCAAGGATGGCGAGGATCTCTCCGCCATCCAGCAGAAGACGCAGGCGCTGCTCCAGGCCTCGATGAAGCTCGGCGAAGCCATGTACAAGGCACAGCAGGAGAAGGAAGCGGCCGCCGCCAACCCCTCCGATAAGGACAATGCCGATCGCGGATCGGGCGACGGCAGCGCGCCCGGCGCCGGAACGGGCGGCAAGGACGAGAAGGTCGTCGACGCCGAATACGAGGAGGTCGACGAGAAGAACAAGAAGAAATCGGCGTAAGACCAGAATTCAGATGTCAGGGATCAGATGCCAGAAGAATGACACTCTGATCCCTGATCCCTGATCACTGGCATCTGACTCATGTCCAAACGCGACTTCTACGAGGTGCTCGGCATCGACCGCAAAGCCGACGAGGCCGCGGTCAAGAAGGCCTATCGCGCCCGGGCGATGCAGTTCCATCCCGACCGCAACCCGGGCGACAAGGCGGCCGAGCACAAATTCAAGGAGGTCAACGAGGCCTACGAGGTCTTGAAGGACCCGCAGAAGCGCGCGGCCTACGACCAGTTCGGCCACGCTGCGTTCGACGGCGCGCAGGGCGCGCCCGGTGGCTTCCGCCAGCATCCGGGCGGCTTCGAGTTCAACTTCGGCAGCGGCGGCTTCACCGACATCTTCGAGGACATTTTCGGCGACATCACCGGCCGCGGCCGGCGGGGTGCTACGCGCGGGCCCGAGCGCGGCCAGGATCTCCGCTACGATCTCGAGGTGACGCTCGAGGAGGCGTTCAAGGGCAAGAAGGCGACGATCCGCGTGCCCACCGCGGTGCGCTGCGAGGCCTGCCACGGCACCGGCGGCGAGGGCGGCGCCAGGCCCAAGGCGTGCCCCACCTGCGCCGGGCGCGGCCGCGTGCGCGCGAGCCAGGGCTTCTTCACGATCGAGCGCACCTGCGTCGCCTGCCACGGCACCGGCGAGGTCGTCGACAAGCCGTGCAAGACCTGCCGCGGCGAAGGCCGCATCGTGCACGACAAGACGCTCGCGGTGAACGTGCCGCCCGGCGTCGACGAAGGCACGCGCATCCGCTTGGCCGGCGAGGGCGAGGCGGGCTTGCGCGGCGGGCCGGCCGGCGATCTCTACATCTTCGTCTCGATCGCGCCGCACGAGATCTTCCAGCGCGACGGCGGCAACATCTATTGCCACGTGCCGATCTCGATGGTGACGGCGGCGTTGGGCGGCGCCGTCGAGGTGCCGACCGTCGAAGGCACGCGCGCGCGCGTCGCCATCCCCGCCGCCACGCAGTCGGGCGAGCAGTTCCGCCTGCGCGGCAAGGGGATGACGCAGCTCAAGACCCAGATCCGCGGCGACATGATCATCGAGGTCGCGGTCGAGACCCCGTCCCACATGACCGCGCGCCAGAAGCAGATCCTGGAAGAATTCAAGAAAGCCGGCGGCGAAGACGCGAGCCCCAAGAGCAAAAGCTTCCTCGACAAGGTGCGCGAGCTCTGGGATGAGCTCAAAGGCTGACGCGCGCTTCCGGGCGGAATCGTCGCAGTCGTAGGGGCGGGTCCCCGACCCGCCCTGGCGCCGCCAGCATCCCGTTCGAAAATTTCGTCTCGCGTCGACGCTGTCGGGCGGGCCGGGGACCCGCCCCTACGGGGTGAGGCGCGCCGAGCCGCCTTCTTCGCCGCGCTCGGCGGTGCTAGGCTCGCGGGCCAAAGATCGAAAAACGTATCTCCGTTTCCGAGGGAGGAAAGCGATGCCGGTGTTCCGCTCCGCGCCCGCGGCGTTCGCCGCGGCGATTGGTTGCGCCTCGGCGCTCGTTTGCGCCGCCGTGCCTGCCGCCGCGCAAGAGGTCACGCTCAAATTCAGCCATTTTCTCGGCCCGCAGAGCTTCTTCGAGCGCGACGTGGCGCAGCCCTGGAAGCAGCGCGTCGAGGAGAAGAGCGGCGGCAAGGTGAAGGTCGAGGTCTTCAACGCGAGCTCGCCCTTGGGCGGCGTCACCAAGCAGGCGAGCCAGGTGATGGAGGGCGCCGTCGACGTGGCCCTCGGCTTGCGCGGCGCCGAGGGCGACCGCTTCCCCGGCACCTCGGTCATCGAGCTGCCGTTCCTGATCAAGGACTCGGCCAGCGGCTCCAAGGCGCTCTGGGCACTCTTGAAGAGCGGCGCGCTCGAGGCCGAATACAAGGACTACAAGGTCCTCGCGCTCTTCGTGCACGATCCCGGCCTCATCCACACGACGAAGACGCGCGTCGCCACGCTCGCGGATCTCAAGGGCATGCGTCTCCGCGTCCCCAACAAGACCGTGGCGGCGGCGCTGCAGCACGCGGGCGCCGTGCCGGTCGTCCTGCAAGTGAACGAGGTGATGCCCGCGGTCGTGAAGGGCGAGCTCGACGGCGTGGTCACGAACTGGGCGAACCCGCTGCCCAAGTTCAACGACCACATGAAGAACCACACCGACCTGAAGTTCTACACCTCGGCGTTCTTCATCGTGATGAACAAGGCGAAATACGAAAGCCTGCCGGCCGAAGCGCGCGCCACGGTCGATGCGCTCTCGGGCGACGCCTGGGTCGCCGAGCTCGGCACGCTATGGAACAAATGGGCCGAGCCGGTGCGGAAAGGCGCGGACGCCCCCGGCCACGCCGTCATCGTGCCCGACGCCGCCGCCATGGCCGCTTGGCGCGAAGGCCTGAAGCCCGTCACCGAGAAGTACCTCGACGAGCTCGCGAAGACGTTCCCGGGCGCGCGCGAGGTGTACAAAAAGGTGGTGGAGCTGACACGCTAGGAGGTGTGCAGTTCCTCAATATATAGCTATCACATTGGAGTTGAGGCGCAATTTAATCCACAGCATATTGGGTATGGGATTGAAAGCGTCCCAGATATTGTTTTTCGGAACGAATCGTGCAAGCATCATCCTGCCCCCAGAAAGAGAACGCCCCGTCCGAGCAGACGGGGCGCTCTTGGCAGGGTGGTCGAGAAGTTAGGCACTACGCGTCGCAAGTGTAGTTACGCCGGTGCAAGTCCGGCCCCTGCCTTCGACCTCTTGGGCGGCCAGTCATAAGCTGGCCGCCCATTTTTTGTGCGAGTCGTAATCTAAAACACAAGATATTGCAGTTCCGTCGCTCACGTCAAGTATCCAATTAGATGCCAGTTAGATACCAAGCTATGCTGTGGACATGCCGGGCGCAAATAAAAAGATCCAGCCGAGGCTCGCACCCCTCAGCCATGCCTACCTACAGGATTTGGCGGATAATGGATTCTACGGAAAGACGCCGACTCAAGTCGCGCAGCGCTTGATTGAGGATGGGATCATGAGTGCGATCGGAAAGAACTTAATCGACCGGCGGAAGCTCCCGAAGAAACGAAAAAGTTCGCGCTGAGCACTGACTGGTCGGTCTCTAAAGCAAAACGTGCGTCGCGTATTCGTTGAGTCTGCTTCGGAAATATGGCCTATATATTCCGTAGCGGCCTGAATACGTTCGGAACCCAAAAATGGCCCTAGAGGAAGAGAAGGCAAAAGCCCTCGCGGCCCAGGCGCAAGAACTCCGAGCACTGCTCTCCGATGCCAAGAACGGCGAGCCGATGCCAAGAACGGCGAGCCGATGGTCGTTGAATTCGCCGGCAGCCCTAAGGCCGGCAAGAGCACGAACATCGAAATTCTCGTGCACTTTTTCAAGCGGATGAAATTCAAGGTCTGGGCGCCGGTGGAGGGCGCCAGCCGTCGCACCCCATATCACCTCAAGCGAGACTTAGTGGCTTTCAACGCGTGGAGCTTGAACTACGCCATCTCGGAAATTCTTGTCGCGTTCTATAATGTTGATCGCCACGATCTTGTTATCCTCGACCGCGGTCCGTTTGATTCCCTTGCATGGATGAACCTGCTGCAGAAACGCGGCGCCCTGAGCAAAGAAGACCTTTGCAAGATCGAACAGTTTGCATTGCTGGGAAAGTGGTGGGACATGGTGTCCGTGGTGTACTTGTTCACCTGCAATCCAGCCATATCTTTGCAACGAGAAGGTCAATCGAAGTTGACCTCTCGTCAGGGTATTGCGATGAATCCTGAAATGCTCGCCGAGCTTCGAACCGAGTATGGAGCGTGGCCAAGCAGCGAGCGAATAAAGCAAATCGACACCACAAAAACTGCCGGCCCGTTGGACACCGCCTATCCAATTGCCGTTGACATCATTGAGCGATTCAAAACGAAGCTGAAAGGCATGACGCGATGAACGAGCAGCATGTTCTGACTGTCCCTGCCGCCTGCGTTAGGGACCTGCTTGGAGAGAGTCGGCTTTACCACGATTCGCGATCGATTTTAGCAATACAGTCATTAGTTGCGGACGGCAAATATGTGCCAAGGGAAGCGGCCGAACAAGATGGCTCAGTCATGCAGATAATCTGCTGCGGAGTTGTCTATCACAATCGCCGTGTTCTCTGCATTCGACGCTCAAAGAAGGGCAATCGATCAGCCTTACGTCTGAAATGGACCCTTATGATTGGGGGACATGTCGATCAACTCGATGCCGACTCACCCGCTCCTGTCTTCAGTTGCTTGGAGCGCGAACTCCGAGAGGAGGTTGGATTGCGCCCAACGGGAGAATCGAATCAGATCGGCATCATATCCGATTTTGAGAATCCGGTTGGGAGGCTTCATCTCGGAATCATCTATCAGGTAGCGGTTAGCGATGATCACGTGAAAATAGGCCCGAAGGACGATAGCGGCGAATTTGCAAATGTCCGCCGTCCCCGCGTCTTGCGCTTTATGAGCGGCGAAGAGGTATTTGAGCTACGAGGAAAACCCGATCCTTGGTCTCGACTATTCGTTGCATCTGAGCCAGCGTGGCAGATACTAGGAATGTCGTCCCAATTTTCAGACCAAGGCACACTCAGATTGAATTGGAACACCCATTAAACCTATCCGGGCTGTTAGGGACGGCATCGCGTCACTCATTGAATTTTGCCGCTCCCTTTCTTGCAAACCGGCACGCCTTTCCCGTCGACAGCATTCACAAGTAACCGGATCGTCTTGAGGAGGCGCCTTTGGGCGCCCACGCGGGGTTGTCCTTTGCCACAATTCTGCCGACAAGTATGATGGGCTTGCAATCTCCCAGACGTTGCAGCGCTAATGCTCCCTCGCCGCATTCTCCTCTCCCTTGCAGCCTCGGCCGCCGCCGCCGGCGCGCTGCTTCTCGCACCAACCCCACGCACGCACGCCGTCGGCGCGGAAATTCCGCTGTTCGATGCACATGTGCATTGGAGCGAGAATGCGCATGACGAGGTGCCGCTCGAGCGCGCGCTCGACTATCTCGACAAGGCCGGCGTGCGCATGGCGGCGGTGTCGAGCACGTCGGACGAGGAGACGATCAAGCTCTACCGCGCGGCGCCCAACCGCGTGGTGCCGATGCTGCGCCCCTATCGCACGCGCTCCGACATGGGCAGCTGGCACAACGATGCGTCGATCCCGCCCTATCTCGCCGAGCGCCTCAGGCTCGGCGTGCACAAGGGCATCGGCGAGTTCCACCTCTACGGCGAGGATGCGGGCTCGGCGGTGATGAAGGAGATCGTGCGCATGGCGGTCGAGCGCAACCTCGTGCTGCACGCGCATTCCGACGCGCGCGCGGTCGAGCTCCTGTTCCGGCACGATGCCAAGGCGCGCGTGCTCTGGGCGCATGCCGGCTTCACCAGCCCCGACAAGCTCGATGCGATGATGGCGCGCTATCCCAATCTCTGGGTCGAGACCGCGATCCGCCACGACATCGGGCCGGGCGGCGTGCTCGCAGAGGGCTGGAAGGAGCTCTTCGTCAAATACCAGGACCGCTGGCTCGTCGGCACCGATACTTACGTCACCTCGCGCTGGCACCGCATGCCCGAGATCCTGGCCGAGACGCGCGCCTGGCTCGGAACGCTGCCGCAGCCGGTCGCCGAGAAGATGGCGTGGCGCAACGCCGCCAAGCTCTTCGGCGTAAGCGAAGCGACGTTCACCGGCGCCGCGCCGGCGAAGAAGGCGGAGTAGGGCGCGGTTTCACGCGGAACCGCGGCGAAAACGAAAGTTCACCACGAAGACACGAAGGCACGAAGAAAACGAAAGGGCGCGCACTTCGCGCGCGCCCGAACCCGATTTCGTGGTCTTCGTGTCTTCGTGGTGAACCTTTCTCCGCGTGTTCTGCGGCTCCGAGTAAGCATCATCGCGTAGGGCGCCGGCAGGGAAGGTGGAGGAGCTGCGGCCGCTCGCCCGGGAACCAACATCGCGTCTCGACGATCCTCAGTGTAGCGTTCGCTCACCAGCCCAAGGGACGTCAGCCATGATCACAGGGGCGCATGCCGTCATCTACAGCCGCAATGCCGAGGCCGACCGCGCCTTTTTCCGCGACGCGCTGGGTTTCCGCGCGGTCGACGGCGGCGAGGGCTATCTCATCTTCGCGGCGCCGCCGTCGGAGCTTGCGGTCCATCCCGCGGAGGGCGGCGTCAAGCACGAGCTCTACCTCATGTGCGACGACGTAAAAGCGGAGATCGCGCGCCTCGCCAAGAAGGGCATCCAGTGCGGACCGGTCACCGACGAAGGCTGGGGGCCTCCTCACCACGATTCGCATGCCCGGCGGCGGCGAGCTTGGGCCCTATGAGCCTCGCCACGCACGCCCGCACGGCGGAGCGCGCTGAACGGCGCCTCGCCCTGCCCGCGCCCGAAAAGAAAGCTTGACATAGTTCCCATTTTGTTCTAGCCTCCGCGAGGACAACTCGCACCGGAGGTTCCGGAACCGGGCTCATGCAACGGCTCTTCGCGGTCATGAAAACGCGCGGCGCGCGCTGCGATGCGTCGCGGCCGATCGAGCAGCAGGAGGATTGGCGCGCACATGCCGATTTCATGAATGCGCTCGAAGCCGAGGGTTTCGTGCAGCTCGGCGGAACGTTCGAGGAAACGGACGACGTGCAGCTCGTCGTTCGCGGGACGCTGACGAAGTGCGGGCGCGGCTCGCGCACGATCCTTGGGTGGAGAAGGAGATCTTGCGCGTGGCGAGCGTGCTGCCATGGACGCTGCGGCTCGGCGAGGATTTCGAGCAGCGCTGGGTTCCGGCCCGCGCCCGCGCGAAAGCCAAGGAAAGCCAACCTCGCGGGCCGGTAAAGCCAAGAAAAGCCAAGGTCGCGCGCGGCGGAAAGCCAATGAAAGCCAAGCCGGCAGGTGCCACAAAGCCAAGCAAAGCCAAGTAAAGCCAATCAAAGCCAAGCTGTTTCTGGGCGCCCGGCAGGCCGCTGCCGCCCTTATGTAGAATCACCTATAGATACCGCAGCGCCCCGAAACGGGACTCGAAACTATATCCATCTTTCACCACATTGCCCGATTAGGAATGTGTGAAAGGGTTCACTGCAGAGTTCCCAGCCCTCTCGCAGATTGGCCGCGATCGGGCTAACCTTGCGCGAGAAGGGCATGAGCTTATGAGGGCTGTGATGAAACGCTCCCGCTACGTGGCACTGCTTGCGATGGGCGCCAGCGCGCTCGCGCTTTCGGCTTGCGGCGAATCCGAAACGCCGGCCGGCGTCTACACCGGCGCCGACCAGTGCATCGCCGACAAGCAGTTCACCGAGGACGAGTGCCGCAAGGCCTTCGACACGGCCAAGGAAGAGCACAAGAAAGTGGCGCCCAAATACGCGTCCAAGACCGATTGCGAGGCCGATTTCGGCGCCGGCAAGTGCGAGGAATCGCCCTATCGCACCAGCTCGGGCACGTCCACGTTCATGCCGCTGCTGGTCGGCTACATGCTCGGCCGCACGCTGGGCGGCCAGCCCGGCTTCGCGCCGCAGCCGCTCTACCGCACGCAGGGCGACACGACGTTCCGCACCGGCGACAACCGCCCGGTGACGAGCAAGACCGGCGTGCAGAGCGTGCCGCAGTCGGCGACGACCTCGGCGTTCAAGAGCACGACGACGACGCGCGGCGGCTTCGGCAAGAGCGGCGCCGTCTACGGCAGCACCTCCACCTCGGGGCGCACCTCCTCCACCTCCGGCGGCTGAGCCCGGCTTCCAGCCTTCGCCTCGCGGCGCGCCCGGCCCAGAAAGCCGGGCGCAATGCCGTCGCGCGCCTGCTAGGTTTGAAACACGGAGCACACGGAGGGCAAAGCTCGCGGGCAATGCGCGCAATCGATTCTTCTCTGTGTCCTCCGTGTACTCCGTGGTTCAATTGCTTTTCTCCGCACGCACGGAAACCGCGCATGGAACGCATCGCCGTCTCGCCCCGCTCCGATTGGAAGAAGACCGCCAAGGAGCACGGCTTCGATTTCCACTCGCTCGAGGGCGACCCTTACTGGGACGAGAGCGCCTACTACAAATTCACGCTCGAGGAGATCGAGCAGGGACTCGAGAGCGCGGCGGAGACGCTCGAGGAGATGTGCTTCGACATCGTCGCCCGCGTCGCCGACTCGGAAGAGCTGATGGCGAAACTCGCGATCCCCGACCAATTCCGCGACTACGTCGCCGCTTCGTGGAAGTACAAGGAGCGCAATCTCTACGGCCGCATGGATTTCTGCTACGACGGCAAGAGCCCGCCCAAGCTCTACGAGTACAACGCCGACACGCCCACCTCGCTCTACGAGACCTCGATCTTCCAGTGGGTCTGGCTCGAGCAGGCGATGGAGCGGGCGCTCGTCCCCAAGGGCTGCGACCAGTTCAACTCGCTGCACGAGAAGCTGGTGGCGGCGTTCGGCAAGCTCGGCGTCGACGCCAAGCTCACCTTCGCCTGCGCGCGCGACAGCCCCGAGGACGCCGGCACCATCGAGTACCTCGCCGATTGCGCGCACCAGGGCGGGCTCGAGACGCAGCGCATCTTCATGGACGAGATCGGCGTCGACCCGGAGGGGCATTTCACCGATCTCGACGACGTCACCATCCCGTGGCTGTTCAAGCTCTATCCCTGGGAATGGCTGCTGCGCGAAGATTTCGCGCGCCACATCCCGGCCAGCGGCACGCATTTCATCGAGCCGGCGTGGAAGGCGATCCTCTCCAACAAGGGCTTCCTGCCGCTGCTCTGGCAGCGCAACCGCAACCACCCGAACCTCTTGCCCGCCTTCTTCGAGGGCGATGCCGATGTGCGGTCGCTCGGCGATTCGTTCGTCAAGAAGCCGCTCTATTCGCGCGAGGGCTGGAACGTCGAGGTGACGGTGAGCGGCGTCACGCGCGCCGCCAAGAACGGCAAATACGGCGCCGAGGGCCACATCGTGCAGGCCTATCAGCCGCTGCCCGATTTCGGCGGCGTGTTCCCGATGTGCGGCGTTTGGCTGGTGGCGAGCGAGCCCGCCGGCATGTGCATCCGCGAGGACCGCAACCTCGTCACCACCGACGACGCGCGCTTCATCCCGCACGTGATCCTGGACTGAGGCGCCGCCAAGCCCGACGACGCGGCGACCCGGCGATGATTCATAGCCAACCCGAATCGTCATGCCGACCGAAGCGAGCCGCTCTTTGCGGCTCGCGAAGCGGAGGCATCGCAAGCCAGCGCGCGGGCGATCCCTCCACTCCGCGGCCGCGCGAAAAGCGCGCGTCCGCCATTGATTGAGTGCTTAGCGTCCTTACGCCTTCCTTCCCCACACCGCCCAGCAGCGATGCGGCACGGCGAGCGGATCGGCGGTGAAATCGCGCGCAAGCAGCGCGGCATGCGCGGCGTCGAAGCGGGCGACTTCTTCCGGCGGCAGGCTCGCGCCCACGCCGGCGCTGGCGCGGATGCGCCCGCGCCGGGCCTCGTGCGAGTACGGCACGTCGAGCTCGAAGCTGGACGATTCGATGCCGCCGAAGCCTCCCGCGCGCAGATCCAGATACCAGGGCGGATAAGGTGCGGCCTTGCCGGCGCTCGGCCAAGCGGGGCTGTATTTCGAGATGAGCGCTTCGGTCGCGGGGACCACCGTGCCCGGCACGCTCAGCCAATCGAAATGCGCCATCATCAGCGCTCCGCCGGGCTTCAAGATGCGCCGCGCTTTGGCCGCCGCGCGCGGACGGTCGAACCAGTGCCAGCATTGGCCGGCGATGACGAGATCGAAGGCCGCGTCGGGCAATCCGGTGCTCTCGGCCTTGCCCTCGATCGTGCGGAGCGCCACGCCGCTTTCTTGGGCGCGCGCGGCCGCCTGCGCCAGCATCGCGGCCGAGGGGTCGAGGGCGGTCGCCTTACAGCCGCGCGCAGCCAGGCCGAGCGCGATCGTGCCGGTGCCGCTGCCGAGATCGAGCGCCGTCGATCCGGCGCGCGCAAGGCCCAGCGCCACGAGCCGCGCGAAGAACTCGGGCGGAAAGCCGGCGCGGAAGCGCGCGTAGTCGTCGGTGGTCTTCCCGAAATCGACCGTCATGCGGCCTTGCGCGCTCTGGCCCGGCGCAACCGCCGCCGGCTCCAGCGGAAGACGAGCGGCGCCACGACGCCCTCGTAGAGCAGCCAGGCCAGCGGCCGCACCAAGCGGGAGCCCACGATCGCGGCCGCCCAGCGATGGCGCGGCAGCACGCGCCAGATCGCGACGAACACGTCGATGCCGCGGATGAGGCGGCCGTCGGCGTCGACCGCATGCAGGCGCCGCATCGCGGTGTCGAAGTCGATGTCGTAGCGGCGGAACAGCTCGGGGGCGGTGTTGATGTCGCTCCAGCCGAGCGGCAGTGCGTGTGCGCCCGCGATGCGCTGATAGTGGTTCATCTCGGCGCGGCAAACGGGGCAGGCGCCGTTGTAGCAGACGGTGATCACGGGAGCCGGCGTTTCAATCATGGTTCTGCCTCCGCGCCCTCGGGGGCGGCCGGGACCAGCCAACCCTTATACCGCACGATGAGCCCCATGAGGCCGTGGCGAATCTCCACGTCGAAGCCGAAGCGCCCGCCGTCGTCGAACTCGCGCGTGGCGCCGCCGGGCGCCCATGCATTCGGCAGCGGAATGCCGAAGAGGCTCCAGCGCCGGACCACATAGCGCAGCGTGGTCCCGTCCGGCACCAGCGCGATGCCGAAGGCGAAGGGGCCGAAACGCTCGACGAGCAGCCCGTCGCGGCGGCCCTGGCCGAGCGCGAGCCGGCTCGTGAAGCTTCGCGGGCCGAAGGTCCGGCGCCACGTCTCGCCCACGCCGCGGGCCGAGATGTCGACGCGAAGCGGAACCGATTGCGCCGCGCGCGGAAACCGAAACAGCGCCGCTGCCAGCTGTGCGAGCGCGCCGCGCCCGCGCTCGACCGCGGCCAGGCCCTGCCAGCGATGCGTGCCGCTGCGCTCATGCAGCGCGCGCAGCGGCGCCGGCACGCCTGTCCAAGCCTCGCCGAGAATGCGCTGGAACAGCGGGCGGCCCGCGGTCTCGGCGTCGCGGCATCCCGATGCGATCCGGCGCGCCGCGAACTGCGCCTCGTAGTCGTCCAACTCCAATTCGCCCGCGGCCGGCCGCGCGCCGGGCGCGGGCTTGGGTCCATCGAGCATGCGGCGCACGATCGCGGCCGCGGCCATCGACGGAATGAACGGGCCGTCGGCGCCCTCGGCGACCATGTGCCACGCGCGCGCCATCGGGCGTCCCTGCGCGTCGCACCCCGTCACGGCGACGAACATGCCGCCGCGATGCTCGCCCCAGCGCAGCAGGTTGATCGCGGCGTGAAACAGCGCCGCCAGCGGCGCGAGCGAAGGCACGAGCTTCAAGCGCACGAGCCAGGCCAGCGCGGAGAGTCCGCGGTGCAGAACCGCCGGCGCCGGCCCGGCGCCGACCCAGACCGAGCGCACGCCCGGCCACAGAAGCGGAAGCACGCGGAGATCGGGCGCGTCGACGAGCGAGAAGCGGATTCGGCCGAGCGGAACCTGGCCGGGCGGCGCGATGGTGAAGCGCATGCTGTCGATCAGCGCGTGCGCGGAGGCGGCGCGCCCGCCGCGCACGAGCGCCACCCGCTTGCCCGCGTATCCGGCGATCGCGCGGACGACGCTGAGGCCGACGCCGGCATGGGGCGAGGGCGCGATGCCGGCCGCGATCGTCTCCACCGTGTCGCCGGGGCGCCCGAGCCGGCGGACCGCCGCGGCGGTCAGGGCCGGGTAGCTGCTGGCGCCGGCGAGCACGAAAACGCCGCGCTCGCGCGCCGCCGCGTCGAACCGCGCGATTCCGGCGACGAAGTCGGCGCCGTCCGCGAGATCGAGGTAGTCGATGCCGAGCGCGATGCAGGCCTTGACGACGCGGTAGGGATCGTCGCCGTAGGCCTGGAACGGCCCGCTGGCGTCGACGACGACGTCGGGGGCGGCGGCGCGGAGCTGCGCCTCCACCTCCGCGTCGCGATCGAACGCGCACGCCAGCGCGCGCTCGCGCGCGGGAAGCGTCGCGCAGAACGCCGCCGCCTTCGCTTGGGAGCGGCCGGCGATGGCGAGCGTTAGCCGCGTCTCGGCGGCGAGGAGCGCGGCGAGCCGGCCGCCGAAAATGCCGTAGCCGCCGAGGACCAGAACCAGAACCTTCATCGCGCTCCCCTTCGGCGCGATCCGGTCAGTGCGGAACCGGCTCCGCTCCCGCCGCGCGCCGCGGCGCGAAGCGTTGCGCGAGCGGGACGCAGAAACGCGCGATTCTGCCGGCCGCGGGAGTCGCAAGCAGATAGCCGAGCCGCCGGTGGCTCGGCAAAGCGCTCCACAGCAGCGCGAGCGCGGCGACGCCCTCGTAGACCGCGCCATCGCCGTCGATCGCGTAGAGGCCGTGGCGCCGCGCGGCGGGTACGACCCCGGCGGCGTCGAGCGCATCGGGATCGCGGGCGAAGTCGCGCCAAGCGATCTCGAGGTTCGACTGCCGCGCCTCGAGCTTGTAGAGGCCGATGCGCGTGCGCCACCGCGTGCTCTCGCCGTCGTAGAGCACGGTGAGCAGCGGGCCGATTTCGGATTTCCGGGGCATGAAGTCCTCCTGTTTCAGATCGGGAACGACGATGTCTGGCGCGGCATCGGGCGCGCGCCCGCGCCGCCGCCGCGGCGCGCGCCGCGCTCGCGCGAACGGACCGCGCGCGGCGTCACCGGACGCTCGATGAGCGCCGCCACACCCGAGAGGTCGAACAGCCAGGCGCGCCAGCGATAGCCGGGCAGCTCGCGCCAGAGCGCCACGCGCGCATCGAGCCCGATGCGCAAACGCCCGAGGCGGTCGACGACGGCGAGGCCGCGCCGCGCCGCCGCGCGGCCGAGGCCGAACAGCGAGAGCGCGTCGGGATGGCGCGCGAGATCGCGCCAGAGCACGTCGCGGCGCGCCGGATTGAGCGCGCGGCGATAGCGCCGGGCGCGCGCGGCCTGCCCCGGCGCCGTGCCGTCGAAGAAGACGGCGAGCGTCGTCGGCGGCCGGCCGCGCACGAGGTCGGTGACGAAGCGGGTCATGGAACGCCTCCTGGGGTAGGAGAACACGAAGGTCTCAGTCATTTCAGAAATCGCCGAAACCGCCGGGCAAAAAATTTTCGGCGGCTTCGGGCGCTGCACCGGCATCGCCGGGCGCCGCGCCGCGTGCACGAGACGCGGGCGGCGCATCAGTCCGCCCCCGCCCCGCGCCGCCCGCCGGCGCCGCGGCCTTTCGGCACGAAGCGCGCGACGCGCCCGCCCATCTTCATGAGGCCCAACAGCACGGGCGTCGGCAGTCCCTTCACCTGGTCGTACCATTGCGAGAGCGTCTCCAGGAACTCGAGCAGGCCCTCGATGCGCCGGCGCGTCTCGGCCGCGGTCTGGCCGTCGGAAGCCGCCTCTATCGCGCAGGCGCGCAGGATGCTCAAGGTCGGATCGATCTCGCGCTTCTTCCGCTCCTCGACGACGCGGTTCAGGATCTCCCAATTGTCGCGCAGCGCCTCGAAATGGTCGCGGCGGTCGCCGCGCACGGGCGTGCGCCGCACGAGGCCCCAGGCGAGCAGCTCCTTCAAGCTCATGCTGACGTTGGAGCGCGCGATCGAAAGCGTGTCGGCGATCTCCTCGGCGGTGAGCGGGTGCGGCGCCAGATAGAGCAGCGCGTGGATCTGCGCGACCGAGCGATTCACGCCCCAGCGCGCGCCCATCTCGCCCCAGTGGAGGACATAGCGCTCCATGGCCGGCGTCAGCCGCATCGCGCGATCCTTTAGCGCATTTCAGTAGTTTCTGAAATCTTCGTCGCGAGGATGCCCGCTGTCAAGCGACGCTTCAGCGCAGGGCGAGATGGTAAAGGGCGCCGACGCCCGCCGCCGCGGCGAGCGTCACGATCATGGCGATCTTGAAGCGCAGCATCGCGACGATGGCGGCCGCTGCCAGGACCAGCGCGGCCCAATCGAGACTGGCCGGGTCGGGCACGTAGAGGCGGATGCCGTTCCAGCGCAAAGTGTCGACCCGCGCGAACAACACGTTGAGCGCGAACCAGACCGTGAGGTTGAGGACCACGCCGACCACCGCCGCGGTGATGCCGGAGAGGGCGGCCGAGAAGCCCTGCATGCCGCGCGTCCGCTCGACATAGGGTGCGCCGGCGAAAATCCAGAGAAACGACGGCGCGAACGTCACCCACACCGTGAGCAGCGCACCCAAAGTGCCGGCGAGGTACGGATCGAGCCCGAGCGGACGCCGGAACCCGGCGAGATAGCCCACGAATTCGAGCACGAGAATGAGCGGCCCGGGCGTCGTCTCGGCAAGGCCGAGTCCGTCGAGCATCTCGCCGGCGGTGAGCCAGCCATAGGTCGCGACCGCCTCCTGCGCGACGTAGGCGAGCACCGCGTAGGCGCCGCCGAACGTGACGACGGCCATCGCGCTGAAGAATTTCCCGATCTCGGTGAACGGATTGCTCCAGCCGAGCGCGATCCAGAGAGCCACGACCGGCGCCAGCCACACGGCGAGCCAAAGCAGCGCGGTCGCGGCGGTGGCGGTCGCGGTCACCGGCGGCCGCGCATCGAGCGCGCGTTCGGCGGCGCGCGGCGCTTCGCCCTTGGCGCCGCCGTGCGGTTTCACGACGACGAATCGGTCCGGCCGCCAGCGCCCGCCGAGGTAGCCGACGACGCCGGCGGCGACGACGATGATGGGGAACGGAACATCGAGGAAGAAGATGCCGACGAACGCGAGTGCCGCGAGCGCATACATCCACGAATTCTTGAGCGCGCGCCGTGCGATGCGCAGCAGCGCCTCGATCACCACCGCGAGCACCGCCGCCTTGATGCCGAAGAACACCGCCTGGACCAGCGGCAATTGCTGGAAGCCGGCGTAGATCGCGCTGAGCGCCAGGATCACGACGGCGCCGGGGATCACGAACAGCAGGCCCGCCGCGAGCCCGCCCGCGGTCCGGTGCAGCATCCAGCCGATATAGGTGGCGAGCTGCTGCGCCTCGGGGCCGGGCAGCACCATGCAGTAGTTGAGCGCGTGCAGAAAGCGCGCCTCGCCGATCCATTTCCTCTCGTCGACGAGCACGCGATGCATCAGCGCGATCTGGCCCGCCGGGCCGCCGAAGCTCAGGAGGCCGATCTTGAGCCAGACGCGGAACGCCTCGCCGAAGCTCACGCGCAGCGCGCCCGCGGAAGTCACCGCCGATTGATCCATCGCGCCCGCCACGCCGCCTCCAGCGAGGCTTCTATACGGTGCGCGGCACGCCCGCGCCAGCAAAGCGCGCTCAAACGCGGTTGAGGGGAATTTCACAGTGGGCAAAAGTAGGGGCGGGTCCCCGCCCGCCCTGTCCGCGCCTGCGACTCGTTTGGTTAATGGTGCGAGTCTTCGCTGCGAATCGTGCGGCGCCAGGGCGGGCCGGGGACCCGCCCCCTGCGCGTAGGCGCCGATTCTACGCCGCCTCGGTCTTAGGCGGCGCGGCCACCAGCGCCGGCGCAGGCGCGAATTCGGCGAGTGTGTAGACCTCGGGCGGCGCCATCAGACCTTTGACCGGGTGCTTCCCGAGCGAAACCACCGCCGCCTGCGCCTCGCCCACGACCTTCGCGAAGGCCGCCGACATCACCACCGGCGCGCCGAGCTTGGCGGCCAGCGCCTCGATCCGGACGGTCAGGTTCACGGCCGGGCCGATGCAGGTGAAATCGAGCCGCGTCGCGGAGCCGATATTGCCGTATGTGACGACGCCCACGTGCAGCGCGATGTTGAAGCGCAGAATCGGCGCGCCCGCGGCCGCGCGCTCGGCATTGAGCTTTTCGACGGCGGCATGCGCGGCGACCGCGGCCTCGAGCGCCCGACGGCAGGAATAGTGGCGGAACGCAACGTCCTCGACCGGGAAGATGGCGAGCAGGCCGTCGCCCATGAACTTCAGGATCTGGCCGCCATGGCTCTCGATGGCGCCGGCGAGCGCATCGAAGAACTGGTTGAGCGCGTCGATGACGTCGCCGGTCGGGCGCAAATCCGAAAGCGCGGTGAAGCCGCGCAGATCCGCGAACCAGATCACCGCGTCGATGCGTTCGCCCGTGCCGCGCTCGATCGAGCCGGCGAGGATGCGCCGGCTCGCCAGGCGCCCGACATAGGTATCGAGCACGGCCTCGGAGATCCGGCGGCCCCAGTGGATCTCGAACACCATGGCCACCAGCGGCAGCACCGACTGCACCCGCGCAATCTCGGCCGCGGCGAAGCCGCGCGGGCGGCGCGTGGTCAAGGTCAGCGCGTTGCGCTGGCCATTGCCGAACGGAACGGCGAACGCGGCGTAGTCGGTAAAGCCCTCGGCGCGCAGCTCGTCGAAGATCGGAAATTCGCGCGAGCCGCCTTGGCCCGCGAGGCGCGCGCGGAGGAGATCGGCGCCGTCGTGAATGCGCTTGATCGGCGAGCGGAGATAAACCTCCCTGTTCCTGATCGCGCGCTCGCGCAGAATCTCGATCTCCTTCGTCGGCCGATCGGCGCGCCATTCGAAGCCGGCCGCGGCCGCCTGCGGGTGAATCACCCGGAGGCTGAGCAGCGCGCGCTCGACCGGGATGCCCGCGCGCCGGAATGCGGCGTTGAGTCCGTCAAAATAGGCTCTGGCATCGGCCACATGGCGGCCCTCGGCCATGATCCAATCGGCGATGCTATCCCGTTGTTTTCTCGAAATTCGCGCCACAGCGTTAAGGAGCCTTTTGCCACACCGAACTTGACCCGAGCTCAATCCATCGCCACTTATAATGCGTCGGCCCGCGGCGCAAGCGGCGGCGCCAGGTGTATTTCGTGCGCGTGGTCAAGGCAGGAGCGCCTTCATGTTCATCCAGACCGAAGAGACGCCGAACCCGCTGACGCTCAAATTCCTCCCCGGCCGCGCGGTGCTCGGCGCGGGCACGGCCGATTTCCCGAGCTCGCACGCGGCGGAAGGGAAATCGCCGCTGGCCGAAACGCTGTTCGACATCGAGGGCGTCGGCGGCGTGTTCCTCGGGCCCGATTTCATCACCGTCACCAAGCGCCCGGACGCGGACTGGCCGGTGATGAAGCCGGCGATCCTGGGCGCGATCATGGAACACTTCACCGCCAACCGCGCCGTCGTGAACCAGCACGTCGACAACTCCAATCAGGCGAGCGAAGAAGATGATCCGGTCGTGAGCCAAATCAAGGAGCTGCTCGACACGCGCGTCCGCCCGGCGGTCGCGATGGACGGCGGCGACATCCAGTTCCACGGGTTCGAGAAGGGCGTCGTCTACCTCACGATGAAAGGCTCGTGCTCGGGCTGCCCGAGCTCGACCGCGACGCTCAAGGCCGGCATCGAGAACATGCTGCGCCACTACATTCCCGAGGTCACCGAAGTGCGCGCCGTGTACTGACCGCGCGGCGTGCCGGTTCGCGCTGCGCGCGATCCGGCAATGATCGACCCAATCCCGACGTACAACCCTATAGTGGTAGCCGGAACCAGAGGCCCGCTCCACCGTTGTTAGCCGCGATTTCGAGGGGCTCCATTTTTCAAGAGGCTCGCTAGCGGATGAAGCATCTCTCAACCGCCGCGCTTGGCCGCGCGCGGACGCGGGCCGCGGCGCGGGCCGCCGAGCGGCCCGCGGCCGAAGCCGGGACGCAGCGCAACGCAGCATGGGCGGCTTTCTCCCTTTCCGTATTGGCGGCGGCGGCGACGTTCGGCGCCGGGTACGAGCCCTTCCGCCACGCGCTCGAGGACCGCTACGGGCTCTCGATCTTCGTGCGCATGACCGACGAAAACACCTTCGAGCGGCCCGACCCCAAGGCGCCGCCGCCGGTGGCGCTGATGTTCATCGACAATTCGGTCAAGCGCGTCTCGGCGGCGTTCGACACGCAGGCGTTCAACCTCGCCGCCGTGCGCCGCGGCGCGCGCGTGCCGCGCGTGTTCGTGGCGACGCTGCCGCAGGACATCGATCAGCTCCGCACGGTTCAGGACAAGCGCAATACGTTCATCCGCGCGCTGCTGCCGATGATCCTCGCGGTCAACGAGCGCATTGCCGCCGAGCGGCGCTATCTCGTCGAGCTGCGCCGCCGCATCGAAGCCGGCGAAACGCTGCCGCCGCTCGACGAGGCGTGGCTCAAGGCCATCGCCGAGCGCCACAGGGTGACGGGCCGCGGCAACCGCATCGATTGGGTGGTGCTGCTCGAACGCCTCGACGTAGTGCCGCCGTCGCTGGCGCTCGCGCAGTCGATCGTCGAGACCGGCTGGGGCAGCTCGGCGCCGGCGCGCCGATCGAACGCGTTGTTCGGTATGATCGGCGGCGATGGCACAGACACGGCCAAGCTCGCCGCGTTCGAAACGCTCTATGCCTCGGTCTACGCCTACGTCCACAACCTCAACACCTTTCCGCCCTACGCCGACTTCCGCCGTCAGCGCGCCGCGCTCAGGGTCGAGGGAAGGCCGCCGGAAGGCCACGCGCTGGCGATGACCTTGCAGCGCTATTCCGAGCTCGGCCTCGAATACACGCGCCACATCCAGGCGGTGATCGAGAAGGAAAGCCTCGCCCCCTTCGACGACGCGCAGCTCATGGTCGATCGCGGCGACCAGGGCTGAGCGGCCCTCGCCTGGCCTTGCCCCCGTGCGCGCCTCCGGTCCACTCTCTGCGCGCTGTTGCGGGGAGGCGAGGCCATGAGCGATCCGATCGACGCTGCCCTCGATCGCCTGTTCTTCGCGCCGCGCTCGTACAGCGTGTGGCAGGACCGGCCTGTGGCGGAGCCGTTGCTGCGGCGCCTCTACGACATCGTGAAGTTCGGGCCCACGACCGCCAATTCGCAACCCTCGCGCTTCCTGTTCCTGCAATCGGCCGCGGCCAAGAAGCGGCTCGAGCCCGCGCTCGATGCGGTCAACGTGAAGAAGACGCTGACCGCGCCGGTGGTGGCGCTGATCGCCTACGATCTACGCTTCTTCGAGTACTTGAGCGTCTTCTATCCGCACAAGCCGATGGCGCGCTCGTGGTACGAGGGCAAGCCCGATCTCGAGCGCACGTGCCTGCGCAACAGCTCGCTGCAAGGCGCTTATCTCATCCTGGCGGCGAGGGCGCTCGGCCTCGATTGCGGGCCGATGTCGGGCTTCAGCGAGGAGAAGGTCAACCGCGAGTTCTTTCCCGACGGGCGCTGCCGCGCCAATTTCCTTTGCGCGCTCGGCTATCGCGCCGCCGAACCCGACTATGCGCGCCTGCCGCGCCACGACTTCGATGCGGCGTGCAAGATCTTATAGCGCGCGTCCGCGCTCAGCGCCCCATCATCGGTTCCGGCAGATCGCGGTCCGAGAGCAACGGATAGTCGCGCGCGTTGAACAGCTGATAGTGCCACCACTCATAGCGATAGAAGTCCCAGCCCGCCGAGGTCATGATGCCGAGCAGCACGAGGCGGTTCCGCTGCGCCTCGACGCCGATGTCGGACGTCACCGCGTGACTGGAGAGCGGCGTGAACGCGTCGAAGCCCGTGCCCATGTCGAGATCGCGGCCGGACGTATCGGCCAGCGTGAGATCGACGGCGACACCGCGCGAATGCGGCGAGCCCTTGCGCGGATCGGCGAGGAAGGCGGGATCGGGCCGCGCCTGCCACAGCACCCATTGCGCCTCGCTTGGCCGGAACGCATCGAAGATCCTGAGCTTGAGGCCGAACGGCCGCGCGATCGCGACCGCGAGCTGCAGCTTCTCGGCGGCGGCGCGGTGAAGATAGCAGGCGGGCCGCGCATAGACGGGCTTGCCGGTGAAATTGCGCGGCGTGGCGTAAGCGATCTCGAACGCGACATCGTATTCCGGCGGCCGGATTTCAACGAGGCTCATGGCGTCTCGGCATGCGTGGCGACGGGCCCTCATAGCATGCGGGCACGGGCGCGCCCATGGTGAGCGTGCTCGGCATCGAAACCTCGGCGTCGGTGTGCGCCGCCGCGCTGGTGCGCGACGGCGCCGTCGTCGCCGCCGAACGGCTCTCGATGGCGCGCGGCCACGCCGAGGCGCTGATGCCGATGATCGAGCGCGTGATGCGGGGTGTTGCGTACGCGAATCTCGATGCGGTCGCCGTCACCGCCGGCCCGGGCGCCTTCACCGGTCTCCGCATCGGCCTGGCCGCGGCGCGCGGCATTGCGCTGGCCGCCGGCATTCCCGCGATCGGCGTCTCGGCCTTCGCCGCGCTCGCCGCCGGAATTCCGCCGGCGGCGCGCCGGGACCGCGCGATCGCGGTCGCGATCGATACCAAGCGCGGCGACGTCTATCTCCAAAGCTTCGACGCCCGGCTCGCGCCGCTCGGCCCCGGCCGCGTCGCCGGCGCCGCCGAGCTCGCAGCGCTGCTGCCCTCCGGCCCGCTCTACGTCGCGGGCGACGGCGCGCGGCTCGTCGCGGCGGCGCTGCCCGCCGGTTCTCGCGATATCGCGTGGGCGCAAGATCTCACGGCACCGGATGCCGGCGTGGTCGCGGTCCTCGGCGCCGAGATGCTCGCGGCCGCGCGGCGCGCCGGCGCGCCGCTGTTGCCGCCCGAGCCGCTCTACCTGCGCGCGCCCGAGGCGACGCCGTTGGCCTTGCAAGGCAAGGTGCGCAAAGCGCAATGAGCAAGATCGAGGTGATCGCGGCCGAACCGGCGCACGCCGCGATCATCGCGGCGCTCCATGCCGAAGCGCTCGGCGCCGCGCCCGAGGGTGCCACCGGTTGGAGCGCCGATTGGGTCGCGCGCGTCTTGGCGATGCCCGGCGCGGCCGCGGCGCTGGCGCTTTCGTCAGATCGGGCGGGCCCGGTCGGCTTTGCGGTTTGCCTGCCGGCGGGCGAGGCGTTCGATCTCCTCGCGATCGGCGTGCTCCCGGCGCATCGGCGCGCCGGCATAGCGCGCAAGCTGCTCGCGCGCTGCGAGAACAGCGCGCGCGCCGCGGGTGCCCCGCGGCTCATGCTCGAGGTAGCCGAGGACAACACGGCGGCGCGCGGATTCTACCGGAGCACCGGCTTCGTGGAGACAGGGCGTCGGCGGGGCTACTATCGCGCGCGCCCGGGCGCCGCGCCGCGTGATGCGCTGGTTTTGAGCAAAGTGCTGTAACGAACAGCTACAATTCAGTCCAAAAGGCGCTTGCGTCAATAATTCCCGATCGTGATTTCGGCGCTTGCTTTCGTCATTGAGGCCAATTATGTACTTTACCCAATACCATAGCTTAAAGACGCGTGCGAATACTAGCTAGGGGATCGGCACCGGGCAAGCCCGGACGAATCGGCAGGACAACAAGGAAAGCGGAACCGAGCCATGGCGGACAGCGAAGCCAAACCCGATCTCCTTGCCCAGACCGTTCAGATCGTCGCCTCGTTCGTTTCGCACAACACGGTGGCGGTGGGAGATCTGCCGCGCCTCATCGAGCAGACCCATGCGGCGCTGCGCGCGCAATCGCATCCGGGTCACGCCGAGCCCGAAAGGCCGCGCCCGGCCGTGCCGATCAAGAAATCGGTGACGCCCGACTACATCGTCTGTCTCGAAGACGGCAAGAGACTCAAGATGCTGAAGCGGCATCTCATGACCGCTTACGGCTTGACGCCCGAGCAATATCGCGAGAAGTGGGATCTGCCGCCGGAATATCCGATGGTGGCGCCCAACTACGCCGCCAAGCGCAGCGAGCTCGCGCGCAAGATCGGGCTCGGCGCCAAGGGCGGCCGCCGGCGCAAGCGCTAAGCCGCGATTCAGCCGCGGCCTCGGCCGATCATGCTGGCCCCGCGGCCCGCGGGCGACTATTCTCGCACCATGCCATCGCGCCGCATCGCCAAGGCCGAACCTCGTCCGCAGCGCAAGCCGGGAGCGCCCGCGCTGGACCGGCTCGAGAAGCTCTGCCTCGACAAGGGGCTGCGGATGACCGACCAGCGCCGTGTGATCGCGCGCGTGCTGTCGGATGCGATCGACCACCCCGACGTGGACCAGGTCTACCGCCGCGCCTCGGCCATCGATCCCCGCATCAGCATCGCCACGGTCTATCGCACGGTACGCTTGTTCGAGGAGGCGAACATCCTCGAGCGCCATGATTTCGGCGACGGCCGCGCGCGCTATGAAGAAGCCCCGTCCGAGCATCACGATCACCTGATCGACGTGCAAACGGGAGAAGTGGTCGAGTTCCGCAACGAAGAGATCGAGCGCATCCAGCAGCGCGTCGCAGCGGAGCTCGGCTTCGAGCTGGTGGGACACAGACTCGAGCTCTATGGCCGGCGGACCCGTTCGAAGGCGTAAGCGGCGCCGCCGTGGCTGGCGCGCCGGAATGATGCGCCTGCTGAGACAGGCGCGTCGCCTGTCGGTGGCGCCGATCCGCCAGATCCGAAAGGGCAAGGGCAAGCCGGCGAAGTTCCGTCCGCGCCGGCGGAAGCGCGCGCACTTGGCCCCGACCCCGGCGCCGGAGAAACGCCTCATCGACGAGCGCGCGGGGCCGCTCCAGGTGCGCCTCGCCGAGACGTGGGACGAGGTCGATGCGGCGTTGGCGCTGCGCTACCGCGTCTTCTTCGAGGAGATGAAGGCGCGCGCCACGCCCGGCATCGTCGCCAAGCAGCGCGACGTCGACGAGTTCGATCCCTATTGCGATCATCTGCTCGTGATCGACACCGCGCTGGGCACGGGGCCGGAGGCCGTCGTCGGCACCTATCGCATGCTGCGCCGCCCGGGCGCCGCCAAGGTCGGGCGGTTCTACTCGTCCTCGGAATACGACATGCGACCGATCATCGATCACCCGGGCGCCATCCTCGAAATGGGCCGCTCCTGCATCGATTCGGGCCACCGCACGCGCGCGGCGATACAGCTGTTGTGGAAGGGCGTCACCGCCTACGTGCTTGCGCACCGCATCGACCTCCTGTTCGGCTGCGCGAGCCTTCACGGCACCGATCCGGCGGCGATGGCGCTGCCGCTCTCCTATCTCTATCACCACCACCTGGCGCCGCCGGAGCTGCGGCCGGTGGCCTTGCCCGCGCGCCATGTCGCCATGAATCTCATGGCCAAGGAGGCGATCGACGCCAAGGCCGCGATGCGCGACCTGCCGCCGATGATCAAGGGCTATCTGCGCCTGGGCGGCGTCGTCGGCGACGGCGCCGTGATCGATTTCGATTTCAATACCGTCGACGTGCTGGTCTATGTCAACATGCAGAGAGTGAGCGAGAAGTACTACCGCCACTACACGCGCGGATTCCAGGCGGAGGCCTGAGGCGATGGTCTACAACGCGCCGGTGCGGTCATTCGTACGGCTGACGCTCTACATCGGATGGATCCTGGTGATGATCCCCGTCCAGGCTGCGGCGCTGCTCTTGAGCGCACGTCTCGCGGAGCGGGTGCCGCTGCTCGTCCACCGGGTCGTGATCCGGCTGCTCGACGCGAAGGTGACCATCAAGGGCGAGCAGCGCAAGGAAGGCGGCGTACTGTTCGTCAGCAATCACGCCTCCTACGCCGACATCTCGATCATCGGCGCGCATATCCGCGGCTGCTTCGTGGCCAAGGCCGAGGTGGCGAAATGGCCGCTGTTCGGCATCTGCGCCAAGCTCCAGCGCACCGTCTTCGTCGACCGCCGCGCGCGCTACGCGCGCGCGCAGGCCGAAGAGATGAAGCGCCGCTTCCAGAAGGGCGACCGGCTGATCTTCTTCGCCGAGGGCACGACGAGCGACGGCAACCGCGTGCTGCCCTTCCGCTCCTCGCTGTTCGCCACCGCCGAGATCGACATCGACGGCAAGCCGGTTACGGTTCAGCCGGTCTCGATCGCCTACACGCGCCTCGACGGCATTCCGATGGGCCGGCACATCCGCCCGTTCTTCGCCTGGTACGGCGACATGGACATGTTCTCGCATCTTTGGGGCATCGTCGGCCTCGGGCGCTCGACGGTGGTGCTCGAGTTCCACAAGCCGGTGTCGATCCGCGAGTTCGCCGACAGGAAGGCGCTCGCCGCGCATTGCCAGGCCGTAGTCGCCGCCGGCGTCTCGAGCGCGCTTTCTGGCCGGCCGCAGCCCGTCGTTTCGCCGAATGGCGTCGTTGCCGAGGTTGCGCCGGCATCCACGCCGGGACCGACGCCGCAGCCGGCATGAGCAGTCGCGAAGTTGACGCAAAGCATCCCTATATCCATGCTTGTGCCGTCGTTGACAGCGGAGGGCCTCCCGCCTCGGGCGCGCCCGGGGCGTATGTAACTCTTTGAAAAAGAAGCTCTTTATAAAGACCTATGGCTGCCAGATGAACGTCTATGACTCCGCCCGGATGGCGGACGTCCTGGCGCCGCAGGGCTATGCGCCGGTGGATTCACCGGACGACGCGGACATGGTCATCCTCAACACGTGCCACATCCGCGAGAAGGCGGCCGAGAAGGTCTATTCCGAGCTCGGGCGCATCCGGCAGATCCGCGACCGCCGCGCCGCCCTGGGCCGCACGACCGTGATCGCGGTTGCCGGCTGTGTCGCGCAGGCCGAGGGCCAGGAGATGCGCGTACGCGCGCCCTTCGTCGATATCGTGCTCGGGCCGCAGACCTACCACCGCCTGCCCGAGATGGTCGCGCGCACGACGCGCGCCGGCGGCGTGGTGGCGACGGATTTCCCGGTCGAGACGAAGTTCGACGAGCTGCCCGAGGCCTCGGCGCCGCAAGGGCCGAGCGCCTTCCTCACCGTGCAGGAGGGCTGCGACAAGTTCTGCACCTTCTGCGTCGTGCCCTACACGCGCGGCGCGGAGTTCTCGCGCCCCGCGGCTCAGATCATCGCCGAGGCGAAAAAGTTGGTGGCGCAGGGGTCGGTCGAGATCACGCTGCTTGGCCAGAACGTCAACGCCTATCGCGGTCCCGCCCCGGGCGGTCCTGGCCCGGACGGCGAGAGGTGGGGCCTCGCGCGCCTTATCCGCGCGCTCGCCGAAATCGGGGGCCTCGCGCGTATCCGTTATACGACGTCGCACCCGCGCGATATGGACGATGCCTTGATCGCCGCGCATGGCGAAGTGGCGGCGCTGATGCCGTTCCTACATCTGCCCCTGCAGTCCGGAGCGGACCGCATCCTTGCCGCGATGAACCGGGGCTACCGCGCCGGCGACTATCTGGCGCTGGTCGAGCGCCTGCGCCGCGCGCGGCCGGAGCTGGCGCTCTCGTCCGACTTTATCGTCGGCTTCCCCGGCGAGACCGAGGCGGATTTCCAGGCGACGCTCGAACTGGTCCGCGCCGTGAACTATGCGCAGGCGTTCTCGTTCAAATACAGTCCGCGCCCCGGGACCCCGGCGGCGCTGGCGGAGGACCAGGTGCCCGAAGAGGCCAAGACCGAGCGGCTTCATCGCTTGCAGGCGCTCTTGTGGGGGCAGCAGCTCCGCTTCAACCGCAGCAAGGTTGGCGCGACGATCCCTGTATTGCTGGAGAAGGCCGGCCGCCATCCGGGCCAGCTCGTCGGCCGCAGCCCGTGGCTGCAGCCGGTGTACCTGGAGGCGTCCGCCGCAGGCCTGGGGCGAATCGTCGAAGTTTCCGTGCGCGCGGCCACATTGAATTCGCTGTCCGGCCGCCTTGTCGCCCCCGTCATGGAGGACGCCGCCGCGTGAGTGCGCTGCCCACCGCCGCCGGCGCCAATGCTCTATCGCTCGAGTTCGAAGACAATGCGCTCGTGCGCCTGCTCTGCGGCGCGCACGACGAGCACCTCGCACGCATCGAGAAGGCGCTCGATGTCACCATCGTCGCCAAGGGCAACCGCCTGACCATCGCCGGGCCCGACGACCGGCGCGAGGCCGCGCGCGTGGCGCTCTCGCAGCTTTACACGCGCCTGAAACGCGGCCGCGAAGTCGAGCGCGCGGATGTCGACGCCGAGATCCGCTTCGCGCAACAGCACATCGCCAGCCCCGACAAGGGCGCGCCGGCCGAGCGGCGCGGCTTCGGCGACCGCCCAACCGGCGACCGCAATGTCGGCGACCGCCACGGCGGCGACCGCCATAGCGGCGATCGCCACAGCGGCGACCTCGTCATCGGCACGCGCAAGCGGCAGATCGTGCCGCGTACGCCCAACCAGGCGAACTACATCCGCGCGCTCAAAACCAACGAGCTCGTGGTGGCGCTCGGGCCGGCCGGCACCGGCAAGAGCTATCTCGCGGTCGCCATGGCCGTCACCATGCTGCAGTCCGGACAGGTCGAGCGCATTATTCTGGCGCGCCCCGCGGTCGAGGCCGGCGAGCGCCTGGGCTTCCTGCCCGGCGACATCAAGGAGAAGGTCGATCCCTATCTCCGCCCGCTCTACGACGCGCTCTACGATCTCCTCCCCGGCGATCAGGTGACCAAGCGCCTCGAAACCGGGGAGATCGAGGTGGCGCCGCTCGCCTTCATGCGCGGGCGCACGCTCGCCAACGCCTACATCATCGTCGACGAGGCGCAGAACACCACGCCGATGCAGATGAAGATGCTGCTGACGCGCACGGGCGAGAATTCGCGCATGGTCGTCACCGGCGATCTCACGCAGATCGACTTGCCGGCGGGCGTGACATCGGGCCTGCGCGACGCGGTCGAGATCCTCGAAGGCATGCAGGGCGTGGCCTTCATCCATTTCGGCCACGCCGACGTGGTGCGCCACGAGCTCGTGGCCCGCATCGCGCGCGCCTACGACGAGCGCGACGGCCGTCAGGCCGAGCTCAATCTCCTCCCCACGGCGCAGAAAAAGCGCGGGCGGGTTTGATGTCCGGCGGCCGCGTCAGCGTGGCACTGCGCTGTGCCGCCTGGGCGGAGGCGTTGCCGCGCGCGGAGCGCTTCGCCGCGCGCATCGTCGGCGCCGTGCTCGACGATCGCAAGGTCGGCCTCCGCGGGACCGCCGAGGTGAGCGTTGTGCTGGCCGACGACGCGTTCATGCGCCGCCTCAACCGCGCCCATCGCGGCAAGGACGGGCCCACCAACGTCCTCTCGTTTCCGCTGGAAGCCGCGGCCGCCGCCGTGGGCCGCCGGCTGCTTCTCGGCGACGTCGTGCTCGCCTATCGCACGATCCGGCGCGAGGCGAAGGAGGAGGGCAAGCGCATCGAGAACCACGCGGCGCACATGCTCGTCCACGGCACGCTGCATCTCCTGGGGTTCGATCACGAGCGCGCGCGGGCCGCCCGCATCATGGAAGGGCACGAAGTGCGCATCCTCCGGCGCCTCGGCGTCCCCGACCCTTATCGCGCGCCGGCCCGGAACGGGCACGCGCCGTGAACGAGGAGCCGTCCAGCCGGTCGCTGCCGCCACCCGAGCCGGCCGTCAAGGCGGGCGGCGACAGCGCGGAAGGGGCGAACGCGAAGAAAAGGCGCGGTGGCGCCGCGGGCGCGCTCGCGCGCCTGCTGCGCGGCCTCCGCCGCGAGCGCAAGAGCGATGAGCTGCGCGACACGCTCGAGGAGATCATCGAGGCCGCGGACTTCAAGGGCGAGGAGCTCGCGTCCGACGAGCGGCGCCTCCTGCGCAATATCCTCCGCCTCCACTCCATCACCGCCGCCGACGTGATGGTGCCGCGCGCCGACATCATCGCGGTCGAAATCGAGACGCCGCTGCCGCGACTGATCGAGCTGGTGAAGCGCCAGGGCCATTCGCGCTTTCCGGTCTTTCGCGGCACGCTCGACGAGATCGTGGGCATGGTCCACATCAAGGACCTCATCGCCCATTGGTCGCAGCGGCGCGGCTTCTCGGTCGAGACGGTGCTGAGGAAAGTCCTGTTCGCGGCGCCCTCGATGCGCGTGCTCGACCTCTTGAAGGAGATGCGGATCACGCGCCTGCATCTCGCGCTCGTCGTCGACGAATATGGCGGCGTCGACGGGCTCGTCACGATCGAGGACCTGGTCGAGGAGATCGTCGGCGAGATCGAGGACGAGCACGACGAAGAGGCGCCGCCCAGCCTCGTCGAGGAGACGCCCGGCATCGCGCTCGCCGATGCCCGCGTGAAGCTCGAGGATTTCGAGCAGCGTTTCGGCAGGTTCGTGGACGAGGAGGAGCGCGCCGAGGCCGACACGCTGGGCGGCCTCGTCTTCTATCTTGCCAATCGCGTGCCTTCGCGCGGCGAGCTGATCAAGCATTCGTCGGGCATCGAGTTCGAGATCGTCGACGCCGATCCGCGCCGCGTCCGCGTGCTGCGCGTGCGGCATCTCCCCGCCGAGGGTCCGCGCCGTGTCGGCGAGGATTGAGGTCCGCGGCCCGGCCGCAGCGCACGCGCCCGGGGCCTCGAGCGGGCGCGAACGCTGGGCAGCGGCGCTCGCGGGCTGGCGCGGCTGGCGCCGGCGCGGCGCCGCGATCCTGCTCGGCGCGCTGGCCGCGGCGGCGCTGCCGCCGCTGCACGCCGTTCCGCTGCTCTGGCTGGCGTTTCCGGGCCTGCTCATCTTGCTGGGCGGCGCCCTCCATTGGCGCCAGGCGTTCTCGATCGGATGGTGGTTCGGCTTCGGCTTTTTCGTGGCCGGCCTCTACTGGCTCGCTTGGCCGCTCACGCTCGACATCGAACGCTTCGGGTGGATGATCCCGTTCGCGGTCTTCGGAATCAGCGGGGTGCTGTCGATTTTTCCGGCGGCCGCGTCGGCGATCACGCACGCCGCGCGCATGCGCGGCGCGGCGCGTGTGCTGCTTTTCGCGGCGGCCTGGATCGCTGGCGAATGGCTGCGCGGCCACCTGTTCACCGGCTTTCCCTGGAACCTTGTCGCCACCGCCTGGGTCGCGGTCGACGCGATGGCGCAAAGCGCGGCTCTCGTCGGCGCCTACGGCCTCGGCCTCCTGACACTTGTCCTGGCTGCAGCGCCGGTTTTGTTGTGCGAGCCGGGCCTTTCGCGGCGAGAACGCATGTCCGGGATCGCCGCGGCGCTGGCGCTCTTCGCCGGGCTCTGGATTTCGGGCGCGGATCGCCTTGCCGGCGCCGATCCGCGGCCGCTCGAGGGCATCCGCCTCCGCTTGGTACAGGGCAACATCGAGCAGTCGCTCAAATGGGACGAGAGCCGGCGCGAGCAAACCTTTGCTCACTATATCGCGCTCACCCGGCAGCCGGGCTTCGAGCGCGTCACGCACGTGATCTGGCCCGAGACCGCGATCGACTACCGCTTCGTCAGCGACTACCCGGCCGCCCGCATCGCCGGCGAGCGCCAGCAGCGGATCGCGTCGGCCATCCCGCCGTCGGGCGCCCTCATCGTCGGCGCCATCCGCGACGAACAGCGCCAGTGGTTCAACAGCGTGCACGTGATCGGCCCCGACGGCACCGTCCGCGCTACCTACGACAAGTATCACCTGGTGCCTTTCGGCGAGTACGTGCCTCTGCGCGGGCTGCTGCGCCGGCTCGGCGTGGAGAAGATCGCACACGGCGCCGGCGATTACAGCGCGGGGGCGGGCCCGGCCTCGCTGCCCGTTCCGGCTGCGCCGGCGGCGAGCCCGCTGATCTGCTACGAGGCGATCTTCCCCGGCGAGGTTGCAGGGCGCCCTCGGCCCGGCTGGCTCGTGAACGTCACCAACGACGCCTGGTTCGGCCTCACCTCCGGCCCCTACCAGCATTTCGCCAGCGCTCGCTTGCGCGCGGTCGAAGAGGGGTTGCCGCTGGTCCGCGCCGCCAACACCGGAATCACCGCGGTCGTCGACGCCTATGGGCGCGTTCAAGCCCGCATGCCGATCATGTCCACGGGGATACTCGACGCCGAGTTGCCGCGCGCCACGGCGCATCCCACTTTCTATGCACGGTTGGGCGATCGTAGCCTTCTTGTTCTCGTTCTGCTGGGTCTCGTGATCGCTCTCGCCGCCGACTTGCGGCGCTTTCGCGCTGCACAATCAAAGGTGAATGAGCGGTCCGAAAGCTAGAGAAATCAGGCATGCACAAGCGCATGTTTCGAATCAGTGTTTGATCTGCGCTGCAATCCGGGTTTATATACCGGAACGGTGCGTCGACCAGCATGGGGGCTCGAGTCCGGCAACCAGAAGATGGTGCCGCAGCGGGGCTGGAACGCGCGACAGGCAAAAAATTCCGGGGAATCCGCTGCGGCAACTGGAACGTGTTGCCGTGACGCTCGTTGCTAGTCGAATCAGGTGGGTCCAACTCCAGGAAAGGTCGAGAGAATCATGGCGATGAGAGGCAGAGCGAAGGGCCGGAGGGGCGCCACGCGAATCAAGCTGGTGCGCCCACGCCCCGTCGATGCGCATGTCGGAGCCCGTGTCCGCCTGCGCCGCACCATGCTCGGAATGAGTCAGGAGAAGCTGGCGCAAGCGCTCGGGCTCACCTTCCAGCAGGTCCAGAAATACGAGCGCGGCACGAATCGGGTCGGATCAAGCCGTCTTTACGAGCTTTCCAAGATCCTCGACGTGCCCATCCAGTTCTTCTTCGACGAGATGCCCGCCGAGATTGCGGCCACCGCCCGCGGCGGGAATGGCGGCTTCGCCGAGGCGGCCGCCGACTACCAGCCCGACACGCTGGCCAAGCGCGAGACGCTCGAGCTCGTGCGCGCCTACTACCGGATCAAGAGCCCGCGCGTGCGCAAGAAGGTTTTCGATCTCGCGAAGACGCTGGGCCGGGGCGAAGACGCCGACTGAGCCGCCTTCCCACTTCATCCCACCGCACGGCGCGCCCCGGCTCCCACCGGTGCGCGTCGTGTTTGGGGCCGGTGGGCACGCGCGCCGAACGCGCGCATGCGCCGCTTGCCCGGCAGGGGGTGCGCGACTATGGTCCCGCGCGCTCGCGCCGGCGCGCGATTTCCCCAAGACGCACCAGGAGGACCAGACGACCGTGGCCAGGGGCAAGAACAGCCATCTCTTTACGAGCGAATCCGTTTCCGAGGGGCACCCGGACAAGGTTTGCGACCAGATTTCGGACGCGGTGCTCGACGCCTTCATCACCAACGACGTCAAGCTCGGCGTGGCCGACGATTCCCAGGCCAATTCGCGCGTCGCCTGCGAAACCCTGACCACGACCAACAAGATCGTCATCGCCGGCGAAGTGCGCGGCTCGGGGCCGCTGGTGCATCGCTATGGCGGCCACACCATCGTCAACCGCGAGCACATCGCCGAGCTGGCGCGCCAGGTCGTGCGCGACATCGGATATGATCAGGAGGGGTTCTCCTGGGCCGGCGCCGACGTCGAGGTGCTGCTGCACGCGCAATCGCCCGACATCGACCGCGGCGTCACCGCCAAGAAGGCCAAGGGCAATGTGGGCGCGCAGGAAGGTGCCGGCGACCAAGGGCTCATGTTCGGCTTCGCGTGCACCGAAACCGAAGTTTACGAGAAGAATTCGTTCATGCCGGCGCCGATCTATTTCGCGCATCGCATCCTGGCCGACCTGGCCAGGGCACGGCACCGGGGCGACCTGCCCGACCTTGGGCCCGACGCCAAGAGCCAAGTGACCGTGCGCTACGAAGACGGCCATGCGGTAGGCGCCACGAAGGTGGTGGTCTCGACCCAACACGCGCCGGCGAACAACAAGGGCAAGCCCTACACCTCGGCCATGATCAAGGAGATGATCAGGCCCTACGTGGCCAAATCGCTGCCGCTGCATTGGATGCCGAAGAGGGATTCGGACTTTCTCGTGAACCCCACCGGCCGCTTCGTGGTGGGCGGGCCCGACGGCGACTGCGGCCTCACCGGCCGCAAGATCATCGTCGACACCTATGGCGGCTATGCGCCGCACGGCGGGGGCGCCTTTTCGGGCAAGGATCCGACCAAGGTCGATCGCTCGGCCGCCTACGCGGCGCGCTATCTCGCCAAAAACGTCGTCGCCGCCGGCCTCGCCGAGCGCTGCAAGATCCAGGTCGCCTACGCCATCGGCGTCGCCGAGCCGATGTCAGTCTATGTCGACACCGAGGGCACGGCCACGGTCGACGAGCGCAAGCTGCAGCATCTGCTGCCGCAAATCTTCAGCCTGCGGCCGACCGACATCCGCCGCAGCCTCTCGCTCAACAAGCCGATCTACCGGCGCACCGCCTCCTACGGCCATTTCGGCCGCCAGCCCGAGCGCGACGGCGGCTTCTCCTGGGAGCGCGCCGATCTCGTGCCAGAGCTGAAGCGGGCGTTCTCGTAAAAGCACGCGCGGCGCGCTTCACGGACCGACACGGACGCCGGCCCCGCCGGTTGCATTCGGTCCGGGTTCGTCCGTGAATGTCCGTGTTCGTCCGTGTGTCGCGCATGACCGAACCTGCGCAACGCCTTCGCCATTACGGCCGCCGCCTCGGGCGCAAGCTCAGGCCGGGGCGCGCGGCGCTGCTCGAGACGCTGCTGCCGCAGATCCGAATTCCGCTGGCGGCCGGAACGCGGCTTGATCCGTGGTCGATGTTCGAGCGGCGTCCGGCGCGGCTCTGGCTCGAGATCGGATTCGGCGCCGGCGAGCACACGGCGTGGCAGGCCGAGCGCCAGCCGGATGTAGGAATCCTCGCCTCGGAGATGTTCGTCAACGGCGTGGCCTCGCTGCTGCGCCACGTGGCCGAGCGCGGGCTCGCCAATATCCGAATTCATCCCGAGGATGCGCGTCCGTTGCTGGCGGCGCTGCCCGACGCCTGCCTCGACCGCGTCTTCCTGCTCCACCCCGATCCCTGGCCCAAGGCGCGTCATGCCGAGCGCCGCTTCGTCAATCCGGCCAATCTCGACACGCTCGCGCGCGTGATGGCCGACGGCGCCGAGCTCCGCATCGCCTCGGATCATCCGATCTACCAGATCTGGACGCTCGAACAGATCGGCAAGCGCCGCGAGTTCGAATGGCTCGCGCGGCGCGCCCAGGACTGGCGCATGCGGCCGGAGGACTGGCCCGAGACGCGCTATGAGCGCAAAGCCAAGGGCCAGGGGCGAACGAGCCTCTATCTCCGCTATCGCCGGCACCCGCGCAGTTGACGGCCGCGCGCCGCGCAGCGCGCGACAACGGGCCGGAATTAACGTTTTGGGAAGGGCGGAAAGCGAAGGTGCACCAATGGACTAGGCCGGAAGGCCGGGTGCGCCTTCAGGGCCGCTTCGCGGCGCGTTTTCCGGTCCCAAAACCCTTGCGGAGAGGGCCGCGAAGGCTATATTTTTTCCAAAACAACATCCCGCTGTTCGCCGGGGAGAGCTCGGCGCGGAAGGGTGGGCCGGAGGCCCATCCTTTTTTGTTTGCCGAAATGGTCCCCGCGCCAAACCGGCAACGGCGGATGTTCTTTGCAGCACGGAGCATGACGAACCCACTCGCGGACCGCATCGCCGCCCTGATCGAGCCCAGCCTCACGGCCATGGGCTTCGATCTCGTGCGCGTGCAGATCGACGGCAAACGCCAGGCGCGCGTTCAGGTCATGGCCGAGCGCAGCGATGGCTCGGGGATGGGCGTCGAGGACTGCGCCGAGCTGAGCCGCCATATCTCCGCGATCCTCGAGGTCGAGGACCCGATCGAGGGCTCCTACACGCTCGAAGTCAGCTCGCCCGGAATCGACCGGCCGCTGCTGAAGCCCGCCGACTACGCCCGTTTCGCCGGCCACGTCGCCAAGGTCGAACTGAAGACCGCGCGCGACGGCCGCCGCCGCTTCACCGGCACGATCAAGGCGCTCGAGAGTGCCACGGTCGTGCTCGACACCGGCGAGGAAACCGTCTCGCTCCCGCTGGCCGAGATCGAACGCGCCAAGCTGGTGCTCACCGACGCGCTCTTGAAGAGCGCCAAACCGCTCAACGCTTAACGACGAAAAGCAAGGCTCATGTCCGCAGTCGCCGCACATCCCCGTCCCGAACTCCTGCAAGTCGCCGACGCCGTCGCCCGCGAGAAGGGCATCAGCCGCGACGAAGTGCTCGAAGCCATGGAGCAGGCCATCCAGAAGGCCGGCCGCTCCAAATACGGCCCGCTGCTCGACATCCGCGCCAAGATCAACCGCGCCAACGGCGAGGTGATGCTGGCCCGCTACCAGACCGTGGTCGAGGCGGTCGAGGACGAGCACAATCAGCTGACCTTGGCCCAGGCCCAGAAGCGCGACGCCGCCAAGAAGATCGGCGACGCGTTCGTCGACGTGCTGCCGCCGATCGATTTCGGCCGCATCGCGGCGCAGACCGCGAAGCAGGTCATCGTGCAGAAAGTGCGCGAGGCCGAGCGCGAGCACCAGTTCGAGGAGTTCAAGGACCGCGTCGGCCAGATCGTGCACGGCGTGGTCAAGCGCGTCGAATGGAGCGGCACCGTCGTCGATCTCGGCCGCGGCGAGGGCATCATCCGCCGCGAGGACCTGATTCCGCGCGAGATGTTCAAGCAAGGCGACCGCGTGCGCGCCTATATCTACGACGTCAGGAAAGAGACGCGCGGACCGCAGATCTTCCTCTCGCGCACCCATCCGCAATTCATGGCCAAGCTGTTCGCGCAGGAGGTGCCGGAAATCTACGACGGCATCATCGAGGTGAAGGCGGTGGCCCGCGATCCCGGCTCGCGCGCCAAGATCGCCGTGGTCTCGCGCGACAGCTCGATCGACCCGGTCGGCGCCTGCGTCGGCATGCGCGGCAGCCGCGTTCAGGCGGTCGTGGCCGAGCTGCAGGGCGAAAAGATCGACATCATTCCGTGGTCGCAGGACACCGCGACGTTCGTCGTGAACGCGTTGGCGCCCGCCGAGGTCACCAAGGTCGTGCTCGACGAGGAGACGGGCACGATCGAGGTCATCGTTCCCGACGACCAGCAGAGCCTCGCGATCGGGCGGCGCGGCCAGAACGTGCGCCTCGCCTCGCAGCTCACCGGCTGGCATATCGAGATCCTGACCGAGGCTGCGGAGTCCGAGCGCCGCCAGGAAGAGTTCAAGACGCGCTCGGCCCTCTTCATCGACGCGCTCGACGTCGACGAAGTCATCGCTCACCTGCTCGTGACGGAGGGCTTCCGCAACATCGAGGACGTGGCGTTCGTTCCGCTCGAGGAGCTGGCCGCGATCGAGGGCTTCCAGGAGATTGCCGAGGAGCTGCGCGAGCGCGCCCAGGCCTACCTCGAGAAGCGCGATGCCGAGCTCACCGAGAAGCGCCGGATGCTCGGCGTCGAAGACGCGGTCGCCGAAATCGACGAGCTCAATCCGCAGCGGCTGGTCAAGCTCGGCGAGGCCGGCGTGAAGTCGATGGACGATCTTGCCGATCTCTCCACCGAGGAGCTGCGCTTCCACATGATGGAGGCGCCGCCCCGGATCTCGCCCGAGGAGTTCGGCCACTTGAAGGACGAGCGCCGCACCAAGCTTCTCGCCAAATCCGTGCCCGAAGAGGGCAAGGTGGCGCTCACCGCCGAGATGCTGAACTACATGAAGCCGCACCGGCTCAACAACGCGCTGGGGGCGAGCCCGCTGAAACACGACGACGCCGAGAAGATTCTGCTGGCGGCGAGGAAGCGCGTCTATGGCGAGGACTTTGAATGGCGGAAGCCCGAAGCCGCGCCGGCAAAGGAAGGAGCGGCCGCGTAACCCGATGATGGAAACGGTGGCCGCAGCAGCGACGGACGAGCCCGCCGAGCGCGCGCCGGAAGGCGTCTCGGAGCGGCGCTGCATCGTGACGCGCGAGAGCGCGCCGCGCGCGGGGCTCGTCCGCTTCGTGCTGGGCCCGGACGGGGCCGTGGTGCCCGATCTCGCCGAGACACTGCCCGGGCGCGGCGTCTGGGTCGGCGCCGAGCGGAATCTCGTGGAAACCGCGCGCAGTAAGAATATATTTGCCCATGCGTTCCGCGCGCCGGCCAGGCCGCCCGCGGATATCGCCGTCCGGATCGAGCGTCTGCTGGCCGCGCGTTGCGTTGCGCTGATCGGCTTCGCGCGGCGCGCCGACCAGATTTTAGTCGGCCGCGATCAGGTGCGCGGGGCGATCGGCGCCGGCGAGGCGGCGCTGCTGCTCGCGGCCGCCGACAGCGAGGGGCGCGATTCCGCCGATCTCGCCGCGCGGTTCGGCGGCGAGCGTTTTGCTGTGCTGACGAGCGCCGAGCTCGGCGCCGCGCTGGGGCGCGAAGGCGTCGTGCATCTCGCGCTGAAGCCGGGGCGCCTCGCAGAATCGCTCGCCCGCGAGCTCAGGCGCCTCGCAGGATTTCGCGCCGAAACAAGCCCCGCGCCCGTGCGCGGCCACCGACAGTAAGGAACCAAGGCCCTTATGCCCGAGACCAAAGAAACCGAATCCAAGAAGCCTCTGAGCCTCTCGCGGCCCGGCCGCCTCGAGCTCAAGAAGACCGTCGATGCCGGCATGGTGAAGCAGAGCTTCTCGCATGGCCGCAGCAAGCAGGTCTCGGTCGAGGTCAAGAAGAAGCGCACGTTCACGCGCGGCGAGAAGACCGGCGAAATGACCGAGGCGCAGAGCGCCGAGGCAAGCCGGTTCGCGCCCTCGCATAGCGCCGAGGTCGGCCGCGAGGCCCATCACGCCCTCTCGGATGCCGAGCGCGGCGCGCGCTTGAAGGCTCTCGAAGACGCGAAAGCGCGCCACGATTTCCATTCGCCCGCCGAATTGAAGGCGCTCGAAGCGCGCGCCGCCGAGGCCCTCGCGGAAGCGCCGCAGCCCGCCGTCGCGCCGCCGGTGGCCGAGCCTCCGCCGCCCGCTGAAATCGAAGCGGGGGCCTCTCTCGAAGAGCCCTTGGCGCCAGCCGAGGAGAAGCAGCGTGGACGCGGCCCCGTGGCGGACGCCGAGCAGCAGGTGCGCGATCAGGCGCTCGATGCCGAGCGCGTGCGCCAGGATGAGTTGGCGCGCCAGCTCGCCGCGCAGCAGGTCGGCGGCCGCCTCATCGTGAAGGCCGAGCGTCCGGCCGGCGCCGAAGAGCCTTCCGCCGCGGTCGAGGCGCCCGCCGCCGCGCCGGCGGTCGTCGAAGAAGAGGACGAGGAAGAGGCCAAAGCCAAGCGCGGCCGCCAGAAGAAGACGCCGGCGGTTTCGCCCAAGCCCACCGAGCGGCGGCGCGGCAAGCTCACGATCAACCAGGCGATCGACGAGGGCGAAGGCATCCAGCGCGTGCGCTCGGTCGCCGCGTTCCGCCGCGCGCGCGAGAAGGAAAAGCGCAAGGCGCATGCCGAGCAGCAGCCGCAGGAGCGGAAGAAAGTGTCGCGCGAAGTCGTGCTGCCCGAGACGATCAGCGTCCAGGAACTGGCCAACCGCATGGCCGAGAAGGGCGCCGACGTCGTCAAGATCCTGTTCAAGATGGGCGTGATGGCCACCGTCACGCAGAGCATCGACGCCGATACGGCCGAGCTGGTGGCGACCGAAATGGGCCACCGCGTCAAGCGCGTGTCCGAATCCGACGTCGAGGTCGGCGTCGAGGGCGAGACCGACGATCCGGCGACGCTCCAGTCGCGGCCGCCCGTCGTCACGGTCATGGGCCATGTCGACCACGGCAAGACCTCGCTGCTCGACGCGCTGCGCAAGACCGACGTGGCCGCGCACGAGGCCGGCGGCATCACCCAGCACATCGGCGCCTATCAGGTGACGATGCCCTCGGGCGCCAAGATCACGTTCCTCGACACGCCGGGCCATGCCGCGTTCACGCAGATGCGCGCGCGGGGCGCCAAGGTCACCGATATCGTGGTGCTCGTGGTCGCGGCCGACGACGGCGTGCAGCCGCAGACAGTCGAGGCCATCTCCCACGCAAAGGCGGCGAGCGTGCCGATGATCGTCGCGGTCAATAAGGTCGACAAGCACGACGCCGACCCGACGAAGGTGCGCCAAGCGCTGCTCCAGCACGAGATCGTGGTGGAAGAGATGGGCGGCGAAACCCTCGCGATCGACGTCTCGGCCATCAAGGGCACCAACCTCGACAAGCTCGAGGAAGCGATCCTGCTCCAGGCCGAGGTTCTCGAGCTCAAAGCGAACCCGGAGCGCGAGGCGCAGGGAACCATCGTCGAGGCGAGGCTCGACCGCGGCCGCGGGCCGGTGGCGACCGTGCTGGTGCAGAAGGGCACGCTCGAGGTCGGCGACATCGTCGTCGCCGGCAACGAATGGGGCCGCGCGCGCGCGCTCACCAACGATCGCGGCGAGCAGGTGAAGGCCGCCGGCCCGTCGATGCCGGTCGAGATCCTCGGCCTACAGGGCGTTCCGCAGGCGGGCGATCCCTTCTCCGTGGTGCCCGACGAGGCGCGCGCCCGCGAGATCACCGAATACCGCACGCGCCAGGCGCGCGAACGCGGCGCCGTCACCCGCGGCACCATCGAGCAAATGTTCTCGAAGATCAGCGAGGGCGCCGCCAAGGAGCTCGGCGTCGTCGTCAAGTCCGACGTGCAGGGCTCGGCCGAGGCCATCGTCAACGTGATTGAGGGCCTCTCGACCGCCAAGGTCAAGGTGCGCGTGCTGCTGAGCGGCGTCGGCGGCATCAACGAGTCCGACATCACGCTGGCCAAGACGTCGGGCGCCTTCATCATCGGCTTCAACGTGCGCGCCTCGGCGCAGGCGCGCGACCTGGCGCAGCGCGACGGCATCGACATCCGCTACTACTCGATCATCTATGACATCGCCGACGATGTGAAGAAGCTGATGGAGGGCCTGCTGGCGCCGATCAAGCGCGAGAGCTTCATTGGCTACGCGCAGATCCTCGAAGTGTTCAAGATCAGCAAGGTCGGCAACGTCGCCGGCTGCAAGGTCACCGAGGGCGTGGTCAAGCGCGGCTGCGGCGTGCGCCTCTTGCGCGACAATGTCGTCATTCACGAGGGCAAGCTCTCGACGTTGAAGCGCTTCAAGGACGAAGTGCGCGAGGTCAAGTCGGGGATCGAGTGCGGCATGGCGTTCGAGAACTACCAGGACATCCGCCAGGGCGATCAGATCGAGTGCTACGTCGTCGAGGAAGTCGCGGCGACGTTGTAAAACAGCCGAGCCGCGCGGCCTTCCTGGGACCGCGCGGCTCCGGCCGCGCTCTTCGCTCGAGCAAAGTAAGGGGCGCGCCTGGAGGCGCGCGATCCCGGCAATGCGCAAATCCCACGCTCACGAACACACCTCCGGCCGCCACTTGCGCGTCGGCGAGGCGATCCGCCATGCGCTGGTCGAGATCTTCGCGCACGGGCATTTCCGCGACCCCGAGTTGCGCGACGTGTCGATCACCGTCACCGAGGCGCGCACGACTCCGGACCTGCGCAACGTCACGGTGTTCGTCATGCCGTTGGGCGGGCGCGGGCGCGAGGCGGTGGTGGCGGCGCTCAACCGCGAGGCGCCGCGGCTGCGCGGCGAAGTGACGCGCGCGATCCGCCTCAAATTCGCGCCCCAGCTGCGCTTCGCCGCGGACGTGACGTTCGATGCTGCGGACCGCGTCACGGCGCTGCTCAACGATCCGCGCGTGGCGCGCGATATCCATCCGGCGCCGACCAAGACGCGCGCCCGGCGCCCACGCCGTGGCTAGGAGAAAGCGTGGCCGGCCCGTGCATGGCTGGCTCGTGCTCGACAAGCCCGAGGGCATCACCGCCACCCGCGCCACCGGCGCGGTGCGCCGCATCTTCGACGCTCAGAAGGCGGGCCATGCCGGCACGCTCGATCCGTTGGCGAGCGGCGTGCTCCCGGTGGCCCTCGGCGAGGCGACCAAGACCGTGCCCTACGCCATGGAGGGCCGCAAAACCTATCACTTTACCGCGGCTTGGGGCGAGGCGCGCGACACCGACGACCGCGAAGGCCGCATCGTCGCCACGAGCTCCGCGCGGCCCGAGGCGGCCGCGATCCGGGCGGTTCTGCCGCGCTTCACCGGCACGATCCAGCAACGCCCGCCCGCGTTCTCGGCCATCAAGGTCGAGGGCGAGCGCGCCTATGATCGCGCCCGCGCCGGCGAAGATGTCGAGCTTGCCGCCCGCAGGGTCGCCATCCACGCGCTCGAGTTCCTCGGCGCCCCTGACCCGGACCATGCCGAATTCCGGGCTGTCTGCGGCAAGGGGGTGTACGTCCGCAGCCTCGTCCGCGACCTTGCGGTGGCCCTGGGCACGGCCGGACACGTGGCGGCGCTGCGGCGCGAGGGGGTGGGACCGTTCACCCTGGCCCATGCGGTCCCCCTGGCAAAGCTCGATGAGATGGGCCATAATGCCTTGTCGAGCGGGGCCCCTGGCCCCGCCTATTCGTTACTGGCACTGTTGCGGCCGATCGAGACCGCGCTGGACGACATCCCGGCGCTGGCCCTGACCGGACGCGAGGCCGATCGCCTGAAGCAAGGGCGGCCGGTGCCGGTGCTCCGCAGCGACAACCGCAAGGTCGTCGACGCCCTGGCGGAGGGTGCGACCCTCTACGCCATGGCCGAAGGCAAACCGGTGGCTCTGCTGACGTGGGACGGTGCGCTCGCGCACCCGCTGCGGCTCTTCAACCTCTAGACGCGCGAAAGGAAGCACGATGTCGATTACGGCGGACCGCAAGCAGGAACTGGTCAAGCAATATGCACCAAAGGCCGGAGACACCGGCTCCCCCGAGGTGCAAGTCGCAATTCTCACCGAGCGCATCCGCAACCTCACCACCCATCTGGAAGGCCACCAGAAGGACAATCACTCGCGCCGCGGCCTCATGCTGATGGTCGGACAACGGCGCCGGCTGCTCGATTTCCTGAAGCGCCAGGACCAGAAGCGCTACGAGGCCCTGATCGAGCGGCTCGAGATTCGTCGCTAAGGCCGCCCGGATGGGCGAGGATCAGGCAGCGATCCTCCTGATAGGCGCCGGCGGGATCCGCCCGCCGGCTCAAAACCAACGTCACGGCTTCGTCCATGGGGGCGAACGCCGCGCGGTCTCGCGCGCAGCTCGAAGGCTGCCCGCGCGCCGGACCGCACCATGTCCGCAAAGGAAAGAGAATGTTTCAAGTCCATCGTGAAGAGATCAACTGGGGCGGGCGCAAGCTCATCCTCGAAACCGGGCGCATGGCGCGCCAAGCCGACGGCGCGGTGCTCGCCACTCTGGGAGAGACCACCGTGCTCTGCACGGCGGTCGGCGAGCGCGAAGCCAAGCGCGACGTCGATTTCTTCCCGCTCACCGTGCACTACCAGGAGAAGACCTTCGCCGCCGGCAAGATTCCCGGCGGCTTTTTCAAGCGCGAAGGCCGCCCCTCCGAGAAGGAGACGCTCGTCTCGCGCCTCATCGACCGCCCGATCCGCCCGCTGTTCGCCGCGGGCTTCCGTCACGACACGCAGATCATCGCGACCGTGCTCTCGCACGACCTCGAGAACGATCCCGACATCGTCGCCATGATCGGCTGCTCGGCCGCGCTCACGATCTCGGGCCTCCCGTTCATGGGCCCGATCGGCGCGGCGCGCGTCGGCTATGTCGACGGCCAGTATGTGCTCAATCCCACGGTCGAGCAGATGACGAAATCGGACCTCGATCTCGTCGTCGCCGGCACGATGGAAGGCGTGCTGATGGTCGAGTCCGAGGCGAAGCAGCTGCCCGAGCAGGTGATGCTCGGCGCCGTCGTGTTCGGCCACGAGCAGTTCCAGGCCGCGATCCAGGCGATCATCCGACTCGCCGAGAAGTCGGCAAAGGAGCCCTGGGCGCTACCCGAGCCTTCGCCGCTGGTCGCCGATCTCAAATCGCAGTTCAAGGCCCAGTTCGAGGGCGAGCTGCGCCAGGCTTACGGCAACCGCATCAAGCAGGAGCGCTATGCCGCGATCGGCGCAGTGAAGGAAAGGGCGCTGGCGCTGGTCGCCGAAAACGAGGCCCACGCCAAGGTGGCGCCTGCGGTGTTCAAGGATCTCGAGAGCGAGATCGTGCGTTTCAATATCCTCGACACCGGTGAGCGCATCGACGGGCGCGACACCAAGACCGTGCGCCCGATCCTCGCCGAAGTGGGCGTGCTGCCGCGCGCACACGGCTCGGCGCTTTTCACGCGCGGCGAGACCCAGGCGCTCGCCGTCGCTACGCTCGGCACCGGCCAGGACGAGCAGATCATCGACGCGCTCGTCGGAGAATCGCGCCAGCACTTCCTCCTCCACTACAATTTCCCGCCCTACTCGGTGGGCGAGACGGGCCGCATGAGCTCGCCCGGCCGGCGCGAGATCGGCCACGGCAAGCTCGCCTGGCGCGCGCTCCATCCGCTGTTGCCGAAAAAGGAGGATTTCCCCTACACGATCCGCATCGTGTCGGAGATCACCGAGTCGAACGGCTCGTCGTCGATGGCGACCGTGTGCGGCTCGTCGCTCGCGCTCATGGATGCCGGGGTGCCGCTCACCCGCCCCTGCGCCGGCATCGCGATGGGCCTGATCAAGGAGGGCGAGCGCGTCGCGGTCCTCTCCGACATCCTCGGCGACGAGGATCATCTGGGCGACATGGACTTCAAGGTCGCCGGCACCGAGCAGGGTGTCACCTCGCTCCAGATGGACATCAAGATCACGTCCATCACCAAGGAGATCATGGAGGTGGCATTGAACCAGGCGCAGGCCGGGCGCCTGCACATCCTCGGCGAAATGGCCAAAGGCCTCTCCGCGGCCCGCGCCGAGGTCAGCACCTACGCGCCGCGCATCACGACGATCACCATCCCCAAGGACAAGATCCGCGAAGTGATCGGCACGGGCGGCAAGGTGATCCGCGAGATCACCGAGGTCACCGGCACCAAGATCGACATCGAGGACGACGGCACGATCAAGATCGCGGCGGTCGACGACGCCAAGGCCAAGGCCGCGATCGACTGGATCAAGGGCATCGTCGCCGAGCCCGAGGTGGGCGTCATCTACAACGGCACGGTGGTCAAGGTCGTCGATTTCGGCGCCTTCGTGAATTTCCTCGGCGCCAAGGACGGCCTCGTGCACATCAGCGAGCTCGCGTCGAGCCGCGTCAACAAGGTCACCGACGTGGTCAAGGAAGGCGACAAGGTGAAGGTGAAGCTCATCGGCCTCGACGACCGCGGCAAGGTGAAGCTCTCGATGCGCCTCGTCGACCAGCAAACCGGCCAGGAGCTGCCCGACACGCGCGAGAAGCGCCCGCCGCGCGATGACGGAGAGGGCGGCGGCGAGCGCCGCGACCGGCGCGACCGCGACGATCGCGGCGGCCGCGACCGCCGCCGCGCCGAAGGCTGAGCAGCAAGGGCGCCACCCCGAGGGTGGCGCCTTCCCCGTGTGAGCGCCGGCCCTCACTTCTTTCCGAGGAGGAGAGAAAAGGAAGGGGGTCGCGGTTGGCGCTTTGCGCGCCGGGCGCGGGCCCGGTTATGATCGGGCCGGTCTTTGACGGGCCCGCCGTGCGATACTTTCTTCCGTTCATTCTGATCGCCCCGACGATCGCCGGTTTGGAACTGGGCGGATACTGGATCTTTTTGTTTCCGGCCGCCGTCTACCTGCTGCTGATCCTGGCCGATCTCGCGGTTGGCGAAATCCCGCCGCCGAACCGGCCGACGCCGCACTGGCTCAACGCGCTGCCGACATGGCTGTGGGCGCCGCTTCAGTTCTCGGTGATGGGCTGGCTGCTGTGGGAGATCCGTTCGGGGCGGCTCGCGCCGTTCGAGGCGATCGGCCTTGGCATGGCGCTGGGCCTGGCCACGGGCGGCGTCGGTATCACCGGCGCGCACGAGCTCATCCATCGCCGCGCCTGGTGGGAACGCCTGCTCGGCCAGGCGCTGCTCGCCTCGGTGACCTACCACCATTTCTACATCGAGCACGTCTACGGCCATCATCGGCGCGCCGGCATGCCCGCCGATCCGGTCACGGCGCGGCGCGGCGAATGGCTCCACGCATTCCTGCCGCGCGCGATCAGCCGCAGCTTCGTCTCGGCATGGCAGCTCGAAGCCCAGCGTTTGCAGCGCGGCGGGGGCTCCGCCTGGTCGCTCCGCAACCGCGTCTTGGCCGGTGTCGTGGTGGAGGCCGCGCTCTATGGGGCGGTCGCGGCGCTCGCGGGCTGGCTTGGCGTGGCGTTCTTCGCGGCGCAGAGCCTCATCGCCGTGCTGCTGCTGGAGACGATCAACTACATCGAGCACTACGGGCTCGAGCGGCGCGAAACCGCGCCCGGCGTCTACGAGCGCTACGGGGCGCAGCACGCCTGGGACAGCCGCTTCCGCTTCAGCAATTGGCTGCTGTTCAACCTGCCCAACCACGCCAACCACCATCTGCGCCCGGGCCGCCGCCACGACGAGCTGATCTTCGAGGTCGAAGCGCCGCGCCTGCCGGTGGGCTACGCGCTGGCGGTCGTGCTGGCGGTCTTCCCGCCGCTCTGGTTCCGCGTCGTCGATCCGCATCTGCCGGCGGCAACGGCGCCCGCCACCGCCTAGCGGCCGCGAACGAAGCGGCTCGCGCTACGTTTGTATAAGGCTCCGCGCCCTCGGGGGGGCCGGGCCAAAGTCCTGCGGAAACGCCGGTTAACGCTCATGAAACGCGCGACCCTCGTGCACAACCCGACCGCGGGCGAGGGCCGGCATTCGGCCGCCGAATTGGGCGCGCTTCTCAAAAGGGCTGGGTTTCGCGTCAGCCACGTTCACGCAAAGAAGAAAAGACAGTTGAAGAAGCTGCGCGATGCACGCGGGCTCATCGTCGTTGCCGGCGGCGACGGCACGGTGCACAAGGTTGGGCGCCTCGTCGCCGGCCTCGACAAGACGATCGCCATCCTGCCGCTCGGCACGGCCAACAACATCGCGCGCTCGCTCGGCGTGGAGGGGGAACCGCGCGAGATCGTGTCCGGCCTCTCCCGTGCACGAAAACTCACGATCGATGTCGGCATCGCCGAGGGGCCGTGGGGCAGGCGCGTTTTCATGGAAGGCGCGGGCGGCGGCCTGTTTGCAGAGGTCATGGCACGGCTCGAAAGCAATCACGCGCGGCAGCGGAAGCGCTCCAGCAATCCCGTGACGCGCTTTTCGCGCAACGGCGGCTCGCTCGAGCCGGCGCTGCACGCGCTCGCCGAGGCGCTGCCGGACTTCAAGGCCAAGGCCTTCGCGGTCACGATCGATGGCAAGAGAATCTCGGGCAGCTTCCTGCTGCTCGAAGCGATGAACATGCCCTATCTCGGCCCCAACCTTCAGCTCGGCCCCGACGCCGATCCGAGCGATGGCTTGCTCGATTTCGTGCTGCTGAGCGAGGGGCAGCGCAAGGAATTCGAAGGCTACATCCACCACCGGCTCGATGGCGGGCGCGATGCGCCGGTGCTGACCGTGCTGAAGGGCAAGCGCCTCCACTGCGTCTGGCGCGGTACCAAGCTGCACATCGACGACAAGATCGCGTTGACCGGCAAGGGAAAATCGGGCAAGGCGCCGCCCGAAATCGACATCCACGTCGAGCCGCGGTCGCTCCGGTTCCTGATCCCGCGGATCAAGGGCGGCGGCCACCGCGCCAAGCCCGGCGCGGGCCGCCCGGTCCGCGCCGTGCGCCGCCAGCGCCGGCGGTTCGCGCGCATCCGGCACGAATGATGCCACCCGCGCATGGCATCGGGGGACAAACATGATTCGCATGCCGCTCGCGGCCCTCGCCGCGCTCTCGATCGGCGGCGCGGCTCTCGCGCAGCAGGGCCAGCAGCCCTATGCCGGGCAGGAAAGACGCGCCGTCAAAGCGCTCTCGGAGGCCGAGATCGCCGATCTCCTGGGCGGGCGCGGGATGGGCCTCGCCAAGGCGGCGGAACTCAACGGCTATCCCGGCCCCATGCATCTCTTGGAGCATGCCGCGGCGCTCAGGCTCAGCGACGCCCAGCGCCGCGCGATCGAGGCGATCCGCGACAGGATGGCTGCGGCCGCCCAGGCGCTCGGGCGCGAGATCGTGGCGAAAGAGCGCGAGCTCGACGCGGCCTTTGCCGAGGGTCGCATCAACGAGGTCTTGCTCAAGACGAAGGCCGACGGAATCGCGGCGTTGATGGGACGCCTCCGTGCCGTGCACCTCGCGGCCCACATCGAGGTGCGCCCGCTGCTCACGTCGCAGCAGATCGCGGACTACAATAAGCTCCGCGGCTATGGCGGCCCGGGCGAATCGCAGCAGCACCACCCGCGCCGGCATCACTGATCTGGGCGCAAGCAGAAAGTTTAAACACAGAGGGCACAGAGAGCACAGAGAAGTCGGTTAGCGCGCCTGGGCGCGCAAAATTCTTCCTCTGTGTTCTCCGTGTCCTCTGTGGTTCACTTTCTTCATGCCTGCACTTGATCTTCCGAAAATCATCGGCCATCGCGGCGCTTGTGCCTATGCGCCGGAGAACACGCTGGCCTCGATCCGCAAGGCGGCGGCTCTGGGCGCGCGATGGGTCGAGTTCGACGTGCGCCTCACGCGCGAGGGCGATCTCGTGCTGATGCACGACGACGACGTCCGGCGCACGACGAACGGGCGCGGGCGCGTGCTCGACATGAGCGTTGCCGAGCTGGGCGCGCTCGACGCCGGCGCCTGGTTCGGCGGCGCCTTCGCGGGCGAGCGCGTGCCGACGCTCGCCGAAACGATCGCGCTGCTGCTGGAGCTTGGCCTCGGCGCCAACATCGAGATCAAGACCGCGGCATCCGAGGCGCGGGCCACGGCCAAGGCGCTCGGCCACATCCTCGGCGCGCACTGGCCGCGCGCGGCGCCTCAGCCGCTGGTCTCGAGCTTCGAGATTGCGGCGCTCGAGGCCGTGCAGGCAGTGGCGCCGCACTGGCCGCGCGGGCTGCTGGCCAAAGAGCTCAAGGGCGATTGGCGGGGGCTCGCCGAACGGCTCGGGGCCGCAACGCTCAATCTCGACCATCGTCCGCTCGACGCAGCTAAAGTGGCGCTCGCGCGGCAAACCGGCCGCCCGGTCCTCTGCTACACGGTCAACGATGCGGCCCGCGCGCGCCAACTCTTCGCCTGGGGCGTGAGCGCGGTGTTCACCGACCGCCCCGACACCCCGCTCGCCGGCTGAAATCCCTAAGAAGGCGTCACGACGTGAGGCCCGCGGCGCTTGCCCGCCTTCGCGGACTGCGTGTCTTCGTGGTGCCTTCAGTTTTCGCCGCGAAAATAGGTTTGGGAGCACAGAGTCGCGTGCCTATACCCTTGGTTAAGAAACGAGGTTTGGCGCCCGTGCGCCTCGAACCCGATCCGCGAATCCTCGCTCGACCACGGCCCGACGGGCCGGGGGCGGGAGAGGGCGCGGGCGGGCTTTCGCGCATGAATGCCAAGAGCCTCGGATTGCAGGAGAAAAAGGGGAGCGCGGCCGGCCCGGCCATGTCCGATTTCCGCACCAGGAGCGCATTCGGCTACGACGACCTGCTGCGCTGCGGACACGGCCGGTTGTTCGGGCCCGGCAATGCGCGCCTGCCGCTGCCGCCGATGTTGATGTTCGACCGCATCGTCCACATATCCGAAGCGGGCGGGGCTCACGGCAAGGGTCAGGCGGTCGCCGAACTCGACGTCAAACCCGATCTCTGGTTCTTCGCCTGTCATTTCGAGTCCGACCCGGTGATGCCGGGGTGCCTGGGGCTCGATGCGCTCTGGCAGCTGACCGGCTTCTATCTGGGCTGGCGCGGCCTGCCCGGGCGGGGGCGGGCGCTCGGCGTGGGCGAGGTCAAGTTCACCGATCAGGTTCTGCCGGCTACGAAGCTCGTGCGGTACTTCGTCGACGTGAAGCGCATGAGAACGGGAAAGCTCGTCCTGGGGATTGCCGACGGCAAGCTCGAAGCGGACGGCAACGTGATCTACGAGGTCAGCGACATGCGGGTCGGCCTGTTCGCCGCCGGCGAGGCGCAAGGTTCATGAGACGCGTCGTCGTCACCGGCATCGGCATCGTCTCCTCGCTGGGCAACAACCAGGCCGAGGTGCGCCGGGCGCTCAAGGACGGGCGCTCGGGCATCGTCTTCGCGCCCGAATACGAAGAGATGGGCTTCCGCAGCCATGTCCATGGCGCGATCACGCTCGATCCCGATTCGGCCATCGAGCGGCGCCTGCGCCGCTTCATGGGCGACGGGGCCGTGTGGAACTACGTCGCCATGCAGCAGGCGATCCAGGATGCGGGCCTCAACGAGGCCGAAGTCTCGAACGAGCGCGCGGGCCTTATCATGGGTTCGGGCGGCCCCTCGACCAAGGATCAGGTGGCGGCGGCCGATCTCCTGCGCGAGAAGAAGTCGTCGAAGCGCGTGGGCCCCTTCATGGTCCCGCGCACGATGTCGAGCACCAATTCGGCAACCTTGGCTACGCCGTTCAAGATCCGCGGCGTCAACTACTCGATCACATCGGCCTGCTCGACCAGCGCGCATTGCATCGGCAACGCGGCCGAGCTGATCCAATGGGGCAAGCAGGACGTGATGTTCGCGGGCGGCGGCGAGAGCCTGCACTGGAGCCTGTCGGTGCTGTTCGACGCAATGCCGGCGCTGTCGTCGGGCTTCAACGAGACGCCCGCCAAGGCCTCGCGCCCGTTCGACGCGAGGCGCGACGGATTCGTGATCTCGGGCGGCGGCGGCTGCGTCGTGCTCGAGGAGCTCGAGCGCGCCAACGCGCGCGGCGCCAGGATCTACGCCGAGGTTGCGGGCTACGCTGCCACGTCCGACGGCCACGACATGGTGCAGCCCTCGGGCGAGGGGGCGGCGCGCTGCATGCGCCTCGCTGTCAACGGCGTCAGGGAGCCGGTCGACTACATCAACACGCACGGCACCTCGACGCCCATCGGCGATGCCCAGGAGCTGAAGGCGATCCGCGAGGTGTTCGGAGCGCCCGGCAGCAACCGGATTCCCTATTTCAACTCGACGAAGTCGCTGACCGGCCACGCCCTCGGCGCCGCCGGTGTGCACGAGGCGATCTACACCATCATGATGATGCAGGACCGCTTCATCGCCGCCTCGGCCAATGTCGAGGAGCCCGATCCAGAAGCCGCCGGCATGCCGCTCGTCACCGAGCGGAAGGACGATATCGGCTTGAACGTCACCCTGTCCAACAGCTTCGGCTTCGGCGGCACCAACGCCTGCCTCGTCTTCAAGCGCTACGACGCTTAAAAAGAAAGATCGCAGAAAGACGGGGAGGCGGGGAGAAGGAAGAATTCTCGGGGCGCGCCCACGGTGCGCCCTTTACTATTTTCTCCCCGTCTCCCCGCCTCCCTGCTAATCCTTGGGTTCGGTGAGGGGAAATCCATGAACTCAGCCGCGGGGCTGATGGCGGGGAAGCGCGGGCTGGTCCTGGGCGTGGCCAACGACCGTTCGCTCGCCTACGGCATCGCGCGCGCCGCCCGCCACCAGGGCGCGGAGCTGGCCTGCACCTACCAGGGAGAGATCTTCGGCCGCCGCGCGGTTCCCTTGTTGGAAGAGCTCGGCGCCAAGCTCATCCTCTCGGCCGATGTCGAGGACGCTGCCAGCCTCGACGCCGTCTTCGCGGAGATTGGCGCGAAATGGGGCGGGCTCGATTTCGTCGTGCACTCGCTCGCCTTCTCGGACCGCGAGGAGCTGAAGGGGCGCTACGTCGATACGAGCCGCGCCAATTTCCTGCGCACGCTCGACATCTCCTGCTATTCGTTCACCGACATCGCGCGGCGCGCCGAGCCCTTGATGCAGAACGGCGGCGCTCTGTTGACCCTGACCTTCGAGGGAGCCCGGCGCGTTTTCGCCAGCTACAACGTGATGGGGTTGGCCAAGGCCGCGCTCGAGGCCTCGGTGCGCTACCTCGCCAGCGATCTGGGCAAGCACGGCATCCGCGTCAACGCGCTCTCGGCCGGACCCATGCGCACGCTGGCCGGCGCCGGCGTCGGCGATGCGCGCTACGTCTACGGCTGGATCCAGGCCAACGCGCCGCTCCGGCGAAACCCGAAGCTCGAAGAGGTCGGCAACGCCGGTCTCTACCTCATCTCGCCGCTCGCCGGGGGTGTGACCGGCGAGATCCATTCGGTCGATTGCGGTTACCGCATCGTCGGCATGGGCGTGGTGCCGGGGAAGGGATGAGCCTTTGCTCGTGCTCGGCCGACGGCCACGCTCGCCTCGCTTGCTCGGCCCAGGGAACTCGCCGATTGTGCAGCGACGTTCATCGCCCGGCACGTCGAGCCGCCCGCGCATCGCCTTGGTTAAACCATTTCCAAATGGCGGCCTAAGGGTTTGTTTGGGCCTTTGAACTTGCCTTCACCGCGGCTATAGTCACGGCATGAACAGCGCCCGCCCCTATGCCGGCCCGTTGCAGCGCCTACGCGCCGCGGGGTTGCGCCCGACGCGCCAGCGCCTTGCTCTGGGGCGCCTGCTGTTCGAGAAGGGCGACCGGCACGTCACCGCCGACGAGCTTCACGCCGAGGCGGTCGAGGCCGGCGTCGGCGTCTCGCTCGCGACCGTCTACAATACACTCAATCAGTTCGCCGCGGCCGGTCTCCTGCGCGAGGTCGCGGTTGAAGCCGGCCGCGCCTACTTCGACACCAACACCTCGGACCATCACCATTTCTTCTTCGAGGACGGCGGCAGACTCGTGGACATTCCGGCGGAGGGACTCTCGGTCGCGGGCGTTCCGGCCGCGCCCAGCGGCACCGAAGTGGCGCGCGTCGACGTGATCGTGCGGTTGCGTCCACGCAGCTAGCGCCTCGCAAGGCCGTTCGCTCAAATTAGAATAATTCTAAACTTCTTGACACACGCCCAATAGCGCGCGCATATTGCCCGTCGGGAAGGGTGGGAGTCGTTGCGGACCAGTGTCCGAAGCACGACACCGCCCTCGCGCCGTCGCCCCACCCGCGCCGCGATGCCGAAACGGATCCGTCAAATCGCCTGTCAGCCCGAGGAGGAGTCGTAACCATGGCAAAGCTCAAAGGCAGCAAAACCGAAGGCAATCTGAAGGCCGCGTTCGCCGGCGAAAGCCAGGCCAATCGCCGCTATCTTTATTTCGCGCAACAGGCTGACGTCGAAGGCTACAACGACGTGGCGGCCGTGTTCCGCTCGACCGCCGAAGGCGAGACCGGCCACGCGCACGGCCATCTCAAATTCCTCGAGGAAGTCGGCGATCCCGCCACCGGCGAGCCGATCGGCGAGACCAAGAAGAACCTCAAGGCCGCGATCGCCGGCGAGACGCACGAATACACCGACATGTATCCGGGCATGGCCCGCGCCGCGCGCCAGGAAGGCTTCGACGAGATCGCCGACTGGTTCGAGACGCTCGCCAAGGCCGAGAAGAGCCACGCCGGCCGCTTTCAGAAGGCCTTGAACGAGGTGGTGTAGATCGCACGGCCGATCGCGTAGGGGCGCGCCGCGCGCGCCCTCTCTCCGCAGTCGATGCCTCGCCTGTGGAGGCAGGGCGCGCGCAGCGCGCCCTGCGAATCGCTGCGCCTCGCACGAATCTCCACAGGATCCCCTGATGCGCGAAGGCAGCCTCGAGCCACCGAAGCGTGTTCCGATCGATTGGCAGTCGGAGGAGTTCTACGACGAAGCCAAGCTCGAGGCGGAGATGCGCCGCGTCTTCGAGGTCTGCCACGGGTGCCGGCTCTGCTTCAACATGTGCGACTCGTTCCCGCGCCTCTTCGACCTCGTCGATGCGGCCGGCGAGAAGGAAGTCGAAGGCGTTGCCGCCGCCGACCTCAAGCAGGTCGTCGAGGCCTGCACGCTCTGCGACATGTGCTTCATGGCCAAGTGCCCCTACGTTCCGCCGCACGAGTTCAACATCGACTTTCCGCACCTGATGCTGCGCCACCGCGCGGTGGAGCACCGGAAGCGCGCGATCCCCGGCTTTTGGGAGAAGCAGCTCACCAAGACCGACCGCAACGGCCGCCTCTGCGCGCACATCGCGGGCCTCGCCAATTGGGCCAGCGACATCAAGAACGGGCTCACGCGCCCGCTGATTGAGAAGGTCGCCGGCATCGCCCGCGACGCGGCGCTGCCGAAATACCATCGGCGCACGCTCGAGCAGCGCGCCAGGGTGAAGCCGGAGGTCGACAAAACGGCGCCGGCCTATGGCCGCAAGGCCGCGATCTTCGCCACTTGCTTTTCCAACTACAACAACCCCGATATCGGCACCGCGCTCATCCGCGTGCTGGCCCACAACGGCGTCGAGACGGAAATCGTCTATCCGGGCTGCTGCGGCATGCCGCTGCTGGAGCACGGCGACATCGCGGCCGTGGCCGAAGGTGCGAAAACCGTCGCGGCCGCGATGATGCCCTGGATCGACAGAGGCTACGACGTGGTGGCGCTGGTTCCGTCCTGCGCGCTGATGCTGAAGTTCGAATGGCCGCTGATCCTGCCCCGCCATCCCGCGGTGGAGGCGCTCGGCAAGGCCACGCGCGACGCGGCGCAATATATCGTCGAGATCGCGAAGAAGGAGGGGCTCGCGGCGGGACTCGGGCCGCTCGACGGCGGCGTCACGCTCCACATCGCCTGCCATTCGCGCGCGCAGAACATGGGCCAGAAGGCGACCGAGATGATGCGTCTCATCCCCGGCATCGACTTGAAGGTCATCGAGCGCTGCTCCGGGCACGGCGGCTCGTGGGGCGTGATGAAGGCGAATTTCGAGACGGCAATCAAAGTCGGCCGGCCAGTCGCGAAGCAGGCGGCAGAGGCGAGGAAGCAATTCGTCGCGTCCGAGTGTCCGCTCGCCGGCATGCACGTTCTCCAGGGCATGGAACGCGTCGAGGCCGAGGGCAAAATCATGCCGGACCGCGCCCCGCACCCGATCGAACTTTTCGCCAAAGCCTATGGGTTGGCCGATTGATAGGGGCGGCAGCGCAATAGAAGCGGGCAGGGAGGCGGGGAGACGGGAGAATGGGATTGGCGCGGCAAAGCCGCGCACAATCGATTCTCCCCGTCTCCTCGCCTCCCTGCATCCTTTCTTCTGACCAGGACGGTGACGACGATGAAACACGAAATCACGCGCGCCGATCTCCTGCCGTTCTCGGTCTACGAGCGGGAGCGGAAGGAGCGGCGCAGCCGCATGGCCGAGATGAAGGCGCGGCGGCGCATCGAGGTGGGCCCGTTCGCGACCTTCTACTTCGAGAACTACGAGACCATGCTGCACCAGATCCACGAGATGCTCGCGATCGAGAAGGGCGGCGACGGGCAGGTCGAGAGCGAGCTCGAGGCCTACAATCCGCTGGTCCCCAAGGGGCGCGAGCTCGTCGCCACGGTGATGTTCGAGATCGAGGACCCGGCGCGGCGCGCGCGCGAGCTCGCGCGGCTCGGCGGCGTCGAGTTGCAGATCTACCTCGTCGTGGGCGGCGCGCGCATCCACGCGCAACAGATCGGCGACGACGAGCGCACCCGCGCCGACGGCAAGACCTCGTCGGTGCACTTCCTGCGCTTCGAATTCCCGCCCGCGGCGGCTGCCGCCTTCAAGCACGCGGGCGCCGAGGCGACCCTCGAGATCGCGCACCCCAACTACGCGCACATGGCGCGCATGCCCGAGACGGTGCGCGCCGCGCTGGCGGCGGACCTCGACTGACGCGCCGGCGCCGCCGGTGCGCCGCCTTCCAAAGGCCGCGCGGCGTCGACGACGCAGGCCTGGATGGCCGCGCGGGCGTCGCCGGTGTAAGATCGGCGCGCATCGCGGGCAGCGAGGCAAAGAGGGATGGAGTGAGCGAGACGCGCGTCAACCGTCGCCTGGCCGCCATCGTGGCCGCCGACGTCTGCGGCTATTCGCGTCTGATGAGCGCCGACGAGGCCGGCACAGTCGCGGTCCTTCGCGCGCACCGCGTCGAGCTCATCAATCCGGCGATCGAGCACAATCGCGGCCGGGTGGTCAAGACGACCGGAGATGGGCTGCTGGCAGAGTTCGCCAGCGTCGTCAACGCCGTGCAGTGTGCGGTCGAGATCCAGCGCGGGATGAGCGAGCGCAACGCCGCTGTCACCGAGGACCGGCGGATCCGGTTTCGCATCGGCATCAATCTCGGAGACATCATCGTCGAGGACGACGACATTTACGGCGACGGCGTCAATGTTGCGGCGCGCCTCGAAAACCTGGCGCCGCCGGGCGGCATCCTCGTGTCGCGTGCGGCGCACGACCAGGTGCGCGACAAGCTGAGGCTGGGTTTCAAAGATCTCGGAGAGCAGACCGTCAAAAACATCGCCCGGCCGGTCAGGGTCTTCGCCGTCGACGTGGCAGATCGAGCGACCGCCGCGCCACGCTACACCCGAAGTGCCGAAGCAGGCGGGGACGGGGTCGAGCTCCTCGAGCGCGAGCCGTTCCTGACGACGCTGGGCGAGGCGCTTGAAGCCGCGCGGACGAGCGGACGCATTGCGCTGATCAGTGGCGAGGCCGGCATTGGAAAAACGTCGCTGGTCGACCGCTTCGCGGCCATCAAGAGGGCCAGCACCCGCGTGCTGTGGGGCGCATGCGACTCGCTGCTCACGCCGCAGCCGCTGGGGCCGCTCCACGACATTGCGGCGACGCTCCCCGGCGAGTTCGCCGAGCGCCTGCGCGCCGGCGCGCGGCCCATCGAAATCTTTGCGGCGCTCCTCGCGACTCTGCGCGAGGCGCCGTCGCTCGTCATTATCGAGGATGTGCACTGGGCGGACGCAGCGACGCTTGACCTCGTCAAGTTCATGGGGCGGCGCATCCACCAGGTGCCGGCGCTGCTGGTGCTTACGTTCCGCGACGTGATCGAGCCGAGCCATCCGCTGCGCGTGCTGCTCGGCGACCTCGCCACGGCGCGGACGGCGACGCGCATCGTGCTTCCGCCGCTGAGCGCCGCCGCGGTGCGGAAGCTCGCCGGCGACCGCGTCGACGCCATGGCGCTGCACAGCCAAACCGGCGGCAACCCGTTCTTCGTGACCGAGGTGCTGGCGAGCGGCGGCGGAGTGCCAGCGACGGTGCGCGACGCCGTACTCGCGCGCGCGGCGCGCCTCTCGGACGGCGCCCGCCACGCGCTCGAGACCGCCGCGGTGATCGGCGCGCGCCCGGAGCTCGCGCTGCTCGCTTCCTGCGGCGTGCAGCAGGGCGCCGCCGACGAATGCGTCGCGGGCGGCATACTGCGCGCACAGGACGATGCGATCGCGTTCTGCCACGAGCTGGCGCGCCAGGCCGTGCTCGGTGCGATTGCCCCGCAGCGTCTGCGCGCTCTTCATGCGCGCGTGCTCGGCGCGCTGCGTGCGCTGCGCGGCGTCGATCCGGCGCAAGTGGCGCACCACGCGGACGCGGCCGCCGACGCGGCGGCGGTGCGCAAATGGGCGCCGCTCGCGGCGCGCGCCGCGGCGGCGGCCGGCGCCCACCGCGAGGCGGCCGCGCAATAGACCCGCGCGCTGCGCTTCGCGCCGGAGCCCGAATGCGCGGCGCTGCTCGAGGCCTGCGCCGAGGAGCGCGCGCAGTTCGACGACCTTGACGGCGCGATCGGCGCGCGTCGCGAGGCGCTGGCGCTGCGGCGCGCCGCCGGCGATCGGCGGATGGAGGGCGACAATCTGGCGCGGATCGCCTGGCCGCTGGTGCGCTCCGGCCGCAACGCGGAAGCCGAGGAATCGGCCCGCCGGGCCATCGCCACGCTCAAACGCCTTCCCGCGAGCCCGCAGCTCGCCACCGCCTATCGCATCCAGGCCCACCTGCGCATGCTCGACCGCGACAGCGTCGAGGCGGTGCGCTGGGGCCGCAAGGCAATCGCGCTGGCGCGCAAGCTCGACGACGCCGAGACGATGGCTGCCGGGCACATGATCGTCGGCACCGCGATGCTCCTCGTCGACGATGCGCGCGGCCGCGCCGAGATCGAGCGCGGCCAGGGCATCGCGCAGCCGGCCGGGCTCGACGCGTTGGTGGCACTCGGCTTCAGCAACATGGGGTCGGCGCTGGGCGAGATGTTCCATCTCGCGGCGGCGGACCGCTACCTCGCCGAGGGCATCGCGTACGCGGCCGCGCGCGATCTCGACCATGCGCATCACTACATGCTGGCGTGGCAGGCGCTGCTGCGCCTCTATCAGGGCCGCTGGGCGGAAGCCGGCGAGATCGCCGGCGGCATCGCGGGGCGGCCGAATGCCTCCGCCATCGCGCGTATCATGGCACTGGTGGCGCTCGGCAGGCTGCGCGCGCGTCGCGGCGATCCCGATGCGGCGGGGGCGCTCGACGAGGCGCTGGCGCTCGCTGCGCAGACGCAAACCCTTCAGCGGCTGGCGCCCGTGCGCGCCGCCCGCGCCGAGGCTGCGTGGTTCGCCGGCGATCGCGCGCGGACGCGCGCAGAGGCGCGGGCGGTCCACCCCCTCGCGCTGCGCCACCGCCATCCTTGGTTCAGCGGCGAGCTCGCGAAGCTCGAGGTGCCCTCGCGCGTTGCCGCGGCGCGGCTCGCGCGCGACCGCGGCCTGCTCGCCCAAGATGGGGAGCCGGCGGCGCCAAGATAGGGAGCGCCTCCCGATGCGGGGATGCGCGCCTGCGGATTAGCCTCGCAGCATCTGGCAATCGGGCCAGCAGCAACGGAGGCTTCCATGCCGCGCTACATGATCGAACGCACCTTCCCAAACGGCCTCGAGATTCCGATGACAAAACGTGGCTCTGAGGCCTGTGGCGGTGTGATCGCGAAGAACGCCGACCAACAAGTCACCTGGGTGCACAGCTATGTGAGCCCCGACAAGCGCAAGACCTTCTGCGTCTACGACGCGCCGTCGCCAGAGGCGATCCGCGCCGTCGCCGCGGCCAACAAGCTGCCGGTCGACCGCATCACCGAAGTGCGTGTGCTCGACCCGTATTTCTACCACTGACGCCAGCGGCGCCGCGTCGTCCTCTCCATGCCGCGCAAGCGGCGGGGAGGACGGCACGCCACCTCGCGGGGTTGCGTCTCTGCGGTTCGACGACTTCGATGCTACGCCGCCTTCGCGAGGTCGCGCAGCACGTAATGCAGGATGCCGCCGTTCTTGAAGTACTCGACCTCGTCGAGCGTGTCGATGCGGCAGCGGAGATTGAGCTTGCGCCGGCTGCCGTCCTTCTTGGCGATCGTGCAGACGACGTCCATGCCCGGCTTGATGCCGCCGGCGACACCCTCGACGTCGACCGACTCGGTGCCGTCGAGCCTGAGGTCGGCGACCGTGCCTTCCTTCAAGCTGAGCGGCAGCACGCCCATGCCGACAAGGTTCGAGCGGTGGATGCGCTCGAAGCTCTCCGCGATCACGGCACGGATGCCGAGAAGGGTCGTCCCCTTGGCCGCCCAGTCGCGCGATGAGCCGGTGCCGTATTCCTTGCCGGCGAACACGACGAGCGGCGTGCCCTCGGTGCGATACTTCATCGCCGCATCGTAGATCGGCATCGTCTCGCCGGTCCGCACGAACCTGGTGAACCCGCCCTCGGTGCCCGGCACCATCAGGTTCTTGATGCGGATGTTGGCGAAGGTGCCGCGCATCATCACCTCGTGGTTGCCGCGGCGCGCGCCGTACTGGTTGAAGTCGGCGGCGATGACGCCCTTGCCGAGCAGGAACCTGCCGGCCGGCGAATCCTTCTTGATCGAGCCCGCCGGCGAGATGTGGTCGGTCGTGATCGAATCGCCGAGGATGGCGAGGATGCGCGCGCCCTTCACGTCGGCGATCTTGCCCGGCTGCTTGCCCATCGCAGCGAAGTAGGGCGGGTTCTGCACATAGGTGCTCGTCGCATCCCAGTTGTAGGTGAGGCCGGCGGAAGTCTTGATCGTCTTCCAGTGCTCGTCGCCCTCGAACACGTTGGCGTAGCGCTTGCGGAACATGTCCGGCGTCAGCACGGACTTGATGATATCGTCGATCTCCTTGCTCGTCGGCCACACGTCCTTCAAGTGAACGGGCTTGCCGTCCTTGCCGGCGCCGAGCGGCTCGGTGGCGATGTCGCGCGCCACGCTGCCGGCCAGCGCATAGGCGACCACCAGCGGCGGCGAGGCGAGGTAGTTGGCCTTGGTCAGCGGGTGTACGCGGCCTTCGAAATTGCGGTTGCCCGAAAGCACCGCGGCCACCGTCAGGTCCTTGGCGGTGATCGCCGCTTCGATCGGCTCGGCTAACGGCCCGGAATTGCCGATGCAGGTGGTGCAGCCGAAGCCCACGAGGTTGTAGCCGAGCGCGTCGAGATCGGCTTGCAGGCCGCTCGCCGCAAGATAATCGGCCACCACCTGGGAGCCGGGCGCGAACGACGTCTTGACCCAAGGTTTGGGCTTCAAGCCGAGCGCGCGCGCCTTCCGCGCGACCAGGCCCGCGCCGACCAGCACCGTGGGGTTCGAGGTGTTCGTGCAGCTCGTGATCGCCGCGATGACGACGTCGCCGTCGCGGAGCGAAAGATCGCCGCCGGCGATCGAGGTGCGCCGCTCCTCGCGCCTCGACATGTCCTTGAAGCCGGCTTCGAAGTTCTGCTTCACCTGGGTGAGCGCGATGCGGTCCTGCGGACGCTTCGGGCCGGCGAGCGAGGATTCGACCGTGCCGAGGTCCAGCTCGAGCGTGTCGGTAAAGACGGGATCGGGGGTCTTGGCGTCGCGCCAGAGACCTTGCGCCTTGGCATAGGCCTCGACCAGCTTTACGCGCTGCGGATCGCGGCCGGTGAAGGCGAGATAGTCGAGCGTCGCCTTGCCGATCGGGAAGAAGCCGCAGGTGGCGCCGTACTCGGGCGCCATATTGCCGATGGTCGCCATGTCGGCGATGGTGAGGTTGTCGAGGCCGGGGCCGAAGAATTCGACGAACTTGCCGACCACGCCCCGCTTCCTCAGCATCTGCGTGACGGTCAGCACGAGGTCGGTCGCCGTCGCGCCTTCCTTGAGCCTGCCTGTGAGCTTGAAGCCGATCACCTCGGGGATGACCATCGACACGGGCTGGCCGAGCATCGCCGCCTCGGCCTCGATGCCGCCCACGCCCCAGCCCAGCACCGAAAGCCCGTTCACCATCGTCGTGTGGCTGTCGGTGCCGACCAGCGTGTCGGGATAGGCGAAGGTCTTGCCGCCGATCTCGGCGGTCCACACGGTCTGCGCCAGGTATTCGAGATTCACCTGGTGGCAGATGCCGGTGCCGGGCGGCACGACGCGGAAATTGTCGAAAGCGGTCTGGCCCCAGCGCAGGAACGCATAGCGCTCGCCGTTGCGCCTGTATTCGAGCTCGACGTTCTTCTGGAACGCGTGCGGATTGCCGGCGAAATCGACGATGACCGAATGGTCGATCACGAGATCGACCGGCACCAGCGGGTTTATCTTGCGCGGATCGCCGCCGAGCGACTTCATCGCGTCGCGCATCGCGGCGAGGTCGACGACCGCGGGCACGCCGGTGAAATCCTGCATCAGCACGCGCGCCGGCCGGAAGCCGATCTCGGTCTCGCTCTTCCGGGCCTTGAGCCAGCCGGCCATAGCCTCCACGTGCTCGACGGTGACGCTGCGGCCGTCCTCGAAGCGCAGCAGGTTCTCGAGCAGCACCTTCAGCGAGAAGGGGAGGCGGCCAATGTCGCCGAGCGACCTGGCCGCCGCCTCGAGGCTGAAATACTCATAGCCCTTCCCCTCCACCGAAAGAGTGCGGCGGGCCTTCAGGGTGTCTTGTCCGGTGGCGTGCATGGTAGGAGGCTCCCACACCTCGGTCGTCCGGGCCCCTGGCGGGCGCGGACGTCGCTTGCGAAAATCGGCGCTTGCAAAGATTGGTTCCGATTGGGCCGGCGGAAAGGCCGGCGGCGGGGGGTTACATGACAACCGCGCGCGAGTCTAGCCGCGGGATGCCGCACGGCACATGCATGCGATGACAAAAAGATGAGCGAAATCCGCGATGTGCTGGCATTCTGGTTCGCGCCCGCGAACCAGGCGCGCTGGTTCGTGAAGGATCCGGCGTTCGACGAAGAAATCCGCCGCCGGTTCGAGCCGGTGCACGAGAGCGCCGCGGCGGGGCGCCTCGCTTCCTGGCAGAACATGCCCGAGGGTTCGCTCGCGCTGGTACTGTGCCTCGACCAGTTCCCGCGCAACCTCTACCGCGGAACGCCGCGCGCCTTCGCCACCGACGCGAGGGCGCGCTCTGTGGCGGATTGGGCGGTGGACCGCGGTTTCGACGTGCATTTCAAGGACGAGGAGAAGCGCATGTTCTTCTACCTCCCGTTCATGCACAGCGAAGACCTCGACGACCAGCACCGCGCGGTCGAGCTAAGCCGCACGCGCTGCCGCGGCGAGCAGCCGTTGCGCTCGGCGGTGGCGCACCGCGAGGTGATCGAGCGCTTCGGCCGGTTTCCCCACCGCAACGCCGTCCTCGGCCGCCCCAGCACGCCCGCCGAGGAAGAGTACTTGAAGCAGCCGGGCGCCGGGTTCTAGCTGGCTGCGGCGGCCCGAACCGCACCCGCGCGCTCGCACGCGATCGCGCACCAATCCTCGAACAGCGGCCGCAGGACGAGCTCGTCGGCGTGGTGGGTGAACGCGCGCTCGATCGAGCGGACGCGCGCCTCGCGCCATTGGGCGTCGGTCCAGGCTTCGGTCGCGCGGAGCAGCGCCGCCGCCCCGTCAAGGTCACGATAGGCCGCGCCCGCCTCGCCGACATATTCGACCAGTGCCGGCACGTCTCGCACCAAGATGTATGCGCCGGTGGCCATCGCCTCGGCGATCGAGACCGGCCCGCCTATCTGCTTGTGGACCGCATGGTCGGACCTGGTCGAACTGTGCACATAAATGCCGGCTTCGCCGAACAATGCCGCGATCTCCGGTCGCGGCACATCGACCATCAGCTCAGCCGGCGACCCGATCTCGGCCTTGTAGGCCCGCAGCGACTCGACCTCCTCGATCAGGCCGGTGCCGTGCGCGATCGCGACAACGACACGATGGTCAGGCAACTGCTTGGCCAGTTCGAGCATGAAGCGCAGGCCGTTCTGGGGCTGGCACACCGACGCGCGCAGCACGAGCCTCGGATTCTTGCGCGCGGCCGGGGCGAATAGCGTGGTGTCGAAGAAGGGCGCCACAATACGCAGCCGATCGTCGTGCGGCAGCTCGCTGGATGCGCTGCCGGGGAGAAGGTAGACGCGCCGCACGAGCGGCAATTCGAGCGCGCTGCGCACTGCCGCCGGGCTCGCGTCGAAGCTATGTCCACGCACCGTGACCGGCACACCGGCGGCGGCGAGCGCCGCGCGATGCTGCTCCAAGACGGGGAACCAGTGAACGTGAACGACGTCGGGATTTGCGGCGCGAATCGCCTCCGCGAGTGTGCCGCGGTGCACCTCGAGGTCGTGCGAAAAAGGCGCGGCGCCGCTCCCCGGCGCATACACCTCAACCGCCGCTCCGAAGCGCCGCATGCAGGCGATCTCGGTGTAGATGTAGCTCTCGCTGAGCTGCGGAAAGTGCATGGTGACGTAAAGCACGCGCGGCGGCGCCTCCGGCTGCGTCCGCCACTTGCGACGGATTCGAAAGACGTTGGGGGCGAGAGGGCGAACCGCCGAAACCCGCTGCGCATCGACGATGCGATAGCGCGCCCCCACGACGGGAATATGCGCGGCGGGACGTTCGGCCGTGTAGCGCAGCATCAGATCCCATTCCACGGCGCGCGTCAGCTCCTCGTCGAAGCCGCCGAAGCGCTCATAGGCCCGCCGCCGGTGCACGATCACGTTCAGGTCGGCGAGATTGTCGCGCAGCAGCGCTTCACGGGAGTACGGAAGCAGATAGAAGCGCACCTCGCCGTCGGGCCATTCGTAGGAGATCCCGCCATACGCGATGTCGAGCTCGGGGTCGGCGCGGAACACGCCCACCGCGGCGCCGAGGAAATCGGGGTACCAGAAATTGTCGCTGTCGAGATAGGCGATCACCTCGCCGCGCGCGAGGCGCAGGCCATGGTTGCGCGCGGCGCACTCTCCGCGCTTGGCCTGGCGAACCAGGCGGATGCGCGGATCGGCGAGGAAGGGGCGCATGGTGCCCGCGATGTCCTCCGTGCTGCCGTCGTCGACGACGATCAATTCCCACGCGGCGAAGCTTTGGGCGAGAACGCTGCGAACAGCGACGGGCAGCGGATCCACCCGATTCCAGACCGGCATGACGATGCTCGCGGCGGGAGCGGAGGCGTCGGCCGAGGGATCCGGCGCCGCCAGATCGATGACGCGTCGCGTCACGCGGTCGAGTTCGTCGATGAGGAAGCGATTGGAGACATAGAAATCGTTGCGCCACGCCTCGGCCCGCGACCGCTCGGCCGCGATTTCCGCATCGGCGGCGGCCTGCGCGCGCTTCAGCGAAGCGATCTCGCCGCGCGGCGCTGCATTGCGGTCGCCGTTCATGAGCAGTTTGCGAAGCAGGCGCTGCAAGCGGTCCCCGGGGGCGTTTCCAATCAGAGCGCGACGTAGGGTTGCATCCTAAGGCGCATGGCCGGCCAAGCCAATGCAGCTGGCGCCGCTCCGCTAAGATTCTTGCATATCCCGAGCCGCCAGCCGCGGCTCCGATACGCCAACCGTGTCAGAGTTGCGGCGGACGCCGCCAGCCCCTTAAATGCGCGCATAGCGCATAAGCCTGCCAAAAGGCATCTGGGAGGATCCGTGAACGATCCGCCGGCAGCGAAGGCCGGGCCTGCCGCGCACGCGGCCAGCGGCGCTCCGGACAAGATGGTCGAGGAGCTCGCCGCGCGTCCGCTTCTCGGCGCGGCGCTCGCCGTTTTTGCGGCCGCCACGGTGCTTGCGCTTCTGCTCGCGCTCAATCAGCTGCTCAATCTCCAATTTTTCGCCGGCATCGTGCTGATCGAGAGCCGGTATCTCTACCTGCTCGCGGCGCTGCTGTTGCCGCTGGCATTCATCGCCTATTCGGGGGGCAAGCGCGGGGGTGCGGCGGCGCCCTGGTACGATTGGGTGCTGGCGGCGGCGGCGGCGGCGGCGATGGCCTGGTTCGCATGGCAGGCGGAGCGCGCGCTCGCGGGCGGCTGGGAATACAGCGCGCCGACGCTGGCGGTGGCCGTGGCCGCCGTGGCCTGCCTCGCCATCTGCGAAGGCATGCGCCGCACCAGCGGGCTCTTGATGACGCTGCTGATGGTCGGCGTCGGCCTCTATCCGCTGATCGCCGACCGGCTGCCGAGCCCGCTCTCCGGGCACGCCAAGAGCCTCGCCGAGACCATCGGCTACCACATCGCGAGCTCCGAGGCCGCGTTCGGGATCGCATTCAAGGCCTTCGGCGAACTCGTCGTCGGCTACCTGCTGTTCGGCGTCGCGCTCAACTACACGGGCGGCGGCAAGTTCTTCAACGATCTCGCCTTCGCCGCGGTCGGCCGCATGCGCGGCGGCGCCGCGCAGGTGGGCGTGATCTCGAGCGCGCTGCAAGGCTCGATCAGCGGCAGCGTGATCTCCAACGTCATTACCTCGGGCGTGGTCACGATCCCGGCGATGAAGCGCACCGGCTTTCGCGCCGACTACGCCGGCGGCGTGGAAGCGGTTGCTTCCACCGGGGCCGTGCTGATGCCGCCGGTCATGGGCTCGACCGCGTTCGTGATGGCCTCGTTCCTCGGCAGGCCCTATGCCGAGATCGCGCTCGCGGCGCTGGTGCCGGGCCTGCTCTTCTACTTCGCGCTGATGGTGCAGATCGATGCCTACGCCGCGCGCCTGGGCCTGCGCGGATTGAAGCGAGAGGAGCTGCCGCGCTTGGGCCCGGTGATGCGCGACGGCTGGTATTTCATCCCGGTGTTCGCGGCGCTCGTCTTCTTCATGCTCGAGGAGCAGCAGGAGGCGCTGGCGCCGTTCTACGCCACGGCGATCCTGCTCGCGATCAACCAGATCCTGCGGCAGCACCGCATGAGCTGGCGGCGCTTCGTCGAGTTCCTCGCCGCGACGGGCCGGGCGCTCGTCGAGCTGGCGACGATCCTGCTCGGCGTCGGCTTTCTCATCGGCGCGATGCTGATGACCGGACTCGGCGGCACGCTCGCCAACGACCTCGTCTACATGGCCGGCGGCGCACCGCTCGTGCTGCTGGTCATGGGCGCCGTCACCAGCTTCATCTTCGGCCTCGGGCTCACGGTCACCGCTTGCTACATCTTCCTCGCCATCGTGCTGGCGCCGCCGCTGATCAAGGCCGGGCTCGATCCCTTGGCGATCCACATGTTCGTCCTCTACTGGGGCATGGTGTCGTTCATAACGCCGCCGGTGGCGCTGGCGGCCTTCGCGGCAGCGCCCATCGCGCGCGTGAGCCAGACGCGCATCGGCATCCAGGCCATGGCGCTCGGCACCGCGATCTACGTCGTTCCGTTCTGCTTCGTGCTCAACCCCGCGCTGCTGCTGAAGGGCGATGCGGCGACCGTCGTGGCCAGCATCGCCTTCGCCTTCGCCGGCGTCGGCTTGGCGGCGGCGGCGCTGCAGGGCTACGTGGTGCGCCTCGGCCGCATCCCGCCGACGGCTGCGGGCTGGATCGCACGGCTGTTCCTCTTCGCGGGAGCGCTGTTCCTCGCCGTTCCGGTGCCGCGCATTGTCTATCTTCCCATGCCGCAGGCCCTGGCCGCCGGCGCTGCCCTTGCCATCGTCGGCCTCGCCTTGCTCTACTGGATCAACAGGACACACGTGAGGAGCACGCCATGACACCGCGTTCGCTTTCGGCCCTCTGCGCCTTGGCCTTCCTCGCCGCGGCGCCCGCCGCGGCGCAGCAGGCCATCAAGCTGCCCGAGACGCTTACCTGGACGGCCTACGATGTCGGCTCCGGCGGCTACAACCAGGCCGTTGCCGTCGGCAACGCGCTGAAGAACAAGCTCGGCGTCAATCTCCGCGTGCTGCCGGGCAAGAACGACGTCTCGCGCACCGTGCCGCTGCGCGAGGGCAAGGTGCCGTTCTCGGCCAACGGAGTCGGCGGCAGCTATCTGGCACAGGAGGGTGTCTACGAGTTCGGCGCCAAGGAATGGGGGCCGCAGCCGGTGCGCGCGCTGATCATCAACAATTCCGACCAGCTGCTCTCGATCGTCACCGCCAAGGACTCCAACATCCTCACGCCCAAGGATCTGAAGGGCAAGCGCGTGGCCTGGGTGGTGGGCGCGCCATCGCTCAACCAGAACATCACGGCGATGCTCGCCTTCGGCGGCTTGACCTGGGCCGACGTTAAGAAAGTAGAGTTCGGCGGTTTCGGCCAGGCCATGGACGGCATCATCGCCAACCAGGTGGATGCCGCGTTCTCGTCGAGCATCTCGGGCTTTGCCTACAAGGTCGCGTCGTCGCCGCGGGGCCTGCGCTACCCGGTGTTCGCCCACGCCGACAAAGACGGCTGGGCACGGATGAAGAAGGTGGCCCCCTTCTTCGTGCCGGTGTTCGGCGCGGAAGGGGCGCAACTTTCGGCCGAGAACAAGGTCGAGAGTGCTTCGTATCCCTATCCGGTGCTGATGGCCTACAAGGCCGCCGACGCCGAGCTCGCCTACAACATGACCCGCGCGATGGTCGAGCTGTTCGACGAATACAAGGCGGGCGCCCCCGGCAATGCGGGCTGGGACATCAAGCGCCAGGTCTTCGACTGGGTGATACCCGTGCACGACGGCGCCGTGCGCTACTACAAGGAAAAGGGCCTGTGGACCGACGCGCTGCAGAAGCACAACGAGGGGCTCTTGAAGCGCCAGGACACGCTGGCCGCCGCGTGGGCGGCCTACAGCAAGGGCGCTCCCGACGACGAGAAGGAGTTCGCCAAAGGCTGGATGAAGGCACGCGCCGAGGCGCTCGCCAAGGTCGGGATGGACGTGGTGCAGAGCGACTGGTAGGCGGCGCGGCGAGACGGTTGGGAAGCGCGGCGGCGCTGTCCGCCGCGCTTCTGCTTTGCGGCGGAGCGCCGAGCGAAGCCGCCTGCGCGTTGATCTGGGCGGGGCCGGCTCACGGTCGGAGCTGGGCCGAGCGCAGGCAGGAGCTCGCGGCGCGCAACGGCATCGCGCGTCTCGGCGCGCCGGTGCTGTTCTACGCTCCCGCGAACTCTGCGGCGCGCACTTGCGGCAGTATCCTTGCCGGTAGCGCGGCCGTGCGCCACCGCCTCGCGCTCATCGCACCGACGTGGCAGCGCCACGGCAGCCTGATCGCGGCCGCGACCGCGCGCCACGGCGTGCCGGCCGAGCTGATCCTCGCCGCCATCGTCGAAGAATCGGGCGGGCGCGCCAATGCGGTCGCCGCCTATCCCGGCTATGTCAGCGACGCGGCGACGCCGAGCAAGGTCTCGCTCGGACTGGGCCAGATGCTGCTTTCGACTGCGCGAACTCTGGCGCCGGGGCAGCGCCTCGGCCGCGCCGAATTGTTCGATCCGGCCATCGCGATCGATCTGGTGGCACGTTATTTTGCGCGCTTCTATCCGGCGACCGGGTTCGATCCGCGGCTCGCCGCCTCGTCCTACAATGTCGGCAGCGTGCGCACGCTCAGCGCCGGCCAGCGCTGGCATCCGCCCAATCCGGGCTATGTCGCCCGCTTCGTCGCGGTGTTCGAGGCAAGCGTGGCGCACTTGGCGACGCAGCCCGACCGCCCCGCGGCGAGCTTCGCCGCGATGTTCGCGGGCGACTAGAACCGCCAGCCGCGCAGGGGCCGGTCGCGAAGCGCGCTCCTACCCCTAGAATCCGTCGAGGCTCGCGTAACCGCTTTCGTTTGGCGCGTGACGGTCTGGATCCTGAGGCCGTCAACAATTTCATTGAAACAATCTACATAAAGATATATTTATATGCACGAGCAATTCGAACATCGGTTCGATCCGGAGCCGCCATGGAGACCTTACTACAGGGCCTGCGCGCTGTCGCCGAGCCGACCCGGCTGCGGATCCTGGGCCTGTGCGCTCACGGCGAGCTCACCGTTTCCGATCTGGTGCAGATCCTCGGCCAAAGCCAGCCGCGCGTTTCGCGCCATCTGCGGCTGCTGGTCGATGCCGGGCTGCTCGATCGCAACCAGGAGGGCAATTGGGCCTGGTATCGCCTCGCGCAACGCGGCGGCGCGTCCGAACTGGCGCGCATCGTCGCCGACCTCGTGCCCGACCGCGACCCGCTCCTGACGCTCGATCTCGAGCGCTTCGAGCGCGTCAAGGGCGCGCGCGCAGAGCACGCCGCAGAATATTTCCGCCGCAATGCCGGCGATTGGGACCGTGTGCGCGCGCTGCATGTCGACAGCGGCGCGATCGACAGCGCGCTCAAGGCGCTGCTGCTCGGCTCCGAGGTGAGGGATCTGCTCGACATCGGCACCGGCACCGGCAGCGTGCTGCAGCTGGTCGGGCGCAACGTGGGCGCCGCGGTCGGCGTCGATCTCTCGCGCGAGATGTTGCAGGTGGCGCGCGCAAATTTGAACCGCGCCGCGCTCGCCAATTGCCAGGTGCGCCAGGCCGACATGTATCAGCTCCCGTTCCCGGCGGCGAGCTTCGATGCGGTGACGCTCCACATGGTGCTGCACTTTGCCGAGGAGCCGGCGCGGGCATTGGCCGAGGCCGCGCGCGTGCTGCGGCCCGGCGGGCGCATCGTCGTCGTCGATTTCGCGCGCCACGCGATGACCACTCTGGCCGAGGAACATCGCCACCGCTGGCTCGGCTTCCCCGACAGCGAGATCGAGGGGTGGTTCGCGGCCGCCGGCCTTTCGGCGCAGGCGCCGGTGCGGCTCGAGGGTACGCCGCTCACCGTTTGCCTCTGGTCGGCGATCCGGCCGGCCAACGACCGCGAGAGCGCGCCCGCGCGCGCGGCCGAGGCTTGATCGCGATGCGCATTCCGCCCGCCGTCAGTTTCGAATTCTTCCCGCCGCGCGACGACGCCGGCTGGACGCAGCTCTGGGCCACGATCGAGAAGCTGGCGCCGTTCCGGCCCGCCTTCGTCTCGGTCACCTACGGCGCCGGCGGGACCACGCGCGAGCGCACCGACCGCATCGTGCGCCGCATCCGCACCGAGACCGCGCTCGAGCCGGCCGCGCACATCACTTGCGTCGGCGCGGTCTGCGGCGAGATCGACGCGCTGGCCAAGAGCTGGTGGGAGGCGGGCATTCGCCACCTCGTGGCGCTGCGTGGCGATCCGCCGGTGGGCGCAGGCACATACGTGCCTCATCCCGGCGGTTATGCCGGCGGCGCCCACTTGGTCGCGGGCCTGAGGAAGATCGCCGATTTCGACATCGCCGTCGCCGCCTATCCCGAGAAGCACCCCGATTCGCCCTCGGTCGAGGCCGATCTCGAGAACCTGAAGCGCAAGATTCAAGCCGGCGGCTCGACGGCGATCACACAGTTTTTCTTCGACGCCGAGCTCTTCCTGCGCTTTCGCGAGCGCGTGCGGAAAGCGGGCATCGCGGCGCCACTCGTGCCCGGCATCCTGCCGATCACGAACTTCGCGCGCGCGGTGGAATTCGCCAAGCGCTGCGGCGCCTCGGTGCCGGTCTGGCTCGCCGAGCTGTTCCAGGGCCTCGACGACGATCCCGAGCAGCGCAACCTCGTCGCCGCCGCCACCGCCTGCGATCTCTGCGAGCGCCTCGCCTCCGAGGGCGTCGAGCGCTTCCACTTCTACACGCTCAACCGGCCGCAGCTCACCGCCGCCATCTGCCGCCGCCTCGGCTTGAAGCCGATGCAGGAGGCGGCATGACCGCGGCCCGCGACCAAGACGCGCGCGCCCATCTCCTCGCGCAACTCGCGCAGGAGCGCATCCTGCTGCTCGACGGCGCGATGGGCACCGAGATCCAGAAGCGCAAGTTCGACGAAGCGGCGTTCCGCGGCGAGCGCTTTCGCGCGCACAGGCGCGACCTCCGCGGCAACAACGATCTTCTGAACCTCACGCAGCCGGACGCGATCCGAACGATCCACGACGCTTATCTTTCGGCCGGCGCCGATATTCTCAAGGCCAATACGTTCAACGCGAACACCATCGCCCAGGCCGATTACGGCCTCGAGGCGGAAGCGCGCGAGATCGCGTGCGCGGGCACCGCGCTGGCCCGCGCCGCGGCGGAAGCGGCGCAGCGCCGCGACGGCCGCCCGCGCTTTGCCGCCGGCGTGCTCGGGCCGACCAACAAGACCGCATCGATCTCGCCGCGCGTCGCCGACCCCGCGTTCCGCGAGGTTGACTTCGACGGTTTCGCCGCCTGCTACGCCGATGCCGCGCGCGGACTCGTCGAGGGCGGCGCCGACCTCGTCCTGATCGAGACGGTGTTTGACACGTTGAACGCCAAAGCCGCGATCTTCGCGGTGGAACAAGTCTTCGCCGAGATCGGCTTCCGCCTTCCGCTCATCGTCTCGGGCACCATCACCGATCTCTCCGGCCGCACGCTCTCCGGCCAGACGGTCGAGGCGTTCTTCCGCTCGGTGCGCCACGCCAACCCGTTCGCGATCGGCCTCAACTGTGCGCTCGGCGCGGCCGAGATGCGGCCGTTCCTGACCGACCTTGCGCGCGTGGCCGACACGCGCGTCTCGGTGCATCCCAATGCCGGGCTGCCCAACGCGTTCGGCGGCTACGACGAGACGCCAGAGACGACCGCCCAGCATTTGAGCGAATGGGCCAAGGCCGGACTCGTCAACCTCGTCGGCGGCTGCTGCGGAACCGCGCCGGCCCACATCGCCGCCGTCGCCGCCCAGATCCGCGCCCTGGCGCCGCGCGCGCTGCCGGAGAAACCGCCGCGCCTGCGCCTCTCGGGCCTCGAAGCCTTCGAGCTGGCGCGATGAGTGGAATGCCGTTGGGCTTGGCTCTGGCTCTCCCCTCCCCCCTTGAGGGGGAGGTGGCCGATGGTCCGCGCCCGGCGCGGACCATCGGACGGAGGGGGAACGACGCCGCGCTTACAAGGGTCGCTCGCGTTTTCCTCCCCGCAGCAAAGGCCTCGTTTGCATTGCGCGCCGTCCCCCTTCCGTCCCTCGCGGCGCAAGGGCGCCGCGCGGGCCACCTTCCCCTCGAGGGGGAAGGGGAAAGAAGCGCGCGATGACGCGCGGCAACGGCGCGCCCGCCGCCTCGCAAAGCTTCGTCAACGTCGGCGAGCGCACGAACGTCACCGGGTCGGCGAAGTTCCGCAAGCTCGTCCTCGACGGCAATTTCGACGCGGCGCTCGACATCGCGCGCGAGCAGGTGGCGAACGGCGCGCAGATCCTCGACGTCAACATGGACGAAGCGATGCTCGACGGCGCCGCGGCGATGACGCGGTTCTTGAACCTCATCGCCGCCGAGCCCGACATCGCGCGCGTGCCGGTCATGATCGATTCGTCGAAATTCGCGGTGATCGAGGCCGGCTTGAAGTGCGTGCAGGGCAAGGCGATCGTGAACTCGCTGTCGCTGAAAGAGGGCGAGGCGCCGTTCCTCGAGCAGGCGCGGCGCGTGCGCCGCTACGGCGCCGCGGTCGTCGTCATGGCCTTCGACGAAAAGGGCCAGGCCGAGACGATCGAGCACCGTCTCGCCATCGCCAAGCGCGCCTTCGCGCTCTTGACCGACAAGGCCGGCTTCGCGCCCGAAGACATCGTGTTCGACCCCAACGTGTTCGCGGTCGCCACGGGCATCGAAGCGCACAACGACTACGCCATCGCCTTCATCGAGGCGGTCCGGCGCATCAAGGCGGAGCTGCCGCTCTGCTCGTGCTCGGGCGGCGTCTCCAACGTCTCGTTCGCGTTCCGCGGCAACAACCCGGTGCGCGAGGCGATGCACGCGGTGTTCCTCTATCACGCGATCCGCGCCGGGCTCGACATGGCGATCGTCAACGCCGGCGCGCTGCCGGTCTACGACGACATCCCGCCCGCGTTGCGCGACGCGGTCGAAGATGTGATCCTGAACCGCCGCGCCGACGCCACCGAGCGGCTGGTGGCGGTCGCCGAAAGCTACAAGGGCGGCGCCGCGGCGAAGAAAGAGATCGACGATTCCTGGCGCCAGGCGCCGGTGAAGGAGCGCCTCGTCCACGCGCTCGTGCATGGGATCGCCGATTTCGTCGAGGCCGATGCCGAGGAGGCGCGCGCCGCCGCCGAAAAGCCGCTCGACGTGATCGAAGGCCCGCTGATGGACGGGATGAACCGCGTCGGCGATCTCTTCGGCGCCGGCAAGATGTTCCTGCCGCAGGTGGTGAAATCGGCGCGCGTGATGAAGCGCGCGGTCGCCTATCTCGAGCCGTTCATGGAGAAGGATGGCGCCGGCACGCGCCAGGCGCAGGGCAAGATCGTTCTGGCGACGGTCAAGGGCGACGTGCACGACATCGGCAAGAACATCGTCGGAGTCGTGCTCCGCTGCAACAACTACGACGTGGTCGATCTCGGCGTCATGACGCCCTGCGCCAAGGTGCTCGACACGGCGCGCCGCGAGAAGGCGGATATCATCGGCCTCTCGGGCCTGATCACGCCCTCGCTCGACGAGATGTGCCACGTCGCCGCCGAGATGACGCGCGAGGGCTTCACGCTGCCGCTGCTGATCGGCGGCGCCACGACGAGCCGCGTGCACACGGCGGTCAAGATCGCGCCCAACTACGACGGGCCGGTCGTCCATGTGCAGGATGCCTCGCGCGCGGTCGGCGTCGCCGCCGCCCTCCTCTCCGCCAAACAGCGCAGCGAGTTCGTGAAGAAGACCGTGGTCGACTATGCGGCGCTGCGCGAGGCGCACGAGCGGAAGATCGAGGGCGCCGGGCGCTTGACGCTGGCGGAAGCGCGCGCCAACCGCCGCAAGATCGATTGGGCGCGCTTTGCGCCGGTCGAGCCGCGCCGCCTCGGCCCCATCACCTTCGACGGCTACGATCTCGCTGAGCTGAGGACGCGCATCGACTGGAAGCCGTTCTTCCAGGCCTGGGAGCTCTCGGGCGCCTATCCGGCGATCCTCGACGATCCGGTGGTGGGCGGGGCGGCGCGGGCGCTCCACAAGGATGCGCTCGCGATGCTCGAGCGCATGATCGACGAAAAATGGACGCATCCGCGCGCCGTCATCGCCTTCTTTCCGGCCAACGCCGAGGGCGACGACATCGTGCTGTTCGCGGACGAAGCGCGCGGCAAGCGGCGCGCCGTCGTCCACACGCTGCGCCAGCAGCGGAAGCCCAGCCCCGGCCGGCCGAACCTGGCGCTCGCCGACTACGTGGCGCCGCTCGGCTCGGGCGTGCGCGACTGGCTCGGCGCGTTCGTCGTCACCGCCGGCGCCGGCATCGAGGCGAAGGCGCTGGAGTTCGAGCGCGCCAACGACGACTACAGCAGCATCCTCGTGAAGGCGCTCGGCGACCGCCTCGCCGAAGCCTTCGCCGAGCGCATGCACGAGCGCGTGCGCAAGGAATTCTGGGGCTACGCGCCCGAGGAGCGCCTCTCCAACGTGGACCTCATCGGCGAGCACTATCGCGGCATCCGCCCGGCGCCGGGCTATCCGGCCTGTCCGGATCACACCGAGAAGCGCACTCTGTTCGCGCTGCTCGACGCCGAACGCGCCGCCGGCGTCAGGCTCACAGAGAGCTGCGCGATGACGCCGGCCTCTTCGGTGAGCGGCTGGTATTTCGCGCATCCCGACGCCGACTATTTCGGCGTGGCGCGCATCGAGCTCGACCAGGTGGAAGACTACGCCCGCCGCAAGGCGATGCCGCTCGAAGAGATCGAACGCTGGCTTGCGCCCAACCTCAACTACACCCCGCTGAAGCGCGCCGCGAACGGGTAGCGTTCCGGTGAGCGCCTTCGCGGCGTCGGAACCATCGGCGTCTGCCCCTCGTTCTGGAAACAACGCGTAACAACGCCACGGTGCGGTGATGGATACCCAACCGGTCGATTCTCCCGAGGTCGTGCTGGAGCGGCTCGAAGCCTCGATCGAGGATGCGCTGCATCGGCTGATCGATGGCGGTCGCATCGACATGCATCACCGCGAAAGCGCCGAAGGCTTCCGGCGCCGGCTTGCCGAGCTGCAGCGGAAGCTGCGCGCGAGCCGCGACATCAGGGGCCGCGTCGAGATGCCGTCCGACGCCAAGTCCGATTTCGATCTGCTCGCCTGGGACTTCAAGCGCTGGCTCGCCGAGATCGACCAGGATTTCGAGGACCGCGCCCCAGACAAGCCCGTGTTCGGTACCAGCTGAGTCGGGCCCCGCACCTCCGAGCCGAAGCATAACGATCTCCGACGTTCCATCGAATTGCTTCATCCGCAGGTCGTGGATCTAGTCCGACCAGGGATTGAGCAGCGAAATGCCCGACGCGGAAAAGCCGGCCACGTTGCGGGTGACCAAAGTGTGGCCCTGGACCATGGCCGTCGCAGCGAGGAAACCATCCATCGATCCGAGGGGCCTGCCGGCGGACTCGCACCGGACCATCAGCCGCGCCCACGCGGACGCGATCGGCCGATTGATCTCGACAATCCGATCGGCGAAGACGTCGAGCAGCTCATCGACCAGCCAGCGAGAGAGGCGCTCGCGGCGCCGACCTTGCGGCATCCGCTCGATGCCCCGTTCGATCTCGGCCAATGTCACGACGCTGAGATGCGTTTGTCTCGAATCGATGGCACCGATCCAGCGCACGAATCGACGGTCTGGAACGGGCTTGGTCCATTCGGAAACGACGTTCGTATCGAGGAGCAAGCTCACAGATCGATGTCGCGCGGACGATCCTTGATACGCTCGATCTTAATCCCCGATCCCCGCAGGGGCGACCGGGCGAAGAATTCGGCCAGATTGACCCTGCGCTGCCGACGTCGGTTCCAATCTTCGGCGGCAACGACGAGGGCAGCGGTTCGGCCGTGCCGCGTCACGGTCTGCGGGCCTTGCCGCTCGGCCTGCCGAATGACTTCGGACAGCCGCGACTTGGCTTCGGCGAGGGACCAGCTTTTCTTGCTCTTTGCCATCGTTGGGCCTCGATTTGACTATATTGACTATAATCGAGTCGACGCCAGGATCAATGAGCGTCGGACTACTTCCGCGCCACCTTGATGTCGGTGCCGGAATAGTAGGTCGCGATCTGCTTTTCCATGATGCGCCGGTGCGCGGCGAGCGCTGCCGGATCGAGATCCGCGGCGGGCTCGGGCTCCGGCTCGAAATGGCGGTGGCGGTCGACGCCGCGCACAAGCATGGCCGAATCCGCGACCTTCATCTGCCGCACATAGGTTGGGATATAGCGGATGGCGAGGCCGATGCGCCGGCTGGCGGTGGTATTGGGCTTGGAGCCGTGGACGAGGCGGATGTGATGCAGCGAAATCTCGCCCGCCATGAGCGGCACGTCGATCGCCTGCCGCTCGTCGACGTCGACCGCGACTTCCTGGCCGCGGGTCAAGAGATTGTCCTTGTGGAACGTGTCGCGGTGGGGGATCTGGTCGAGCTTGTGCGAGCCGGGCAGGAACTTCATGGCGCCCGATTCCACCGGCGCGTCGGTCAGGGCCAGCCAAGCGGTCACGACGTCGTGCGGCTCGAGGCCCCAGTAGGTGGAATCCTGGTGCCACGATACGAACGCCGGGTCGCGCGCTTCCTTGATGAAGAAATTGGTCGTCCAGCAGAGGATGTCGGGGCCGATGAGGTCCTCGACCGCGTCAAGGATGCGCGGGTGGCGCACGAGCGCGTTCGCCCAGGTGAAGAGGAGGTGCACCTTGTGACGCATGTTGCTGGCGATCGGCGCGCCCGAAGCCCGCTCGTACGCCTCGAGCCGTGCGCGGTAGGTGGCGGCCTCGGTTGCGGGCATGACCCGCACCGGGAACCAGTAGCCGCGGCGTTCGAAGGCCTCCTTTGCGCCCGGCGGCAGCAGCTTCGGCATCGCGTTTCCCATTTCTCTCGTTTCGCACCCGCTGGCGCGCCGGCGCAAGCGGCGGCGCGCTTGACCGCACCCGCCCCGGGTGCCTAAGTTGAGGAAAGTTGGCCAAGGTTGGCCAAGCAGTTGTCATGAAGCGCAAGTCTGCGAAGCGCCGCCGCCCGGCGGACAAGATCATCAACAACCTTTACGAGGCGAAGCTCAATCTGTCGCGCCTCGTGGATCGCGCGGCCGCGGGCGAGGAAATCGTCATCGCCAAGAACGGCAAGCCGATGGCCAAGCTGGTGGCGCTCCCGCCAAAGCCCAAACGCGTGCCCGGCGGCTGGGAGGGGAAGGTTTGGATCGCCGACAATTTCGATGATCCGCTCCCGGACGACCTCCTCGACCTGTTCGAGGGCCGAGGCGATGAGACTTCTTCTTGATACGCACGCCTTCGTCTGGTGGCGAAACCGGCAGCGCGCCCTGCGGCGTGAAGCCCTGGAGGCGATCGAGCGGTCCGACTTCGTATATGTGAGTCTGGCTTCGGCCTGGGAGGCAGCGATCAAGGTCAGCCTTGGGCGGATGCGCCTCAACGAGGGCTTTCGCGAGGGTATAGCGCAAAGCGGCTTCACGCCTTTGCCGATCGAGTTCACCCATTTAGAACGAATTGTCTCCCTGCCGCATCATCACCGCGATCCCTTTGATCGTTTGCTCGTCGCTCAGGCGCTGGTCGAAGACCTCACGATTGTCACCGAGGATCGCAAGATTGCGGCCTATGACGTGGCGGTGCTGGACGCGCTCTGATGCCTGAACGCAGCGACTCTTGTGTGGAACTGCTGCCGCATGTGGTCGTCATCGCCCGCCGGGCGGGCGCGGCGATCATGCCGTATTTCCGCGGCGCCTATGCGACCGCGCACAAGGACGACCGCTCGCCGGTGACCGACGCCGACCACGCCGCCGACGCGCTCATCAAGCCGGCGCTGGCGGCGCTGCTGCCCGGCGTGGCGGTGGTGACGGAGGAGAGCGTCGCCGCGGCGCCGGCGCCCGAGACGCTGGCCGAAAGCCGCTACTGGCTCGTCGACCCGCTCGACGGCACCAAGGAGTTCATCTCGCATCGGGCGGAGTTCACGGTCAATATCGCGCTGGTCGAAAAGGGCCGGCCGGTGCTGGGGGTGCTCCACGTTCCGCCGACGAACCTCACCTATGCCGCGGCCGGGCCGGGGACGGCGGTGAAGATGGCCGATGGCGGCGCGCCCGCGGCCATCGGCGCGCGCCCCGCGCCGGCGGCGGGCCTCGTAGTGGCGCATAGCCGCTCGCACAACAGCCGCGACGACCTCGAGCAGTTCCTGGCGCCCTACCGCGTCGCCGATCGCATCGTGATGGGCAGCGCGCTGAAGTTCGGCCTCATCGCCGAGGGGCGGGCGGACCTCTATCCGCGCCTCGGCCCCACCAGCGAGTGGGATACGGCCGCGGGCCAGGCGATCCTCGAGGCCGCCGGCGGCAGCGTCGCCGATCATGAGGGGCGGCCGCTCGTCTATGGAAAGCCGCGCTTCCGCAATCCACCCTTCGTGGCCCGGGGGCGCCCCCCGAGCGGGCGCGCCGCGGGCACGCGGCCATGACCAGCAACGTCGTCCCCGCGTCGCCCGATTCGATCGCGGCCGCAGCCGATCTCCTGGCCGAAGGCGGGCTCGTCGCGTTTCCGACCGAGACCGTCTACGGGCTCGGCGGCGATGCCACGCGCGAGCGCGCGGTGGCGCGCATCTTCGCCGCCAAGGGCCGCCCGCGCTTCAACCCGCTGATCGTGCATCTCGCGCCCGGCTGGCCGGCCGAGGAGGTCGCGATCATGGACGAGCGCGCGAAGCGCCTCGCCGCGAAGTTCTGGCCGGGCGCCCTCACCTTCGTGCTCACGCGGGCGCCGGGCTGCCCCGTCTCGCTGCTCGCCAGCGCCGGACTCGACACGGTGGCGCTCCGCATGCCCGCGCACCCGATCGCCCAGGCTCTCTTGAAAAAGGCGCATTTGCCGATCGCGGCGCCCTCGGCCAATCCCTCGGGCCGGCTCTCGCCGACCGAGGCCGCGCATGTGGTCGAGCTGCTGGGCGACAAGGTCGATCTCATCCTCGACGCCGGCCAATGCCCGGGCGGGCTCGAATCGACCGTGATCGACCTCTCGGTACCCGAGGCGCGCATCCTCCGCCCCGGCCTCGTCACCGCCGAGCAGATCGAAGCGGAGCTCGGCGAGCCGGTCGCGCGCTTCATCTCACCATTGGAGGCAGGGGCTTCCGGCGCGGAGCCGCGCGCAGAAGCGCACGCCAATCCCGGCCCTTCCGCCAACAGCGAGATCATCAGCGACGAGGAGATCAAATCGCCCGGCATGCTCGCGAGCCACTATGCGCCGAAGAAGCCGCTGCGCTTGAACGCCGCCGCCGCCGCGCCGGGCGAAGCGTTCCTCGCCTTCGGCCCCAATCCGCCGCGCAGCGTCCTCGCCTCGCTCAACCTTTCGCCCGCGGGCGACCTCGTCGAGGCAGCGGCCAATCTGTTCGCCTATCTCCACCGCCTCGACGCGAGCCAGGCGCACACGATCGCCGTGATGCCGATCCCCGAAGACGGCTTGGGCGCGGCGATCAACGACCGCTTGCGCCGCGCGGCCGCGCCGCGGCCCTAGGTCAGCGCCGGCCCTCACTTCCCAAGTAATGCAACGTGCATTGCTTGGGCACCTTCTCTCCCCAGTGGGAGAGAGAAGAGCGCGTCCGCGGTGCCCGCCCTTTCTTCTCTCTCCCGCTTGCGGGAGAGAAGGGGCCCAAGCCGCGCTTGCGGTTTGGGAAGTGAGGGCCGGCGCAGGCCGGTTCGCTACGCCGCCGCCTTTTTCCCCCAGAGCTCGCGGCTGGCGAGGCGCGCGCCTTCGGCGAGCGCCTGGAACTTCGTCCAGATGATCTTGGGGTGCACCTCGGTGTGGTAGCAGGCCTGCGAGGAGAAGCCGCAATCGGCGCCGGCGATCACCTTCTCGCGCCCGACCAGCTTGGCGAAACGCACCAGCCACTCGGCAATGAGCTCGGGGTGCTCGACGATGTTGATCGCGTGCGTGATCACGCCGGGCATGATCGCCTTGCCCTGGGGGAGCTTGACGCGCTCGAACACATGATAGTCGTGCTCGTGGCGCGCATTGGCGGCCTCGAACGAGTAGACGCTGGCGTTGATGCGAAGGATGTGCTGGATCACGTCGCCGAGCTGCGGCTCGAACACGCGCGGGCCGTGGTTGATGCCGTAGCAGGTGTGGAAGCGCACTTTCTCGGCCGGGATGCCGCGCAGCGCGTGGTTGATGCTCTCGACGAAGATGTCGGCCTTCTTCCGCCGCTGCTTCGCGTCGAGCGCCGGATCGCCGAACACATCGGAGAGGAACGGATCGTCCACCTGCAGGTCGAACCCCGCCTCGACGATGGCGAGATATTCGGTGCGCATCGCCTCGCCGACCGCGAAGAAGAACTCCTCGTCGGACTTGAAATACTCGTTGAAGCCGACGCCGGATGGCGCCGTCGAGGGCACGAACGCGCCCTCGCACTTCACGGCATCGACGGCCTTCCTTAGATTGGCAAGGTCGCGCTCGAGCTCCTCCTGGCCGATGTAGCGGATAGGGCCGCTGGCATAGAGCGGCACCACCGGCGCGATGTTCCCGCCCGTCATGGCCTTCTTGAAATATTCGTCGTAGTACTCCGGGAACGCTGCGCGCTCCGCAGGGTAAAGATTGTACTTCCGGTCCGGGCGCGGCTGGAGCCCGGCGAGGCGCTCCTTGGCGTAGACGAAGAAGCCCGCCTTCGACGTTTCGCCGTCGCTCACGATGTCGATCCCGCACTCGGCCTGCTTTTTCACGATCTCGGCGACGGCGCCCGCCACGCGCTTCCGACATGCGGCCTCGTCGACCGGCCCGCCGGTGAGCCGCGCCTTCATCAGGTGGAGCAGATCGTGCGGCCGCGGCAGCGAGCCCACATGGGTGACAAGGATGCGGTCTGCGTTGCGCTTCATGGCGTTGGTCCTCCGGCGGGTCAGCGGGATTCTTCAATTCAACAGAAACTCTCACCCCCGCGAAAGCGGGGCCAAGCGCCGTCTCCGACACGGAATCCGCGAAAGTTTGGTCCGGCTTCAGCCCCCGCTCGCGCGGGGACGACACCCCGACTGAGGGCGCATCGCCCGCTATTGCAGCGCCGCCTTGCACTCGGCGTGATAGGCGTCCTTGTGCTGCCGGAACACCACGCCCTCGGTCTTGATGGCGGGCGCGCCGCTCGGCCCCTTGTCATCGGCCGCGGCCCGGCCGTATCCCGCCTCGGCAAGAGCCTTGGTCCAGGCCGCGCGCATGGCGGCGTGATAATGCGCGACAATGGGGTGGATGTGGCGCGCGAGGCGACGGTCGGTTCGCGCGGCGATCACGGAATCAAGCGAGCCCAGGAAGAACCGGCCGAAATACAGCGAGAAAAGGTCCTCGATGAGGTCGCGGACCGGATTCTTGGAAGCGCGCGCGCTGCGTGCCCAGCTCGATCGCCTGCTCATAGGCCTGCTTGTTCGCGGCGACGACAAGCTCTTCCTTGGTCGGGAAATGGTGCACGCGCGCGCCGTTGGAGACGCCGGCGCGTGCCGCGATGTCGGCGGTGGTGAGGCGCGCATAGCCGCGTTCGATCAGGAGATCGATCGTGGCGCTCAGGAGGCGCCGGCGCGTCTCGGCACTGCGCTCTTGCTGGGTCCGGCGCCGCGTCTTCTGGGACAAGGGGTGCGCTCCCGCGATCGTTGCGTCGCTCAATTCTAACGGTTCATCTCCTCGAAATTCGGCGTGAAGTAGTGGAGACAGAGGTCCTTGTGCCTGTCGCCGCCGTAGACGTCGACGATGGTCAGGCGCAGGGTATCGGTATTGACCACGCGCGGAAGGCGGATGCGGCGGATTTCGCCCTTGTCGGGCAACTCGGCGGCGAAGCTGAGCCCGTCGCCGGTCTCGATGCGCACCGTGCGGGCGCGGGCGTTGTTGTGGAAAATGGCCGGCGATTTGACGTAGCCGTTGCCGACCAGCACCGTCCTGAACTGGACCCGGCTGGAATAGATGATGCGGATGTATTCGCCCTGGCCGCTGCCGGGCGCGCCTTCGCACCAGGCGCTTCCGCTCTCGCCGGACAAGTTCTCGGGACCGTAGGTGTTGGGGCCTTGCGCTTTCCGCACCGAGCTCACGCAAAGCTTCGAGTTGGCGGCCATCTGCCCGGCGCTGCGGTCGATGCACACCTCGGCATGCGCCGGCGCCGCCACGGCGAGAGCGGCGGCGGTCAGCAGCAGGCGGCGCGGGCTCATGTGTCCTCCAGCGGGCGGCCGGCCACCTTAGCGCGAGGCCTGGCAGGAACAAGAGCTGAACCGCGCGGCCAAGCGGGCCGGCGCTGCTGGCCTCGGCGCGGTCCCTCGACTAAATCTTCCGGCATGAACGAAGCCCCGCAACCGCGGCCGCCCGCGTGCTTCGAGGAGGCCTTCGCCCGCATCAAGGCGGTCGTGGGCGAAAAAGGCTGGATCGCCGATCCCGCCGAGATGGCGCCGCACCTGCGCGACGAGCGGGGCCTCTGGCAGGGGCGCGCCGCGCTGCTGGTGAGGCCGGCGCGCACGGGCGAGGTCGCCGCCGTGGTCGGCCTTTGCCACGAGGCCGGCATCCCGATCGTGCCCCAGGGCGGCAACACCGGGCTCGTCGGCGGCTCCGTCCCGGATATGAGCTTCGCGGGCATCGTGCTGGCGATGGGCCGGATGAACCGCATCCGCGCGGTCGATCCGGTCAACAACACGGTCACGGTCGAGGCCGGCTGCATCCTGGCCGAGATCCAGAGGGCGGCGGCCGAGCACAACCGGCTCTTCCCGCTGAGCCTCGGCGCCGAGGGCACCTGCCAGATCGGCGGCAATCTCTCGACCAACGCCGGCGGCACCGCGGTTCTGCGCTACGGCAACATGCGCGAGCTGATGCTGGGGCTCGAAGTCGTGCTGCCGTCCGGCGAGGTCTGGGACGGGCTGCGCGGCCTCAGGAAGGACAACACCGGCTACGCGCTGCGCCACCTGTTCGTCGGCGCCGAGGGCACCCTCGGCGTCATCACCGCCGCGGTGCTGAAGCTGTTCCCGCTGCCGCGCGACCGCCAGACCGCGTTCGCGGCCGTGCCGACGCCCGACGCGGCGGTGGCGCTCTTGAACCGCCTCCAGGATTCCACCGGCGAGGCGGTGACCGGCTACGAGCTCGTCGGCCGCCTGCCGTTCGAGATGGTCTTGCGCAACATCGGCGGGACGAGCGATCCGTTCGGCGCACGCTTTCCGCAATACGTGCTGATCGAGCTCTCCGGCCAGGGCCAGGAGGGAACTCTGCGTGCGCCGCTCGAAGAAACGCTGGCGCGCGCACAGGAGGACGGGCTTGTGCTCGATGCCGTCCTGGCCGCCAGCACGGCCCAGGCGCGCCAGTTCTGGAAGCTGCGCGATTCGATCAACGAGGCGCAGAAGCCCGAAGGCGCCAGCATCAAGCACGACGTGGCGGTGCCGGTCTCGCGCGTGGCCGAGTTCATCGCGCGCGCCACCGCTGCGTGCGAAGCGGCGCTTCCGGGGCTGCGCGTCGTCGCGTTCGGCCATGTCGGTGACGGCAACATCCATTTCAACCTCTCCCAGCCGCTCCAGGGCTGGACGCGCGAGCGCTTCCTCGGCGAATGGGAGCGCATGCAGCGCGTCGTCCACGACATCGTCATGGAGATGAACGGCAGCTTCTCGGCCGAGCACGGCATCGGTCGGTTGAAGAAGACGGAGATGGTCCGCTATCGCTCGCCGGTCGAGATCGGGATGATGAAGGCGCTCAAATCCGCGCTCGATCCCAAGGGCATCATGAATCCGGGGCGGGTGGTATGAGCATGCCGCCGCCCCTCACTTCGCACCGCCGCGCGAAGCACGGCGGCGGGCCCTTCTCTCCCGGGGGGAGAGAGAAGATAAGGCGCGGCGGTTCTTTCTTCTTTTTCTCTCCCTCCGGGAGAGAGGGGGGCCCGTTCGGCGCCACTTGGCGACGAATGGGAAGTGAGGGCACCCGGCTTGCGCGGCGACGACAAGCTGGCTAGAGCGAACGGCCGAGGAAATCAGAAATGTCGGGAGGAATGTTGATGAGTGGTCATCTTGTTCGTGGCGCCGTTGCTGCGCTCGCGCTCTTCGCCGCCGCGCCGGCAGTTGCCGAAAAGATCACGGTCGGTTCGCTGCCGTTCGTCTCGGCCTCGCCGGTGTTCATCGCCAAGGAGCGCGGCTATTTCGCGGCCGAGGGTCTCGAGGTCGAGACGAAGGCGATCCAGGCGGCCCAGGCGGTCGCGGTCGCGACCGCTTCGGGCGATCTCGACATCGGGGTCGGCGGCCTGACCGCCGGGTTCTACAACCTCGCCGGCAAGGGCGCCCTCAAGATCATCGCCGCGCAGAGCCGCGAGGAGCCGGGCTACGATTTCGTCGCCTACGTCGTCTCGATGAAGGCGTGGGAGGAGGGATTCCGCTCGGTGACGCAGTTCCCCGGCAAGACCGTGGGCATCACCACCGCGGGCTCCACCTTCCACTACAATCTCGGCACGCTCGCCGAGAAGCGCGGCTTCAAGCTCGACACGATCAAGCTGCGCCTGCTGCAGAGCGTGCCGAACATGGCCGCGGCCCTCGCCGGCAACCAGGTCGATGCGATTCTCACCATCGCGAACAGCGCCCTGAAGCTGCAGAACGACGGCGCCGGCAAGATCATCGGCTGGGTGCACCAGGAGACGCCCTGGCAGGTGGGCGCCGTATTCGCGACGCCGAAGACGATCGAGACCCGCCGCCCGATGCTCGAGAAGTTCCTGCGCGCCTATGTCAAGGGCGCGCAGGACTACGCCAAGGCCTATCTGCAGCGCGACGCCGCCGGCCAGCGCGTGTTCGGCGCCGAGGCGGAGGCCCTCTTCCCGATCATGAAGAAATACGTGCAGCCGGAGCCCACGCCGGCCACCATCATCGCGGGCGCCAATTTCATCGATTCCGAGGCGCGCCTGATCGTCTCCGACATCCATCGCCAAGTGGCCTGGTACCAGGCGCAGGGCTTGGTCGACAAAGGCGTCAGCGCCAAGGCGATCCTCGATCTTACCTTCGTGAAAGGCCATCTCGAGGTTCCGAAGGAATAAGGAATAGGGCTTCTCGGAATGAGGACCTGGTCTCCGCCGCGTAGGGGCGCGCTGCGCGCGCCCTGCCTCCGCGTGCGAGGCTTCGGCGCGCGGAACGAGGGCGCGCGCAGCGCGCCCCTACGCGGCATAGGCCCGTGGCCGTTCCGATCCCAACGCTCTTCCCGTTAGCGTCAGTCGTCGATGCAGCTCGCGGTCCAGAACATCTCCCACCGCTACGGCGACCTGCAGGTCCTCGACGACGTCTCGTTCACTTTGCGCGCCGGCGAGACCTTCGCGCTGATCGGCCCCTCGGGCTGCGGGAAGTCGACGCTGCTCGGCATCATGGGCGGACTTCTGCGCCCCGCCGCCGGCGCGGTCGCGGCGTCGGGCGCGCCGCCCCTCGGGTGCCTCAACCCGTTCACCTACGTGTTCCAGGATTTCGCGCTGCTGCCGTGGCGCAGCGTCGCCGGCAACGTGGCGCTCGCGCTCGAGCATCACCCGCTCGGCGCCGCCGAGCGCCAGGCGCGCATCGGCGAAGTACTGGCGCTCTGCGGCTTGGCCGACTTCGCCCAGGCCTATCCCAAGCAGCTTTCGGGCGGCATGCGCCAGCGCGTCGGCATCGCGCGCGCGATCGCGGTGAGGCCGGCCGTGCTGCTGATGGACGAGCCGCTCTCGGCGCTCGACGCGCAGACGCGCGACCTGCTGATCGAGGACCTCATCGCGATCTGGGCGCGCGAGCGCACGACGAGCGTCTACGTCACGCACAACCTCGTCGAGGCGCTGCGCCTGGCCGACCGCGTCGGCGTGCTCTCGCGCCGGCCCGGCCGCCTCATCCGCGTGATCGAGATCGGCATCCCGCGCGAGGCGCGCGCGCGGACCGAGCATGCCGGCGAGATGGCGCGGCTCCACGACGCCCTCTGGGCCTCGATCAAGCACGACGCCCAGGTGGCCGAGCGCGAGATGCAGCATGTCTGAGACCCGCGAAATTCGCGACCGCGAACTTCGCGGCCGCGACCTCGGCACCGTGCGCTTCCGCGGCGGTGGCTTCGAGCCGGCCGGGCGCCGCTGGGCGTCGTGGCTCGCCTTCGCCGCCATCATCCTGCTGTGGCAGGCGGCCTCGTCCGTCGGGCTGTTGTCGCCGGTGGCGATGCCGTCGCCGCTCGCGGTGGTGAATGCGCTCCACGATCTCGCCGCCTCGGGCAAGCTCGGCAACCATCTCGGCCAATCGCTCTACCGCATCGGCCTCGGCTGGCTGATCGGCACGGCCGCGGGGCTCGCGATCGGCCTCGCGATGGGCATCTTCTCGGTGGCGCGCGCGATCGGCATTCCGGTCACCGCGGCGCTGTTCCCGATCCCCAAGATCGCGCTGCTGCCGCTGTTCATCCTCTGGTTCGGCATCGGCGAGCCCTCGAAGGTGGCGACGATCGCGCTCGGCGTCTTCTTCCCGACCGTCATCAGCGCCTACAGCGCGGTCGACAACGTGCCGCGCAATCTCATCCGCATGGGCCAGAGCTTCGGCGTGCCGGCGCCCGCCATCGTCGCCAAGATCGTGCTGCCCGGCGCCATGCCCGGAATCCTCGCCGGCTTCCGCATCTCGTCCTCGATCGCGCTCATCCTCGTCGTGGCGGCGGAGATGATCGGCGCCGAATACGGCATCGGCGCCTTCATCCTCGCGGCCGGGAACTTGATGCAGACCGACCAGCTCGTGGCCGGCGTCGTGATGCTCTCGCTGCTCGGCCTCGCGATCAGCCTCGTGCTGGGGCGGATCGAGCGGCGGGTGCTGCGATGGCGGTAGCGGGTCGAAGCGTGTCACGCGCAGGGGCGCCCCATTCGACTTCGCTCAGGGCGCGCGCGCCCTCATTGCGCGAACGCGGCGTCAACCAGGGGCGCACGGCTGTGCGCCCCTGCCGACGCGCGTCCGGTGTTGGGCATGGCGCACAGCCGTGCCCCCTACGGCACCGACGCATTGCGTCGCCGTCCGCAGGGCGCGCGCCCCTGAGCGAAGTCGAATGGGCGCCCCTACATGTGAGGCGCCATGACTAACTCAAAAAAGAAATCATCCGAGCCCGCCACCGATCGCGCGGCGCTGTGGCGGCGCGACGAAGCGACCGGCGCGGCGACGCTGGCGGACATCCGCGCCGCGATCGATCGCATCGACGGGGAGATCGTGCGCCTCTTGGCCGAACGCCTCCGCTTCACGCGCGATGCGGCGCGGTTCAAGGCCGATGAGGGCGAGGTGGCCGCGCCGGCGCGCGCCGAGGCTGTGGTGAAGCGCGTCACGGCGCTCGGCGCCGAGCGCGGCGTGCCGGCCGGGATCACGGGGCCGGTCTATCGCGCGCTGATCGCGGCCTCGATCGAGGATCAGCGCAAGATTTTCCGCCGGATCGCGCGGCGATGACGAAGTCCGCGCCGAGCGTCGGCACGCAGCTCGTCACGAAGAAAGCGGAAGCGCCGCAGCGCCTCGCGGTCGATGTCTGCGTCGTCGGCAGCGGCGCTGCAGGCATGATGGCGGCGCTCACGGCGGCGCGGCTCGGGCGGCGCACGGCCATCGTCGAGGCGGCGCCCACGCTCGGCGGCCAGGCCGTGGGCGCGCTGCTCGGCACGATCTGCGGCCTCTTTGCCAACGGGCCCGCGCCGCTGCGCGTCACGCGCGGCGCGGCCGACGAGCTGCTCGCGGCGATGCATGCCGAGGCCTTGTTGCGTCCGCGCCACGCGCGCAACAGCGTGATCCTGCAATACGACGAGACGGCCTGGGCACGCTGGGCCGAGAAGGCCCTGCTCGCGGCCGGCGTCGTGCCGCTGACCGGCGCCGTCCTGCGCGACGTGCGCCGGCGCGAACGGCGCGTCGCAGCGCTGGCGCTGGCGACGCGCTGGGGCGACGTCGTCGTCGAGGCCGGCGGCTTCGTCGACGCGTCCGGCGATGCCGCAATCGCGTTCCACGCCGGTTTGCCGGTGCGCGAGCCGGAGACGCCGATCTGGGGATCGCAGCTGGTCGTGCTCGAAGGCGTCGACGAGGCGGCGCTGGCCAAGACCGACCGCTGGGCCATGCAGGCGGTCTTGAAGGCGAAGGGCAAGGCCTATGGGCTGCGGCGCGAGGACGGGTTCGTATTCGCGTTCCCCAGCCGCGGCATTGCCACGGCCAACATGACGCACATCGAGACGCCGACCGAGCCGGTTGCGGCGGCCCGGGCGCAGATCGAGGCACGCGACGAGGCCGACCGGCTGCTGGCGTTTCTCCGCGCCGAGTTCCCGGAAGCGCTCGGCCGCGCCCGGATCCGCAGCTATGGCCAACCCGGCATCCGCCAGACGCGCTGGATCGTCGGCACGCACCAGCTCACCGCCGACGAGGTACGCGCCGGCATGCGATTTCCCGACGCCGTCGCGCGCTGCGCGTGGCCGATCGAGCTGCATCACCGCGCCGAGGATGTGCATTGGGAAGAATTCGCCGACGACCACATGCACTACGTGCCGCTCGGCAGCCTCGTCCACCGCGACGCCGACAATCTCGCCGCCGCCGGCCGCTGCATCGACGGCGATGCGCTGGCGCTCTCCTCGGTGCGCGTCATGGGCCCGTGCATGGCCATGGGCCAGGCCGCGGCGCACATCCTCGACCTCGCCGGCAACGGCTCGGTGCACCAGATCGACACGGCGGCGCTGCGCCATCGCTTGCGCGACAATCTCGAAGGCGGCGTCCGCGATCCATGGTGCGCACCCGCGTAGGGGCAGTGTCGACCCCCTCGCCCCGGGGCGAGGGGGCAGGGGGAGAGGGGGAGGACCTCACGACACAGAGACGGAATTCAGTGCCGAGAGCGTTGCGGCACTCCGCGGGCGATCGATATATGCGCGCGCATGGCTATCGCGTCTGCAGGATTCCGCACCTGATGGCGATCCAGGAGACGGATGCGGCGCTCGAGATAATCCGAGGCGTGATCAGGCAAGGCGGCTCGCTGGAGGTGCTCCCCCTCACCCCCTTGCCCCCTCGCCCCGGGTGTACGGACCGGGGACATAGGTGACAGGTGTTCGGAGACATGGGTGACACTTGTCCGACCGCAGTTGGCCGGACAAGGAGCAACCCATGCCTTGGAGGGACCTGTCGGTGATAGCGCAGCGGGAGGAGTTCGTGCGCCTGGCGCTCGTGGCGGGAGCGAACAAGAGCGCATTGTGTGCGCGTTTCGGCATCAGCCGGGACAAGGGGTAAAAGTGGCTGCGTCGG